>Ga0209577_10007171_pt1 | contig 10263 bp, 10 predicted proteins | sample GraSoiAngelo_109_FD_185874 | JGI IMG/M metagenome (GOLD analysis project Ga0209577, IMG submission 185874) | Grasslands soil microbial communities from the Angelo Coastal Reserve, California, USA - 14_0903_12_20cm (SPAdes) (version 2) | ecosystem: Environmental > Terrestrial > Soil > Grasslands...
CGCCGCGCTGGGGAACGGCGCCGTGCTCTTCGCCGTCGCCGCGGGGATCGCCACGGAGGGATATCGCCGGCTCATGCATCCCGTGCCGGTGCAGGTGCAGACGATGGTGACGCTCGCCTGCCTCGGTATCGCTTTGAACGCAGTCGGTATGTGGATCACCCACGGCAGCGCACAGGGGAGCATGAACCTGCGCGCCACGTTCCTGCACCTGGCGGGGGACCTGCTCAACTCGATCGGAGTGCTGGTCTCCGCGCTGCTGATCGCCTGGACCGGGCAGCTCGCCGCCGACCCCATCGTCAGCTTCCTCATCGCGGCCACCATCGTCTGGAGCGCCATCCGGCTCTGCCGGGATGCGGTCGACGTCCTGCTCGAGGGGGCACCCCGCCACATCCCGGTCGCCGAGGTCTCTTCCGCGATCGAGAACGTGCCCGGCGTGGCGGCCGTACACGACCTGCACGTCTGGACGATCACCAGCGGGCTGATCGCGCTCTCCTGCCACATCGTGGTGACCTGCGAGGGTCCCGATTGCCGCAGCCACGACGAGATCCTCACCGAGGCGAAGGCGGTGCTGCGTGACCGCTTCGCCATCGAGCACACCACCATCCAGTTCGAGAGCGACCGCTACCAGCACGAAGAGGTGATTCACTGAAGCCGAACGGGCCGCTGCAGCGCGCCTGGTCGCGCCGGCCGGCGAAGGCGGTCTCCCGGCTGGGCGGCCGCGAGCTGTTCGTGCTCAGCGCCCGCGATCTGCTGGCAGCGGCGGCGCGCGAGGAGTTGCTGCTGGTCGCTTTTTGCGCGCCGTCGCCGGCCGCGATCGCCGGATTTGCGCGCGCGGCGCGCGATGCCGAGGCGCCGCTCGTCCTCGTCCGGCCGTCCGGCGCCGCCGAGGAGAAGGGCCCGCAGGAGGCGCGGGACGACATTGCCTTCGCCGACGCGGCGTTCCTGGCGGCGGAAGATGTCGGCTTTCGCGGTCCCTTGGCGCTGCTCAAGGATCCTCCGCGCGCCGGCAGCGCCGTCCCGGACGCGGAGCGCGTGCAACGCGAGGTCGAGGCGGGGTTCACCGGCGTCTCGCTCGCCGCCGCCGACACGCAGCGGGACGCCCGCGACGCCGCGCTGACCGCCAGCGCGGTGTGCCAGATGGAGCTTGGCCTGGAGATCGTGCCCCTCGGTGGAGCACGCGCCGCGGCCGAGCTGGCCCGCCAGCTCAGGTCTCGCGGAGCGCCTCCGAGCGCGGTCCGCATCACCGGATTGGAGGACGAGGCCGACGCGCTCGCGGCGGACCTGCGCGGTACGGCGCTCTCGACGGCGACGGAGGCGATCGCGCTCCATCTTCCGCCCAGGGGGCTGCGGCAGCTGGTCGCTTCCGGACCGTTCCTGCGCGCGCTGCGGAGGACGCTTCCGCGCGAGACCTGGGACAGGCTGCAGTCCTGGGCCGACGAGAACGGCGCGACCCCGGAACAGTCGGCCGCGCGCCACCAGCGCCTGCTGGGCGAATTGCCGGCGCCCATCCAGTCGAGGATCGAGGCGCTCTGCTGTTTCGAAGCGCTCGAGCTGCTTCGCAAGGCCGGCTGCCGTGCGACGTCGGCCCGGCTGATCGCCGCAGTCGCGGCGGCGCACGAAGGCGAGGTTTGAGGATCGTCGGCGGCGAGGCGCGCGGCCGTCCGCTGCGCGCGGTGCCGGGAAAGAGCGTCCGTCCGACGGCGGATCGCGTCCGCCAGAGCCTGTTCGATGCCCTGGGCCAACGCATGGACGGGCTGGCCGTTCTCGACCTTTACGCCGGGACGGGTGCGCTGGCGCTCGAGGCGGTCTCGCGCGGGGCGGGGCGCGCGGTGCTGGTCGAGAACGACGCGCGCGCCTGCGCGGCGATCTTCCACAACATCGCCTCGCTGGGGTACGACGGCCGCTGCCGGGTCATTCGCGGCGAGTTGCCGCAGGCCCTCGAGCAGCTTGGCGGAGATCGATTCGATCTGGTCTTCTCCGATCCGCCGTACGCCTCGCGCGCCGCGCAGCAGACCGTCGAGGCGCTGGCGGTGAACCAGCTGCTCGCTCCGGCCGCGAGAGTGGTGCTGGAGATGGACCGCCGCGAGCCGGCCCCAGCGCCGCCCGCGGGTCTGCGCCTCGCGGACGAGCGCCGCTACGGCGACACCCGCGTGCTCATCCTCTCAGCGGAATAGCTGCGGGTAGATGCGGAAGGTCCGCTCGCTTCGCGCGGCGAATGCCGTGCCGTCTGCGCCGATGCCGACCAGCGGCGCCCCGAAATCCACCCGGCCGCAGAGCGTCCCGTCGGCTCCGACGATCTCGGGCCCGAACGCCATCGCCCTTCCGCCCGGAAGGAGGAAGAAGTCGCCGCGCGATGCCAGCCACTGCGGCGCCGGCCGCTCGCCGGTGTCGCCCGGCGCGATCACACCGCGCCAGCTGCGCGACCCGACTCCGCTCGGCGGCTGCGCGGCGATCGCGACTGCTCCGCCCGCGAGCGCCGACGTGAATGGCGCACTGTCCGTCCAGCCGGCGATGGGGAACGTACCGGTCGCGAGCGTTCCATCGGGAGCAAGCCAACGCGCTTTGGCGTCCGCCTCGCCGTACACTTGCCAGATGATCAGCGTCGCGCCGGCCGTGGTCATCGAGCCTCCCAGCATCGGATTCCCGGAGGACGCCGGGAAAGTGCCCACGGTGCTGGTGGCCCGGAGCGTTCCGTCCGCACCGAAGGACCGCGCGACGAGCTGTCCGCCGTCCAGGCGGAGGATCACGGCCCCATTGGGGCCCGCGTAGAGCATGCCCCCGTTCTGCGCGCTGCGGAGGTCGCCGTCGTGGGCGAGGAAGTCGTACTCCGGAGGCGGCAACTGGACCGAGCCTCGCGAGCTGACGAACCCGTCCGCCAGCGGGCGGACGTCGATGCCGAGCAGCGCCTTGGAGATGAATCCGGAGGTCTTCGGGACGAACAGGTAGTTGTTCTGCGGCGGGCCCACGTCCGCGCGACGGCAGGAGAGGACGACGGAGCCACGTCCGTCGCTGGTTGCGGCGCTGGCGGAATCTCCCTGAGGACCGTCCATGCCCGGCCGGACCCCCGAGCAGATCGTGATGTCCGCTGCGCAGGATGCGGCGGCCGGCACGATCCCGGGACAGGCGCCGGCATCCGCAATCGCGGTGCCTTCAGCCGCGGCGATGGAAGGGTCGCAGGGGCCGGCGCCCGCGGGGCCTGCGTCGGGCGCCGCCGGTGGAGGAACAGGGTCGCTGTCGTCAACCAGGCTGCGTTGCGCATGTGCCCGCAAACTGGCCACGCCGAAGGTTGCGCGCACGCTTGCCGTCCGGTGCAAAACACATTTGACCTCGCGCGCTCTCTCCCGCAGGATGCCGCCCCGATGCCCCCGCGGATCGCCGTGTACCCGGGCTCCTTCGACCCGCCGACGAACGGCCATCTGAGCATCATCCAGCGGGGCCTGAAGATGTTCGACGGACTGATCGTCGCGGTGCTGAAGAACCCGGCGAAGGACGAGCTGTTCAGCGTGGAGGAGCGCGTCCAGTTGCTGCGGGGGGCCGTGAACGACAAGCGCGTGCAGGTGAAGACGTTCTCCGGGCTGCTGGTGAAATTCGCCCAGCAGGAGGGCGTGAATGCCGTGCTGCGCGGGCTGCGCGCCGTGAGCGATTTCGAGTACGAGTTCCAGATGGCCAACATGAACCGCAAGCTCGATCCGGAGATCGAGACGCTCTTCATGATGACCGGCGAGGATTACTTCTACATCTCCAGCCGTTTCGTCCGGGACGTTGCGCGGCTGGGAGGCGAAGTGAAGGGGCTCGTGCCCCAGAACGTCCTGGAAGCCCTGAAAAAGAGGTTCAAGTGACGAGCAGGCGTCTCGAAGCGGTGAAGCCGTCGGCAACCATGGCGATGACGGCGCGTGCCATCCAGCTCCGGCGCGAGGGCCGGGACATCGTCTCCCTTTCCGTGGGCGAGCCGGACTTCCCGGTCTTTCCCCACGTCGAGCAGGCGGTCTCCGAGGCCCTGCGCAAGGGGTATACGAAGTACACGGCGTCGAACGGCATCATCGAGCTGCGCGAGGCGATCTCGGATTGGATGTTCCGCGAGGTGTCCGTCCGCTGGCCGGCCGGGCAGATCATCGCCACCTCCGGCGCAAAGCAGGCGCTCTACAACGCCTGCATGGCGCTCCTCGACGAAGGCGATGAGGCGGTGATCCCGAACCCGTACTGGGTGAGCTATCCGGAGATGGTGCGCCTCGCCGGAGCGAAGCCGATCGAGCTCGTGCTCCGGCAGGAGGACCAGTGGTCGCCGCGACCGGAGGACCTCGAGCGGCTGCTCACTCCGCGGGCCCGCGTGTTCATGTTCTCCAGCCCGTCGAACCCGACCGGAGCGGTCTGGAGCGCCGAAACGGTGCGCGGGATCGCGCGCGTGCTGGAGAAGTTCCCCAAGGTGATCATCCTCTCCGACGACATCTACGACAGGCTGGTGTACGGCGGGGTGAAGGCGACCAACATCCTCCAGGTGGCACCCCAGCTGAAGGATCGCACCGTGCTCGTCAACGGCTGCTCGAAGGCGTACGCGATGACCGGCCTGCGGTTGGGCTGGGCGTGCGGACCCGCCGAGATCATCGCGGGCATGAACAAGGTACAGGACGCGAGCACCTCGAATCCCAGCTCGCTCTCGCAGCACGCAGCGGTGGCGGCGCTGCGCGGCCCGCAGGAACCGGTGGAAGCGATGCGCGCCCAGTTCGAGAAGCGACGCCACCTGATGGTCGACCTGCTCCGCCAGGTGCGGGGGGTCGATGCGCACGCGCCGGACGGCGCCTTTTACATCTTCGCAAACTTCGCCGGGCTGCTCTCGCGGAAGTATCGTGGCGAGCCGGTCGCCACCACGCAGCGGCTCGCGGAGATCCTTCTCGAGGACTTCGGCGTCGCCACCGTTTCGGGGAGCGCGTTCGGGTGCGAGGGGTTCTTGCGCCTGTCGTTCGCGATCTCCGAGGCGGACATCCGCAAGGCGATGGAGCGGGTCGCGCGGTGCGCGGCGTCGCTCGAGTAGATGGCGCGCGACGCCGTCGCCGAGATCATCGCGTACAACCGGCCGGGTGAAGGACCCGCGGAGGCCACGGCGGAGGCGCTGCGGCGAAAGCTTTCGGCGCTGGCGAACACGCCGTTCCAGTTCCTGCGCGGCACGTTCCATCTCATGGCCTGCGACCTGCTCCAGTCGCGGGTTTCACTCGCGCGCGGAACGGCGCCGGTCGGTTTGATCGTCGGCGATCTCCACCTGGAGAACTTCGGCGTCTACCGCGGGCAGAGCGGCGCGCTGGTCTTCGACGTGAACGACTTCGACGACGTCGGTTTCGGTCCCGTCGATCTCGACCTCAAGCGCCTGTGCACGAGCGCGTTGCTCCTTCCCGGCATCGAGGCGCGCGTCCGCCTGGAGGCCGCGGTGGCGATCGCGCAAGCCTGGGCTTCCGAGCTGGAGAAGGTGGGCGGCCGGTTCCCCATCCCGCCCTGGACGCAGGACAAGGCGGAGGGTGAGGTCGCCGAACTGCTCCGAGAGCGCGGGCGCCGCACGCAGGAGGAGCTGATCGAGAAGGTCGCGCCCGCGGGAGACCGGATCGCGGACAGCGAGAAGTTCGCGCGCGTCGATCCCCAGTGGTCGGAACGGGCACGCGAAGCATTCGCGGATTACCTGGAGCACCTGAAACAGCTCAAGGCGCCCGATCCCCCCAGAGGCGACGTCCTCGACGTGGCATACCGGTTCAAGGGCACCGGCTCGCTGGGCCGGCTGCGCTTCACGCTGCTCGTCGGACAACGCGGCGAACGGCGGCTCGTCGAGATGAAGGAGGCGCGGCAAAGCGCGATGGACCAGGCGCTAGGCAAGGGGCCGGAGGGAGAGCGTGCGCGCGTCCAGACGGCGGCCATCCGCCGGCTGCAGGGCGACCCCTGGCCGCGCGTGGCCGCCACCCGGCTCGGCGGGATCCAGACGCTCGCGCGGGAGAACGAGCCCGAGGAGGAGAAGATCGGGCGGGAGCTGCTGGCGAAAGACGACGGACAGCTCCTTTCCTATGCATGGCAATGTGGCCGGGTGCTCGCGCGGCTCCACGCGCGGGTGAACGCGCCGGTCCTGCTCGGCGTGGCATGGGATCGGGCGGAGACGGCGCATGCCGCTGTGGAGTTCGCGGAGCGGTACGCCGTCCAGGTCGAGGCCGACCAGAAGAAGTTCGTGGCAGCGAAAGAGCAGGTCTCCCGCGCGCTCGCAATCTCCTGACGTGTGTTAGAGGGACGCGCAGGATTTCCTCTCCGGGAGGCCACATGACCAAGCTGCTCCGCGCCATCGCCATCGCCGTCGCCCTGCTCTTCGCCCCGTCCATCGCATTCGCCAAGGCGCAGCCCGCGGACAAGAAAGCCTCGGCGAAGAAGGCCGAGAAGCTCGACCTGAACACCGCCAGCGAGGAGGAGCTGAAGGCGCTGCCCGGGATCGGCGACGCCTACTCGAAGAAGATCATCGAGGGCCGGCCCTACAAGGCGAAGGACGAGCTGGTGGAGAAGAAGATCATCCCCAAGGCGACGTACGCGAAGATCAAGGACAAGGTCATCGCGCACCAGGTGAAGTGACCGGGATCTTCGGCGAGCTGCGGCGGCGCGGTGTGCTCGGCGCGAGTGCGGCGCTTCGAGCAGATGCTGCGGGCGGCGGACGAGGACTGCGACCAGGCGGAGCTCGCGCGGGGGGAGCTGCAGGCGCTTCAGAGCCGGTGAATCTGCATCATCGAGGCGCCGAACGTCGGCCGGTTGGGCGGAACCGCGCTGGCGATCACGATGGCTTCGCCACGCATCGCTTCGCCGGCCCCTACCAGGGTCTGGGCGATGGTGCTGATCATCTCGTCCGTGGTCTCGAACGGCTTGCGCACGCGCCGCGCCGTGACGCCCCAGTAGAGCGCCATCCGCCGCCAGGAGACTTCGCTGGCGGTGAACGCCACGATCCGGGCCTGCGGCCGGTACTCGGCGATCTGCCGCGCGGTCTCGCCGGTGCGCGTGTACACGCAGATGGTCCCGATGCCGAGCTGTTGCGCGGCCGCCGCGCAGGCGCGGGCGACCGCGGTGGCGAAGGTGCTCTCGCCGCGGTCGAGGCTCGGGTCGGGCAGCGCCTGGTAACGCGCGCTGCGCTCCACTTCCTCGATGATCGCGGCCATCGTCTTCACCGCTTCCACGGGATGGGCCCCGGTGGCCGTCTCCGCGGAGAGCATGACGGAGTCGGCGCCATCCAGGACCGCGTTGGCGACGTCGCTGACTTCCGCGCGCGTCGGTTGGGGCGAGACGATCATGCTCTCCAGCATCTGCGTGGCGACGATGGCGATCTTGCCGTAATGGTTCGTCCGCTCGATGGCCGTCTTCTGGATCAGCGGCACGCGTTCGAGCGGCATCTCCACGCCCAGATCGCCGCGCGCGATCATCACCCCTTCGGCCAGCTGCGCGATCTCGTCCACCCGATCGACCGCCTGCGGCTTCTCCAGCTTCGCGATTATCGGAGTGGTCGGCGCGTATCGCTTGATCAGCCGCAGGTCGTCGGCGCTGCGCACGAAGCTGAGCGCGACGTAGTCGACCTCGTGCTCCAGCCCGAACTTGAGATCCTCGATGTCCTTGGGCGTCAGCGCGGGGATCGACACCGGAGTTCCGGGCAGGTTGATGCCTTTGTGATCGGAGATCGTCCCGCCCACATTGACGCGGCAGCGCACGTCTTTTCCCTCGAGGGCGATCACCTCGAGGCGAATGGCGCCGTCATTGATCAGCACCGGGTCGCCGATCGAGACGTCGTCGGTGAGGCCCTCGTACGAGCAGGAGAACCGCTGGGAGTTGCCGAGCACCGCCGGATCGACGGTGATGATGACTTCCGCGCCGGTCTCGAGCTGCGCCTTTCCGCCTTCCAGCTTCCCGACGCGGATCTTGGGCCCCTGCAGATCGAGCAGCAGCGCCACCGGGCGGCCGGCGTTCTCCGCGGCCTTTCGCACGTTCCCGATGGCGCGGAGGTGGTCCTCGTGGGTGCCGTGCGAGAAATTGAGGCGCGCGACGTCCATCCCCGCCTCGACCAGCCTGCTCAGCACGGGCTCCTCACGGCTGGCCGGGCCCATGGTGCAGATGATCTTGGCCTTGCGCATGCGTTGGACCGGAGCGTAGGGCGCAATAGCTGCGCCTGCAAGAGACGATTTCGCCGGCGATCAGATGCCGAGCACCGGCGCCGGATCGGCCTCGCCGCGCGGGCTGCGCGCGCTCACGCCGCGCAGGTCGTCCGCGGTCACGCCAGCCTCCTCGAGGAGCACGGGATCGGCGACGATCCGTGCTCCGGCCTGCAGCGCGAGAGACAGAGCCTCACCGGCGGAAGCTTCGATGAGCACCTCGCGAGAGCCGTTTCCGAGCGAGAGATGGCAGCGAAAGTCGTGCTGCGATCGCGCGCCGTCGATCGAGGCGCGCACGATCCTGCCGCCCAGCGATTCGATCGCCTCCATCCAGGGTCCGTGCGAGCCTCGCAGCGCCGCCTCGATCGAGGCCGCTTCCGCGCGCGACACGGGGACGCCCAGCAGCCGCCCGCCGTTCTTCTCCGCCAGCACCAGGATCGGCTGACCGCCGCTCACGCGGACGATCTCCTCTGCGCGCATCTCCACCGGGAGATCGCCGCCGGCGGACGATGCGAGGTTCCAGATCGCTCCCGCCGCGCAGGCCGCCAGCACGAGGACAACGAACGCCGGCCTCGGTTCCGTGGTCATGCCGCCCCTCAGGATGACAAGGTAGCGAGCGGAGGCGCGGAGGGAAGTGGCAGCGCAGGCAGGCGGCCGCCTACTCCAGCTCGGCCACCTCTTCCTCGTCCTCGTCTTCGCCCTCCTCGTCCTCGCTGTCTTCTTCGTCGAGCAGGGCGGCCTTGCGGGAGACCGCCGGCGCCTCGTCGTACGGAGGGGGCATGTCCTCGCTGTTCACCTCGACGCTGGTGCTGAACTTCCGGCGCAGCGGCGCCAGGGCGGCGAACAGCTCTTCGAGCCCGCTCACCACCGCTTCCACCTGCTCGTCCGGCGCGCGCGTCCCGCACCCCGGGCAGCGGAGCACGGGGTCGCTCTGGATGTCCGAGACGTCCAAGGAGAAGGACTCCTCGCACTTCTGGCACTGGAATTCGAGCTGCATGACCGCGGCCTCCCGACCGGCCCAGCATAGTCACGGCTTTTCGCCGTGGAAGGGGGGCTTGGATATTTCCAAGCGGCTGTCATTGACCCGACGTTCGGCGCGCCCGCGCCGACCCTGTACGCCCGGTAGCGGTGGCGCTATGTTCCGCGCCCCCCGAAGAGGAGCCGATCCATGCCCAGCCCAGCGCCGCAAGTCCCGAAGAATGGCAAGGCCATCACCATCTCCGGCGGGCGCCTCGCCGTTCCCGACCAGCCCATCCTGCCGTTCATCGAGGGCGACGGAACCGGGCCGGACATCTGGCGCGCTTCGCAGCGGGTGCTCGACGCGGCGGTAGAGAAGGCATACGGCGGGCGCCGCCGGATTGCCTGGATGGAGGTCTACGCCGGCGAGAAGAGCAAGAACCTGTTCGACAATTGGCTCCCGGACGAGACCGTCGAGGCATTCCGGCAGTACCTCGTCGGCATCAAGGGACCGCTGACCACGCCCGTCGGGGGCGGGATCCGCTCCCTGAACGTCGCCCTGCGGCAAATGCTGGATCTGTTCGTTTGCCTGCGTCCCGTCCGCTGGTTCAAGGGCGTTCCCAGCCCGGTGAAGCGGCCGGACAAGATCGACATGGTGATCTTCCGCGAGAACACGGAAGACATCTATGCCGGCATCGAGTACGCGGCGGGCACGCCGGAGAGCCAGAAGGTCCTCGATTACTGGGCGAAGGAGTTTCCGAAGGAATTCAAGAAGATCCGTTTCGGCACGAAGGAAGCGGGGGCAAGCTGGCAGAAGCAGCTCGAGGCCATCGGGGCGCCGAAGCGCGACACCTCGGTGCAGGTGGGGGTCGGGCTCAAGCCGATCAGCTATCTCGGCACCGAGCGGCTGGTCCACAGCGCGATCGGCTACGCGGTGCAGAACAAGCGCAAGAGCGTGACGCTGGTGCACAAGGGCAACATCATGAAGTTCACCGAAGGCGCCTTCCGCGATTGGGGGTATCGGGTCGCCAAGGAGTTCTTCGGCGCCAAGGAGATCGACGGCGGCCCTTGGTGCAAGCTGCCCGGCGGGGTGGTGGTGAAGGATGCGATCGCGGACATCACGCTCCAACAGGTCCTCACCCGGCCGGAAGACTTCGAC
>Ga0209577_10007172_pt1 | contig 10261 bp, 10 predicted proteins | sample GraSoiAngelo_109_FD_185874 | JGI IMG/M metagenome (GOLD analysis project Ga0209577, IMG submission 185874) | Grasslands soil microbial communities from the Angelo Coastal Reserve, California, USA - 14_0903_12_20cm (SPAdes) (version 2) | ecosystem: Environmental > Terrestrial > Soil > Grasslands...
CCAACAGCTGGTCAGTCTCGAACGGTGTGAGTGTCATTCTCTCCCCCGATTTTCTGCCGTAGGCGGGAACCGGCTTATAATGCCGGCGGTTGCACGGCCATGATGTCCGCGTTACCTAAAATGGACGGTCACCGTGAGGACTGCGACCAGAGGCTCGATCCCCTCTGGTACGTGGTACGAACGCGCTCCCGTCACGAGAAAACGGTGCGCGATCAGCTCGTGCGCCGCGACGTCGAGACCTTCCTGCCCATTGCCGAGCGCTGGAGCCGGTGGAAGGACCGGCGCAAGAAGGTCGCCTTCCCGCTCTTTCCCGGCTACTGTTTCGCGCGTTTCCCCCTCGTCGAGCGTCTTCGCGTCCTGAACGTCGTCGGCGTCGCCGACCTCGTCGGGACCAGCGGCCGACCCGAGCCGGTGCCGGACGCCGAGATCGAGGCGATCCAGCGCCTGGCGACCACGACTCTTCAGTACGATCCCCACCCGTTCCTGGCCGAGGGCATGGACGTCGAGGTGGTGCGCGGCCCACTCGCGGGTGTCCGCGGCAAGCTCCTGCGCAAGGATCGCGTGACCCGCCTGGTCCTCTCGGTCACGCTCATCCGCCAGGCCGCGGTCGTCGAGATTCATCCCGCTGATATCGTTCAAGTCGACGCGCCCTAGTTCCGGAGTAACGTTCTGGCCTGGCGGGCCGCTGCGCTCGCCGGATGTTCCCTGACGACGCGCTCCCACGTTCGCTTCGCTCGGGCGGCATCGCCCAGATCCCTTTGACACAGACCGATCTTCACGAGCGCGTCGGGCACTTTCTCGCCCCGCGGCACCGCGGCGATCAGCGCCTCGAACTCGGCCAGCGCGCTGCGCCAGTCCTTCTGCTTGTAGAAGACATCGGCCACCAGGTACTGCGCGCTCTCCCGCAACGGACTCTCCGGATATGTCGCGATCAGGTCGTAAAGGGTGAGGATCGCTGCGTCGGTGGCCTTGCTTCGTAGCTGATCGACTCCCGTTCGGTAGAGATCAGCCGCCGGCGTCGTCGTCGCCGAGCCGAGCAGGGGCGGCGTCCCGGGCGGCGCCGGAGCGGTGGGCGGCGCGGGGGCGAAGCCGCTCGGCGCCGACGGCAGCCGGCCACGATTCGGCGACTCGAGCTCCTCGACGCGGCGCCGCAAGTACGTCAGCTGGTCGTCCTGCGCGCGCGATGCCGCGATGAGCTTGGCGACGGCGTTCTGCAGCTCGGTGAGCTCGCTCGCGATCCGCGCGACCTGCTCGCTCAGTCGGTTCGGGTCGCCGGGGCCCGGGGGCGGACTGGCCGTGGTGACGGGCGCCGGCCGCGGCGACTCGACGGTCGATGGCTGCTTCACGACGTCGGCGCAGCCCACCAGGGTCAGCGCTACCATCGCGGTCCCGAGAGATCGTCCGAGGCTCACGGCACATTCGCCATCGTCACGGATACCGAGGCGAGCGGCCACTGGGCGCGCGCCCGCAGCTGCAAGGTCACGGTCGTCTCGCGGCTCAGCGGAACATCGACGAGCCAGAGCCAGCCCTCCGGCACGCTCAGCGAGGGGTAGCTTCGGACGATCGCGCCCCGCGCGAACACGTAGCGGCGCTCGCCGGCCGCGCGCGTGTGGATTCGCTCGCCGAGGACCAGGGTGCCGCCGTTCGTGACGCAGAGGAGATAGTCGATCTCCTGCGGCGGCGAGGTCCGCACCACGCGGACCGGCGCCGCGCGTGTCGCGGAGGTCCCCGCGATGTTCGTGGACATCTGCTCGAGCGTCGAATAGGCGATCGGCGCCTCGCGCATGGCGAAGAGCTCGTTGCCCTGGCTCTCCACGCGGATCATCGATTGATCGAGGGCGATCGGCGCCGCCGACTGGGGCTCCGCGCGCGCGGCGACGATCAGGAGCGACGCGACGGCCGCGAGCAACCATCGGTTCGTCACGAGGCTCGGCCCCCCTGAGCCCGGGCCATTTCCTGCAGCGCGATCCAATCGCTCCGTCCGCCGATCCAGCCGCGGACCACGCGGGCAACGGGCAGCGCCTCGCCCGCGGCGATCACGCTCGCGGCCACGTCGTCGAGCCGGGCCAGACGCGCGCGGGACTTCACCAGCTCGGCCAGGAAGGCTTCGAAGATCTTCAGGTGAGCACCCCCCTCGACCTCGGCATGGAGCGTGAAGATGTTGATGCCCGGCCGCACGGCCTGCGCCAGCGCTGCCGGGACGTCCGCGATGCGCCCCATGACCTCGTCCATCGTGGGCATCGTGGTCGGCAGCTGGATGGTCTCGAGCATGCCGTCGCTGATGCTCGGTCTGAACGGCGTCTCCCCGCGCGTGTCGCTCGCGTAGAGCAACCCGCGGCCGTCCTGGACCGCGAGCGCCACCGGTGAGGTCCGCCACCCCGGCGCCGCGCTGGCGGACGGCGCGACTCCGACGGCCGCGGCGAAGGACCGCGCGGCCAGATCGAGATCGGCGCGGATCGCAGGCTGATCGAGCCGGTGGATGCGGTCCTGCCAGCCGACGTGATCCCATCCGTGGGGCGCGATCTCGTGGCCTTCATCGGCGATCTGGCGCAGCATCGCCGGCGCACCGGCGCCAACCAGGCGGGCCGGCACGAGCGTACCCGAGAGCAGCGTGCGGATGCCGTAGAGCTTGAAGGGGTTCGTGCGCCACATCTTGGCGAGGAAGCTCGGGCGGAGCGCCCGGCGGATCGCGCGCCCGGAATGATCCGGCCCCATCGTCACGAAGAAGGACGCACGGATGCCGAGGCGCCGAAAGAGCTCGAGCAGCCGCGGGACACCCTCGTCGAGGCCGCGGCGCGTGTCGACGTCGACGCGCAGGCCGACGGTCGTGCGATCGGTCGAATCGCTCACAGGCGCATTCCCGGACGGAGCGCCCGACGCGTGGCCCATCGGTCCGCGGGCTCCGGAACGCCGTCGGCGCTCCGCACGCGCGCGATCAAGAGCACGCCCTGCCCCGTCGCCACGGTGATCCCGCGCGCCGGCACGATCTCGACGAGCGTTCCCGCTGCGGCGTCGACGGGCGCGCGGCGGCAAACCGAAGCGCCCGATAGATAAAGGCGCGCCGGGCCGTCGCCGACGAACGCACCGGGATACGGAGGGGCGACCGCCCGGACCATGTCGCAGATCCTCGCGGCCGGCCACGTCCACTCGATCCGGCCGTCCTCGGGGCGGCGCCGCGGCATTGTCGTCGCGCGCGCGTGGTCCTGGGGCACCCGCGGCGCGGTCCCGTCGAGCACCGCCGGGTACGCCTCGAGGAGCAGCTCGATGCCCACCTTCGTCATCCGCTCGTACAGGGTGAATGCCGTGTCGTCGGGCTCGATGTCGATCGTGCGCTGGGCGACGACGTCACCCGCGTCGGCGGCGGCCGTCATGTGATGAAGCGTCACGCCCGTGCGCGGCTCGCCGTTGACGAGCACCCAGTTGAGCGGGGCGCGCCCGCGGTACGCTGGCAGGAGCGAGCCGTGCAGGTTGAGCGCCGCGATTCGCGGCAGCGCCAGCAGCTCGGGTCCGAGGAGCCGGCGATACCACACGGACAGGATGAGATCGGGCGCCAGCTCGCGAATCGTCTGGCCGACCTCCGGCAGGTTCGGCGCGGTCGGCGTGAGGCATGGAATGCGGTGGATGCGCGCGACCTCGGCGACCGACTCGAACCAGTCGCCCTCCCCCGGATCGTCCGCGTGGGTCACGACGACCGCGACGTCCTCGCCGCGGGCCACGAGCGCCTCGAGCGCGCGAGCGCCGATGGTGTGGTACGCGAAGACGGCCCAGCGCGCGCGCGTCACTCGAGCACCTCGGCGATCACGTAGCGCGGCCCGCGGCCCACCGCTTGATAGAAGTATCGCGCGCGCGCGCCGAGCGGACCGAGGGCGAGCACCTGGACCGAGAGATCGACGGCGAGCCGCAGGAGGCGTACGGGTCCGTATCGCGAACGGCCGTGCTCGCGGGCGCTGTGGCCGACCGGAATCTCCATTATCGAGGACGCGAAGGCGGCGGCCAGCACGGGTATATAGCGCGGCACGCCCGGAAACGCGAGGATCCGATCGATCACCGAGCGACGGTGGGCCCGCAGCATGCACCCGTAATCGCGAAGCCTCACGCCGACGGCGGCCGAGGTCGCGCGGTTGACCAGCCAGGACGCGGCCCGCCGGGCCCACGGATCCCGTCGGCTGACACGCCGGCCGCCCACGACGTCCACGCCGTCCACGAGCGCCTCGAGGAGGCGCGGGATGTCCTCCGGCTGGTTCTGGAGATCGGCGTCGAGCGTCACGACGACTTCGCCCCGGGCGCGCTCCATTCCGGCGAACACCGCGGCGTGCTGGCCGTAGTTGCGGTTGAAGCGGATCACCCGCACCGCTCCGTGGCGGGCGCGGAGCGAGCGAAGGACGTCCGCCGACTCGTCGCGGCTGCCGTCGTCCACGAAGATGATCTCGTACGGCCGGGCGATCTCCTCGAGCGTCCGGGTGAGCCGCCGATGGAGGGCATCGAGGCTTTGCGCCTCGTTGAACACCGGAATCACCACCGACAGTGCCGGACGCATTCCCCCGCTCACCGCTCGACCTCGCGGACCAGCAGACAGTCGTTGTGGCCGCCGAAGCCGAACGAGTTCGAGATGGCCGCCCGGATGCGCGCGGCCACGGCGGTGTTCGGCACGTAGTGAAGATCGCACTCGGGGTCGGGCACGCGATAGTTGATGGTCGGCGGCGCGATCTGGTCGCGGATCGCCAGCACCGTCGTCGCGAGCTCGATCGCGCCGGCGGCGGAGATCGTGTGGCCGATCATCGACTTGGTCGAGCTCACCAGCAAGCGCGAGGCCTCCGGGCCGAACACGGTCTTGATCGCGGCGGTCTCGACCCGGTCGTTCATCGGCGTGGAGGTGCCGTGCGCGTTGACGTAGTCGACCTCGCGCGGGCCCAGCTCCGCGTCGGCGAGTGCCCGGCGCATCGCGCCGATCGCGCCGCGTCCGTCCGGCGCCTCGTCGGTGACGCGATACGCATCGCAGGTCGTCCCGTAGCCCGCCAGCTCGGCGAGGGCCGTGGCGCCACGTCGGCGCGCGTGGTCGGCCGCCTCGAGCACGAGGAATCCGGCGCCTTCCCCGATGACGAAGCCGTCGCGGCGGGCGTCGAAGGGACGGCTCGCGGTCTCCGGCGTGGCGTTCTGACGCGACATGACTCCGAGCAGACAGAACAGCTGCACCTCGATCGGCGCCACGATGCACTCGGCGCCGCCCGCCAGGGCCACGTCGATCGTGCCCCGGCGGATCGCGCGATACGCCTCGCCGATCGCCTGCGCCGACGAGGTGCAGGCGGTCTGGATCGTCGCGGTCGGGCCCTCGATGCCGAAGTGACCGGCCAGGCGCGCGGCCAGATACTGCGGCCACGTCCGGTGGGCCGCCCGCGCCGCCGCGCGCCGAGCGAACTCGGCGATGAAGCCTGCGCGCGTCACCGGCCCACCGGGCTCACGGCTCGCGTACGCGATCGCGCCGAGATCGCGCAGATCGTGGCGCTCGCCGCTCGTGCCGACGAACACGCCGGCGCGCCGGGAGGCGAGCACGGCGCGGGCGCCGCCCGCCGCGACGGCGCCGCGCGCGGCGCGAACGCCCACGACCACGCCGCGAGACTCCTGGGAGTCGAGCGAGGCTTCGGCCCGGAACTCCTCGATCAGCGCGCGATCGTCGAGCGCCGCGGCGATCTGCGTGGGGAGCCCTTCCGGATCGAAATGGGTGATGCGCTTGACGCCGGAAACGCCGGCGAGCGCGGCTTTCCAGAAGGCGTCCGCCTCGGCGCCGATCGGCGTCACCAGGTCGAGCCCGGTCACGACGATGCGCCGGCGCGCGCCCGGGTCACGCGAGAAGCGAGTAGCCACCGTCCACCGTCAGGATCTGTCCCTGGATCGCCTGCGCGGCCGGGCTTGCGAGGAAGTACACGACACCCGCGACCTCGTCGGCCGTCACGAGGGCGCCGCCCGGGGTGCGGGCACGGATCGCTGCCAGCGCGGCCGTGCCTTCCGGCATCGCCTGCCACACGTCGGTCTCCACGGCGCCCGCGGAGACCGTGTTGACCGTGATGCCCTTCGCCGCGAGCTCGACGGCGAGATAGCGCGTGAGCCCCTCGAGCGCCGCCTTCGAGACGCCGATCGATGCGTAGCCCTGGATGACGCGTCGGCTGCCGAGGCTCGACAAGGCGATGATCCGCCCGCCCGACGTCATGATCCGCGAGGCTTCCTGGGCGAGGATCAGGAGCGCGCGCGCGTTCGTCGCCATCACCCAGTCCCACTGCTTGGGCGAGAGATCGAGGCCCTCACGGAGCACGCCGGACGCCGCGTTGCTCACGAGCACGTCGAGGTGGCCGGCGCGCCGCTCGACCTCGGCCACCAGACGCTTGATCTCCGCCGGCTCCTTCAGGTCCGCCTGCAGCAGGTGCGCGGCGCCGCCGCGCAGCTCGACGTCGTGCGCCGTCTTTTCCGCGGCCTCGCGGTTCACGAAGAAGTTCACGAAGACCTGCGCCCCGGCTTCGGCGAAGCGAAGCGCGATCGCGCGCCCGATGCCGCGGCCGCCGCCGGTGACCAGGACGGCGCGCGGCGGCGCGTCACTCACCGCCGCCTCCCTTCGAGACCCCGGTCGACGAACGCGCAGCGCATCGCGCCCGTTGTCCTCAGGCTCCGGGAGCGAGTCGCCCGGCGGCCGCGAGCTGGCGGACGACGTACTCGGTGATCGCACGGACCGTCAGCCGGCTCATGACGACTTCCACGGCCTCCGGCGAGTGCAGGTTTTTCTCGAGGTAGTCGGTGAACTGATCCACGCTGAGCCCCGACAGGTCGAGCGGCGTCGACGCGAGGTCGGCGAGCATGCGCGTGACGAGGGCGCCGACGACCTCCCGCTCGTCGCCGGCGACCCGGGTGATCTCGTGCTTGGCGGCCATGTGCTCGAGCACCGCGCCGACCGTCGCCGGCGACACCATGCGCAGCTCGTCCGCCGGGACCGCCACCCGATATCGCGCCTCGAGCACGCGCGCCAGGACGCTCAGATCTCGCCACTCGATCCGGCGCTCCTGGATGAGCCGCATCGGCAGATCGACGCCGAACGTTTGCTGGCACTTGAAGCTCAGGTCGAGAAAGTCGATCGACTCGGCGCCGAGGTCGGACACCAGCGCGGCCTGCGCCGTCACGTTCGCCTCATCCACGCCGAGCGACTCGACGATGAGCTTGCCCACGCTCACGCGAACCCCGGCTCGCGACCAGATCCTCTTCGTGTCCGGCTCCATGCCGCTTCTCGCCTCCTCAGCCGATCCTCGAGTCCATCTCGATCAACCCCGGCGCGATCACGTTCACCGTGATGCCACGGGGCGTTAGCTCCGCATCATCAGGGCCGAGCATTCGCCGAAGAGCCCGATCGCGAGTACCAGGGCTGAACGGAACACCGGGGTCGTCGAAGTCGACCGGGCGGAGACGGCGGGCGGCAAGGTCGCGTGACGGAGCGCCGACGCGCAGGCGAGGAGCTCCACCGGGCTCGCCGCGGCACCGAGATCGGCGTGCGCCTCTTTCAGGCGCAGTCGCGGCGCCGAAGGCGCGACGGCGCCGAGGGTGCGCGCCAGCGCCGCGCCCTCGGCCCGGTCGTGGGCGGCGATCCCGTCGCCGTGCAGGCTCACCAGATCGGGCGCGGTCCGCGCTTGTTCCAGCACCGAGTCGACCACGCGGGTCAATCGCTCCGTCAGACGCTCCGGATGGTCGCCGCCGCCGAGATCGCCGTCACCGGCGGCGGAGGCGAAGCCGACGATCTCACCGTGAACCCGCGCGCCGCGCGCCAACGCGTGCTCGGCCTCCTCGAGGACGAGGAGGCCGCTACCCTCTCCGGGGACGAGACCGGCCCGTCCGTCGTCGCCGGCGATCACGCCGCCGCCCCAGTGCGTCGCAAAGAACAGCTCCTCGAGCTGGTCATCGGCGCCCCCGCACAGGGCGACGTCGAGATCGCCCTCGGCGATCAACCGCACGGCGTCGCCCACCGCGCGCGCGCCGCCGACGTGGCCCTCGGTGACCGCGCGGCAGAACCCCTGGGCGTCGTTCGCGATGGCCAGGTGACCGGCGATCAGGTTCGGCAGGGTCTTGAGGGAGAAGTCGAGCGGGTTGATCGAGCGCATGCAGAAGCCGCTGGCGCGCGCCATGTCGAGCACGCACGGCGCGTCCGGCGATTCGGCCGCGGCGAGATATTCGAGCATCGAGCCGAGGTCCCACGCGAGCATGTTCACGCCGAGCAGCACGCCGAAGCGCTGGGGATCGCCGGCGCCGGGCGAGAGCGCCGCGTCCTCCATCGCAAGCGCGCCGGCGAGCATCGCCAGGAGCGTCGCGCGGTTCCAGAGCTTCTGCTGCTTTCGCGGTAGACGCGCGAGATGCGGCTGGATCGCCTCGGGCGCCACCTCGGCGCCGCGCGAGGCCGGTAGCCCGAGCGCGGCGAGCCGATCGCGGCGGCTCACCGCCGAGCGTCCCGCGCAGAGCGCCTCCCAGTGCTGATCGATCCCGACGCCCAGGGGCGAGACGACGCCGCGTCCCGTCAGCACCACGCTGCGCCCGGTCACGCCGGCGCCTCGACGCTCACGAACACCATGAGCCTCGCCCGCGCGATCGGCCTGTCCTCGATCGGCTGCCCGCCGGTCATCGCCATCAGCTCGAGCGGCATCGACTCCGGGACACGCCGCGGACCCTCGGCGACGCGGACGACGCCGTCGTCCGGGTCGAAGCGCTCGGCGACTTCGATCCGCCGGGCGCCGTCCAGGGCGAGGGACACGATCTCGTCGACGAAACGGTAGCGCATGGCACTGCGGGCCGGGCGAGCGAGACGACTATGGCGTCAGAACAGCACCGCCAGCGCCGCGATCCCCAGCAGCGCCGCACCGATGGTCTGCGCGATATCGCGAACCGTCGGCAAGGTGCGAATCTTTTCCTCTTCCTTGGGCGGCACGATGACGGTGTCGCCGGGCTCGACCGTGCGGATGTTCGTGAAGCTGGAGATGGCCGAGCCGTCGGCCTTCACGATGTGGGCTTCCTTCTTGTCGGCCTCTTTCGAGTAGCCGCCGACGCGGTTGATGTAGTAGTCGACGCCGGCGCCATCCTTGTGCTGGACCGACGTCGAGTTACGGACCGCGCCGATCACGAGCACCGAGTCGGGCGGCTCCGGCACGTTCAGGGTGTCGCCGTCGACCAGGACGACGTCGTTCTCGCTCCCCTTGAGACGGTCGGGCCGGTCGAGGTGCACGACCATGCGGCCCACGACCACCTTCGACGCCAGGAGCCGCAGCGCCTCGCGGCGCGCCTGCAGCGCCTGCTGCTGGGCGGCGACCTCTTCCTTCTCGGCGCCGACGATCACGGTCGAGGCCGAGGACAGCATGCGCTGCTCCTGAGTCTTGAGGAATGCGTCGAGCTGCTCCTGCTCGATCCGCCGGAGCGAGGCCCGCGTGAACGCCGCACCCTTGAGGAATGCACGATCGGTGAAGCCGCCGGCGCGCTCGAGCACCGAGGAGAGCTTTTCGCCTTCGGCGATGGTGTAGACACCGGGCCGCACGACCTGGCCGCCCAGGATCATCGTCCGGGCCGACTTGAGCTCGGTGCGTACCGTGACCTCGTCGAGCGGCTTCAGGAGCAGATCGTGGCTCGGATCGCCGCTCCACGCCTTCTTCAGATCGACCGAGAGGACCTCCATCGTCAGGTCGGGCCGACGGCGCGCAACCTCGACGCGCTCGGTGTACGCCTCGGGCAGGAGCCTGTCGGCCGGCAAGAGCTGGCCGATCCGCATCATCGGCTTGAGCTCGTACGCGCCGGGGTATCGCACCGCGCCGTCGACCTTCACGATGTTGTACACGCGCGGATCGGCCGGATGGATCAGCACCAGATCGCCCGCGTTGATGAGCGGGTTGCTCGCCTCGTCCCCTTTGAGGTAGTGACCGGTCAGGTCGACGTCGAGCGTCGCGCGCTCGGCGTCGGGCAGCGCGCGGACGATCTGGACGCGCTTGAGGTAGCTCGTGGGCGTGACCCCGCCCGCGAGGGTGACCACGTCGGCGAGGCGCGTGCCGGTCTGGACCTCGTAGATCGCCGGCCTCTTGACCTCGCCCGCCACCGCCACCACGTCGCCGACGGTCGGCACGAAGATCGTATCGCCCGACTCGAGGCGGTAGTCGCGCGTCCGGTCGCCGCGCTGCAGGAAGTCGTACAGATCGACCCGCGCGACCTGGACGTTGCTGCGGAGCAGCCGCACTTCGCGGAGCGAGCCGAGCTT
>Ga0209577_10007173_pt1 | contig 10261 bp, 10 predicted proteins | sample GraSoiAngelo_109_FD_185874 | JGI IMG/M metagenome (GOLD analysis project Ga0209577, IMG submission 185874) | Grasslands soil microbial communities from the Angelo Coastal Reserve, California, USA - 14_0903_12_20cm (SPAdes) (version 2) | ecosystem: Environmental > Terrestrial > Soil > Grasslands...
CTCCCTCCCGCCACATGACCAGGTCGACCGCCGGCTGCTCGAGCGCCGAGTCGACCAGCCGCGGAAGCAGGGCGCGCCGGCCTTGCTCGACCAGGATGTAGACCATGGCCGAGCGCTGCGCCGGGCACAGCGCCACCTCCGCGTCGCGGGTCCGGCGCTCGCCGGGCTCGAGCACGATGAAGTCCGCAAAGATCTCCTCGAGGCCCACGGCGTGCTCGACCAGGGCGTGGGAGTGGTCGGCCATCACGATCACCGAGTGCTGCTCGAGGAACGCCTCGTCTCCCCCGGCCGCGTCCACCAGCCGAGCCAGCTGGATGTCAGCCTGGGCGATCGAGGCCTCCTGGGCGGCCGGCCCCCGGCGGTGCGAGTAGTTGTCGTTGTCCGGGAGCGAGAGCAGCAGGAAGTCGAACAGGTCGTGCTCGATCAGGTAGGCACCCACGCACCCACTGTGACGGTCGCGGACGCCGGGCATACCCAGCTGCGAGCGACATCCGGTGCGGCGGCTGGAGAAGATGTCGGCGTAGAAGAACTCGCGCGGCCCCATCACCGGGTGGCGAAACAGGGTCGAGGCCAGCCGCGTGAGAGCGCTGTCGCGGGCCGGGTTGTGGGAGTGGCGCCCCCTGTACATCAGGTACGTCGTCCCCGCGGTGCGCCAGCCCGCATCGTCGAGCGTCTCGAACACGGTGCAGACGTCGGGCGCCAGGTGGACCCGATTCATGTTGTAGACGGTGTCGGTCAGCTGGCGCGTGATCCCGACCCGCCGGGCCGCGCTCATGCTCGAGCCGTACTCGACGTAGCGCCCCTCGTCGCGGTGGTACCAGTTCATGGACGGGATCAGGTGGTGGTCCTGGCCCACGCCGGTGGCGATGGTGGCGGCGCACACGGGGGTGACCGAGGGAAACGCGGCCACGCAGTCCGCGACGTACACGCCGCGCTCCATCAGCAGCGCCAGCGTGGGCGCCCCCCCGGCCTTCACCGCACGCTCGAGCATCTCCGAGCTCATGCCGTCGATCACGGCCAGGATCACCTTGCGGGTGGCGTCTGCGGGCGAGCGCCGTCCCTTCCCGTTTGAGCGCCGCGGGGCCGGCATCGGGCTAGCGCAGCACGCGCAGCCCGGCGTAGCGCTCGGACTCGCGCCGGCGCCCGGCCAGCCTGAGCCAGGCCAGCAGCGCGAGCGCCACCAGCGACACCGGCGGGGCCAGCACCGCCACCGCGGCCAGGGCCAGGGCGCCGACCTCGAAGTACAGCGGCAGGGCCTGGCGGGCGCTCAGGTCCGCGAGCCGGGCGCGGGTACGGGCGAGCAGGCCGCGCGCCACCGACTGGCTCAGGGCAGCGCACCCCAATCCGCCGATCACCCCGAGCCAGCCCACCGAGGTGTGCTGCGCGAGGGCGCCCGCGAACAGGACCGCGCCCAGCCCCAGCGCGAGGCCTCCGAGCGCAGCGCCCGGCGGCCCGGATTCCAGGCGCTCCGATCCGAACCGCCGTTCGAGCACGGCGGTGAGCGCGAATCCGGCCGCCATGGCGACCAGGAAGGGCACCGACTCCAGGAACCCGTAGCCGGCGCGGTCGAAGTCGACGCCCAGATCACCGGTGGCCAGTCCGCCCGCCAGGAGCGCCGGAAGGAAGGGCCGAAAGCCGGCGGCGAGGGCCAGTCCGGCGCCCAATGTGAGGTCCAGGAAGACGTTCATCTTCGCTACGGTGACGAGGGCCATGACGATAGACGAGACCCCTGAGCCAGGGGCGACGGGGCAAGGTCGGCGCGGGCAACCAGGGGCTTCCGAGCCGGCGGCGAAGTCAGGCAGCATGACCTCACGTTCGCGTGCGAGCGGTTCGGCCGCCCGCGAGCTCGAGCGCTACGCCGGCCTGTTCGCGCAGCGCACGCGCGTCATGAAGTCATCGGCGATGAGGGACCTGATGGCCATCACCGAGCGGCCCGAGGTGATCTCGCTGGCCGGTGGGCTGCCCGATACCTCGACCTTCCCACCCGACAGCTACGCCGCCCTGATGGGGCAGGTCGCGCGGGAGGCCTGCGCGCGGGCTCTGCAGTACGCCCCCACCGAGGGACTGACCTCGGTCAAGGAGTGCGTGGCCGAGGTCATGGCGGCCGAGGCCACGCCCGTCGACCCCGATGACGTGCTGGTGACCACCGGCGGCCAGCAGGTGATCGACCTCATGTGCAAGACGCTCATCGACCCCGGCGACGTGATCGTGGCCGAAGCGCCGACCTACCCGGGCGCCGTACCGGCCTTCTGCGCCTACGAGGCCGACGTCGAGCAGGTCGAGGTCGACGGCGATGGGATGCGCATGGATCTGCTGGAGGCCACGCTGGAAGCACTCGACGCGTCCGGCCGCCGCCCGAAGTTCATCTACACGGTGCCCAACTTCCAGAATCCGGCTGGGGTGACGATGTCGCTCGCCCGCCGCCGGGCGCTCGTGACCCTGGCCCGCGAGCGGGAGCTGCTCGTGCTCGAGGACAACCCCTACGGCCTGTTGCGCTACGAGGGAGACCCGCTGCCCACGCTGCGTTCGCTGGATTCGGCGGCGGCGGCGCGTGGGCATGGAAGCTTCGTGGTCTACCTGGGGACGTTCTCGAAGATCCTCTCGCCCGGCGTTCGGCTGGGGTGGACTGTGGCCCCACGCCCGGTGCTCGAGAAGATGAACCTGGGCAAGCAGTCCGTCGACCTGTGCTCGTCTGCGGTGACCCAGCATTTCGTGGCCGCCTACTTCCAGTCCGGCGGCTGGCAGGAGTACCTGACCTCCCTGAAGGCGATCTACCGCCGCCGTCGAGACACGATGCTGGACGCTCTGGGTGAGCACTTCGGGCGCGAGGTGGAGTGGACGCGGCCGCAGGGCGGACTGTTCATCTGGGCCACGCTGCCCGGCTACATCGACACGACCGACCTGCTGGCCCGGGCGCTGAGCGACAACGTGGCCTTCGTCCCCGGGGAGGCCGCCTACGTGGACGGGCGCGGACGCTCCTCGATGAGGCTCAACTTCTCGGGCGTGTCCGAGGAGGACATCCGGGAGGGCGTGCGCCGCATCGGCAAGGTGACCCGCGAGCAGATCGACCTGTACGGCACCCTGACCGGCGCCACCCCGGCCCCCGCCGCCGCGCCGGGCGAGGCAGGCTCCGCGGCGGGCGATCCCGGATCCCCGGCGCGCGAGGCTGGCCGCGTCGAATCCGAGTCGGACCTCGCTGACGTGGTCGAGCTCCCCCTGCGCGGACGCGGAGACGGGGAGCGTTCCGCGGGTCGCGAGGAATGAATCCGATGGCGGCGCTGCAGGGATGAGCCGGGTCGCGGTGCTCAAGGGCGGCCGGTCGCTCGAGCGCCAGGTCTCACTCAAGTCGGGCGCCCGGGTCGAGGACGCGCTCGAGCGGCTCGGCCACCAGCCCCTGCCCATCGACGTCGGCACGGATCTGGTGGCGAGGCTCCGGGGCGCCGCGCCCGACGTCGCCTTCGTCGCTCTGCACGGCCGCGACGGGGAGGACGGCACGGTCCAGGAGCTGCTCGAGATCGTGGGCGTCCGGTACACGGGATCGGGCGTGTCCTCGTGCATCCGCTGCGCCGACAAGGTCCTGGCCAAGCACATCATGCGCGATGCCGGCATCCCCACGCCCGACTTCTACGCGTTCAATCAGACCGCATTCGAGGAGCTGGGAGCCGCGGAGGCGCTGCCGGCGATCGAGGATCGCCTCCAGTTCCCGATCGTGGTCAAGCCCGCGAGTCAGGGCTCGGCGCTGGGGATCAAGTTCGCGCGGGCCCCCGAGGACGTGCCGGCGGCGCTGGTGGCCGCGTTCTCCTATGACCGCAAGGTCCTGCTCGAACGCCACGTGCCCGGCCGGGACCTCGCCGTCTCGGTGCTCGACGGACCGGACGGGGAGCCGGCCGCGCTGCCGGTGGTCGAGGCGCTGCCGCGGGATGAGGACTTCTATGACTTCGAGGCTCGCTACGAGATCGGTCGCACCACGTTCGTGTGCCCGGCCCAGCTCGGAGACGAGGAGGCCGACCGCCTCCAGGGACTTGCGCTGGACGTCTACCGCGAGTTCGGCTGCTACGGGTTCGCTCGCGTCGACCTCATGCTCGACGGCGACGGCTCGGTGTTCGTGCTCGAGGTCAACCCCATCCCCGGGCTCACCGACACCAGCCTCATGCCGCAGGCGGCCGAGGCTGCCGGGATCGCGTTCGACGAGGTGGTGGCGCGCCTGCTACTGCGCGCTCAGGCCCGGGGGCCGCTGGCCACGGCCGGATAGCGGGTCTCAGCTCTCGCCGGCGGCGAAGTCTTCCGGCGTGACGTGGTCGAGGAACTCCTTGAACTTCTCGACCACCTCGTCGGTCTCCTCCACCTCGTGCTCGAACTCGATCGCCGACTCGGCGATGACGTCCTCGGCGGCGAAGATCGGGGCTCCGGATCGGACCGCGAGCGCGATGGCATCGCTCGGGCGGGAGTCGATCTCCAGCTCCCGGCCGTTGATGCTCAGGGTGATCGACGCGAAGAACGTGTTCTCACGCAGCTCCGTGACCGCGACCTGCGTGCACTTGACGTCGAGCTCCCCGAGCATCTCGCACAGCAGGTCGTGGGTCATCGGGCGCGGCGTGGTCGCGCCCTGAAGCTTCATCAGGATCGAGGCCGCCTCCGGATGGCCGATCCAGATGGGCAGGAACTTGTTGCCATCGACCGTCTTGAGCAGCACGATCGGCTGCTTGCCGACCATGTCGAAGCTCACGCCGTAGATGACCATCTCCTGCACGAGGGGGCGCTCCTGGAGCCGGGGAAGACGACCAAGTATAGGCCCGCCGGGCGGGACCCTAGGGCGGCTGGCCAGGCCCAGCGCGGCTAATGCCGGATTGCGCTGGGGCCCTGGAGCGGCGGGGCCGGGGCGGGCGACGCCCGGCTCTGGCGACGGGCGTGCAGCGCGTTGAAGTGAAGCGCGATCGCCCCGAAGACCACGAAGGGCACGAAGTTCACGATGTGCAGGACGAGCGCGTACGGAAGCGCTCGGGTGTGGGAGATCCCGTAGGCGTTGAGGGCCAGCAGCGCCGCGGCCTCGAACACGCCGACGCTCGCAGGCGGCGCCGGCAGCACCATGGCCAGCCCCACCGCTACCGAGCACAGGATCCCGGCGTCGAACCCCAGGTGCAGCCCGAACGCGTAGGTGACCAGCCAGGCCGAGAGCGAGGAAAGCAGCCACGCCCCCAGGCTCCAGAAGAACCCGAAGAAGGCGATCGTGGGCCGGTGCAGGCCGCTCAGGCCGGCGACCAGGTCTCCGGCCCAGTGCTCGACCCGCTCCGCGGACAGCAGCGGCAGGCGGCCGAGGGGACGCGCCAGGAAGCGCACCGGACGATCGCCGAAGACGACGAGCACGACGATGGTCGCGGCCAGGCCGACGGCCAGCACGATCGCGGCCACGGCCGCGGTGTGAAACCAGCTCACGTGGGGCAGCCAGGGCTGCGCGGCGAAGAAGATGAGCAGGATCGAGAGGAGGTCGAAGAGCCGCTCGACCACGACCGTTCCCACCACCTCGGCGGCCCCGGTGCCGGCTCGCTGGCGCAGCGTGACCACGCGTGCCGCCTCGCCCGCGCGCGCGGGAAGGATGTTGTTGAACAGGTAGCCGACGAGCATCGCGTTGCCCACCGCCCGCAGCGCAGGGCGCCGCTCGGGCGCGAATAGCGCGTGCCAGCGCAGGGCGCGCGCAAACGTGGCCAGCCCGAAGGCGGCCAGCGCGGGCACCAGCCACCAGTAGTTGCTGTGGGCCAGGGCGTGGCCGACGGTGGCGAAGTCGACGTCCCTGAGCGCGAGGTAGGAGAAGACGACGGTGACAGCGATGGTCACCGCATAGACGAGGAGGCCGCGCAGGCCGACCCGGCGCATCGGATTCGGGCTCTCGGGATCCGGCTGGGTCGGCTCGACGGAGGTGCTCGCCGGCGCGTCCGGCACGGTCGCGCTCGAAGCGACCGTGCCTCTCTCACCGAGCGAGCTGGCGGGATTCATCGCACCTCCCAGGAGCCACGGCCCGGGGGGGTCGTGCACGGCACCGCGAGGACGATAGCGGAGGCCGGGGAGGGCTGGGGCCATCTCACCCGGGCGGCAGCGGCGCGGCATAGAAGCGGACGCCCGCAGCGGTCCCCGGTCCAGGGCGCTGGGGGACGGCGAACAGGATCTGTCCCGAGGCCTGGGCCACCGTGACCCCGTCCCCGTACTCGGGAGCATTGAAGCCGGCAAAGCTCCAGCTCAGCTGGCGGTGCCCGCGCAGCGAGTAGGCATGGGCGGTGGCTCCGGTGCTCCACGTGGCCCAGCCCGGTGTGAGCTGGACCGAGTCGCAGGGAGAACGCGAGCAGCTGTCGAGGAACCGTCCGGTGTGGGTGGATTGGCCGCAGCGCTGGAGCAGCAGCTCGCCGTGCAGGCCCGGGACCAGCTGCATCGCTCCCGCCGATCCAAGGATCCACTGGCGCGAGCATCGGCGCGGGTCGCGCAGACCGGGGTCATCGAGGTTGGGCGGCCCCGGGCCCGAGAGGTCGAAGACGTTGCGGTGCCCGGTGATGACGCGACGCTCGCCGGTGTGCCAGTTGACGAAGGCGGCGCCGGGGGTGCCGTCCGCGGCCGCGCCGGTCCCCTCCAGCCACTGTGAGCCGATGGCGTTGAACTCGTCCCCGCTCCCACTCCCGTCGGCGCCGGCCGCGCCCGGGACCGGGTGGGCCGATCCGCTCGCCGCGTCGATGAGGAGCGGCCGACAGGCGAGCACGATCTCGCCGGATCCGATCGCCGACATGGGACAGCCAGGCGGCACCGGGACCTCCACCGTGCGGCCGGTGGTGGTATCGAGGATGCGGACGTGGCTGTCGTCGATCTGCACGGCCACGAAGCGCAGCCCGTCCGAGAGCAAAGGGGGGCGAAGGGCGGTCGCCGCGCTGGCAATCAGGGCCGGTGGGGGACCGGGGAGGCGCCGGGGCGGGGGGTGCGCGGGTGTGGTCGCGATGGCGGGCGAGTCTAGGCGCCGTGCATGAAATCTTGCAACAAGCAGGAATTTTGCGCCGCGTGTATAGGGTGCCCGGCCGCACCGCCGAGTTCTCGGGGCCCAGGGCCTCGAGGAGCGGGGGAACCATCTGTGGCCGGCCGGCCACGGGGCGAATCGCCGCTACTTGCGGCGTAGCGCACAGCGCGAGCCCGTCAGCTCACCTCGTAGGCCAGTGCACCGACATACCGGTCATGCGTCCAAGCCCCACAGCGATAGCGCGCGCGCTCGCGCGCCCGTGGGCCCCCGCATTCGCGCGGGCCCTGGCCTGCGCAGGGGTCGCGCGGCGCTGGCCCTGCCCGCGAGCGCCGGGGCCAAGGCCTGGCCGCTGAAGACGGGGAGCACCGGTGGCCGGGTCATGGTGGTCCAGCGCGCGCTTCACCAGCACGCCGACGGCCGCTACGGAAGGCGAACGGCAGATGCCGTCCGCTCCTTCCAGCACCGCCACGGCCTGACGAGTGACGGGCAGGTGGGACACGCGACGTGGTCGGTCCTGGTGCGGGCCATGCGCGGATCCCGCGCCCACGCCTCCCACCATCACCGTCGTCGCCGGACGCACGCCCACGGATCGCGCCACCATCGCCACCGCGCCAGCCGGCACAGCTCGCGCCACCGCCACCGCAGCCGCGTCCGCACGCGGGGCGCGCCGGTGCGCATGCTCCAGCGTCGGCTCGGCCTGCATGCCGACGGCGTCTTCGGGTCCGCCACCCAGCGCGCGGTCAAGCGCCTGCAACAGCGGCATGGCCTGCACGCGGACGGCGTCGTCGGGCCGGCCACCTGGCACGCGCTTCGCATCCGCGGAAGCCACGCCGTCCTGCGCGCGGGCCACAGCCACGCCCACCGGGTCGTCCGGCACCACCACCATGGCCCACCGGCGGCGATCGCGCGCGCGCGCGCCGGAGCCGACCGCATCGCACGCCTGCCCTACCGGTTCGGCGGCGGCCACGGCTCCTTTCACGACAGCGGCTATGACTGCTCGGGCAGCGTCTCCTATGTGCTCCACGCGGCCCACGTGCTCGCGAGTCCGCTCGACTCCTCCCAGCTGATGTCCTATGGCAGTCCGGGCCGGGGGCGCTGGATCACCGTGTACGCGAATCCGGGACACGCGTTCATGGTCATCAACGGCCACCGCTTCGACACCGGCGACGGCCAGGGCGGCTCGCGCTGGCAGGCCACGGCGCGCAGCGCGTCCGGCTACGTCGTCCGCCATCCGCCCGGCCTGTAGCCCTCCGAATCCCTAGCCCGCGGCGACCGACAGGCCCGTCTGCCCTTCGCTGACCTCCCACAGCCGGTGCGCCGCCTCCATGTCCTGGCCCTCGGGAGTCGGGCTCTGGCGGTGCTTGTCGACGAAGTAGCGCCCCTGCTCGTCGCTGACCTCGGGCGAGTCGACCAGCCACACGAGCGTCTCGGCCCCCTTCTGCGGAGTGCGCGAGAACGGGCGGATGAGCGTCATGACCAGGCTCATGAAGGGCCCGTTGTTGCGGTTGAACCCGGTCGCCACGACCCCGGGGTGAAAGCAGTTGGCGGTCACGCCGGTGCCCGCCAGGCGGCGACCGAGCTCGGCCGTGAACAGGATGTTGGCGAGCTTGGTCTCGCCGTAGCGGGTGAAGCCGCGACGGGCGTAGGAGCGCTCGGCGTCGAGGTCGTCGAACGGGATGTGGGCGCCGGTGTGGGCATCGGAGGAGGTGGTCACCACGCGTGCCGGCGCGCTGCCCTTGAGCCGGTCGAGCAGCAGCGCGGTCAGCACGAAGGGGCCGAGGTGATTGACCGCCCAGGTGAGCTCGATCCCGTCGGGGCTGAGCTGGCGGGTGGTGAAGACGGCGCCTGCGTTATTGACCAGGACGTCGAGGCGCGGGTAGCGCTCGAGGATCTGTCCGGCCAGGGCGCGGACCGATGACTGGTCTGAGAGGTCGGCCATGAGGACGTCCACCTCGGCGCCCTCGGCCGCCTTGCGGATCCGTTCCAGCGCCGGCCGCGCACGGGCCTCGCTGCGGGCGACGATCGCCAGCTGGGCCCCACGGGCCGCCAGCTGCTCGGCGGCGGCCAAACCGATCCCGTTCGTCGCGCCGGTGATCACGACGCGCTTGCCGCCAACACCGTCCCAGGTCTGCATCGGCGAGCTCCTCTCCGCTGGGCGCCTACGGGGTTGAGACGAGCCTAACGGCCTACTCACCGCCGCGACACGGGAGTCAGCTGTTGGGCAGCGACGAGCCCGCGAAGAAGAAGAACCACACCTCGAAGGCGACCACGGCGGCCACGACGCTGCTGATCACCACCATCTCCACGGCGCTCACCCCATACCTGCGCCGCGCGAACTGCTCGCGCTCGCCGCGCATGCTGCGCAACCACGGTGACGTCCGCCGCGCGGCGGCCGGGCGGCCGGTGATCTGGTCATAGCGGGCGCTGGCCCAGGACAGCGCGGCGACCAGGGCGATCTCGAACGCGACGAGCACCACGACGACAGCGAACACCGCGGTCATGCTCAACCCCAGGCCGCCCTGGATCCGCGAGCCGACCCACACCGCGAGCAGGGGCGCGCCGGTCCACACGTTGACCGCGCACAGCGTGGCCACGCTGGCCAGCGCGATCCGCTTCAGCCACCGGTAGCGAGGCGTGGGAACAGCCGGCCGGTCCGGCTGGCCGGCAACGGAGTCATCGTTCTTGACTTCGGTGTTTTTCGGCGGATAGGGACGCATTAGCGCATGGATGCCATGAGGCTCCCAGATTTGACCGACACCGACTGGGGAACCGCCGGCAACTGGACCCCGATGTCGGTACCCATGAGCACCGATCCCCGTGGTCATGGCCGAGAACACGATCCACGGAATCTGCGCCCCGTCGGGCACGAACGTGCTCGGGTGCGGGAGCCAGGCCGCCTGCCCGGCCGCGGGCGGCACCCTGACCTTCGGCACGCTCACGATCGACAACGCGACCGGCCTCACCTGCGAGTCAAGGTCAAGGGCAGCAAGAAGAAGCACTAGCGCCAGGGCGGCGCTGCTCAAGCGCCGGCCGGCGGCGTCACAGCCAGCCGCGTTCGGCGGCCCGCAGGACCGCCTGGGCGCGATCCGCGACGCCGAGCTTGCGGTAGGCGCTGTGCAGATGACTGCGCACCGTGCTGGTCGAGACCTCTAGCTCGCGGGCGATGTCGTCATAGACCTTGCCTTCGCCCAGCAGGCGCAGCGAGTCGGTCTCGCGCGGGGACAGGGGCGAGGGCTCGGCCCGGCGGCGCTGGCTGCCAGCGCTGTGGGG
>Ga0209577_10007174_pt1 | contig 10259 bp, 8 predicted proteins | sample GraSoiAngelo_109_FD_185874 | JGI IMG/M metagenome (GOLD analysis project Ga0209577, IMG submission 185874) | Grasslands soil microbial communities from the Angelo Coastal Reserve, California, USA - 14_0903_12_20cm (SPAdes) (version 2) | ecosystem: Environmental > Terrestrial > Soil > Grasslands ...
TGTCGAGGGCGAGCGGCTGCTCGATCGCCTGGCCGGCCTCCAGCTGCTGCGGGAGCTGCCCCGAGATCTCGGCGCGGGCCGCCCCCCCGGTGGTGATCAGCGGGATCACGGTGCCGAAGAGCCCGCCGATCACGATCGTCGCGAACACCGCCACCAGCCAGACCTGGCTCGGCACCCGCCGCAGGAGTGCGACGGCGCGGCGCGGAGTGGCGGCGAGGGAGGAGGCGCGGGGGGTCAGATCGACACCGGCGGACGGTAGCCGCCGAAGACCTCGCGCAGGCTCCCGCAGATCTCGCCCAGGGTGGCGTAGGCGCGCACCGCGTCGAGGATCGGCGGCATCAGGTCGGCGGACGGCTCGCGGGCGGCGGCGCCGAGGGCGTCGAGGCCGGCGCGCACCGCGGCCTCGTCGCGGGAGGCGCGGTGCAGGCGCAGCCGCTCGAGCTGCTCGTTCATCACCCGCTCGTCGGGGCGGAAGATCGGGGTGGGATCGGCCTCGTCGGTCTCGGTGTACCGGTTCACCCCGACCACCACCTTCTCGCCGCTCACCACCGCGCGCTCGGCGCGGTACGCCTCCGCCTGGATCTGCTCCTGCATCCAGCCGGACTCGATGCAGGCGACGGCGCCGCCGCGGCGGTCGATCTCCTCGATGAGCGCGGTCGCGCGCCGCTGCAGCTCGTCGGTCAGGGCCTCGACGAAGTACGAACCGCCGAGGGGGTCGACCGTGTTGGTGACGCCGATCTCCTCGCCGATGATCTGCTGGGTGCGCACCGCGATCCGCTGCGCCTTCTGGGTGGGGATGGAGAGCGCCTCGTCGTAGCAGGAGAGCGCGAGCGACTGCACCCCGCCGAGCACCGCCGCGAGCGCCTGGATCCCGGCGCGCACGATGTTGTTCTCGGGCTGCTGGGCGGTGAGCGTCGATCCCCCGGTCTGGGTGTGGGTGCGGAGCATCTGCGACTGCGGTTTGCGCGCCCCGAAGCGGTCGCGCATCAGCTCCGCCCAGAGCCGGCGGAGCGCCCGGTACTTGGCGATCTCCTCGAAGAAGTCGGTGTGGGTGTTGAAGATCCAGGAGAGCCGCGGGGCGAAGTCGTCGACGGCGACGCCGCGGTCGATCGCCGCCTGCACGTAGGCGCAGGCGTTGGCGACGGCGAACGCCATCTCCTGGGGCGCGGTGCTTCCCGCCTCGCGGATGTGGTAGCCGCTCAGGGAGATGGGATTGAACTTCACCGCGGTGCGCGAGCAGTAGGCGATGAGGTCGGCGGCGAGGCGCAGCGAGGGACGCGGCGGGTAGATGTAGGTCCCCCGGGCCACGTACTCCTTGAGCACGTCGTTCTGGGCGGTGCCCATCACCGCCCCGGGCGCCACCCCCTGCTTCTCGGCGGCGACGACGTACATCGCCACCAGTACCGGCGCCGGGGCGTTGATCGTCATCGAGGTGCTCACCCGGTCGAGTGGGATCCCGTCGAAGAGCGCCTCCATGTCGGCGAGCGAGTCGATGGCGACGCCGACCTGGCCCACCTCGCCCGCGCTCCGGGGGTCGTCGCTGTCGAGGCCCATCTGGGTCGGGAGGTCGAAGGCGACGCTCAGCCCGGGCTGGCCGTTGGCGAGGAGGAAGCGGAAGCGGGCGTTGGCGTCCGCGGCGGTGCCGTACCCGGCGTACTGACGGATGCTCCACATCCGCCCCCGGTACATCGTCGGCTGGATGCCCCGGGTGAACGGGAACTCGCCGGGGAAGCCCTGGTCGGCGACCGGGTCGTCGTCCTCGACGCTGAGCGGGGTGTAGAGCGGCTCCACCGGGATGCCGCTGCCGGTCTCGAAGCGCTCCCGGCGCTCGCCGTAGGCGAGCCCCTTGGCGAGCGGCCCCTGCTGCCAGCGCCGCAGCTCCTCGCGGTAGCGGGCCGCCGCCTCGTCGGAGCCGTCGTGACGTGGTTCGGGGGCGAGCATGGTGCGTCTGAGTGTACTCGCGAGGGGCCGTCGCGCCCTTCAACCCTGCACGCCGAAGCTCGCAGGAGCGAGAATTAGTCCATGATCGACCAGTTGGGGCGTCCGCTCCGCGACCTGCGCGTCTCGGTCACCGACCGCTGCAACTTCCGCTGCACCTACTGCATGCCGCGGGAGGTCTACGGCCGCGACTTCCACTTCCTCCCCCGCCCCGACCTGCTGAGCTTCGAGGAGATCAGCCGGCTGGTCCGGGTGTTCGCCGCCCACGGGGTGCGCAAGGTGCGGCTCACCGGCGGGGAGCCGCTGCTCCGCCGCGACCTCCCCGCCCTGGTCGCCCAGATCGGAGCGATCGACGAGGTCGAGGACATCGCCCTCACCACCAACGGGGTCCTTCTCGCCCGCCACGCCCGGGCGCTCCGCGACGCCGGCCTGCGCCGGGTCACGGTCAGCCTCGACTCCCTCGACGAGGCGGTCTTCCGAGCGATGAGCGACGCCGACGTCCCCGTCGCCCGGGTGGTGGAGGGCATCGACGCCGCGCTCGCTGCGGGGCTGCGGCCGGTGAAGCTCAACGCGGTGATCCGCCGTGGGGTCAACGAGGCGGGGGTGCTCGACCTGGCGAGGTTCGCCCGGGAGCGCGGCTGTGTCCTCCGCTTCATCGAGTTCATGGACGTCGGCACCACCAACGGCTGGCGGCTCGAGGAGGTGGTCCCGGCGGCCGAGCTCGTCGCCCGGATCGACGCGGAGATGCCGCTCGAGCCCGCCACCCCGAGCTATCGCGGCGAGGTCGCCGGCCGCCACCGCTACCGCGACGGCGGCGGCGAGGTGGGGATGATCGCCTCGGTCACCCAGCCCTTCTGCGCCGACTGCACCCGGGCCCGGCTCAGCGCCGACGGCCGGCTCTACACCTGCCTCTTCGCCGGCGAGGGCCACGACCTCCGCGGCCCGCTCCGCGCCGGGGCGAGCGACACCGAGCTCTCCGACCTGGTCGGCTCGATCTGGGGCGCCCGCCGCGGGCTGCGCCGGGTCGAGATGTCCTTCATCGGCGGGTAGCCCGCGCCCGAGCCCTATAGTCCCGCCGACATGGCCTCCAGGGTGAACGACCGCCTCGTCGCCGACATGGCGGCGCGGCTTCGCGACGGCGGGTTGCGCTTCGGTCCGCACAACCTCTACTACGCGGTCTGCGCGGTGCTCGAGGGCCCCGACGTGAAGCCGGGGGCGGGGCTCATCGTGCTCGGGGTGGTGCTCCTGGTCGTCACCCTCGTCGTCGGCATCCTCGCCGCCTCCTTCTTCATCTGGCCGCTTCTGCCGGTGGGGATGGCGGTGACCGGCTTCGGGCTGAGGGCGCGGCGGCAGGCCCGGGTCCTCCCGACCACCCGCGCCCTGGCGCTCGGCTACGAGGAGTTCGTCGACGGGGTCGTCGCCCCACGGAGGGGAACGGCGCTGCTCGAGGGGATGGTCGAGGCGCCGCCCTCCCCGGAGGCCGCCCCCGGGGCCTCGTCCGAGGCGCTGGTGGTCTGCGACCGCCCCGAGACCGCCACGGTGCTCGCCGCCAACCGGGCCGCGGGCGGGCTCGCGGTCGAGGTGGCGGCCGAGGAGGAGGCCGGCGGCTCGGTCGCCGGCCGCCGGGTGCTCGCCGTCCACGACGCCGATCCGCGCGGCTGCGCCCTGCCCCTGCGGCTGCGGGCGGCCGGCGCCGCCGAGGTCGTCGACCTGGGCCTGCGCCCGGGTCACATCCACGGGCGCCGGATCCCGATCATCGAGGGCGCCCCGGTGCTCGTCCCCGCCGACCTCTCCCGCCTGCTGAGCGCCGAGGAGATCGTCTGGCTCGCCGACGGGCGGCGCGTGGAGCTCGCCGTGCTCCCTCCCCGGGAGCTCGTCGACGCGGTCGCCGCCGCCCTCGCCGAGGGAGCACCGGTGCGCGAGGTGCCGGGGGTCGAGGGCGTCCGGCTCAGCCGGGTGAACCCGGTCGCCGGCGGGACCTAGCCCTAAGCCCTAGCTCAGGTCCTTCTGGTCCGCGCTCCTGGCGCCGACGAGGATCGCCATGTTCCCCCGGGGGTGGCGGTTCTCGTACATGAGCTGGTGCGCCTTGCCGACCTCGTCGAAGCCGAGGGTCATGGAGAGGCAGGGGTCGACCTTCCCCTCCCAGACGAGGCGGTTGAGCGCCGCCGCCTGGTCGTCGTTGGAGAAGTGCGAGCCCTGGAGGCGCTTCTGGCGCATCCACAGGTAGCGGAGGTCGACGGTGGCCTCGTAGCCGGTGGTCCCCGCGCAGATCACCACCATCCCGGCGTTGTCGCAGACGAAGATCGAGGTGGGGATGGTGCTCTCGCCCGGGTGCTCGAAGACGATCCTCGGGTTGCGGCGCTCGCCGATCACGTCCCAGATCGCCTTGCCGAAGGCCCGGGCGCCGCCGAGCCACTCCGCGTAGGCGGCGTCGTCGCGCCAGTCGGGCATCGGCCCCCAGTGGTCGTAGTCCCCCCGGTCGATGTAGCCGGCGGCGCCGAGCTCCTTCACCCACTCGCCACGGTGCTGCTTCGAGGTGACCGCGACCGGGATGCCGCCCATCGCCTTGGCGATCTGGACCGCCTGGCAGCCGAGGCCGCCCGACGCCCCCCAGACGAGGACGACGTCGCCCTCGCGGACGGTGTGGGGCGCCCAGCCGGCGAGCATCCGGTAGGCGGTGGCGCCGACGAGCATGTAGGCGGCGGCCGGGGCCCAGGGGAGGTGGGGCGGCTTGGGGAGCACCTGGTGGGCCTGGACCCGGGTGAACTGGGCGAACGACCCCCAATTCGTCTCGTAGCCCCAGATCCGGTTGCTCGGGGCGGTGATCGGGTCGCCACCCGCCTTGATCCAGGGGTCCTCGACGTCCCAGACGCCGCAGTGGATGACCACCTCGTCGCCGACCTTGACGTTCTCGACGCCCTCGCCGACCTCCCAGACGATCCCGGAGGCGTCGCTGCCGCCGATGTGGAAGGGCTCGGGCTCGCCGGCGCGGTTCCGCGCCCTGATCACGTCGACCGGACGCCCGAGGGCGGCCCACACGTTGTTGTAGTTGACGCCGGCGGCCATCACGTAGACGAGCACCTCGCCCTTGCGGGCCCGCGGGGTGGCCACCTCCTCGCACTGGAACGCCTGGATCGGCTCACCGAAGCGCTCCGGCCGGATGGCCTGCGCGAGCATGCGCTCGGGAACGACGCCGAGGGCCGGCATCTCGCCGAGCGGTGTGATCTCCACCGACCTGTTCAGCGCCAAGGCGGTCAACCTCCACTAGGTGCCCGTCGCGGCTTGCTTGGTAGTCCGCGCGGGCGGTAGGTGCACGATACACGGGGCGTCCGGCCTGACGGGTGTTAACCGGCGTTCGCCCCGGTTGACCGTCTGGTCAGCGGCCCTCGAGGGCGGCCGCCGGGGCGTCCGGGGCCACCCCGGGGTCGGCGCGGTAGCGGAACAGGGCGGGGAGGGCGGCCGCCACCAGGCCCGCCCCGAGGACGCAGAGCAGGCCGCCGGAGACCACCGACACCCGAGTGCCCCAGGCGGCGGCCACCGCTCCCGCCTCGACGTCGCCCGCGTAGGGGCCGCCCATCACCACCATCGCGTAGGTCGCCGACATCCGGCCGCGGAGGTGGTCGGGGGTGAGGGTCTGGAGCATCGTCGAGCGGCAGACCGCGCTCACGCTGTCCGCGCCGCCGGCGAGGGCGAGCAGGGCGACCCCGAGGGCGAGCGAGCCGGTCAGGCCGAAGGCGGCGATCGCCAGCCCCCAGAGGACGACCGCGCCGATCACCGCCCGGCCGAGGTGGCGCACCCTCCCCACCCACCCGGTCCCGAGGATGGCGGCGACCGCCCCGCCCACCCCGGGGGCGGCGTAGAGCAGGCCCAGCCCGGACGGGCCGGTGTGGAAGGCGCCCGCGGCGAGCGCCGGGAAGAGCGCCCGGGGCATCCCGAAGATCATCGCGTCGAGGTCGATGGCGAACCCGGCGAGGATCACCGGCTGGCGGCGGGCGAAGGCCAGGCCGCTGCGGATGGCCCGCAACGGCGGCTCCCGCTCCTCGGGCCCCGGCGGCTGGGGTCGGATCAGCGCCACCGCGGCGAGCGCGGCGCCGAAGCTGCCGACGTCGACGAGGTAGGCGGCGGCGAGGCCGAGGCGGCCGATGATGAGCCCGCCCACCGCCTGGCCGCCGATGAGGGTCACCTGGAAGAGGCCGAACATCAGCGCGACCGCCGCCGGCAGCTGGGCGCGGGGGACGAGGTTGGGCACCGTCGCCGACCGTGCCGGCTGGTCGACGGCGCCGAGCCCGGCGGCGACCGCGCTCACCGCGTAGAGGACGCCGAGCGGGGGATGGCCCTCGACCGCCCCGGCGACGTAGAGCAGTGAGCAGACGGCGAGGAGCGAGGTGGTGACGAGCATCAGCCGGCGGCGGTCGACGGCGTCGGCGATCGCGCCGCCCACGAGCGAGAAGAGGACGAGCGGCACCACCTGGACCAGCCCGAGGAGGCCGACGTCGAGGGTCGAGCCGGTGAGCCGGTAGACCTGGTACGGCACCGCGACCGCGGTGATCTGCCGGCCCGTCGTCGACACCAGCTGCCCGCACCAGAGCAGCCGGAACTCGCGCGACGTACGCAGCGGGGAGAGATCGACGGCGAGCCCGCTCACGACGTGGACGGTAGCGTGCCCGGTATTCTCAGGCGCCGATGCCCTCCACCCCCGTCCCGCTGCGCGCCGCCGCCGAGCGACTCCTCGACGCTCGCGAGCCGGTCGACCGTCCCCTCGCCGAGGAACTCGCCGCCCTCGACGACGCCGACCTTCCCGAGCTCATCGCCCTCGCCCACCGCGTCCGCCTCGCCTGGATGGGCCCTGCGGTCGAGGTCGAGTCGATCATCAGCGCCAAGACCGGCGGCTGCCCCGAGGACTGCACCTTCTGCTCGCAGTCGGCGCGGTACACGACCGAGGTGGCACGCGAGCCGATGCTCCCCGCCGAGAGGCTCGTCGACCTCGCCCGGCGCACCCGCGAGCTCGGCGGCACCGAGTTCTGCATCGTCGTGGCCGTGCGCGGCCCCGACGAGCGGATGATGCGGGCGGTGATCGAGGCCGCCGCCGCGATCCGCGCAGAGGTGGACATCGAAGTTGCGGCCTCCCTGGGCATCCTCAGGCCCGGCCAGGCCGAGCGCCTCGCCGAGGCCGGCATCCACCGCTACAACCACAACCTCGAGGCGGGGCCCCGCTTCTTCCCGCGGATCTGCACCACCCACACCTTCGAGGACCGGCTGCGCACCTGCCGCGCCGTTGTCGCCGCCGGGATGGAGCTCTGCAGCGGCGGCATCTTCGGGATGGGAGAGACCTGGGAGGACCGCCTCGACCTCGCCTTCACCCTGCAGGAGCTGGGGGCGCGGGAGATCCCCTGCAACTTCCTCAACCCCCTCGGCGGCGCCGGGCTCCTCCGTCCGCTCGACGCGCTGCGCTGCGTCGCCGTCTACCGCTGCGTCAACCCCGCGGCGGTGCTGCGCTACGCCGGTGGCCGCGAGGTGGTGCTCCGCGACCTGCAGGCCTACGGCATGCTCGCCGGCGCCAACGGTCTCATCGTCGGCAACTACCTGACCACCCTGGGTCGCAGCGCCGAGGTCGACCTCGCGATGCTCGCCGACCTCGGCATGCCCGTCGCCACCGCCCCGCTCACCGGCACTCACGGACGGCCCGTGACAGCCCGGTAACGCGCCCGACACGGCCGGTGACGATTGCAGACTCTCAGGGAAAACTCAGCGCCCTGAAAGGGATTTGAAAGGAACCCGCTCATAGCCTGACCTCAGTCCACGGACGGGAGGTGGTGAGATGAGGCGGGTCAATCGGAAGCGGATCGGAATGGCCGGAGCGGTGTTCGCGGCCATCGTCGGAGCCGCCGCGTCGGCCATGGCGGTCAAGGCGCACGACAGCGTTCCCGACCCCAGCGAGATCACCTCGATCGTGAAGCAGGCCACCGCCACCGCGGCGCCCGCGGTCGTGACCGCCGCCCCCACCCCCTCGGGCATCCCCACCTCGGCGGACTCGCTGCCCGGACACACCGTGACCTCCACCCTGGACGGCCACACCGTCATCGTGTACGTGCCCGGCGCGTACGCCGCGCTCCCCACCACCGGCTTCCCGGTCGTCTACTTCCTCCACGGCTCACCCGGCACCGCCGAGGGCTGGATCACCGGTGGCGGGATGCCGACCATGCTCGACAGCCTGATCGCGAGCGGCCAGATGCCGCCGATCATCGCCGTCTTCCCCGACGACCAGGGCGTCGTCTCCGACGACTCCTACTGGGGCAACACCCCGCTCGGCGACACCGTCGAGACCTGGTTCCTCCAGACCCTGATCCCGAACATCGACAGCAGCTACCGCAGCCTGGGCGCGGCCTACCGCGGGATCGCGGGCCTCAGCGCCGGCGGCTTCGGCGCGGTCAACCTCGCCATCCAGAACCCGGGCGTGTTCAGCTGGGTGGCGAGCTACTCGGGGGTCTTCGCCGGCCCCGACCGTCTCTTCGGCTCCGAGAGCGACGCCAACAGCCCGCAGCTCACCATCTCCGCCCTCCCCGCCGCCGAGCGCTTCCCCCTCTTCCTCGGCCAGGGCGCGCAGGACACCGAGTTCGGACCCCAGACCACGCAGTTCGTCGGCACCGTCGACGGGCTCGACTGGACCCAGCCGCTGAAGACCGAGGTCGTCCCCGGGCCGCACAGCTGGCAGGCCTGGACCGCCGAGGCCCACGACAGCCTGGTCTGGCTCGGCCAGCTCTGGGGCCGCGCGTAACCCGGCAGCTCAGGGCGCGGCGAGCGCCTCGGCGGTCGCGACCAGGGCGAGCATCGCCACCCGCAGCGCCTCCTCGTCGAGGTCGAAGTCGGGGGCGTGGTGCTGGGGCGGGCGGCGCGGGCCGGGCCGGCAGCCGGCGAAGAAGTAGCAGCCGGGGGCGCGGAGCAGGAACTCGCTGACGTCGTCGCTCGGGGTCATCGGCGGCGCCTCGACGACCGACGCCGCGCCGAGCACCGCCGCCAGCGCGTCGCCGGTGACCACGGTCGCGGCCGGGTCGTTCACCACCGCGGGTACCGGGCGGGGGAGGTCGACGGTCGCCTCCACCCCGAACTCGGCGGCGACCGCCTCGCACAGTGAGCGAAGCCTGCCCACCGCGTCCGGGTGCTGCTCCTCGGTGAAGGTGCGCAGGCTGCCGCCGAGCTCGGCGTCCCGGGGGACGACGTTGTGGACCGTCCCGGCGCGGAGCACCCCGACGCCGCAGACGCAGGGGGTGTCGTCGAGCTCCAGGCCGTCGAGGAGTGCCGGCAGCCGGCGGGCCGTCTCGGCGGCCGCCAGCACCACGTTGCCCTCGCCGGCGGCGAGGGCGGCGTGCCCGCCGGTCCCGCGCAGCCGGATGGTGAAGCGCTGGAAGGTGGCCATGGCGATCCCGGGGCGGGCCATCACCAGGCCGGTGGGCAGGTTGGAGGAGAGGTGGAGGCCGGCCACGCGCTCGACCCCGAGCCCGTCGAGCACACCGCCCTCGAGCATCGCTCGGGCCCCCTCGCCGGTCTCCTCGGCGGGCTGGAAGAGCAGGATGACCCGGCCGGGGAGCCCGGCCGCCCGCTCCGCCAGCACCGCGGCGGCGCCGAGCAGGGCGGCGGTGTGGCCGTCGTGCCCGCAGGCGTGCATCACCCCGGGGACGCGCGAGCGGAAGGGAAGGCCGGTCTCCTCCTCGACGGGAAGGGCGTCGATGTCGGCGCGGAGCAGGACGGTGCGGCCCCGGCGGCCGCCCTCGAGGCGGAAGACCGCCCCCGTGGGGGTGGGGCAGGGCAGCTCCTCGAGCCCCAGGGTGCGCAGCCGCCCGCGGATCAATGACGTGGCCTTCGCCTCCTCGCCGGCCAGCTCGGGCTCGGCGTGGAGGACCCGGCGCAGGTCGACCGCCCCGTCGAAGCCGGCGTCGACCTGCGCGCGGAGCTCCCGCTCAGGAGACGGCGTCGAGGATCTCCTGCCTCAGCCCGGCGAACTTCGCCAGGTAGGCCTGGCGCTCGCGGCGGAGCTTCTCGACGACGGCGTTGTACTCGTCCATCCGCCCCTGGCGCGCGTAGAGGCGCCGCGGCTGGAGGATCTCCATGTCGTCGATCCCGGGCAGCGCGGAGGCCACCTCGTAGCCGAAGTCGGGGTCGCGCTCCCAGGTGATCGTCCCCTCGGCGATCGCCTTGACCACGGCGCTGGAGTAGGGGATGGTCACCTTCTTGCTGCGCTCGTCGCCGTCCTCGCCGCCGATGCGGCCGGTGTTGAGGAGGAAGACCTCGAAGCCGCAGTCGTCGAGGAGCTCGAGGAAGCGGTT
>Ga0209577_10007175_pt1 | contig 10257 bp, 7 predicted proteins | sample GraSoiAngelo_109_FD_185874 | JGI IMG/M metagenome (GOLD analysis project Ga0209577, IMG submission 185874) | Grasslands soil microbial communities from the Angelo Coastal Reserve, California, USA - 14_0903_12_20cm (SPAdes) (version 2) | ecosystem: Environmental > Terrestrial > Soil > Grasslands ...
TGCGCGCCGCACGCCGCGCGGACGCGCGCGAGCGCTTCCGCGAGCGCGATGACGGGCGGGTCGGCCCAGCGCTCCCCGCGCTCGGGCGGCGGGCGGGCGTCGGACACCTCGAACGGGCCGATCGCGGTCCGGCGCAGCGCGAGGCAGTAGGCGTCGCGCAGGTCGGCGATCAGCGAACGGACGTACGTTCCGGAGCCGCACTCGATCTCGAACCCGGCGCGCTCGGCCTCGCGCCAGAGCTGCTCGAAGCGGTGCACGGTGACGGTGCGCTCGGGCATCTCGAACTCCTCGCCGCGGCGCGCGCGCGCATACGCGCGCTGGCCTTCGACCTTGACCGCCGAGTGGCGCGGCGGTCGCTGGCGCAGCTCGCCGACCGGCAGCCGCGGCGGGTCTGGCGGCACGCGCCCGGTGTGCGTGATCTCGCCCTCGGTGTCGCCGGTGCTCGAGGTCGCGCCCAGGCGCGCGACCACCTCGTAGCGCTTGCGCAGGGCCATGAGCGTGCTCTGCGCTTTCGTCGCGCGCCCGACCAGGATCAGCAGCAGCCCGGTGGCGAAAGGGTCGAGCGTGCCAGCGTGCCCGGTCTTGACGCCGCCGAGCGAGCGCCGCACGGCGGCGACGGCGTCGTGCGAGGTGATCCCGGCCGGCTTGTCGATCAGCAGCAGGCCCTCGATGCTCGTCGTCTTACGCACAATGCGCGTCCCGGCGCGCCGCGCGCGGCTCAGGCGAGCGTCGCGGCGGCGCGGTCGGCGGCCGTGCCGCCGCGCTGGGCGGCGATTTCCGAGCGCAGGAACACGACGAGCTCGTCGACGTCGAGCGTCGTCGAGAAGCCCGCGGCGCGGCGGTGCCCGCCTCCACCCTGGGCGCGGGCGATGCGCGAGACGTCGACGTCATCGTTGGCCGCGCGTAGCGAGACCTTGCGTTGACCCTTGCGCTCGCCGGAGATGAGCTCGCGCACGAGCACGGCGACCTTGGTGCCGTGCAGCGCGCGCAGCTGGTCGACGACGCCCTCGGAGTGGTGTTCTTCGGCTTCGGCGCTCTCGAAGTCCTTCGCGGAGAGCGCCGCGAGCGTCAGCTCGCCGTCGTCGAAGCGGCGCACGTCGCCGAGCGCGAGCGCCAGCAGCGCGACCTTCTCAGGCGGGACATCCTCGTACAGCGCTCCGTAGATGCGTTGGACGTCGACGCCGGCTTCGATCAGCTCGGCGGCCATGCGATGCGCCTGCGGGCCGGTGTTCTCGTACATGAAGCGCCCCGTGTCGGTGATGAGCGCTATGTAGAGCGCTTCGGCCGCCGCCGGTGTGGGCTCGACGCCGAGCGCGCGCATCAGACCCCACACGATCTCGGCGGTCGAGGACGCGGACGGGACGACGTAGTCGAGCGTGCCGAAGTGGGTGTTGTCGTGGTGATGGTCGATGTTCAGCAGACTCGCGCCGCGGCGCAGCACGCTCGCGGAGTTTCGGTCGATATTGCCGCAGTCGAGGAACACGACGGTGCGCTCGGCGATATCGGCGGGCGGCGACTGGATCGCGCTGCTGAGGTCGAACATGCGGTACTCGGGCGGCGGCGGCAGATCGTCGGTGGCGATGAACATGTCCGCCTCCTTGCCGAGCGCGGCGAGCAGCTCGTGCATGCCGATCATCGAGCCGAGCGCGTCGCCGTCGGGGTTCTCGTGCGTGGCGAGGACGAACTTGGAGTCTTTGCGGATGTGCTCGAGGACCTGACCCCGAGCGGCATCCGGGCCGCCCGGCACGCTCACCGCGTCTCGCCTTCGCGCAGCAGCTGTTCGAGGCGCAGGGCGCGATCGGTGGTGTCGTCGTAGGAGAACTCGAGCGTGGGCGTGCGCTTGAGCGAGAGCTCGCTCGCGATGCGCTGCTGGAGAAAGCCATGTGCGCTACGCAGCCCGGCGAGGCTGTCCTCACGCTGCGCGCTGTCGCCGAGCACGCTCACATAGACGCGGGCGTGGTTGAGGTCGGCGCTGGTTCTCACGTCGGTCACGGTAACGAATCCCACACGAGGGTCCTTGAGCTCTCCTGCCAGCGCGTCGCCGATCACCTGGCGAATCGCCTCGTCGACGCGACGCATGCGTCCCGCGGTCATCCTATCCCTCCGCCCCTGCGCTCAAACAGGGCTGACGGCAAGCCTGCACGAGCGGATTCGCACCGAAACGCGTGGCGGCGCCGCGCCGCTGCGCTCAGGAGCCGAGCTCACGTTGCTGCAGGCTCGTCGCGTAGCTCTCGAGCACATCGCCCTGGTGCACATCCTGGAAGTTCGCGAGCACGATCCCGCACTCGAAGCCCGAGCTGACCTCGCGCACGTCGTCGTTGAAGCGGCGCAGGCTCGCGATGGTCGTGTCGTAGATGACGGTTCCGTCGCGCACGACGCGGACTTTCGCGCCGCGCGTGATTTTGCCCTCGAGGACGTGGGAGCCGGCGATGGTGCCGATGCGCGAGGCGCGGAACAGCTGGCGCACCTCCGCCTGGCCGAGCGAGGTCTCGATCTCGGTCGGCTCGAGCATTCCCTGCATCGCGGCGCGCAGCTCATCGATCGCGCGGTAGATGACGGAGTAGGAGCGGATCTCGACGCCCTCGCGCTCGGCCGTCTGGCGCGCGTCGCCGACCGGGCGCACGTTGAATGCGAGGACGACTCCGTCGGAGGCGGCTGCGAGCATCACGTCGGACTCGTTGATCCCGCCGACGCCGCGGTGGATGATGTTGACCTCGACCTCCTGCTGCGGCAGCTTCGCGATCTCGTCCTCGATCGCCTCGAGCGAGCCGGCGACATCGGCCTTGATGACGAGGCTGAGCTGCTTGACGCTGCCCTCCTGGGCGAGCTTGAAGACGTCCTCGAGGCTGACTTTGCGCCCGGAGCGCCGCGCGAGCGCCTCTGTCTTGAGCCGGTTCGCGCGCTCGCCCGCGAGCTGGCGTGCGCGGCGCTCGTTCTCGACGACGCGCACGTGCTCGCCGGCCTCGGGGATGCCGTCGAAGCCGAGCATCTCCACGGGCTGTCCGGGCGTCGCCCGCTTGACGCGCGCCCCGGTGAAGTCCTGCATCGCGCGCACGCGCCCGAAGTGCGCGCCCGCGACGAGCGCGTCGCCGACGCGCAGCGTCCCGCGCTGGATGAGAATCGTCACAACGGGGCCGCGCCCGGGATCGAGCTTCGACTCGACGACGGTTCCCGAGGCGAGCGCGTCGCGGTTGGCCCTCAGCTCCTCGAGGTCGGTGACGACCTGAATCGTGTCGAGCAGCGAGTCGAGACCCTGGTGCGTTTTCGCGCTCACGTCGACGAACTCGACGTCGCCTCCCCACTCCGACGGCTGCAGGCCGTGCTGGGTCATCTCCGTGCGCACGCGCTCTGGCTGTGCGCCCTCCTTGTCGATCTTGTTGACGGCGACGACGATCGGCACCTCGGCGGCGCGGGCGTGATCGATCGCCTCCTCGGTCTGCGGCTTGACCCCGTCGTCTGCCGCGACGACGATCACGGCGAGGTCGGTGACGCGCGCGCCGCGCGCGCGCATCGCGGTGAACGCCTCGTGGCCGGGCGTGTCGAGAAACGTGATCTCGCGCCCGCTGTGGTGCACCTGGTACGCGCCTATGTGCTGAGTGATGCCGCCGGCCTCGCCGGCGGCGACCTCGGTCTCGCGGATCGCGTCGAGCAGCGACGTCTTGCCGTGGTCGACGTGGCCCATGATCGTGACGACCGGCGGGCGCTCGACGAGATCCTCCTCTTCGTCCTCGAAGGTTGGCTCAACCTCGACGTCGTCGGCCGCGTGCACGATCTCGATCTGCTTGTCGAATTCGTCCGCGAGCACCTGAATCGCGTCGTCGGAGAGCGTCTGCGTGAGCGTCGCCATCTCACCGAGCATCATCAGCTTCTTGATCACCTCGGGCACGGGCACGGCGAGGTACTCGGCGACGTCCTTTACGGTCGAGCCGGAATTGACGCGGATGATGTCTGTCGCCTCGAGCACGGCGGTGTCGATCGGCGCGATCGTCTCCTCGTAGGTGCCGCGCCGACGGCGACCTCGCCTCGGCCGCCGCGGCTGGTTTGCCGGGCCGCCCTGCTGACGGCGCGACGCCTGCGAGTCGATGACGACCCTGCGCCGCCCCCCCGGTCCAACATCGCCGGGCGAGCGCTCGCCTGTGCGCGAGTCGCGAGTCGGACGCACGCGCTCGGGCCCTCCGGGCGCGGAAGCGGGTGGTGCCGGCGCGGAGCGCGAGGTCGGTGCGGCGGGTGCGGCGGCAGCGGGTGTGGACGCGGGCGCGCCGGCCGGACGCGCCGTCGGCGCGGCCCGCGGCTGCGATGCTGCCGGCGGAGCGGCGGACGAGGGCTTTGAGGCGGCCGGCGGCTGGGGCGCAGGCGGCGCGCTCGGCGCGGACGCACTCCCGGCGCCGTTGGCCGGCGCGCCGGCGGCGGCTCCATCGCCGGCGAGCGCCTTGAGCGCGAGCGCCTCCTCAACCGAGGACGCGGCAGCCTTGGCGTCGATGCCGGCAGCGTGCAGTTTCTCGAGCAGCTCCTTGCTCGAGAGCCCATGCTCCTTGGCGAGTTCGTGTACGCGCTTCTTGCTCAACGGCACCCGATTCTAGGGGCCCATCCCGGTGAGGAGTGTCTGACCCGCGCGTGCTTTGGGGGGAAATGCCCGAGCGACGGGCGCAGCGTGTCTCTCACGGAGCCCTACGGTGCGGACTCGGCGCTGTCGACGGGCGCCTCCGCGGTTGCGGCAGGCTCGACGCTGACCGCCGCCTGCTTGTCGGGCGATCCGTCTGCGAGCGCATCGGCGCCCGGAGCAGATTGCTCGTCGCCGGGCGCCTCAACGGCGGGAGCGGGCTGCTCGTCGTCGGACTGGGGCTCGGCATGGTCATGCAGGTGCTCGTGCTCGCGGTGCAAAACGCCGTCCAGCCGCGCGTGATGGGCGTCGCGACGTCGGCGACGATCATGTTCCGGCAGATCGGGGCGTCGTGCTCGGTGCCGAGCTCGTCCGCCTCCGCCTGCGCGGGCTCCTCGGCGGCGGGCTCGCTCGCGCGCGCGAGGTCGGCGACGTTGTCGCTGTCGATGTTCGCGAGCGCCTGGTGGGTCTCGATACCGCAGTAGCGCGAGCCGGGCAGCGCGGCGTTGGGGCAGCGGCGGCCGTTGGAGAGGATCGCGGCGCAGCGGCCGGCGACCTCCTCCTCCTCGTAGCCGTGCTCGGCCTCCTCGGCGGCGAACTCGGTCTCCGAGCGGATGTCGACGCGCCAGCCCGTGAGGCGCGCGGCGAGACGCGCGTTCTGCCCTTCGCGGCCGATCGCGAGCGAGAGCTGGTCGTCGGGGACGATCACCGTGACCTGCTTGGCGTCGTCGTCGACGAGCACCTCGCGCACGCGCGCGGGCGAGAGCGCCTTCGCGACGAAGCGCGCGGGCTCGTCGTTGAAGGGGATGATGTCGATCTTCTCGCCGCGCAGCTCGGAGACGACCATGCGCACGCGCGAGCCGCGCGGGCCGACACACGCGCCGACAGGGTCGACGCCGTCGGTGTGCGAGATGACGGCGATCTTCGAGCGGTAGCCGGGCTCGCGGGCGACGTTCGCGATCTCGACGAGCCCGTCGGCGATCTCGGGCACCTCGAGCTCGAACAGCTTCTTGATCAGCTCGGGGTCGCGGCGCGAGACGATGATCGCCGGGCCCTTCGTCGACGGCGAGACCTCCTTGATGACGGCCTTGATGCGCTGCGAGTGGTCGTAGCGCTCGCCCTCCACCTGCTCGGACTTCGGCAGCAGCGCCTCGACGCGTTCGCGCAGCTGCACGAGCGTGTAGCGCGAGTCGGACTGTTGGACGATGCCGGTGATCAGCTCGCCGACGCGGTCGCGATACTCCTCGTACATCATGTCGCGCTCCGCCTCGCGGATTCGCTGCAGGATCACCTGCTTGGCGGTCTGTGCGGCGATGCGCCCGAAGTCGTCGGGCGTGACGTCGCGCTCGTCGATCTGATCGCGGTATTCGGCGAACTTCTTCGGATCGATTTCGGGTTCTTCGGGTTCGCGCATCTCACCCGTCTCGGGGTCGATCGTCGTTTCCTCGTCGATCGTCTCGACGATCAGATGCGCCTCCAGGCGCTCGGGGATGATCAGTTCGATGACACGGAAGTCGGCCGTGTCGCGGTCCATCTCCACGCGCGCGTACTTGGCCGAGCCGGGCTGCTTCTTGTACGCGGACAGGAGCGCGTCCTCGAGCGCGAGCATCAGCTTCTCGGGCTCGATCCCCTTCTCGCGCGCGAGCGCGTGCATCGCCTCGAGGATTTCGCGCGACATGACTAGTCCTCGAGCAGGTAGGAGCGACGGATGTCGCTGTAGGGGATCGCGATCACGCCGCCGTCGGCCGCGAGCGTGACCTCGCTGTCCGTCGCGGCGACGAGCTCGCCGGTGAAGCTCTTCGCGTCGGCACTCTCGCCACGCCGGGGGAGCGGGTGCGAGCGGCGCGTGCGCACGCGCGCGCGGCGGCCAACGAAGCGCACGAAGTGCGCAGGCTTTGTCAGCGGCCGGCGTGTGCCGGGCGATGAAACCTCGAGCGCGTAGCGCTCGCGCAGGTCGTTCAGCTGGCGCGTCACGCGCTCGCACAGATCGAGCGTGACGCCGTCCGGATGGTCGATGAACACACGCACGGTGCGACCGCCGACAACCTCGGCGAGCAGCACCTCGACGCCGGGCTCGCTCGCCGCGAGCCGGCGCTCGATATCGGCCTCCAGTGATGTCATCGGCTTGCTCCTTTACAAAAAAAAGCGGGCCTCTAGCCCACTCTCGGTACTACCGCCGACGTCTGCACGCCAGGCGCGAAAGCTGTGTTTCGAGGATAGCACCGGGTGCGCTTCCGGTGTGCGAAATCGGCGGCAGCGCGCGAGCCGCCAGAGCCCCGGCCTACGCGGGACGCGCGTCGCGCCGGGCGCGGTCGCGGTACACGCGATAGTCCTCGCGCCCGGGGCGCAGCGAGCACGCGAGCGCGAGCGGCTGGCACGCCTCGCGGTGGCGTCCGAGGAGCTGCATCGAGCGGCCGAGACAGAACAGCGCGTAGTCGTTTGTCGGCGCGTGCTCGACGACGGCTCCGAACTCGTCGGCGGCGGCTTTGTAGCGGCGCGCGTGAAACAGCGCGCGCCCGAGCGCCTCGCGAATCGAGGTCTTGCCAGGCTCGCGGTCGCGCGCGCGTGTCAGGGGCACGATCGCCGCGTGGAAGTCGCCGCGCTCGAGCAGCTCGAGCCCGCGCTGGTAGAGGTCGTACACGCTGTCCACATAGGAATCCTACCTTGGCGCCCACGCCGCCCAAATGGCCTGCCCGGGCGTGCTGATTACGCGCCGAGCGAAGCGCGTATGCGCTCGACCGCGTCGAGGATCTCCTCCGCGACGCGCGCCTTGCTCGCGCGCGGCACGAGCTGCGCCCCTTCGTCACGGGCGGGCGACGCGCCGTTCGCCGCCGTGAGGATGCTGACTTCGTTGAGCTCGGCGTCGAAGCCGATGTCCTCGCGCGAGACGTCGTTTACGACGACCGCGTCGAGGCCCTTCGCACGCAGCTTCTCGCGCGCGAGCTCGACGGCGCCGGCGCCGTGCTCAGCGGCGAAGCCGACCAGCGTCTGTCCGTCGCGCCGCTCGCTCGCGAGCGCCGCGAGCACGTCGTCGGTTCGCTCGAGCTCGAGCGACAGCGTCGCGCGGACGCCCTTCTTGATCTTGCCCTCGTGCGCGGCCGTGGGCCGGAAGTCGGCGACCGCCGCGGCCATGAAGAGGACGTCGCAGTGCGGGAACGCGCGCTCGCAGGCCGCCTTCAGCTCGGCCGCGGTGCGCACGCGCTCGACGGCGACCCCCTCGGGGATCGGGAGCGAGACGTTGGCGGCGATGATCGTCACGTCCGCGCCGCGCGCGCGCGCCGCCTGTGCGAGCGCGATTCCCATGCGGCCCGAGGAGCTGTTGCCGAGAAAGCGCACGCCGTCGATCGGCTCGCGCGTGCCGCCTGCGGTCACGAGCACATGCAGCCCGCGCCACCGCCCGGCGCCGTCGCCGCCGGCTTCGGGCGAGCGCGCGAGGGCGGCCTCGCACGCTTCGAGCAGCTGCTGCGGCTCGGCGAGCCTGCCGATGCCCTCCTCGCCCGCCGACGCCAGGCGGCCGGACCCCGGCGGCACGATCTCGACGCCGCGTACGCGCAGCGTGCTCAGGTTCGCCTGCGTGGCGGCGTGCTCGTACATGCGGTCGTTCATCGCGGGGGCGAGGAGAACCGGGCAGGCGACTGCGAGCGCGCACGTCGTGAGCAGGTTGTCCGCGTGCCCGTGCGCGAGCTTCGCGATCGTGTTCGCGGACGCGGGGGCGATCAGGAACAGCTCGGCGCGCGCGGCGAGCTCGAGGTGGCTGAGGGGCTCGTGCTCGGGGAGCGGCTCCCCGGGAAAGGCGCCGCGGGCGGGGTCGCGCTCGAACTCGCTCACCAGGACCGGCGCGCCGGTGAGCGCGGCGAACGACGCGGGCCCGACGAACCGCCGCGCGGCCGGCGTCTGGACCGCGCGCACGCTGTGGCCCGCGGCGGTCGCGAGCCTGACGAACTCGAGCGCCTTGTACGCGGCGATGCCGCCGCTGACCCCCAGCAGGATGCGCGCCATGACTACGTTTTAGAGCCAGGCGCGGGTTTTAGAAAGCCCTGCAGGCAGGCGCCTAGTTCTCCGGCGGGCACGGCGCGCCGCCGCCGGCGCGCTCTTCGCGCTCGAGCGGGATCTCGCCCGCGACGTTCGTCTGGCTCATCGTGCCGAGTTTGTTCACCAGTTCGGAGAATCCGAGCAGCTCCGCGTGCATCACGTTGAAGTCGATCCCTTCGAGGCCGAACGACGGGTCGTACAGCGACTGCGGCGCGGAGATCTCGCCGATCGTCGGCAGCAGATGGACGTTGTACGGCGTCCCCTCGCCGCCGAAGTTGCAGTGCGAGGGGACGGTCGAGCCCGGCGCGTCTGCCCCCTGGAGCAGGATCGTCCGTTCCATTCCGTAGCGCTGCACAACTTCCGTCACGGCGGCGACGAGCGCGGGGCTCGGCGTGATGCCGATGAACTGGATCGCGCGCAGCCCGTTGGGCAGCAGTTCGAAGCCGGGCCCGCCGTCCGCGCGCGGCATCTGCTCGTAGTCGATCGCGCCGAGATGCTCGAGCGTGAGCACGGAGGAGACCTTGCCTTGTTCGTATTCGGAGTCGAGTTGCGTCGCGATCACGCCCGCGCCGCCGTAGCGTTTGGCGGGGTCGACGACGCGCTGGTAGAAGTGCGCTGTCGGAAACACGAATTCGACGTCGCGCGGCCGGCACGCGCCCGGTAGCGCCGAGAGGTAGCGCGCGATCGCAACCATCGCGATCGGGCCGTTGTCCTCGACCGCGTTGGTGCCGTCGGTGTGGCTGTCGACGACGATTCGCTGGCGGCTCTCGCCGGGGATGAGCGCGCGGATCGTCGGCGTTTCGACGGCCCGGTAGGACGCGTGCAGGACCAGCCGCGCAGTGACCGGAGCGCCCGAGGCGATCGCGTCCGATATCTGCTTGCCTTCGTCGGCGCCGAGGTACACAGCGGGCACCTTCCACGGCGTGCCCTCATAGGGCTCGTAGTGGTTCGTCAGCTGGCGGTCGGGGAGTTCCTTGACGAACAGGATCCCCTTCGCGGCGGCGGCGGCGGCGGCGCGCAGGTCGAACACCCGGGCGTTGTAGTTGATGAAGTCGCCCAGGAACGTCTGCGTCGGATCGATCGTGTTCTGAGGGTCGTACACGAGCCAGCTGACGACGGGCAGGTAGAAGTCGTAGTTGGGGACGCTCCCCGCGGGCGCGGGGCGAAGCACGATCCGTCCGGCGGCGTTGGCCGCTGTGATTTCTTCGCTGTCGGGGATCTCGACGACCGGCGCCGAGACCCCGGCTGAGGTCGTCGCCTGTGCGTAGGGGACCGGCGCGGCGATCGGCACGGTGTTCGCGGCTTGCCCGACTTTGAGCTGGAGTGCCATCGACCCGTGCGACCAGCGGTTGATCGTGAAGCGTTCTTCGGAGATCTGCGCGCCCGGCACCGCCGCCAGCTGTTTGCGAATCCAGCTGATGTATTTGTTCTGTGCCGCGCTCCCCGTGGGGCGTACGCCGAGCGCCGCGAGCGGGGCGTTCATTTCGCGGAGCTTCGCCGCGTCCGGGAGCGCCGCGGGGTCGGGCGCGACGGGACAGCCTTCGCCGAGCGGAGCGCTGGCGGGCGCGGCGCCCTGCCCGCTCGCCGGCATCGCGAGAGCCGCGGCCGCGAGCGCCGCGAGCAGC
>Ga0209577_10007176_pt1 | contig 10257 bp, 9 predicted proteins | sample GraSoiAngelo_109_FD_185874 | JGI IMG/M metagenome (GOLD analysis project Ga0209577, IMG submission 185874) | Grasslands soil microbial communities from the Angelo Coastal Reserve, California, USA - 14_0903_12_20cm (SPAdes) (version 2) | ecosystem: Environmental > Terrestrial > Soil > Grasslands ...
GACAGATCGGGCTGGAGCGGAAGCGCCCCCTCCCGCAGGCGAGCTCGCAGGCCCTCGTCGCCGACCAGGCGCGTCAGCTGGGCCGTGAGCGTCTCGACGTCACCGGGCTCGAAGAGCAGGCCCGCCGCGCCCTCGCCGAGCACCTCCTCATAGACGGGCAGGCGGGCGGCGAGCGGCGCCACCCCGGTGGCCAGGGCCCGCACCAGCAGTCCGGGCGCCGCCAGCGTGCCGTCCGAGGCGCACACGAGCACGTCGGCCCTGGCCAGCAGCTCGGCCTCCTCCGCCGGCTCGGGCGAACCGAAGCGCACGCGCTCGCGCACCTCGGCGCGCAGCGGGATCGACGACGACGCCCCTCGCGAGCTGAGCACGGTGGCCTCCCAGGGAGCGTCGAGGCGCAGGTGGCGCAGCGCGCGCAGGAACAGCCGCAGCGCCGGGCGCTCCTCCTCCTCGATGAAGGCCAGCTGGACCGTGCGACCACGGTCGCCGTCGCCGCCGGCCTCGCCATCCGGCGCGCTCGCCCCGTCGCCCGCGGCCGGCGCCGCCCTCGCGGACGCGGCGGTGGCGGGAACGTCGGCGCCGGGCCTCACCACCTGATAGTCGCCAGGGAAGTAGCGCGCCATGAGATCGCGGGTGGCTGCGAAGCTCGCCGTGCGTGCGTCGAGGCGCCCGAAGAAGAGCTCGACCACGCGCCGCGCCACCTGGGTGGACACCAGTCGCTCCGCGGGGGCGTGGAAGGTGCCCACGTTGAGCGAGCGGGAGTGCCGGAGCGCGGCGCTGGCCGTGCTCGGTGCGAACGGCTCGTGGACGTGGACGAAGTCGGGCGCCAGCGCGGCCAGCAGCTCCTCCTCCGTGCGCGCGACGTCGATCGGCAGCGAGGATGCGCGGCGCCGTCCCTGCCCGGGGAGCGAGAGGACCTCGCCCACGGCCAGCACCGGGACACCCGCATCGGTGCCCGGAAGGTCGGCCGCGGCCTCGATCAGCGCCTCGGGCTCCCCGCGCGAGCGGCGCAGTGCTTGGCGCGTGCGCCGAACGTGCTCGTGCGAGTGGGCGGGAGCGAGTATGAGCACGCGATGCCCGCGCCGCACCAGCTCGCCGCTCGACCGCTCGACGAAGGTGTTGACCTCGTGCCGGGACTCCCAGGGGTGGGGGGTCACCTGCACGATCGAGAAGCGCGCCGCCACCGGGCATCAAGCATAGGCCCGTGGCGGGTTCGCGTGTGGCGAGCCGCGAGCCGCGGGCCGGCGGTCGGCGGTCGGCGGGAGGCCGGCCGGTCGCGAGGCTCGCCTACTTGCGGGCCGAGGCCTTGCCCGCTTGCTTGGCGCGCCGGCGCGGGCGGGTGCCCGGCTGACGCGCATAGCGGGCGATGAACTTCTCGGTCTCTTCGCACGCGAGGTGGTCGGGCCGCTGGTTGTGTGGCGACTTCATGAGGTAGGAGCTGGGCCCGTCGAGCTGGCCTCCGACCCCGTGGTTGAGCGCCAGCTTGCAGCAGCGCACGGCGTCGATGACGATGCCCGCCGAGTTGGGCGAATCCCACACCTCGAGCTTGAGCTCGACGTTCAGGGGCACGTCGCCGAACGCCTGACCCTCGACGCGGATGTGCGCCCACTTGCGGTCGGTGAGCCACGGGACGTAGTCGGAGGGGCCGATGTAGACGTCCTCGGGCGGGAGCTCGTGGTCCATGATCGAGGTCACGGCGTTGGTCTTGGAGATCTTCTTGGACTCCAGGCGCTCGCGCTCGAGCATGTTGTAGAAGTCCATGTTCCCTCCCACGTTGAGCTGGGAGGTCCGCACCATCTTCACCCCGCGATCGGCGAACAGGCGGGCGAGGTTGCGGTGCACGATCGTGGCTCCGACCTGCGACTTGATGTCGTCGCCGATGATGGGCAGCCCGGCGTCGCGAAAGCGGCGGTTCCAGTAGTCCTCGCGGGCGATGAACACCGGGATGCAGTTGACGAAGGCGCAGCCCGCCTCGAGCACGTGCTCGACGTACCACTTGGTGGCCGTCTCGGATCCGACCGGCAGGTAGGAGACCACCACGTCGGTGTGCGTGTCGCGCAGGATCTTGGTGATGTCCGATGTCTCGCCCGGCGCCTTCGCGATCCTCTCGGATAGGTACTTGCCCAGGCCGTCGTGGGTCATGCCCCGGTGGACGGGAACCTCGAGCCGGCTCGGGACCTTGGCGAACTTGATCGTGTTGTTCTGTCCCGCCCAGATCGCGCGACCGAGGTCCTTGCCCACCTTGGTGCGGTCGATGTCGAAGGCGGCGGTGAACTCGATGTCGCGTACGTGGTAGCCCCCGAGGTCGACGTGCATGAGCCCGGGAACCGCCTGTTCCGGATCGGCGTCGCAGTAATGGTGAACGCCCTGGACGAAGGCGGATGCGCAGTTGCCGACCCCGATGACGGCCACGCGGACCTTGTCCTGCCCGTAGCGGGCGGCGCCGTTGCGCGCGGGCATGCTGGGACGGGCCGTCGCCAGCTCGCGGGAGCTGCGAGCGCGCTTGGGGCGGCTGCCGTTGGCGCTGGTTGTCACGGGCGGTTCCTTCCTCCTTTTGCGCTAAATCTCGGGATCTTCACCCACCGCATGGGTCTCTACCCGGCGCGGGCCTTTCGATTACACCTCGGGCGCCGAGTTCAGGGCGGCGCGAACGTGCCAGATTCGCTGAGCCACGGTGAACACGCTCAGCCCGGCGAGTACGAACACCGCGGGCTTGAGCAGGTCGAATGAGCCCAGAAACGCCCCCTTGGCGAACAGGAGCCCCGCCGCGAGGATCACCACGCGCACGGGACGGGTGGCGAGCCCGACCCGGCATTCGATGCCGAGCGCCTCGGCGCGCGCTCGTGTGTAGGAGACCATCAGCGAGGCCAGCACGGCCACCACCACCGCCGCCACCGCCACCTCGTCCCCGCGCCGGGCGAAGTAGGCGCCGACCGCGGCCAGCACGATGCCCTCCTCGAGACGGTCCAGGGTCGAGTCCAGGAAGGCTCCGAACGGCGTCCCCTTGCCCGACATGCGCGAGTAGCGCCCGTCCAGCGTGTCCATCACCGAGCCGACCACGAACGCCACCCCGGCCAGGAAGTACAGGCGCTCCCAGACCAGCACGGCCGCCACCAGGTTGAGCGCGAGCCCGGTCAGCGAGATCGCGTTCGGCGTCAGGCGCGACTCGATGAGCCGGTTGCGGACCCGCTCCCGGCCTTCGGCGACCGTCAGGGGCGGCCGCTGGCGGTCTGCCTGCGGCCGCGTGCGCTGCAGCTGGGCCACGGGCGTCTCTCTCAGGCCGCGGCGCCGGCCTCGGCCGCCGCGCCGGGGCCGAAGCCCCAGACCTCGGGCCGCGTGCGGGCCAGCCAGGTGGCCGCCAGCGCGCCCAGCCCGGCGGTGAGCGCGCCCAGGAAGGCGTCGGCCAGGAAGTGGTTGGCGGTCACCACCGTGACGAAGGTGATGACGAGCGGATAGATGAGCCAGGCCGCCTGGGCGAGCCGGTTGTGGATCACGCGCACCATCGTCCCGCCGACCATCACGGCGAAGCCGACGTGCATCGAGGGCACCGCGGCGTACTGGTTGAAGAAGGCATTCACCGACGCGTTGTCGGGGTGCACGCCGGTGAGATCGGAGACCGAGTCGAAGAAGCCCCATTCGGGCAGCATGCGCGGCGGGGCGGTGGGATAGAAGACGTAGCCCAGCAGCGCGATCAGCATCGCCACCACGAACATGTTGCGCACGAAGTAGAAGCGCTGGTTGTGAAACAGGTACAGGAACGCGAGCGCGCCGAGGGTGATCGAGCTCTGTGCGTTGATGTAGATCCAGGTTGAGACCACGACCAGCAGGTGGCTGCCGGAAGCCCAGGCCTGGACGCTGGGCTCCACGAACACGTGCAGGGTGCGCTCGATCGAGATCAGCTGCCTGGCGTGCTGGAACGCGGCCACGGCGCGCCCGTTCACGGCTCCTCGTACGACCGAGTACGCGTAGTAGGTGATCCCGAAGAGCAGGATCTGGCGAAGGATGTCGTTGAGGCCATGCGGCATCAGCCGCTCTGGCACGAAGCGGACCCGGGCGAGCATCGCGGAGCGGGATCCTATCGACGAGCAGTCGTGCTCGGGGGTGGCGGCGGAGAGCAGCGAGGCGTGCTGGCCCCGATCCGGGCCAGCGAGAACCTGACCCCCAGCACGAGCGTGCCCGGCGCTTGCGCCGAGACCTGCGTGAGGCCCCCGGGCCCGGGCGCGACACACCCGTAGCCCTGCGTGACCGTCCAGTAGGGCGTGAAGTTCTCGCGCACCACGAAGTTGCCGGGACGGCGAGCGTGCAGGACCACGCTGTCCACCGAGAGCTCGCGCAGATGCCCGGGACCCGCGGCCAGCGGCACCGCCCCCTGGACGCGGTAGACGCGCCAATGCTCGGAGCTCCAGACCGGCGTGAGGTACGGGAGGCCCTGGCGGATGAGCGCGGCCTCCGCCCTTCCCGAGTCATCCAACGGCGCGTCGGGCAGCGCCACGTAGCGCACACCCAGGCGCTGGAGCCAGGCCCGGTAGCTGGAGGCGGTCAGTCCGGGTCGGTAGAAGAGGCCGTTGTTGAGGATGTCGACCTGACGCTCCCAGCCGCGGGCGATGGGCGTCACGCGAGCCACGCTGTAGGCCTCCCAGTGGCTCAGGGTGAAGGGGATCTCGACCCGGAACGGGCCGTCGTGCCTGCTGCCCAGAAACGCCACCAGCGGGCGGAAGTAGGCCGAGCGCACGGCCGGGTCGCCGATGTGCTGAAGCACGTCCCGCACCGGGGCGACGCACTGCCAGTACACCAGCGGAACCGCGGCCGCCGCCAGCACGCGCACCCGGTGAGGCCACAGCGCGCCCGCGACCAGCGGCCCGGCGAACAGGGTTCCCAGGCGCACGGCGTTGCCGCCGAGCGGATCCGGGAAAGCGAATGTGGCTCCGCAGGCCAGCCCGTAGAGAACCGTCCCGACGCGCAGCACTCGTTGCTGGCGAGGCAGGATCAGCGCCACCATCGCGATCCCGGCCAGCGCGGGCCAGAAGCTCGTGGCCGCAAACGGCTCCTGTCCGCCCTCGGGGAAGGGCAGGACCAGGGCGGCGATCGGAAGCGCCGCTCCCCCGGCCAGGAACAGGGCGCCCACCACCACGCTCCGGTCGGCCATCAGGCCACCCGGCCCGCCCGGGCGGCGCAGGCGCGTCGACCCCGCCACCCAGGCTCCAGCGGCGAGCACGAGGAAGGCGCCGGCGACGGGACTGGCAAGCGAAGCCAGCGCGGCCAGGGCCAGCGAGGCCCAGCGCCGGCGGTGCTGGACGAGGGCGATCGCCGCCAGCCCGAGCGCGACCCCCAGGTCGTATGCGATCCGATTGGACATCAGGGTCACCGCCGGGCCTGGGTGGCGGACGGGACCGCTCCCGCGCCGCCGGAGGGAACCGCTGCCGCCCCGCAGCCTGCCGCCGCGCCGCCGCCCGCCGTCGCGACACCGTCGAAGTGGCGGCGCACGATGCCGGCGAACAGGACGGCGGAGGCCACCGCGGTCAGCGCCCCGACCATCCGCACCCCGAGCAGGGCCCCGAGGGGCGGGAGCAGGACGCTGTAGTCGAGCATGTGGTGGCCGCCGTACCACTGCCCGTCCCAGAGCACGAATCCGTGGCGGGCGAAGAGATCGGCGCGGTACAGCTGGGCCGCCAGATCGCCGCTCGGCGGCTTGAGCATCAGGTAGGCCAGCGCCCCCAGCGCGGTCAGCAGCCAGGGTCCGTGCTCGATCAGCCAGCGGCGGGGGCCGAGGCCGGCGTTGCCGGACACCGCAAGGCCCGCCGCCGGGGGCGCCGGGCCAACGGCCCAGGACGACGATCCGAGACCAGACATCAGGGCGGTGGCACGTTCACAGGTCGTACATAAGGGCGCGGTCAGCTACCGGTCACGAAGGAGACGACGCGGCCCACCAGCTCGGGCCTATCCAGCCACGGCCAGTGTCCGGCCTCGGCCACGTGCTCCACGGTGGCCTGGGGCAGCGCGTCCGCGTACGCGTCGGCGAAGCGTGAGGGAATGTAGGGATCTTCGTCGCCCCACACCACCAACGCCGGCCCCGTGCAGGCATCGAGATGGGTCCCAGCGGCCGCCAGCCGATCCTCGGGGGCGCTGCGGTACAGGCGCAGGATCGCCCTTTGAGTGCCGTGGTCGAAGTGCGCCAACACCCGATCGATGAACTCATCCGGGAGCGGTCCGGAGCGGGCAGTGGCCTCGCGCGAGAGAAGTCGAAGAGTCCAGCGCGTGGTCGAGCCCATCATCAGCTCGCCCAGCGCCGGCGTACGCCAGATGCGGGCGATCCGATGCCACCGGTACCCGGGCAGCAGCGGGACGGCGTTGACGATGACCACTCGCTCTATGCGCTCGGGAACCCTCTGCGCCAGCCCCAGCCCCACGGCGCCCCAGTCGTGCACGACCAGGTTGACCCGCGGCTCCCCCACGTGATCCAGGAAGCGTTCCAGGAAGCGGTCATACCCCTCGATCGAGTAGTCGAAGTCGCCGCGCTTGCCCGACCGTCCGAACCCCGGCAGGTCGGGCGCAAGGCCGCCCCCGCGGGTCAGGAACTCGATCCAGTCGTCGGAGCTGGTCGGCACCCCGTGGAGGTAGAGCGTCGGTGTGCCTGTCCAGGGGGCCGAGCGCCAGAAGATCGGCAGGTCGTCGATCTCGCCGGTGTGCTCGGAGGCTTCCACCACGAGTGGGCGAGCATACTGGCGCCAGCTACCTTGCCCGGCATGGCCGGGGCCGCGAACCGGATCGCCCCACGGACCGCGAGGGGGCGCGGGTGGAAGCGTCCGAGGCCGCGCCGGGTGGCCGCCATCCGCGAGCGCCTGCGCGAGGTCTACGGGCCCGTCCCGTCGCGGCGACACGGTCACCCTCTGGCCGAGCTCATCCTCACCGTCCTGTCGCAGAGCACCAACGACCGCAACCGCGACGTCGCCTACCTGCGGCTCCGGGAACGTTTCCCGCCGTGGGAGGAGGTCCGCGACGCGCCACTAGCGGAGGTGGAGGCGGCGATCCGCCCGGGCGGCATCTCGCGTGTCAAGTCGGCGCGCATCCAGGCCATTCTGCGCGCCATCGGCGACCCGCTCGACCTCGACTGGCTCGAGGATGCGCCAGTCGAGAAGGGACGCGAGTACCTGCTCACGCTGCCCGGCGTGGGTCGCAAGACGGCGGCCTGCGTGCTGCTCTTCGCCTACGGAAAGCGCGAGGTGCCGGTCGACACTCACGTCTCGCGCGTGGCGACCCGGCTCGGGCTCCTGCGCCCGGGCGCCGGCTCGGAGGAACAGCACGACGACATGCTCGCCCTGACGCCGGCGGGCGCCGAGCTCGAGCTGCACATCAATCTCCTCCGTCACGGCCGGCGGACCTGCCTGGCCCGCGTGCCCGCCTGCGAGCGCTGCGAGCTGGCGCGCATGTGCCCCAGCCGGCGGTTCTTCCAAGCCGCTCGGACACCCGCCGCCGGAGCTCGGGCCCCGGCTACCGGATCTGCATCCCGGAGATGGCGCGCGCGATGACCAGGCGCTGGATCTCCGAGGTGCCCTCGAAGATCGTGTAGATCTTGGCGTCGCGGTGCATGCGCTCGACCGGGTACTCGCGCGTGTAGCCGTTTCCGCCCAGGATCTGGATCGCGCGCTCGGTCGCCCACACCGCGACCTCGCCGGCCTTGAGCTTGCTCATCGAGCCTTCGGCGGCCGTGAACGGCTGGTTGTTGCGTCCCATCCACGACGCTCGCCACACCAGCAGGCGGGCGCAGTCGATCTCCATCTTCATGTCGGCCAGGGCGAAGGCGATTCCCTGGTTCTCGATGATCGCCCGACCGAACTGGCTGCGCTCCTTGGCGTAGTCGAGCGCGTACTCGTAAGCGGCTCGCGCGATGCCCAGCGCCTGGGCCCCCACCGTCGGGCGGGAGACCTCGAACGTGGCCATCGCCGCCTGGGAGCGGGCCTTGGTGCCCTCGCGGGCGCGCGCGAGGCGCTCGTCGAGCTTCTCCTTGCCGCCCAGCAGGCACGAGCCCGGGATGCGGCAGTCGTCCAGGAACACGTCGGCGGTGTGGGAGGCGCGCAGGCCGTGCTTTTTGACCTTGGTCCCCATCTCGAGTCCCTCGGTGCCGGGCGGGATCACGAACGAGGCCTGCCCCCGGGCCTTCAGCTCCGGATCGACGGATGCCACGACGACGTGGACGTTGGCGATGCCGCCGTTCGTGGCCCATGCCTTCTGGCCGTTGAGCACCCACTCGTCGTTGGCCTCGTCGTAGCGCGCGCGTGTGCGCAGGGAGGAGACATCCGAGCCCGCGTCGGGCTCGGAGACGCAGAACGCGCCGACCTTGGGCTCCTCGGCGGTCCCGAAGCACTGCGGGATCCACTCGCCCATCTGCTCCGGGGTGCCGTTGGCAAAGATGCCGGCCACCGCCAGGCTCGATCCCATGATTGCCATGCCGATGCCGCCGTCGCCCCAGAACAGCTCCTCGTTGACCAGCGCCAGTGTCAGCCCGGTCGGATCGGCCCAGAACTGAGCCAGCGCCTCGAAGCCGTAGAGCCCGATCTTCGCCGCCTCCTGGATCACCGGCCAGGGTGTCTCCTCGCGCTCGTCCCACTCCGCCGCGGCCGGACGGACGACGCCTTCGGCGAATCCGTGCACCCAGTCCTGGATGTCACGCTGGTCCTGGTTGAGGCGCATCGAGAACTGAGCGTCCGGGTCGGCCTGCCCGAACTCGGGAACCTCGGTCGCTTCCGCCGTGGTGCCGGCTCCGTTCTCGGGCGCGGGCTCGGCCAGGCTGCCGGAGGCCGAGCTCGCCACCGCGCCCGCGGCCTCGGCCGGTGTTGCGCCGGTCGCAGGGTCTGCGGCGCCGGCTGCCGGATCGGTTTGGTTGGGGGCGGTGGTCTCGGTGTCCATGGCTCCTCTGGATCGCTCGCGAGGATGAGTCGCTGGTCAGGGGATGTTTCCAGCTCTGTAACCGCTTGTCAACCTATTGGTTTGACTTCCGACTAGGCAGGCGCCATACTGGCCGCTGCCATGGCTTCGCCCCCACGCTCACCCGCCGCGCCGGCCGCGCCGGAGCGCCGCGACGATGTGCGGCTCAACGCCCGGCGCTCCCGCGAGCGCGAGATCGTCGAGGCCACCAAGGCGCTGTTCGACGCCCAGGGCATGCAGGACGCCCCGATCACCAACATCGCCCGCGCGGTAGGGATCAACAAGGCGCTGATCTACCGCCACTTCTCCTCCAAGGAGGAGCTCTTCGTGCTCACCGTGACCCGCTACCTGGACGACCTGTCCGAGCGCCTGTCCGGGATCGATCCGCAGCTGGCGCCCGTGGATCAGCTGCGCGAGGCGAGCGAGCGCTTCACGAGCTTCTGCCTCGAGTATCCAGCCTTCCTCGACTGCTCTCTGTCGCTCATGCGCCGCCCCGCCCGGGAGCTCCAGGCGCGGGTCTCCGAGGCGGTCTGGTTCCGCCTCGGCCAGGGCATGGCGCGCTGCCTGGGCCTCATCTCGAAGATCCTCGAGCGCGGGGCCCGGGACGGGACTTTTGCCGTGGAGGATCCGGACTTCACCGCCAACCACCTCTACACCCAGGTGCTGGGCACCATGCACCTGGCCCGCATCGGCGTCGGCGTCAGGCAGGTGGCGCCCGGGGTGCCCGGCGTGTTTCGCATATCGGCCGAACGGATTCGTCAGGCCTGCATCCAGGACGCCATGGCGCTGGTCGGAGCGCGGGCGGCATAGCAGCCGACGCCATGGTCCTGGTCGAGGCGCGCGCGGGCTAGTCGGCCCACGGCATCGCCCCGGTCGGGGCGCGCGCGGGCTAGTGTGCCGCCCCCGCCCTTTTCACCTCGGGAGGAGGGACATGCCCGACATCGAGTTCTCCGGCCAACGGGTCCACCGCCAACGGTTACCTGGCGCTGCCGGACTCCGGCCCTTCGCACGCCACGGTCGTGCTCCAGGAGTGGTGGGGCCTGGACTCGCACATCCGCGGCGTCTGCGACCGCCTGGCCCAGGAAGGCTTCGTCGCGCTGGCGCCCGACCTCTACCACGGCGAGACGGCCGAGTCGCGCGAGGAGGCGCAGCGGCTGGTGATGGCGCTGTCGATGGAGGAGGCCGGGAAGGAGATGGCCGGAGCGGTCGACTTCCTGGCCGCGCATGAGCAGGTCTCGGGCAAGGGCGTGGGCACGCTTGGCTTCTGCCTGGGGGGCGGGCTTGCGGTGTGGACCGCCAGCGCCAACCCCAAGGTCACGGCCACCGTCACCTACTACG
>Ga0209577_10007177_pt1 | contig 10257 bp, 6 predicted proteins | sample GraSoiAngelo_109_FD_185874 | JGI IMG/M metagenome (GOLD analysis project Ga0209577, IMG submission 185874) | Grasslands soil microbial communities from the Angelo Coastal Reserve, California, USA - 14_0903_12_20cm (SPAdes) (version 2) | ecosystem: Environmental > Terrestrial > Soil > Grasslands ...
GGCCGGCGGCGCGCGCCGCCTCGAGGGACCGGCGAAGCTGCGGGGCGAGACCCGCTACACGCAGGACCTGAAGCCGTTCGGCCTACTGCATGTGAAGCTGGTGCTCAGCTCCTACCCGAGCGCGCGGATAGCCGGCGTCGACAGGCAGGCCGCGCAAGCCGTCCCCGGCGTCGTCGCCGTGCTCACGGCCGCGGACCTGCCGGCAGTCGAGGCGGCCGGCCCCGATCAGCCCCTGGCCAGCGACAAGGTCTACTACGTCGGCCAGCCGATCGCCGCCGTGGTCGGGCAGAGCGAGGGCGCCGCCGCCGACGGAGCGGCCCTGGTCGCTGTCGACTACGAGGAGCTGCCCGCGGTCTCCGACCCTTACGAGGCGATGCAGGAGGCGGCGCCCAAGGTCCTCGAGGAGCGCGCCGAGGGCTTCGACGACGTCTCCATCCACGGTGGCGGCGACGCCGAGACCGAACCGCAGGCGCGGCCGAACAATGTCAGCTCGGTCGCCAACCAGGGCCGGGGGGACGTGGCCGCCGGCCTGGCCGAGGCCGAGGTCCTGGTCGAGGGCCGCTACCTGATGCCGGGCGCCCACCAGGGCTTCATCGAGACACACGTGACGGTCGCCGCACCCGAGCCCGGAGGCGTGATCGCGATCTGGAGCCCCACCCAGGGCCACCGCTTCGTCCGCGACGAGGTGGCCAAGGTGCTGCAGGTCCCGACCGGGAAGGTCCGCGTGATCTCGATGCCCGTCGGCGGCGGGTTCGGCGGCAAGGTCGTGCTCCTGGAGCCGCTGGCCGCGCTCCTCGCCAAGCGCCTCGGCAGCCCGGTCCAGATCGCGCTGACCCGCAGCGAGGAGTTCCAGGTCGGGCGCCCCGCTCCGGCCAGCTATACCGACCTGAAGCTCGGCGCCAAGCGCGACGGCACCCTCACCGCGCTCGAGATCGGGATGGTCTGGGACAACGGGGCGGCCTCCGGCTGGCACGCCGGCCTGGCCGGCGTCCTCTTCTCCAGCCCCTACCTGGTGCCCAACTATTCCTACACGGCTTACGAGGTCTCGACCAACAAGACCCCGGTCGACGCCTACCGCGCCCCGGCGGGTACGCAGGCCTTTTTCGCGCTCGAATCGGCGCTCGACGAGCTGGCCCTGAAGCTGAAGGTCGATCCGCTCGAGCTGCGGCTGAAGAACGCCCGCCGCGAGGGTGAAAAGCTGCCCGACGGCAGCCGGGCCCGGATCGGCCTGGTCGACGTCCTCGAGGCCGCGGGCCGCCACCCGCTCTACACCGCGCCCGTCGCCGACGGCGAAGGGCTGGGCGTGGCCGTGGGCGGCTGGGGCGGGGCTTTCGGGGCCGCCGCAGCCGGCTGCCGGGTCGAGCCCGACGGCAGCCTGACCGTGCAGGTCGGCACTGTCGACATCAGCGGGTCGAGCACCGGCCTGGCGCTGATCGCCGCCGAGACCTTCGGTGTTCCCGTCGAGCGGATCCAGGTCGAGGTCGCGGACACCGCCAGCGCGCCGCAGGGCCCGGTGGCCGGCGGCAGCATCACGACCGGCACGGTCGGTCCGGCGGTCGCCGCGGCCGCCGCCGACGCTCGCCGCCAGCTGTTCGAGATCGCGGCCGAAAAGCTCGAGGCCGCGGCTGAAGACCTCGAGATCTCCGACGGGTCGGTCCGCGTCAAAGGTGTGCCCGACCGCAAGCTGGAGATCGGGGAGCTGGCGATGGGCGGCGAGGCCCACCCGCCGGTCCTCGGCCAGGGCCGGACTCGGATCGAGCGCCAGTCGCCGGCGTTCACCGTCCACCTCTGCCGGGTCAAGGTCGACCGGGAGACCGGCTCCTACCGCGTGACCGGCTACGCGGCCATCCAGGACGTCGGGCGCTCGATCAACCCTCCCGAGATCGAGGGCCAGATCCACGGCGGCGCCGTCCAGGGCCTGGGCCGGGCGATGGGCGAGCAGCTCCACTACGATGCCGGCCAGCTGCGCACCGGCAGCTTCCTCGACTATGAGCTGCCGACGGCCGACCAGATCCCCGAGATCGATGTCCAGGTCCTGGAGATCCCGGCTTCGACCGGCATCGGCACCCGCGGCGTGGGCGAGCCCCCGGCGGTACCGGGACCGGCTGCGCTGGCCAACGCGATCGCCTCGGCCACCGGCGTTCGGGTCCGCGAGCTGCCCATCGCCGCACAGCTGCTCATCGGCTGACCTTGCGGGCGGTAGTCGCCACCCGGCTCGGCGGCCCTGAGGTCCTCGAGCTCCAGGAGGTCCCGGAGCCCACGGCCGGGCCCGGACAGGTCTTGATCCGGGTCACCAGCGCCGGCGTCAACTTCGCCGACCTCTCTTCGACGCGGGGTACCTACGCCATGGCGCCACCGCCGCCCTTCATCCCCGGGCTGGAGGTCGCGGGCGAGGAGGTGGAGAGCGGCAAGCCCGTGTTCGCGATCGTGCCCAGCGGCGGCTACGCGGAGCTGGTGGCGGCCGAGGAGCGCTTCACCTGGGACGCCGAAGGGCTGGACCTGGGCGCCGCCGGCGGCTACGCGCTGACCGGCCTGACGGCGTTCCACGCCTTGCGTCATGTGGGTGGCCTGCAGGCTGGGGAGACCGTGCTCATGACCGCGGCCGCGGGCGGTGTCGGGAGCTCGGCGATCCAGGTTGCGCGGGCGCTGGGGGCGGGCCGCGTCATCGGCGTCGCGAGCACACAGGAAAAGCGGGTCCGCGTCATGGATTTCGGGGCGGACGCGGCGGTCGGTTACGAGGACGAGGTCCCGGGCCCGATCGACGTGGCGGTGGACATGGTCGGCGGCGCGACCTTCCAGCACGTCCTGGAGGCGATGGCGCCCTTCGGACGGATGGTCCTGATCGGCTCCAGCTCTGGAGAGGTCCAGCAGATCCCGAGCGTGGGGGACCTCCGCATGCGCTGTGTCGGGGTTCTGCCCTTCAGCCTCGGTGCGCTGCGGGCCAAGCATCCGGAGGTGTTCGCTCGCACCGCGGCGGCCGGCGTCGAGCTGATCCGCGACGGCCGGCTGCGCCCGCCGATCGGAATGACCCTCCCCCTGGAGAGCGCCGCCGAAGCCCACCGGCTGCTGGGCAGCCGGGCCACCACGGGGAAGCTCGTCCTGGCCATCAAGGGATAATTCGAAGCAGTTGGCCGACCAGGACGGCGTTTACCAAGTCCTCCAACCGTCCGGCAAGCTGAAGGCCGGCGCCAAGCCGGCCCTGGACGACGAGTTCGTCCTCGAAGGCCTGCGCTGGATGCTCTTGAGCCGCGCCTTCGACGCCAAGGCGACAGCCCTCCAGCGCCAGGGCAAGTTCGGCGTCTTCTCGCCGGTTCTGGGCCAGGAGGCGGCCGTGGTCGGTTCGGCGCTGGCCTTCGACCCGCGCATCGACTGGCTGGTGCCGCAGTACCGGGAGCTGCCCGCCTACCTGATCTGGGGCCTGCCGCTGCGCAACCACATCCTGACCCTGAGCGGCAACCCGGTCGCGGGCCGGATCCCCGACGACGTCAAGCTGCTGCCGACCCAGGTCGCGCTCGCCGCCCAGCTGCCGCATGCCGTCGGCATCGCCTGGGGTCTGCAGATCCAGGGCAGGGAGGGCGCCGTGCTCACCTACTTCGGAGAGGGCGCGTCCTCGGAGGGCGATTTCCACGAGGCCTGCAACCTGGCCGGCGTCGTCAAGGCCCCGATCGTCTTCTTTCTGCAGAACAACCAGTGGGCGATCTCGACGCCGCGCGCCTACCAGTCCGCGGCCGCCCATTTCTCCGACCGCGCCGCCGGCTACGGCTTCGAGGGCCGGGTCGTGGACGGGAACGACCTGCTGGCCGTCTACGAGGTGACGCGCGAGGCGGTGGAGCGGGCGCGCAGGGGCGACGGCCCGACGCTGATCGAGGCCGTCACCTACCGGATGTCCTTCCACAACACGACCGACAACCCGAGCCGCTACCAACCGCCCGAGGAGCTGGAGGAGGCGCGCCTCCTCGACCCGATCGAGCGGGTCGAGGCCTACCTGCGAGAGCGGGGCCTCTGGAGCGTGGAGCGGGAGAAGGAGATGAAGCAGGCGGCGGCCGAGGAGATCGAGGCTGCCATCGCCGAAGCCCAGAAGGCGCCGCCCCCGCAGCCCTCCCAGATCTTCGACAACGTCTTCGCGGAGCTGACGCCGCGCCAGGCAGCCCAACGCGACGAGATGCTTGGTAGGTCCGGAGACGATGGCTGAGCTGACCATCATCGAGGCCATCCGGGCCGCCATCCAGGGCGAGATGGAGCGCGACGAGCGGGTGATGGTCCTGGGCCTCGACGTCGGCCGGCTGGGCGGGGTCTTCCGGACCACCGACGGGATGATCGAGAAGTTCGGCCGCAGCCGCGTCTTCGACACCCCACTGGCCGAGGCGTCCATCGTCGGCTCCGCGATCGGCCTGGCGATCTCCGGGATGATCCCCGTCGCCGAGATCCAGTTCCTCGGCTTCACCCACCAGGCCTTCCACCAGATGGGCGACCAGCTGGGCCGCTTCCGCTACCGGTCGCGCGGGCGCTACCCGCTGCCGATCACGGTCCGGGCGCCGATGGGCGGCGGGACCAAGACGCCGGAGTTCCATCCCGACGCCATCGAGGCCCAGTTCGTCCAATCGCCGGCGATCAAGATCGCCGTGCCCAGCAACCCCTACGACGCCAAGGGCCTGCTGATCGAGGCCATCCGCGACCCGGACCCGGTGCTCTTCATCGAGCCCGAGCGCCTCTACCGGAAGGGGCGGGCCGAGGTCCCCGACGACGACTATCGCGTGCCCTTCGGGAAGGCACGGATCGTTCGCGAGGGTGACGACCTGACGCTGATCGGCTGGAGTGCGGCGGTGGAGGTCTGCGAGCAGTCGGCCGCCAAGCTGGCCGAGCAGGGGATTCAGGCCGAGGTGATCGACCTCCGCACCCTGGTCCCGCTCGACGTCGAGACCCTGGTGACCTCGGTCACCAAGACCGGCCACTGCGTGGTCGTGCATGAGGCGCCGCTCTCCGCCGGCTTCGGGGCCGAGGTCGTGGCGACCCTCCAGCAGGAAGCCTTCTACGCGCTGGACGCGCCCATCGCCCGCGTGGCATCATTCGACACCCCCTATCCGCCGGCCTCGTTGGAAACCGCCTGGCTGCCATCGGTGGGGCGGGTGGTGAGCGCCGCCTTGAGGACGGTCAAGGCGTAGCGGAACCGCCCTTTTTACAAATTCGTGACCCTTCTATTCACAGGAACTTAAGGAACCCTTGCGTTACTGGCCCTTGATGGTGCGTGCGGCCGGCCTCGCGGTCTTCGTCGCCGCAGCGATGCTCTTCTCGGTCGCCTGGATGCTGGCGGACGTTCGTGCGTCCGAGCCGCCCGCACCCAGGATCGGCGTCGCCGTGTCCAACCCGCCCGCCGCGGACACACCCGCGCCGCCGGTCCCCGAGGCCACGGCCCTCCCGGCGCCGGCTCCCCTGCCGGTCCACGCCAGCTTCGAAGCGCTGGCACGAACCGTCAATGCGATCATCGCCGGCTCCGGCGCCGACGTCGGCGTCAGCCTCATCGAGCTTGGCGGCCCCGTCCCCAGCGCCTGGTCGGACGGGGGCAGCACCCAGGTCGACGCGGCCAGCACCTACAAGCTGGTCGCCCTGATGGACGAGGCGAACCTGATCTCGGCCGGCCGGCAGAACCCCAAGGGGAGCGTCTGCTTCCAGGACGACGACTATGAGGACGGCTGGTACGACGACTACGCGAGCGGCTCCTGCTACATGCGCAACGACCTCGCCCAGCGGGCCGGGCTCTTCTCGGACAACACCGCCGGGCACATGCTGGTCCGCGACGTCGGCGGCTCGGTCAGCCTGAACGCGTTCGCGGCCGGACTCGGCGCCCGCCGCTCCTCCTTCTTCGACAAGAACACCACCTGCGCCGATGACCTCGCGCAGCTGCTGGCCGCCGAGGCGCAGGGCCGCGCGGGCGGGGCCGCCGCCCAGTCCTGGCTCTACCCTCTCCTCACCCGTACCAAGTTCGAGGCGGGGATCCCGGCCGGTTCGCCCGGCGCGGTCGTCATCCACAAGACCGGCGACGTCGACGCCGTGGTCGTCGACGCGGCGCTGGTGACGGGCGGCAAGAACGGTCCCTACGCACTGGCCGTGACCACCGACGGGGTCGGGGGCGACGCGGCCTGGTCCACGATCGCGGACGTGGCCGGAGCGGTCTGGCAGTACGAGACGGCGCGCTGACCCCCGATCGTCACCGTCTCGTAGCCGCAACCATCCCGGCAATCGCCGAGGCGGGTCGCAGACTGGGCCCGCCATCGAGAACTCACTCCTAGAGCCGCTCTTCAAGCCCCTCCTGCAGGAGCTCGTGACCAGGACCGGGATGGAGACGATCTATCTCACGCGGATCCACTGGCGCGATCACGAGCAGGAGATCCTGCTCTCCGTCAACGAGGAGCCGAAGAACCTCTGGATCCCCGAGGAGGTCCGGCTCGACTACTCGGACGCGGTCTGCCGCTACGTCCTGGAAGGCGGTCCCAGCTCTACCGACAACGTGCCCCTCGTCTTCCCGGCCAGCGACGTTGCCCGCTTCCTCCGTTTCCAGAGCTTCGCCTCGGTGCCGATCGAGATCGGCGAGGAGGAGGTGTACGGGACCCTCTGCGGCGCGAGCACGGGCAGGGTGAAGCTGGACGACCTGCAAATGCACGAGCTGCGGCGCAGCGCGCGCCGGATCGCGCTCTGGCTTTCCCGCAACGCCGCCCAGCTCCCGGTCGGGATGGTGGCCAACTAAGACCCGGTCAAACGCAGCCGGCCCCTTCGGCGGCTAGCGTTGACGCTGTGAACCTGGACCCGGAGAGCGAGCGCCTGCTCGCCACCGCCCGGATCGGCATGCTGGCGTTGAACGGAGGGCGCTACCCGCTGGTCAACCCGGCCGCGTTCTATTTCGGTGGCGACTCGGTCTGGCTGACCACCTCCCGCCACGCGGTCAAGTTCGCCCTGGCTCGGCGCCGCCCGGGCGCGAGCTTCCTGGTCGACGGGGGCGGCCACTGCGTGCTCCTGGAGGGAGACGTGGAGGTCTACGACCCGCTCAGCGTTCCCGGGCAGGTGCGCGCCTTCCTGGAGGGGCCGAACTTCTACCTGAACCTGGCCGGCTACGCGTTCAAGAACGCCTCCTTCATCGGGGGCTATCTATGGGACCTGGCCCGGATCCCGGGAGACTGGTGGCCGCAGAACCGAGCCCTGCTCCGGCTGCGGGCGGTCCGGGCCTGGTCCCTCCCCTCGGTTTCCTCGTCTCCCGCGGAGCCGGCGGCGGTGCCGGGGGTGCCCGCCGGCGTGCGCCGCTCGCTGACCCGGGTGCCGGTCGCCTACCTCTGCACGCTGGTCGACAAGGTGCCGCTGATGGCACCCGCCCTCTGGACCGCGGACGGTCACCTGTCCGTGGTCACCGCGGTGGGCGGGTTCCTCGGCATCGAGCGGCGGGCTGCGGGTGGGGTGGTGATCGAGTCGCACCACGCCTTCCGGGCCACCCGGATGGTCGGGGCCTACCTGCGCGGCCGTTTCACGGCCGGGGGCGAGGCGAAGCATGCGGTGGCGGAACGCTACTCGCTGGAGGGCCCGCCGGCCGGGTTGGGCCTCCGCTTCGAACCCGAGCGGGCGACCTGGTGGCGTGGTTTCAGCATCCAGTCGGCGGAGGTGGAATCCGAACCGAAGGAGGCGGCCACCTAGCCTCGAGGCCCGGTTCAAAACAGGGTCGCGATGGCGGTAAGACCGCCATCCGTGGGCGATCCGTCAGCGGTCCGTCACTGAGGTGACCCCTCCAGCAGAGGGGCTTGCCGTATTCCATTGAGCGTGAGATCGTCATGCCCCTGATGGGGTCGGTGCCGACACGGCCGCATGACGAAGCCGTGCAAGCCCGGATCTTCAAGGCTCTTCACGAGGTCGCCCTGGCCGCCAGCGGCGTCCTCGATCCCGCCGAGCTGGCCAGGCTGACGATCGAGCACGCTCGCACCCTGCTGGGCGGCGACACCTCCACCCTCTACTGGTGGGAGCCGGACGAAGCGCGGCTGGTCCGGATCGTCTCCACCAACGACCGCATCAACGACCTGCACTCCCAGCTCTCCTCCGGGGAGGGAGTCGCCGGAGAGGCCTTCAGCTCCGGGCGGCCGATCGTGGTCGATGACTACCTCACTTACGGCAACGCCCGCCCGGAGATGGTCGAGCTGGGGATCCGGAGCGCGATCGCGTTGCCGCTGGTCGCCCAGGACCGGTCCCTGGGCGTGCTCCTGGTCGCCACCAGCCGGCCTCGCCGCTGGCAGGAATCCGACGTGGACCTGCTCCGGCTCTTCGCGGCCCAGATCACGCCTGCCATCGAGGCCGCGAGGCTGGCCCACGAGCGCGACCAGCAGGCCGCCCGCTTCCACGTCCTGCACGAGCTCGCCGTCGCCGCCGGCGGAGTTCTCGACCTCGGCGCCCTCGCCCGGTTGACCGTCGACCGAACGCGGGACCTGGTCGGTGGCTGGAGCTCGACCCTGGTCTGGTTCGAAGGCGAAGGCGTCAGGGTCCTCGCCGACAACCACCCGGTCCACTTCCCCTCCAGCGGCCTGGCGCCCGGTCAGGGCATGTCGGGGCAGGTCAAAGAGACCGGGCAGATGGTCGTGGTCAACGACTACGCGTCCTGGGAGCACGCCTTCGAATGGGCCGTCAAAGGCGGCGTCAGGAGCATGATCGGCGTCCCGGTCAAGGTCCAGGACGTCACCGTCGGCACCCTCCTGGTCCGCTCTGGCGAGCATGGCTATTTCAAGGCCGGTCATCGCGACCTGCTGCAGCTGCTGGCGGCGCAGGTCGGCCCAGCCATCCAGGCCGCCTGGCTCTCCTCCGAGCGTGAAAAGCAGGCCCGGCTCTTCCGCGGCCTGCACGACCTCGCGGTCTCCGCGGCCGGCGTCCTGGAAACGCGCGAGCTGGCCAAGCTGGCGGTGGAGCGCTGCCGGGAGCTCCTCCAGGTGGACGGCACGGTGCTCTTCCACCACGACGCGGAGTCCGGCTTCCTGATCCCGCTCCACGAGACCAGCACGGGCGTCGTCGACCCCTCGCTGAAGCCCGGCGAGGGCGCCATCGGCCTCGCCTTCAGCACCCGCAAGCCCTACGCCGTGGAGGACTATCAGCACTGGGAGCACCACCTCGACGGGCCCAGCACGCGGGGCCTGGTCTCGGGCCTCAGCTACCCGCTGGTGGCCGGCGACCAAGCGATCGGCGTGCTCGGGGTCTGGACCAACGAGAAGCGGACCTGGACCGAGAACGACGTCCAGGTCCTCTCCCTGGTCGCGGCCCAGATCGGACCGGCCCTGCACACGGCGGCGGTCGCCGAGGCCCATGAGATCCAGGCCCAACAGCTGGCCACCAGCGAGAGGCGGCTGCGCCTCATCTTCGACACCTCGCCGCTGGTGATCGCCCGGACCGACCTCGAGGGCGTCCCGCTGGAGGTCAACCCCGCCGTCAAGGAGATGTTCGGCTACACCCCCGAGGAGGCCGTGCGGAAAAGGCCCGGCCACTTCATCGACCACTCGCAGTCGCGGGACGACGAGGCCATCGCCAAGCTCGCCAAGGGTGAGCTCGACCATCACCAGATGGACCAGGCCTACCGCCGCAAGGACGGCTCCACCTTCTGGGGCCACACCACGATCTCACTGGTCCGTGACGCGGAAGGCCGTCCCGACTACTACTACTCGATCATCGAGGACGTCACCGAGCGCCGGCGCGCCGCCGAGGCCGTCCAGGCCCGGGCCGACACCTTCAAGGCCCTCAACGAGGTCGCCATCGCGGCGGCCGGGGTGCTGGAGCCGAGCGAGCTGGCGCGGATCGCCGCCGAGCGGGCCCGCGACCTGCTGGACGCCAGCGGAGGCTCCCTGACCTGGTTCGACGACCAGCGCCAGGGACTCAGGCTCCTGGCCGACACCGAGATCGACTTCGACCCGGACCTGGTGTTGCCAGTCTCCCGGGCCGGCGCCCAGGGCAAGGCTTTTGCCACCGGTGAGGCGCTGGCGATCGAGGACTACCACAGCTGGGACAAGCGGGTGAGCTCCGAGGTGAAGCGCGTGAAGAGCGCCCTCGTCGTCCCCCTCCAGGTCCGCCAGCGCCGGATTGGGACCCTCGCCGTCAACTACCACGAGGCCCGTGTCTTCGGGCCCAACGACCTCCAGCTGCTGAGCCTGCTGGCGGCCGAGGTAGCCCCTTCGCTGGAGGCCGCCCGGCTGCACGAGGACCTGGTCGCCTCGACCCGCAGCATCCGCGCCATCTTCGACACCGCGC
>Ga0209577_10007178_pt1 | contig 10257 bp, 12 predicted proteins | sample GraSoiAngelo_109_FD_185874 | JGI IMG/M metagenome (GOLD analysis project Ga0209577, IMG submission 185874) | Grasslands soil microbial communities from the Angelo Coastal Reserve, California, USA - 14_0903_12_20cm (SPAdes) (version 2) | ecosystem: Environmental > Terrestrial > Soil > Grasslands...
GAGGCCGGCTAGGCGGGAGCGTCGGCGAGGCGCAGGCGGCGCAGGCGGAGCGCCAGCCGCCACGTCGCGATGAGCAGGATCACCGCAGCGCCCGTGACGATCACGAGCGCTTGCGCAGCGACCGAGAAGGCGACGGCGTCGGCTGTGTGCACACCGCTGAGGACGAGGATCGCAGCGCCGGCGCCGGCCTGCGTCGCCGCGCCGGCAGGAGCGATTGGCAGCGCGGCAGAGGCCGCGGAGGCGACGAGGAATGCGAGCGCCAGCACGAACGACCCCGGCATCGAAAGGGCGTTGAGGAGCAGGAAGACGGCGACGGCCCGCAGGCTCCACGAGGCCGAGATCAGCAACCAGGCGGCCCATGCCTCCTTGGTGCAGTGCGTGTGCTCGGCGACCCAGCGGCCGAAGCGCCAGCGGGACACCCACGGCAGACGCGCGATCCGCGGCAGGAAGGCGACGATGCCCGCCGCTGCAACCCCCGCGGCGGCGACGACGGCGAAGCCGGCCTGTGTCGTCCAGTGGTTGGAACCGGCGGCGGCGACCGAGGCAAGCGGCGTCAGAGCTGCGTTGTCGAGCATGCCGAGGACGATCAAGCTCAGGCCGAGCGCTCCGATTCCGGTCTTCGTGCCCGGGTAGCGCTTGACGACGGCGATTCGAATCGCGTCGTCGACGCGGCCGGGGAGCGCGATCCCGCCCACGCAGGCTGCGCCGCCTGCGAAGGCGAGCGCGTCTGCAGTCGGCCGCTCGCTCACGTGGAAGAGCCGTTGCCAGCCCCATGCCTTGAAGGCTGCGGCCGCGAGAAAGAGAAGCGCCGCGCCGGACACGAGCACCGGGTCGGCGTGGTGGATCGGCCAGCCGCTGCCGACGAAGTGGCGAACGCTGAAGAAGGCGACGGCGAGCAGAACGAGCCCGAAGCCCCCGTTCAGCGCGAGCTGAACCTTCCGGTTGGAGAGAAGCCGCAACACCGCAGTTGCGGTGCTATCGGCGTCAGGGCGGCGAAGCTGTGTCACTCGATCGGGGCCCCGCAGCAAGAGGATCACGGTAGCGGCGCTCCATGAGGTTCGCGTGAGATCCTGCCGGTGCCCAGGTCGAGCGTAAGAAAATGGCCCCCGGCCGTCCGCAGGCGAAGGCTTCCCGTCTGCGCCGACGCCTCCGCCGCCCTGCCGAGCGGGGCGGCCGTGATGGTGAGCTCGCCCGTCGAGCCGGCATCGATGGCTCGCACGGTCTGCTTGCCGGCGGCCACGTTCTGGCTGACGATCACCACACGACCGACCGACGGATCGTTGCCCGCGGCCCCCGCGTAGACGGCCAGGAGCGTCTTGCCGTCGCTCACGAGCCAGCCGTTCCGTTCCCGCAGGATCGACGGCGCGATCGGCACGGGCACATCGGCGCCGAGCATCTGAGCCGGGATCGGTTGCGGCGCAGACGCTGGCGCGGGTGCCGGCGTGGTGCTCGAATCGGTCGTCGCGACGGCAGCGAGCCGGTTCAGGGCGGCCGCCTTCTGCGCCGGGCTCGAGATCGAACCGGCCAGCGCAAAGCCGCCGCCCGCCCCTGCCGCGACGCCCACGAGCGTCGCCGCGGCGACTCGGACGCTCAGCAGCCGAAACACGCGAGCTCCGACTCGACGAGGCCGTTGTTCAGCGAATTGAGCGCGGCCCACGACGCCGTGGGCGTCAGCCCCACTCCTGTCGACGCGGTGACACCGAGGAAGAAATAGGTGCCTTGGGCATTTGCGTTCCACCACTTCCGGACGACGGTCCACTGGTTCGCGTTGGCCGTGTAGTAGATCTCCGGCAGCGGCAGCGCAAGCGCGGCGTACGACACGTAACCCACATCGCTGACATGCCAGCCGTTGTTGCAGGCTCCGTCGGCATTTCCGCTCTGCGGGCAGCCGTCGGCGGAGCCGAAGTCGTAGTACAACGCCCAGCCCTGCGCCTGGTCGCCGCTTACAAGCTGCTTCGTGACCGACGGCGACTCCCAGCTCGGCTCCATGTCGGAAGCCGCGTCCGACGTCTGGCTCGTGTAGCCCTTCGACGACTGATAGTCCGCGAGGTCCTCCGAGCGCTCCGACTGGTGGAAGCCCGCCCACCAGGCGTCCGTGCTCGACATCCCGGAGCCGGACAGGTGGTAGTTGCTGTTCCCGTAGGCGATGTCCACCGAGCCGCGGACGTGGCAGTTGTGGTACCCGTCGGCGGCTCGCTCGAGGGCGCTGAGAATGTCGGCGTTCGAGAACCGCGTGTTGCTGAAGTCGACGGCGCCCCAGGTGCTCGAGTCGAGCTTCCTCGCTGCTCCGAAGTCCAGCAGCAGCACCCGCATGCCCGTGCCCGGTTCGGCCTGCGCGAAGTCGCAGCCGTGGGCATACGCGTACGACTTGAGGTCGCTCCCGGAGCTGCCGTACATGTACCAGGCGGTCACCGGCTGCGTTGCGGACGCGACGGTTGCCGACCACGCAAGACCGGTTGCCAAGGTGAGTGTGCATGCGAGGAGCCTCATGGGAATCTCCCCGCGAGCTCCGCGACCGCCTCACGCGCGTGCGGGTCACGCTCGCGGTCGGCCCAGTCCGTCGCCTCCCGGACGAGCTCCCTCAGCTCGGCGAGGAGGGACGGCACGGACGCACCCTCGCGCTCGAGTGCCTCGATCCGCTCCAGCCGGGCCAGCACTGCTCGCGCCTCCTCCATGCCTCGAAGGTAGGCGACGACTAGTGACGTGTCTGTCGCAGCTAGCTCGCGCGTTGCTGGAGGCTTGCGACCGCCCCAGTGGAGCCGAGGAGCGCCTCGTCGAGGTCGCGCACGAGCGCCGGACGGTCGCCGTGCAGGAGAACGGCAACGATGAGACGACGCAGCAGCTCGCACGTCGGTTTCCGCAACTTCTCGGCCAAGTCGGACCGCTCCTGCGGGGTCGCGCCCAGCAAGGCGGCGCCGCGCATCGCGGCCGCCCACACCCCGTCCCCCTCGCCGAGCGCGGCCTCGAGCGCATGGCGAAGCTGCTCCCCGCGGAACGGCTCCGACTGGAAGAGCGCCAGCTCCCAACGGTCGAGCGCATCGCCGAGGCGGACGCCTCGCCCGGCGGCGCAGTCGCCGCGATCGGGAGGACGGGCCGAATCCCGTAAGGGCGCCAGTCGAGCCGCTCGAAGAGGACAGGGCCAGCCGCGACCGGCGCCGAGGTGGCGAGGCGGATCGCGGTGACTGCGTCTGCGAGCTCGCCGGGGGCGTCGGGCACCTCGTCCGTTCCGCTCCCGAGCGAGCGCTCCAGCTCGAGCACGCAGATCCGATCCGGCTCGCGGCCGAAGTCCCGAGGCAGCAGGCCGGCTGCCTCGGGCCACATCGCGGCGAGCTCTCCCGTGGCTGCCACCCGCACGCGGATTCCGTCGCCGAGCTCGATCTGCGTGCCGACCGAGAGGCCGACGAGCGGCGCCACGGCGCCGTACGAGTGGCCTTCGCCGAAGAGCGATCCCTCGATTTCGTCGTACGCCCGCGCGTACGCGGAGTCGTCCCAGTCGAAGCCTCCGCAGCCTTCCGCGGTCCGCACGAGCAGGGGCACGAGGACGCTGCGATACACGGCGCGGGCTTCGTCCCGGACCTCGCCCTCGGTGGCGTGGGCGAAGATCCGCGCCGCGGGCTCGCGCAACAGGTCCCCCACGGCGTCCTGGACGTCGACCCGCGTGAAGAGCCGCTCGGCGCGCGCCTCGACGAAGCCGCGCACGAGGGGGCGGTACTCGTAGAGCGTCGGCCGGCCGTAAGAGCCGTGCTCCTCGAACGCGAACGGGAGATCGGCACCGTCCTCGAGCTCACGGGTGAAGACCGCGAATGCGCCGAGGCAGAAGCGGCGGAGCGTGTCGTAGAGGTGCGGCGCGCGCATCCGGCTCTCCTACGACGGCGAGGCGTTGCCTCCTACTTCTGGCACTGCGGACACCAGTATGCGATTCGCGCGTGGTCGCCCTGCGGCGCCGAGCGGACGGGGCCGCCGCAACGGGGACACGGCCGGCCGACTCGGCGGTAGACCTGTCGCGGCGACCGCTTTCCGTCGAGCGCCGTCCGCATCAGCCGATGCGCCGACTCGAGCACCGTCCGCAGCTCGTCGTCCGCGACCTCGTCGAGCCGTCGCCAGGGCGAGACGCGCGCCTCCCACAGCGCTTCGGCCCGCCAGAGGTTGCCGATTCCGGCCACGAGGCGTTGGTCGAGAAGGGCGTCGCCGAGCTCGCGCTCCGGTGCCGTGCGCAACCGAGCGAGCATCGTCTCGAAGTCCGGTGGATCGCCGAGGATGTCCGGCCCCAGCCGCGGCCCCCCGCGCGGCCCGACGAGCTCGAGCTCGGCGCCGTTCCAGAGCACGGCCTCGTGCTCTTCGCCTCGCAATACGAGCCACGGCTTGCCAACACGCGACGCTCCTCGCGATTCGAGCCGCCAGCGGCCGTTCATGCGCAGATGGCTCCGGAGGACGAGGCCGCCCTCGAAGCGGAGGAGGAGGTTCTTCCCGACCGCCTCGACCCCGTCGAGCCTCCGGCCGTCGAGGCGCTCGGGCAAGCGCTTCACCGCGGCGCGGGGATGCGGCGTCTCGACTTCGACGCACTGGCCGACGAGCGCCTGCAGCCGCTGGGCCGCGCGGTGGAGCGAATCTCCTTCCGGCACGCGGGGAAGCCTACGATTCAGTCGTGACCAAACCGTTCATCGGGGTTCGCTGGTGGCTGGGCGTCGCGTTCGCCGTCGTCGCTGCGACGTCGACCGCGATCGTGGTCGCACAGTTCTCCGACCGCTCCGAGGCGGCGTTCCGCCGTCACGGCGAACGGCAGACGCTCGCGGACGCGCAGACGGCGGCGCAGAAGTCTGTCACGCCTGCAACCCTCGACCGCGTAGCGGGAAAGCTGCAGGGAAACGTCCGCCTCCGGCTCCTCGGCGTGTCGGGAGCGGAAACCGCGACTGCGCCGCGGGGCCTCGAGCGGAAGGTCGTGGACATTGCGCGTACCGGGCAACAGTTGGTCGAGGGAACCTCCGACGGAGGCATGTTCGTGGCCGCAATCCCCTACCACGGCGGCGTGCTCGTCGCCATCAGCCGGCAACCGGCCACCGCAGAGGCGATCCACACGGTCAACGGCGAGGCGCTGCGAGCAGGCGTGATCGCCGGCGTGATCGGCGTCATCGTCGGGCTCCTGTTCGCGCAGCTCATCGCCCTCCGCCTGCGCCGATTGAGCGCGGCCACCGAGGCGATCGCGCACGGCGACTTCGAGACGCCGCTCCGCTACCACTTCCGAGACGAGTTCGGCCTGCTCATCGAGAACTTCGACCGGATGCGCCGCCAGCTACGCCGCTCCTTCCGGCGCATCGAAGCCGAGCGCGACCGTCTGCGGCTCCTCCTCGAGCGGCTGCACGAGGGAGTGCTCACGATCGACCAGGACCTCGTCGTCCACTTCGCGAACACCGAGGCCCGCCGACTGTTCGGCGGCCGTGTGCGGGAGGGAGACCAGCTGCCCGAGCCGTGGCAGGGCTTCGCGCTCCGCGAGTTCGCGCAACGGCTGTTCGACGGGCGGGCGACCGTGACGCAGGTGCACGTCACGCCGGACGAGCAGCACGCGTACGGCGTCACCGGGATTCCGTCCCAGCCCGACACGGACTGGGCACTGCTCGTCGTGGACGACCTGACCGAGCAGGAGCGGCGTGAGCTGGCCGAGCGCGAGTTCGTCTCGAACGCAGCGCACGAGCTGCGCACGCCGCTGACGACGATCATCGGTGCGGTCGAGGTGCTCCAGGCCGGCGCCAAGGAGGACCCGGCCGAGCGCGACCGCTTCCTCGCCCACATCGAGCGTGAGTCGGGCCGGCTCGCGCGTCTCGCACGCGCGATGCTCACCCTCGCGCGCGCTCACTCGGGGCAGGAGGTACCGCGCGTGGAGGCGGTCGAGCTCGCGCCGCTCCTGCGCGAGGTGGCTGCGGGGCTCCAACCGCATGCGGGCGTCGCCGTGAACGTCGAGGTGTCCGACGGGCTTTCGGTCGAGGCGAACCGCGACCTGCTCGAGCAGGCGCTCCGCAATCTCGGCGAGAACGCGGCGAAGCACACGGCGCGCGGCTCCGTCGTGCTCCGCGCGTACGGCGGCCCGAATGCCGTCACGGTCGAGGTGGAGGACTCCGGGCCGGGGATCAAGCCCGAGGTGCAGCGCCACGTCTTCGACCGCTTCTACCGCGGCGAGCGCGACGCGCACGGCTTCGGCCTCGGCCTCGCGATCGTCCGGGAGTCCGTGCGGACGCTCGGCGGCCGCATCGAGCTCGACTCCTCGCCCGGTCAGGGCACCGTCTTCCGGATCTTGCTTACCCCCGCGCGCGTTCGGGAAAGGGTGACGCTGGCGTGAGCGACACGATCCTTCTGGTGGACGACGATGCGGGTGTGCGCGACGTGGTCGCGTTCACGCTGCGGCGCGAGGGCTTCGAAGTGGACGAGGAACGTGACGGGCCGGCCGCGCTCGAGTCGGGACGGTCGGGCCGCTACTCCCTCGTCGTCCTCGACGTGATGCTGCCCGGGCTCTCGGGGGTCGACGTCTGCCGCGCGCTGCGCGCGGAGAGCGACGTCCCGATCCTCATGCTGACGGCGCGGGATGCGGAAGCCGATCGCGTGCTCGGGCTCGAGCTCGGCGCGGACGACTACGTGACAAAGCCGTTCTCGAGCGCCGAGCTGCTGAGCCGCGTGCGCGCGATCCTGCGCCGCCGCGCGCTCGACCGGGCCGGCGGCACGACCCTGCGGAAGCTCGGCGGCCTCCAGATCGATCTCGGCCGCCACGAGGTGCTCGTCGACGGTGAGCGCGTCCACCTGACGCTGTCGGAGTTCAAGGTTCTCTCGCTCCTCGCCGAGCAACCGGACGCCGTCGTCTCGCGACGCGAGCTCATGCAGCACCTCTGGTCGAGCGAGCACGTCGGCGACGAGCACGCCTGCGAGGTGCACATCTCGAACCTGCGCCGGAAGATCGAGCGCGACCCGACCCAGCCGGAGCGACTCGTCACGGTTCGTGGCTCTGGGTACAAGCTCGTCCCTGCCTAGTTGGCGTGACGGTGGCCGGTGGGAACAACCCACCTCCGCAACGTCACCCCGCATTCCGGCGTGAGGAGCTCGCCCAGAGACGACAGTCGGTCGCCGTAGGCCGGACATTGAAAGGTGAGAGACGTGGGCATATGCTCGGCCAGATCGCTGCCTTTTCGGGCGTATTTCAGGGGAGGAAGAGGTTCAAATGCGGCACTACGTGGTTCGGCTTGTTGCGGTTGCGGCGGTATGTCTCCTTGCTGCGGTCGTGGCGGCGTCGTCGGCGCAGGCGGATCCAACCAACAGTCGTTCGCTGCCGTTTACGTTCTCATGCGCTAACGGGGCGTTCGACTACACCGGCGTTGCGATCTCGAACAATCACAGCTTCACAGGCCACGTCATCGACCCCGCGTCGTCCAACGCGAACTTCATCGTGGCGGAGACGTTGGTGTACGGCGTCGTCGTCCCGATGCGCGCCGGCCTACCGACCGGAATTCCGGGTTTGCTCGGACGTCCCGACCTCGTGACATGCGACCTCATTGCGATTGACGGTCAAGATGTCTCGGGGCTTGGTATCTCGACGGTGGGCTTCTTCACCAGTTCCGTCTAACGAATTCCGGGCGACGGCCGCCCCAAGCCCTGGGCCGCCGTCGCATCGTCCACAACCGAATCCTGACACTGCTCCGGGGTCATTTCCGGACGCTGGCCCAGGCGGACGTCCTCTCACGAGCCGGCTCTTGACGCAGCCGCCACCCGCGCCCAGAATCGCGCATTCGACTTGGAGGTGGACGATGGTGCGGGCAGTGCTCCGCTGGGAGATTGCTTACGGCCATGCCAAGGAGGGCATTGCAGGTCTCGAGGCCGTTAACGCCCTGTGTCGAGACCACGGTTGGTCAGAATGGACCGCGTGGGCGCCGCTGAGCGGCAAAGAGAACGAGCTCATTGTCACCTGCGATTACGCCGACCTCGCGACGTATGTCGCCGAGCGAGATGCGCGCTTCGGTGACGCGCAGTTCATGAACGCATGGAGAGCGTGTGCCCAGCACGCGGTTCAGGGCTCGATCTGGAATGAGGTCTGGGAGCCCGTGCCGGATCTCGGTTAAACGGGCTCAGCCGACGATGTGCTTGAGGACGGCCGAGTAGTCCTCGTCTCCGAGCCCGGCCGCCTCCGCCGCGGCGAGATGGGCGCGAGCGGCCTCCAGGGCCGGCAGCTCGAGGCCCGCCTCGGCAGCAGCGGCTTGCACGAGCTCGGCGTCCTTGCGGCCGAGCGACAGACGAAATCGCGGCGGATACTCGCCGGAGTCGACGGCGGGCCGCCGCCGCTCGGCCTGCGCATCGAGCGGCGTCGCGGCGAGCACCTCCCAGACGGTCACCCGCGAGAGGCCTAGAGCGTTCGCCAGCGCGAGGGTCTCGCCGAGCAGCGCGATCGTGCCGACCAGCGTCGCGTTGGCGACGAGCTTGGCGGCGGCGCCCGATCCGAGCGGTCCGGTGCGGAGGGGCTCGCCGAGGGTCTCCAGCAGCGGGCGTGCACGTTCGAACGCCGCGTCGTCTCCGCCCGCAAAGAGCTTCAGGGTTCCCGACTCTGCCTGCGGCAGGCTGCCGAGCACCGGCACGTCGAGCAACGACGCTCGGGCGGGCATCCCCTCCGACAGCTGCGCGATCGCCGGCGGTCCGACCGTCGACATCTCGACCAGCACCGAGCCTTCCCGGAGCCCGGTCAGCAGGCCGTCGTCCCCCTCGGTCACCGACCGCAGCGCCTCGGGATCGGCAAGCATCGTGAAAACGAACTCGGCCCTGTCAGCCGCCTCCCGCGGGGTGCCTGCGATCGCGACTCCGAGCTTCTCCGCCTTCTCGCGAGTTCGGTTCCAGACGACGAGCTCGTGGCCTGCGTCGCGCAGGCGCGCCGCCATGCGCGAGCCCATCGCACCGAGGCCGATCCAGGCGACTTCCGTCATGCCCTCAGCACTGCACGGCGCGGGCCCGCAAGAAACCCGGCCTCGACGAGTAGCGGCATAGCGATCGTCTCCGCGACGGGCTCGCTGTCGAAGCGCTCCACGGCGAGCCTCTTCGCGCCCCCGCGCCTGACGAAGCCGACGAGCGCGGCGAGCGCCGGCCGCAGCCAGTCCTCGTCCGGCTCGCGGAGCGGAACGAGCGAGCGGCCGCCCCGCTCGACGAAGAGCGCGGGCTCGCCGCCGAGCAGGACGACGTGCGCTCCCGCGACTCGTGCGGCCCGAGCGCCCGCACGCTTCGGCCACGGGAGCACCGCGCCGTACGGCTGCGCGGGGTCGGCGGCGGCGAGGACGAGCGGCTCGGGCTCGTCCTCCTCGCGCGGCCGCAGCTCCCGCAGCCGCTCGACAGCCCCGCCGAGCGCGAACTGGGCTCCACCGAGGCCTTCCACGAAGTAGCCGCGCCGGCAGGAGCCCAGCGTCTCGAGCGCGCGCAGCTCGCCGTAGACCGCGCTGTAGCCGCCGGGGATTCCCTCGGCGCGCACGGCGTCGCGCGTCACGACGCCGTGCCGTTCCAGCAGGAGCTCAGCAAGCGCTCGGCGGTCAGGCTCGGCGCCCTCGAAGAGCGCGGCCGCGAGCGACCAGCGCCCCTGGGTCGCGGTCGGGCGGTGTGCTCGCGTGCGCGAGAAACGCCGAGCACGCCGATCCGGCCGCGGAGGCTGATAGCGCCGTTCTGCGCGCAGCGGCGACCAGGAGTCGTTCGTCGCCTCGCCGCTCCAGACCAGATCCCACAGCGCAGGCAACGCTGTCTCCGCCTCGAGCACGGTCGCCGCGAGAAGGTCGCTCCAGAACAACGCACCGCCGGTGAGCGCAGCGCGGATCGCATCGTGCGCAGCGCCGTCCGGAGGAGCCGCCGCGGACGGCCGCCCGAGCAAGGGGGCGTCGTCGCGGAAGAAGGCGGCAACGCGGTCGAGACCGGCTCCGACCCAGACGAGCTCGCCGGAGGCGCAGAGCTGGTCGAGCTGTTCGGGTCTGTAGTCGGGCACGCGCCGCGGCAGCAATTCCGCCTCCCACAGCGCAACCGGCAGCGCGAGCGCCTGGAGCGGGACGAGCGCCTCGCGCAGCGACGCACGGCGGTCGATGCCGTGCCAGCTCGGGAGGAACCTTCCGAGCGACGCCTGCTCCACCGGCTCCACCTCGCGGCGCAGTGCGGCGAGCGACGCGCGGCGCAACCGGCGCAGGACGTCGGGGTCGCACCACTCGCGCTCCATCCCGCCGGGTCGGAGCTCACCGCGGACGAGCTTTTCGTCGTGCTCGA
>Ga0209577_10007182_pt1 | contig 10252 bp, 6 predicted proteins | sample GraSoiAngelo_109_FD_185874 | JGI IMG/M metagenome (GOLD analysis project Ga0209577, IMG submission 185874) | Grasslands soil microbial communities from the Angelo Coastal Reserve, California, USA - 14_0903_12_20cm (SPAdes) (version 2) | ecosystem: Environmental > Terrestrial > Soil > Grasslands ...
GATCGAACAACTTGATCGGCCTGATCAAGCGCGGCGCGGTCGCCGATGATCCGCACGTCGACTTCGCCCGGTCGCGCGCAATAACCGAGCTCTACTCCTAGAATTGAAAGAACTTTTCTGCCGATCGCTTCTTCGATCAGCGACTCGCCCATACACGCAATCTTGTAAAATCGCCGCTCGAATAGTGGTGGACCTGGGACAATCGAACGCAAGATCGACATCCCCGATTCGCGAAACATCGGTTGCAACTCGCGCGGCGGGCCCGGCAGAAGAAAGATGTGTGGCGAACGAACCTGCGGATTGATATCGGCTTTCAAATACAATCCCGACGCGCTTCCGTTTTCGTTTGGCAGGATTTGCGCGCCGTCCGGCACCTCGGCTTGGTGCGCGATGCTGGAAACCCATTTGATCCCGCGCGCTTTGAGCCGCTCTTTCAATGACGCGAGCAGTTCCGCGTTCTTGCGCAATTCCAAACCGAGCAACCTAGCAACGACGTCTCGAGTGATGTCGTCGCTCGTCGGACCGAGCCCGCCTGTGACGAAGACAATTTCCGCCCGCGAAAATAATTCCCGAAGGCTTTCACCGATCGCCGCGCCGTCACCGACCGTTCGGCGTTCCTCGATCCGTAAGCCCAGCGCAAAAATCTCGCGCGCGATAAAGGCCAGATGCGTGTCGTGCACGTCGCCCGCCAGAAGCTCGGTGCCGGTGTTAAGAAGAACGGCGCGCATGTCGGCAACGTGATTCGTTAAAAAATTACAACGTTACAAGGGAAGCTCTAACCCTTTTAACCTTGTAACGCTTCTAACTTTTCTAACCTGCGGCCGAAGGCCGTCAGGCGGCGTCTTTGTCCTGCTTCTTGCGAATCAGCGGCAGCTTTTTGCCTTCGACCACGGCACGATTAATCGTGACTTCAGCGATATCTTCCCGACTCGGCACGTCATACATGATGTCGAGCATGATCCGCTCGAGCATCGAGCGAAGCGCGCGAGCACCGGTACCCTTCGTGACCGATTGCGCGGCCAGAGCGCGCAACGCGTCTTTGGTCACCGTCAGCCGTACACCTTCCATCGAGAAGAGCTTGGTGTATTGCTTGATCATAGCGTTCTTTGTCTCAGTCAGAATTGCCACCATCTCTTCTTCAGTTAAGGCATCCAGTGAACTGACCACTGGCAAACGGCCGATAAATTCCGGAATCATTCCGAATGAAAGCAAATCTTCCGGCTCAACGTGCCGGATCGCTTCTTTGCGCGCCGCCTCCTCGACTTCAAGCGTCGGACTGCCAAAGCCCATCACTTTTTGTCCGATCCGTTTCTGAATGATTTTGTCGAGTCCGATGAACGCGCCGCCGCAAATGAACAAAATCTTCTCGGTGTTGACCTGGATATATTCCTGGTGCGGGTGTTTCCGGCCGCCCTGCGGCGGAACGTTGCAGGTGCTGCCTTCGAGAATTTTAAGCAACGCCTGCTGCACGCCTTCGCCTGAAACGTCGCGCGTAATTGAAACGTTGTCGGTCTTGCGGCCAATCTTATCGATCTCATCGATATAAACGATCCCGATCTCCGCACGCTTTACGTCGTAATCGGCGTTCTGCAACAAGCGCAAAATAATGTTCTCGACGTCTTCGCCGACATAACCGGCTTCTGTCAGCGTGGTCGCGTCCGCAATGCAGAATGGAACATCGAGAATTCGAGCCAGGGTTTTAGCGAGGAGCGTTTTGCCGGACCCAGTCGGTCCAATTAAGAGGATGTTGCTCTTCTCGATTTCAACTTCGGCAAACGGATCGGGTTGGAACGCCGCCGAAGAATCGGTCGGCGACGATGTTTGCAGGACCCGTTTGAAATGATTGTGCACGGCCACCGAAAGCGTTTTCTTGGCAACATCCTGTCCGATCACGTACTGGTCGAGCATCCGGCGAATCTCCTGCGGCTTCGGGACGCGAATGTTGGAAGATTGCCGCCGCGCGTCTTCGTTCAGTTCCTTGTCGAGAATACTTTTGCAGACGTTGATACAACTATCGCAAATATAAACGCCCGGCCCGGCAATGAGCTTGCGCACCTCGGCGTGGCTCTTGCCACAGAACGAGCACATGGTGAGGTTGGTCGCGCGCGCCATATTTTTCCGTTAAGGGAGCAGCTTCTATTCCTCCGATTTCCGTCCGGAGCTGCGTTCTGGCTGGTCACCAGAGTGGGCGCCATCGAGTCCTTTCACTTCCTTGCGAGACTTAATTACTTCATCTACCAACCCGTAGGTCTTCGCCTCAGCTGCTGACATGTAATAATCGCGATCCGAATCGAGCCGCACCTGTTCTTCAGGTTTGCCCGTGTGCTGGGAAATAATTTTGATCAGGCGCTTCTTCAACTTAAACATATAATCGACCTGGCGCTCGACGTCGCTGGCCGCACCCTGCGCGCCACCCGAGACCTGGTGGATCATGATGTCGGAGTTCGGCAGCGCGAATCGTTTGCCTTTTGTTCCCGCACAAAGCAGAACCGCCGCCATGCTCGCGGCCATGCCGAGGCAATACGTCGTCACGTCGCAGGTTAGAAACTGCATCGTGTCGTAAACCGCCAGCCCCGACGTCACATTGCCGCCCGGCGAATTGATATAGATGTTGATGTCCTTTTTCGAATCTTCCATCTGCAAGAAGAGCAACTGCGCGATCACCAGATTCGCAATGTGATCGTCAATCGGCGTTCCAATAAAAACGATGCGGTCTTTGAGCAACCGCGAATAAATGTCATAGCTGCGCTCGCCACGGCCAGTCTGCTCCACCACCATCGGCACCAGCACCGATTGCGAGAGATTTTCGCTACGTTCGTTCATTTCTTTTCTTCTTGGGAAACCGGCTGGACGCTAGCATTCGCCTTTAGGAAATCAAGAGTCTTGCCGAGCAGAATCTGCTCCGCGAGCGCGTTAAGGCCATTGTGTTCTTCGAGTTCCTTCCGCATTTTATCGCTGGAAATGTTGTAGTGTTGCGCCTCCTGTCGAATCCGAAGATCGATATCTTCCCGCCGGACTTCGATTTTTTCCTGCTCGGCTATTCGCTCGAGAATAAAATTCGTTTTCAACCGGTGATGCGCGACGCTTGCCGCAGTCTCAATTAGCTCCTTCTCCTTGTCCTTCAGCATTTCGTCAGGAATTCCACGCGCGCGATTTCGCTGCACCAATTCAGCCAGCGCCCGCTTCGTCTCGTTGCGAAGCAAACTTGGCGGCAGATCGAACTGAATCTTTTCCTGCAAATATTTCACGATCTGCGCCTCCTTCGCCCGTTCGACCTCGTGTTCTTTTTCATGCTCGAGATCGTGTTCGATCGTGTGGCGAAGATCGGCTAGCGATTTTCCAGGGAGCAATTTGTTCGCGAAGGCGTCGTCCACGGCCGGCAAGACCTTTTCTTTGATCTCCCGCAGCGTCACCGAGTAACTGGCTTGTTTGCCGGCCAATTCTTTAACCAGAAAATCCGCCGGAAGATCGACAATCAGCGTGCGCATCTCATCCGGCTTTTGTCCAACGACCTGCTCGCAAAATTTCGGCAGAAAATTGTCCGCCGCCAAATGTAGCCAGAATTTTTGGCCGCCGTGTAAATTCTTGCTCGCCTGCGGGGCGACTTCGCCGATCGGTTTACCGTCAACCGTTCCTTCAAAATCGACTACCACGAAATCTTCCATCTGCGCGCCGCGCCCCTGCACATCGACAAAGTCCGCGCTTTGGTCGCGTAACCGCTCCAGCGTCGCTTCGATCTCCGCCTCGGTCACTTTCGTGTCTGGTAACTCGACCGGAATATTTTTGTAGTCGGGCAATTTAAATTCCGGCGCAGTCACCACCGTCGCCTGGAAGCGCATCGATTTATCTTCGCCGAACTGGACGTCCTCCAAATTCGTCAGCGAAGCCACCCGCAATTTTTTCTGCTCGATCGCCTCCCGATAACTCTTCGAGACGAGCTTCTTTGTCACTTCGTCCTGAATTTCCTTGCGAAATCGTTTGTCGATCACCGCCCGCGGCGCTTTGCCCGGCCGATAGCCGGGAATCTTGGCGAACCGCGCAAAGCTGTTGGCAATTGTGTCCCATTCCTTCGAAACCTCATCCGCCGGCAATTCGATCTTCAGCGTCGAAATCGATTCCGGCTTTTCTTCTACCTGCACTTTCATCAACATTTACTGTAGCGGCGCTCTGCGAGCGTCGCATTAATTTTTGTCCGGTCGAACAAGAAACTATCTGCGAAATGACCCAAAAGATTCGCTGAATTCGAAATTTTAGCGCCCTTTGGCGTGTTTAGCAGATTCTTGTCCCGCGAACGTAAACCGCATGCGTTTGCGGAAAACCGAACCAATACGCGAGCTCGCGGTAATCTTCGCAATCGAACACCCCGATGTTTGCGAGCTTGCCCGCCTCCAGCGACCCAATCTTATCGCCGCGACTTAAAGAATATGCCGCATTGATCGTTGCCGCGGTGATCGCCTCCGCGGGTGACATTTTCATTTGCGTGCAGGCCAGCGATAGAACCATCGGCATCGACGGTGTCGGTGACGAACCCGGATTGAAATCAGTCGCGAGAACGGCGGCGAGGCCGGCTTCGATCATTTCGCGCGTGCGCGGATAGGATGTCGATCCAAGTGCATAAACCGATCCGGGTAACAGGACCGGCTGCACGTTTCGAGATTTCAACGCCGTGATCCCTTGGTCGGCCGTTTTTTCCAAATGATCCGCCGTTGTCGCGCCGAGTTCTGCCATCAATTTCGCGCCGCCTGAATTTGTCAGTTGATCGACATGGCCACGAAGTTTGAGCCCAAGCTTCTTCGCTGCCGTCAGAATCTCGCGTGATTGCTCGATGTCGAAATAACCGCGCTCACAGAAGACATCACAAAACTTCGCCAGTTTTTCTTTCGCGACGCGTGGCAACATCTGGTTGATCACAAGATCGACATATTCGCCTGGCGAGGTGTCGCGCGGGACCGCGTGCGCGCCCAGGAAAGTTGGAACAACCTCGAGTGCCGTCTTTTCGTTGAGTTGGCGCATTACGCGCAGAATTTTCAATTCATCCTCAAGTGTGAGGCCGTAGCCCGATTTCACTTCAACGGTTGTGGTTCCGCATTTCAGAAACCATTCCGCATGTTTCTTGGCCCGCGCGAAAAGATCGGCCTCGCTCGCGACGCGCGTCTTTTCGACCGTTGACCAAATCCCGCGACCGGCTTTAGCGATTTGTTCGTACGTCTCGCCACGGGAGCGGCGTTCGAAATCGTCGATTCGATTTCCAGCGAAAACCAAATGAGTGTGCGCATCGACAAATCCTGGCAAAACAACGCGCCCGCCAAGATCGACGATCTCAGCGCCCGCCGCTTTCTTCTCGATCTCCTCGCTCGTACCGACGATGTCGATCTTGCCGTCGCGGATGAGCACTCCTCCGTCACGAATGATTCCGAGCTCGGACAATTCCTTGCCGACTCGTGGACGCTTCGGACCTGAAAGCGTGACCAGCTGCGACGCGTGAAGAAGAGCGAGAGACTTCAAGTCAGTTTGCTCTGCACGATCTGATCGATTTTCTTGAACGCGGACTCTGAATCTGCCTGCAGTTTACGGACTTTCTTCTGAAGATCGGATTTGAATTTTTCATCCTTCAGGTTGGCAAGATTAATCCGAACATTCAACGCTGCTCCATCAATGCACGCACGGATCGCACAAATTCCGACACCTACATCCGAAATCGAATTCGGATTCCCCGTCTCGGCCATTCCCGCCAGCAACTCGTACGATTTCGACGCCGTTTCCATCACTTTCAGTGGAATTTCCGCCGCGTACTTCGTCGCTGATTCCACTGCGGCTGCGCGAGACGCTTTTTCTTCCCCGGATTGTTTCGGCAACGCCAATGCGTCCATCACTTTGTTGAAAGCGGCCGTGTCTTCGTCGACGAGCGCCAGCAACTCGTCTTTGAGCTGTTGCGCTTTCACCGCCCACTCGCTGAAATACTCAAGTTTATCGTCCCAACCGCGTTTGCCAGCCGAGAGGTTCGCCACCATTCCCCCAAGCGACGCCCCGAGCGCGCCCATGAGCGCCGCGACCGATCCGCCGCCCGGCGCAGGCGAGTCGCTCAACGTTTCGTTGCAAAATTCGCGCAGATTCATTTTCACCAGCGATTTCTTAGTGCCAGTCCGGCTCGGACTTTCGATCTTCAATTCAATCACTTTTTCCTTCGGATCGAAAGGCTTCAGTTCGCTCAAACTCATCGACTTCACCGCGATGTCGATCAACTCCTCCTCCGAAACGCCTTCCGACCATTTTTGTTTGCGCAAAAAATAACGGCCGGCATCGGTCAACGATTTCTTCGGCACCATCCCGACAATTTCGGAACCCGTGACGCGCAAGCCGCGCTTGATCGCCGACTCGACACATGCGTCGAACGCGACATGCAGCGGCGTTTCCTCGATGTTGGTCAAATTCATCGACACTTGCGCGATTCCATATTCCTTCACGAACCAACCAATCGCTTTCACGTGCTTCAACATTCCAGGAACACGGACCGGCTCGCCCTTTGCGTCGAGAACCTTTTTTCCCGAAGGCGTACCATCTTCCGTTTTGAACCGACCCTGCTCTCGAACGTCGAACGCGACCGAGTTGGCGCGTCGGACAGATTTCGTGTTCAAGTTGACGTTGTAGGCGACAAGAAATTCTCGTGCGCCAATCGCGGTCGCGCCCGCCTTCTCGTTTAATTTCGCCAGCCCGAAATCAGGTTTCCATTCCGGCTGTCTTATCTTCTCAGAGAAACCTTCGTACTCGCCGGCGCGAATCACCGCGAGATTAGACCGCGACTTGTCCTTGGCGGCTTTTTCGTAGAGATAGACTGGGATCTTTAATTCTTCGCCAACGCGCTTGCCGAGCTGCTGCGCGCAGGCAATCGCTTCTTCCCAACTGACATTATTCACCGGAATAAATGGGCAAACATCGGTCGCGCCCATGCGCGGATGCGCGCCTTTGTGTTTGCGCATATCGATCAGCTCCGCCGCTTTTTTAATTCCGCGGAAGGCCGCTTCGACTGCGGCTTCAGGATTGCCGACAAAAGTCACCACGGTGCGATTCGTGGTCGCGCCAGGATCGACATCGAGCAGCGAAACACCGTCAGTCGACTTAATCGCATCGCTAATTTGCGTAATGATGTTCTCGTCCCGCCCTTCCGAGAAATTCGGCACGCACTCGATCAGCTTTTGCATGCTCAATCGCGCGGCTTGGGCTGCATCGCGATGTCGATCTTGTGTTTCGCCGCGAAATCGATTGCGCGCGAGTAACCGGCATCGGCGTGGCGAAGCACGCCCATTCCCGGATCGCTTGTCAAGACGCGCTCCAATCTTCGTTTCGAATTCTCGCTGCCATCAGCAACCACGACCATTCCGGCGTGTTGCGAGTAACCGATGCCGACACCGCCGCCGTTGTGAATTGAGATCCACGACGCGCCGGCCGCGGTGTTGATGAGTGCGTTGAGCAACGGCCAATCCGCGATCGCGTCGCTGTCATCGATCATTCCTTCGGTTTCGCGATTTGGCGACGCGACTGATCCGGCATCGAGATGATCGCGCCCGATGACAATTGGCGCTTTAATCTCGCCGCGCTTAACAAGCTCGTTCATGGCGACGCCGAATTCCGCGCGCTCGCCGTAACCGAGCCAGCAAATCCGCGCGGGTAATCCTTGGAAATGGATCCGCTCTTTCGCGAGTTTCATCCAACGCGCGAGCGTTTGATTTTTGGGGAATAATTCGAGCGCGAGTTTGTCTGTGCGCGCAATATCTTCGGGCTCGCCGCTTAATGCGACCCAGCGAAACGGACCGCGGCCTTCGCAAAAAAGCGGGCGAATGTATTCCGGGACGAAACCGGGAATATCGAAGGCGTTTTTCACGCCCGCTTTCTGCGCCTGGGCGCGAATGTTGTTGCCGTAATCGAACGTGATCGCACCCTTCTTTTGTAACGCCAGCATGGCTTCAACGTGCACCGCCATCGATTGCATCGAGCGCTCGATGTATTCGTCCGGATTCTTTCTCCGCAACGCGAGCGCGTCTTCCAGCGACATTCCGTTTGGCACGTAGCCGTTGAGGGCGTCATGCGCACTGGTCTGATCGGTGAGAACATCGGGAACTACGCCGCGGTTCACAATTTCCGGCAACACGTCAGCACAATTGCCAACGAGACCAACCGATAGTGGATGTCGATCTTTGCGCGCCGTCTCAATCATCCTCAGCGCTTCCTCAAGCGACCGTGCGATCTTGTCGCAGTAACCGCTCTTCAATCGCTTCTCGATCCGGGCCGGATCGACCTCGACCCCAAGAAAAACGGCTCCGTTCATAGTGGCGGCAAGCGGTTGCGCGCCGCCCATTCCACCAAGTCCGCCAGTTAAAACGAATTTTCCTTCGAGCGACCCGCCGAAATGTTTTCTCCCAGCAGCCGCGAAAGTTTCGAACGTGCCCTGCACGATTCCCTGGCTTCCAATGTAAATCCACGAACCGGCGGTCATTTGGCCGTACATCGTCAATCCAAGCCGTTCGAGCCGATTGAACTCGGCATAATTGTTCCATTGTCCAACGAGATTCGAATTTGCGATTAGAACACGCGGTGCTTCATCGTGTGTCCGGAATTTTCCAACCGGTTTGCCGGATTGAACCAGCAACGACTCATCGTTTTCCAATTCGCGGAGCGAACGAACGATCGCGTCAAATGCATCCCAACTGCGCGCAGCCCGACCGGTGCCGCCATAAACAATCAGTTGATCCGGACTCTCGGCGACGTCGGGATCGAGATTGTTCATCAACATCCGCATGGCCGCCTCCTGGTGCCAGCCTTTGCAGCTCAACTCACTGCCGCGCGGCGCGCGAAGGGTCCGAGTCGGACTGGCGGACTGTTTCCCGCTCATAAGTCGTTGAACGCGCGTGCGCGAATCTTCTCGGCCAGTCGCCCGATGTCGCCGGACAACGGCCGGTCGGTTGTCAGCGGCGGCGCAACTTGCCTAACGAGTCCGAACGCACGCTCGACGCCTTTGCCGGCTCGCAATGGCCGGCGATGCTCGAGCGCTTCCGCCGCTGTGAGCAGCTCAATCGCGAAAAGATTCTCGGCAAGATCGACGATCGACCGCAATTTGAGCGCGCTCGTCATCCCCATGGAAACGTGGTCCTCCTTTCCGCCCGAAGTCGTGACATTATCGACACTCGCCGGATGAGCGAGCACGCGAGCTTCGTTGGCCAATGATGCTGCCGCGACCTGCGCGATCATGAAACCTGACTCAACACCAGGCCGACGGGCCAGGAATGCCGGCAAACCCTCGCTTTTATCGGGATTGACCAAACGATCGATTCGGCGCTCGGCGATGTTTATTAAGTCAGTCAGGGCGATTGCGGCGTAATCGAAACCAAACGCGAGTGGCGCACCGTGAAAATTTCCGCCGGAAACAACATCGCCGGTTTCAATGAACACCAGTGGATTATCGGTCGCGGACGCGGATTCGACCGACAAAATTTGTTCGCAATGAGCCAGAACATCGCGCACGGCACCGTGCACTTGCGGCATGCAACGGACGCTGTAGGCATCCTGAACACGCGGGTCGTTCTGGCGGTGCGATTCTCGAATTTCGCTGTCTTGTAAGAGCGAGTTCAAATGAGCGGCGACTGTTTTTTGTCCCTGATGGGGTCTTGCATCGTGCAGCCGCGGATCAAACGCTGCCGGCGTGTCGCGCAAACCTTCGAGCGTCATCGCCCCGGCAACATCGGCAACGTTCGTCAGGCATTTCGCACGCAAGATCGACAATCCCCCGACCGCATGCATCGCTTGAGTGCCGTTCAATAACGCGAGACCTTCTTTCGCTTCCAAGTGCACCGGTTTTAATTTGGCGCGTCTGAACGCTTCGCCGCTGTCCGTTCGCTTTCCATCAAAAAATGCTTCGCCTTCACCGATCAAACTCAGGGCGAGATGCGCTAGCGGCGCAAGATCGCCACTTGCCCCGACCGAGCCCTTCTCTGGAACAACGGGATGGACGCGATGGTTGAGCATCTCGCAGAGCAGCTGAATCACTTCGGGTCGAATGCCACTAAACCCGAGCGCGAGGACGTTTGCGCGCAGTAACATCATCGCGCGCACCTCAGACTCGGACAAAGGTAATCCGATGCCGCAGGCGTGACTGCGAACGAGATTCAATTGGAGCGCACCGATTTCCGCGCGCGGAATCCGGACGTCCGCAAGTTTGCCAAATCCAGTGTTAACGCCATAAACAGCGGTGTCGCGCGCG
>Ga0209577_10007183_pt1 | contig 10252 bp, 9 predicted proteins | sample GraSoiAngelo_109_FD_185874 | JGI IMG/M metagenome (GOLD analysis project Ga0209577, IMG submission 185874) | Grasslands soil microbial communities from the Angelo Coastal Reserve, California, USA - 14_0903_12_20cm (SPAdes) (version 2) | ecosystem: Environmental > Terrestrial > Soil > Grasslands ...
CGGCAATCGTGCCATCTTCGTTGTCGGCTGCATCATCGTGCGGTCGCACCAACATGCGCATCAAGGGCTGGATGGGCCGTGCCGATCAGACGACCAAGGTCAAAGGCATGTTCGTGCATCCGTCACAGGTTGCCGCTATCGTCGCGCGTCATCCCGGCATCGGCAAAGCGCGTCTGGTGGTCGACAACCCGAAGGGCGCCGATACGATGACTCTGCACGTCGAGGTCTCGGACGGCGATTCGTCTCCTCGCGAGGCGATCGTGGCAAGCATCCGCGAAGTCACCAAGCTTCGCGGCGAAGTGACGATACGCGCACCGGGCGAGCTCGCCAACGACGGCAAGGTGATCGACGACGTCCGGCGCTACGATTGACCGTTGCCGGGTGACCATCTCGAAGGCGCCGCAAGCGGAATAGACCTGGGGCGGCGGGCCAGAAGCTGCAGATGATGAGCCGCCGCACGGCTCGCCTGTCGGTTTCGCGGCCAGTTCCGGGATGACTATCTCACCGGCTGCACGCTGCATCGTGCTACGATCTTCGCGGGGACTTTTACCATGTCCAAAATCGCTCCCGCCACCAGCTCGCCGACGCCGCTCGCCGAGGAGACTTTGCGCGCGATCACCTCCACCGGCGTGGTTCGCAATTTTCCCAAGAACTCGATACTGATCAACGAAGGCGATACCGCCGATTCATTGTTCATCGTGCTCAGCGGACGGGTGAAAGTGTTCGCAAGCAACGAAGCCGGCCGGGAAATCGTGCTCAGTTTTTTCGGCCCCGGCGAATACGTCGGCGAGATGTCGCTCGACGGCAGTCCGCGTTCGGCCTCGGTGATGACCATGGAGCCGACGTCGTGCGCGATCGTCACTCGGGCCAACTTCCGCCAGTTCGTGCTCGCGCATCCCGAATTCGCGCTGCACTTGGTCGAAAAACTGATTCAGCGCGTGCGCATCACCACCGAGACCGTGAAGAGTCTGGCGCTGTCCGACGTCTACAGCCGGTTGGTCCGGCTCATCATGGCGTTGGCTATCGAGCGCGACGGGTCGCTGGTCGTTCCCGAGAGACTCACCCAGCAGGACATCGCCGAGCGTGTCGGCGCTTCGCGCGACATGATCAGCCGCCTGTTCAAGGATCTGGTCGCGGGCGGTTATCTCAGCATCAAGGATCGAACCATAACCGTCCTGAAAAAGCCGCCGTCTGGGTGGTGAGACCCGACGGCAAGAGCCGCCGTCTAGCTAATAGACTCTTGCCGTCGGCAAAAGTCGCCGCCCCTCTGGTAGACCCTTCGCGGTCCTGGTGCGGGTCAGGCGAGCACCCGTGAATTTTCCGCAATCCCGTGCCGGAATCCTCCGCCGCGTCGCGCAGCGGCGTGGCGCTAGAGTGGGCGCATCCGACGGCGAATGATCGCCGCCGGTCAATCGGCGGGCCCCATAGGCATGCGGTCCGCCGCGAAGCCCACCAGCACGAGGAGTCTGCCATGTCCAAACCGAGACGATCTTATTCCAGCAGGAAGCGATTGCTGGCGTCGGTAAAGGTCGCGGCCTTGCTAGCCGCACTGGGATTTGTCACCGTGGTTCTCGAGCAGCCGCGACTGACCGCTTCGCCCACAAGCCCGAGAACATCGATCGAGCAGCTCTATCCCACCGATGCGGGCAGCGCGCCGCTGACTCGTTCGATGTCCGAACCGGCGGCTTCGGGGAAGTCGCAGCTACCGGCGTCGGAACATCTGCCGGCATATTTTCCCGGTCAGTTTGCGCCGCCGGGCGGCGAAGTCGAGCCGCAGCCGCCGACGTTCTGATCGCGGGTCATGGTTTTGCGCAATCGCAGGCGTCTGCGCCCTTGTCGAAGACGATTCGCCATTGGCCTGGCGCCTCCCGTCGCCAGATCGAGGTGAAGGTCGCGAACAACTTGCCGGAGGGATCGCGCACCGGACCGGTGCTCAAGGCAAGCTCGCCTGATTCCAGCACCTCTACCTGCTCAGGCTGCCACGAGAACGGTGCCTCGGTCTTTTCGAAAAACCGCCGCCATGCGTCGGCCACTCGTTGCTTGCCGCGAAGCGCCGTGGATCCCGAAAAGAAAACGGCGTCGTCGGACAGAAACGACTTGAAAGCTATGTAATCGCGGTCGGCCATGGTCTTGGCTAATGCGCGTTCGACGTCGGCGACCTCTCTTCCTGCGCGGAGCGTGCCAGGCGGCGACAGCGCGGCGCACGCGCTCAGCATCGCGGCACAAAGCAGCGAGGCGAGGACCGGTGCTGGCCAAAGTGGCATCGGTGGCAATACGGCGTTATACCCGCGGCGCGCGAGTTAGTACGCGGTCATCGATGACTGCGGCGTGCCCGGACGCGCGACGCATCGGAGCCGCCGACAGCCGCGGCGCAGCGTGCTTCGTGCGGGCATTATCGTCAGATCCCGCCCATGCAGATATATTTCACCTCGACATATTCTTCGATTCCGTACTTCGATCCCTCGCGCCCCATGCCTGATTGCTTGACGCCGCCGAAGGGCGCCACCTCGGTGGTGATCAGCCCCGTGTTCACTCCGACCATGCCGTACTCGAGGGCTTCGGCAACGCGCCAGATACGTCCTACGTCGCGCGAGTAAAAATACGATGCGAGGCCGAACTCCGTGCGATTGGCGAGCTCGATCACTTCCTCGTCGGATTTGAAGCGGAACAAGGGCGCGACCGGGCCGAACGTCTCTTCGCTGAAAATTTTCATGTCCGCGGTCACGCCGGTGAGCACGGTCGGCTCGTAGAACGTCCCGCCCAGCGCGTGACGCTTGCCGCCGACCGATACCTTCGCTCCACGCGCGGTGGCATCGGCGATATGCTCCTCGACCTTTTCCAGCGCTTCGCGATTGATCAACGGTCCTTGCGTAACGCCGGCTTCGATGCCCGACCCGACCTTGAGCGCTCGCACGCGCTCGGAAAGCTTCGCCGCAAACGCGTCGTAGACCTTGTCATGCACGAACAGGCGGTTGGCGCAGACGCAGGTCTGCCCCGTGTTGCGGTACTTGGAAATGATGGCGCCTTCGGCTGCGGCGTCGAGGTCGGCGTCGTCGAAAACGATGAAGGGCGCGTTGCCGCCGAGCTCGAGCGAAATCTTCTTGACCGTCGGTGCAACCTGCTTCATCAGCACCCGGCCGATTTCGGTCGAGCCGGTGAAGGAGAGCTTGCGAACGGTGGGATTCGATGTCATCTCACCACCGATCGCCGACGACTTGCCGGTGATCACATTGAGGACGCCGGGCGGAAAGCCCGCGCGCGCGGCAAGCTCGGCCAGCGCCAGCGCCGAAAGCGGCGTCGCCAGCGCCGGCTTGATCACCACCGTGCAGCCGGCCGCAAGCGCGGGCGCGACCTTGCGGGTGATCATCGACGACGGAAAGTTCCACGGTGTGATCGCTGCACAGACGCCGATCGCTTGCTTGATCACTACCAGGCGGCGGTCGTTGCCGATCGTCGGGATGACGTCACCGTAGACCCGCTTCGCTTCCTCCGCGAACCATTCGCAATATCCGGCGCCGATGGTGATTTCACCCTTGGACTCGGTCAGCGGCTTGCCCTGCTCGCTGGTCAGGATGAGGGCGAGATCGTCCGCGTGCATGAGTTGAAGCTCGGACCACTTGCGTATGATCGCCGAGCGCTCCTTGGCCGTCTTGTCGCGCCATGCCGGCCACGCCCGGTCCGCCGCCTCGATGGCCCGCGCCGTCTCCGCCGCGCCCATCATCGGCCCGGTCACGATTTTTGCCGCGGTTGCAGGGTTGACGATGTCGAACGTCTCGCCCGAGTCGGCATCGAACCAGCGGCCGTCGATGTAGCATTGGTTCTTAAGCAGGGCCGCGTCCTTGAGGGGAAGCGGCCGACGGCGTTCAGAAGTGTCGGGGGCCATGGAGTTCTCCTGCAACGTTTGACACGGGAAGCTGTGTCCGACTGGCGAACCAATGATTATAAGCTAAGGCGATGGACGCTCGCCGGCTTCATGGTCACCAACGTGACCCCGCTCAGCACCAGCGCCGCGCCGAGAAGCTGGATCCAGTGCACGGCTTCGCCGAGGATCCACCAGCCTAGCCAGATCGTAAACACCGGTCCGAGCGAGCCGATAAGCGAGGTACGGTTGGCGCCGATGCGCTTGATCGCCTCCGCTACGAGGAACGTCGGCAACACCGTCGAGAACAGCGCCATCACCAGCGAGAGCACTTGAATCGATGCCGGCGCGGCCAGCGCGGCAAGCGGTCGGGTCAGCAGGAACTGAACCATGACGAACACCGCCGAGGTCAGCATCGCCCAGGCGATGAAACGCAGGCTTCCCAGGCGTGCGATAACCGGGCCCGCGCCGACCAGATAAAGCGCGTAGCAGAACGCACCGGCGAACACCAGCGCTCCGCCGAGCCAGAAACCATGGGTGTCGCTGGTGACAAGAAGATCGTGCTCGAAGACGAGCAGTATGCCGGCGTAGGAAAGCACAAGCGCTATCCAAATTCTGCCGCCGACGCGTGTCCTGAACAGCGCCACCGAAAGCAGCACCACCATCGTCGGATAAAGGAACAGCACCAGCCGCTCGAGCGACGCGGTGATGTATTGCAGGCCCATGAAGTCGAGGAGGCTCGCGAGGTAATAGCCGATGAAGCCCAGCCACAGGATGGCCATCCAGTCGCGGCGGCGCATCGGTTCCGCGTCCGATGGCTTGCTCGCCCACCACGCCATGAGCGCGAAAAACGGCGCCGAATAAATCATGCGCAGCGCGAGCAGCGTGACGGCATCGATCGGCGCCCACGAATAGGCCAGCTTGATCAGGATCGCCTTGAACGAAAAGCCGAGGATGCCGATCACGGCGAATGCCGGCCCGGCAAGGCTCACACGTGCCGTGGCAATTCGATCGGCGTCGCTCGCCGTGGGCACGGCCGTTAATCCCAGCGCACCAGGCCCGCGTACGCGGTGCCGAGTATCACCAGGCCGAACGCGATCCGGTACCACGCGAAGGGAACGAAATCGTGATGTGCCACGTAGCGCAACAACCAGCGCACCACGAGCAAGGCGCTGATGAAGGCGACGACAAAGCCGACGCCGATCATCGCCAGGTCGTCGGCGACCAGAAGGTTGCGGTTTTTCACCAGCTCATAACCGGTTGCCGCGAGCAGGGTCGGAATCGCCAGAAAGAACGAAAATTCGGTCGCAGCCGGCCGCGAAAGACCGAACAACATTCCGCCGATGATGGTCGCCCCCGAGCGTGACGTGCCGGGAATGAGCGCGAGCGCCTGCGCGAGGCCAATCTTGAGAGCATCGCTCCAGCGCATCTGGTCGACGCTTTGGATCCTCACCGTCCCCGGATTGCGGCGCTGGCGCCGCTCGGCCCACAGGATTACAAAAGCGCCGACGACGAATGCCGACGCCACCGGCACCGGCGCGAAGAGGTGAGCCTTGATCAAGCGGCTGAATGCGAGGCCGAGAATGGCCGCGGGAAGAAAGGCGACGCCGACATTGATCGCGAAACGTTGGGCCGCGCGATCGGAAAACAAGCCGGCCGCGACGCCGATGAGCTTGCGGCGATATTCCCAGCAGACGGCGAGGATCGCCCCGGCCTGGATCACGATCTCGAACAGCTTCGCCTTGTCACCGGTGTAATCGAGCAGCGACGCGGCAACGATCAGATGTCCGGTCGAGGAAACCGGCAGGAACTCGGTCAGTCCCTCGACCAGTCCGAGAATCGCAGCGGTGAGTAGATTGGGCTCGACCATGGACTGGTGACCGGTAAAAAAAAGGCCGGGCGACGTAACGCCGCCCGGCCTTATATTGTACCGCGCAAGGGACAGATTGCCCGGCGGATGGAATTCTCAGCCGGCGTGCATTTTGTCCAGGAGCACGCGTGCCCGTTCCACGATGTCGCCATGATCTGCCGGGATTTGGCCCGCGGGTGTGAGCGCGTCGATCAGTTGCGGCAAGACCTGCGCCATTCCGGAGCTCGCGTCGCCATGCGACATCCCGAGCCGCTGCGCGATTTCGCCGATCGATCCGCTACCAAGAATCTCCTGCAGCTGGGCGCCGCTGATCGGCATGTTGGCGCCCGTTGCGACCCACGAGCTGACGTGGTCGGCCATTCCGCCATGCTCGAACTTGCTGATGATGCCGGGCAGGCCGCCGTTTTGCTGGAGCAGTTGCAATGCGACCTGCAGTATTGATCCCTGACCCTGCTGGGTCCCGACGAGCACGTTTTGCAGCAATGTGTCCAGAATTCCCATTGCTCCCCTCGCGTGTTATTCCGGCGATTCTACGCGAGCGCGGGGCGGCGAGCTTCGATGCGACCAAGTCGCGCGATGCCGTGCCATCATCCAGCCTCGTTGGCAAATATCCACAGATCGTCGGGTGGAAGCTCGATAAACGATGCGCGGCTGCCGGCGGGGAGATGGCCGTAGCAGCGAATGCGTAGCGCGCCGAGCTTGAACAGTTGTTCCTTGCGATCGCCCAGGAACATGCCGGTGACCACTTCGGTGCGCAGGCGGTTGTCGCCGTCGCCGTCGGCGATCCGGGTGCGTTCGAGGCGGATGATGCCGGTGGCTGCGTCGCCGATCTTGAGCGCGCCGCGGACGGCGCCCCACAGCTGCCAGCCCTCGCCTTCGAGCAGGGCGCGGCCGTCGACCACCTGAGTCACCTTGCCCGGCAGATGATTGTTGCTGCCCATGAACTCGGCGGTAAATTGGGTCTGCGGCCGGTTGTACATGTCCTCCGGCGTCCCCTGCTGCTCGATCTTGCCGAAGTTGAGCAACAGGATCTTGTCCGACATCGCCATCGCCTCGGTCTGGTCGTGGGTGACCACCAGCGCCGAGAGACCGAGGCGGACGATCAATTCGCGCAACCAGGCGCGTGCCTCCTCGCGCAGCTTGGCGTCGAGGTTGGACAACGGCTCGTCCATCAGCACCACCGGCGGGTTGTAGACCAGCGCGCGGGCGATCGCCACCCGCTGCTGCTGGCCGCCGGAGAGTTGGTGCGGCAACCGCTTGGCCAGCGCACCTAAACCGAGATTGGTTAGCGCCTGATCGACCCGCTGGCCGATCTCGCTCACCGCAATACCGCGCAGGCGCAGACTGTAAGCAACGTTGTCGAATACGCTGCGATGCGGCCACAAGGCATAGGACTGGAACACCAGCCCCAGATTGCGCTTCTCGACCGCCATGTCGACGCCGGCCTCGCTGTCGTAGAGCACCGCCTGGCCGATGCTGATCTTGCCACGGCTCGGCTGCTCGAGTCCGGCCACCGAGCGCAGTAGCGTGGTCTTGCCGCTGCCCGAGGCGCCCAGCAGCGCCACCACCTCCCCCGGATTGAGGGTCATCGAGACCCCCTTCAGAATCGGATTGTCGCCATACTGCAAATGAAGATCCTCGACCACCAGCTGGTCGGTAGGCTTGGCGGGCAAAGGAGGATCGAGCTTATTCATGCAGGCGCACTCCGAAGCGCAGCGCGAGGCCCAAACCGAGGGCGACCAGCGCAATGTTGATCAGCGACAGCGCGGCCACCTGATCGATGGCCCCGGCCCCCCACAGGGAAACCAGCATCGAGCCGATGACTTCGGTCCCCTGCCCGAGCAGATAGACCCCGGTCGAGTACTCGCGCTCGAAGATCATGAACACCAGCAGCCAGCTCGCCAGCAGACCGAAGCGAATCAGCGGAATGGTGACCTGGCGCAGCACCTGAGCGCTGGAGGCGCCGACCGTGCGCGCCGACTCCTCCAGCTCGGGGCCGATCTGCAGCAGTGCGCCGGAGATCAGCCGCAAGCCGTAGGCGAGCCAGACCACGGTGTAGGCAAGCCAGACCGAGAACACCGTGTTGCGCAGCTCTTTTAAGCCCGGCACGAAGAGGAAGATCCAGAGGAAGGCCAAGCCCGCGAGCAAACCGGGAATGGCCCGCGGAATCAGCACCAGGTAGTCGAGCACCTTGGCGACGCCGCCGCGCTGGCGATGTCCCGCGAGCCCTATAGCGGTGTAGCACGCAACGGCGAGGCCGCCTCCGATCGTGCCGATCAGGAAGGTGTTGACGATCGCGCGGACCTGGTCAGATTGACTGAAGACCTGCGTGAAGTTTTCCAGCGTCAGCACCTCGGTAAGCGCGATGCCCTCGCCCCATTGCTCGACGAAAGCGCGCAGCGCGATGCCGGAGATCGGCACCACGATAGTGAAGAGGAGCCACAAGGCAACGATCGCCAGCGCGATCCACTTCCAGCCGCCTAGCGGCAATAGCTTCTGCCGGGTCGCCTTGCCCTTCACCGAAACATACTTGCCGGAAGTCTTGAGCAACCAGCGCTGCAGCAGCACCAGCGGGAAGGTCACCGCCACGATGCACACCGCCACCGCCGCCATCAGATGGTAGGAGGGGGTGCCCAGCTTGTTGGTGAGCTTGTAGAGGTAAGTCGAGAGCACCAGGTGGCCCTCGGGGTCACCCAGCACCAGCGGCAGCCCGAACAGCTCGAAGCCGAGGAAGAACACCAACACCGCGGCGTAGAACAGCGCCGGCGCGGTCATCGGCAGGCTGACATTCAAGGCCACCCGCAGCGGATTGGCGCCGACCACCCGCGCCGCCTCCTCGACGTCGGAGCCAAGACTCTTCAGCGCCGCCGACGAGTACAGGTAGACGTGCGGCACGTGGGTGAGCCCGGCGATGACCGCAATGCTGGTCAGCGAATAGACATTCCACGGCACCTCGCCCACGATGGCCTTGGCCCACAGTGAATAAAAGCCCACCGGTCCCATCGCCACCACATAGCCAAAGGCGAGCACCATGGGCGAGATGAACACCGGCACCAGCACCAGCACCTCGATGATGCGCTGCCCGGGCAGGTCGGTGCGGGTGAGCAGAAAGGCCAATGCAGCGCCCAGCGGCAGGGCAATGGTCACCATCCCGGCGGCGATCACCACCGAATTGAGGAATGCGTTCCAGAAGTCCGGGTCATCGAAAATGAAACGGTAGGCATCGAAGCCGAGGTGCTTGGCCGGATTGAAAAACGGCGCATTGAGAAAGCTTTGCCAGAAGATCAACGACAGCGGGGTGAGGATCACCAGCGCCGTGATCACCACCACCGTGCTGCGCGGAAAACTGAAGCTGCGGACAGTCATATTGTTTGTCCTCCCCGCCTATTTGGTAACGGCGCGGGGACCCAGTGTTTTTTCTTCGTCATCAAACTACACTGGATTTCCCTCCCCGCTTTCGCGAGGACTAAAGGCTGCGGGAATGACGAGCCTTTACATGCCCGGGCGCGCGACTATCCGGCGCATGTCGAATATCGATCTATGCGATGCTGGCGCGGGTCTGCTTCGGTTCGCTCGACCTACTTGCGACCCAGAGCCGCCTGCCACTGCTTGAGGAATTCAAGCCGCTTGGTCTGATCGAGTCCCTGCAGCAGCTCGTCGTTGACGGCGATCGGCTTTACTGCGCTGCCAAGCTCCTTGCTGAAACCGGCGCCGCTATCCTTGCCGGTCATGTCGGTGCGCACCGAGTACAGCTCGGCCTGCTGCGCGGCCATCGTCTGCCCGCGCTTGGACAGAAGATAGTCGACCCAGAGCTTGCCGGCATTCGGATTTTTCGCGTTCTTGGCTACGAACGCCAGCCTGGAGAGCACCAGGTTGTAGTCGCTGGTAAAGGCGACGCCGATCGACGGGTCCTTTTTGGCGCGCGTTAGCGCATACGAGCCCAGAATGTTGTAGCCGATCAGATTCTCGCCCGAAGAGACCCGTTCCATCATCGTGCCCGTCGAGCTCTGCATGTTCGCGCCCCGCGCGCCCATGGCCTTGACCAGGTCCCAGAACGCCGGATTCAGCTTCGCATCCTGATTGACCAGCATGAAGCCGACGCCCGATTTTTCTGCATCGTAGGTGGTGACTTTCTTCTGGTACTTGTCGGCCTTGGTGGTCAGCAGCTTGACGAAGTCGGCGTGGGTCTTGGGCACGTCCTCGGGTGGAACCAGTCGCTTGTTGTAGACGATCGCGATCGGCTCGAAGGTGGTCGCATACACACTGTCCTTCCAGTGCGCCCACGCCGGCAGCGCCGCCATCTCCGGTGACTTGTAGGTCATAGCCAGCCCGTCGGCGGCGAGCTTCATCTGCAGGTCCATCGACGAGCTCCATACCGCATCGGCCGAGGTCGCGTTGGCTGCGTTCTCACTGATGAAGCGGTTGTAGACCTCGGTCGAGTTCAAATCGGTATATTCAACCTTGACCCCGGGGAATGCAGCCTCGAAGTCCTTGATCAGCGGCGTTACCAGCTTGGCGTCGGT
>Ga0209577_10007184_pt1 | contig 10252 bp, 9 predicted proteins | sample GraSoiAngelo_109_FD_185874 | JGI IMG/M metagenome (GOLD analysis project Ga0209577, IMG submission 185874) | Grasslands soil microbial communities from the Angelo Coastal Reserve, California, USA - 14_0903_12_20cm (SPAdes) (version 2) | ecosystem: Environmental > Terrestrial > Soil > Grasslands ...
AACTGACGACCGAGCAACAAGCGATCCGCGACACGTGCCGTGACTTCGCGCGGGAGGTGGTCGCGCCGGCCGCCGAGGACCTAGACCGGCATCACAAATTCGGCTACGACGTCGTACGTCAGATGGGCGAGCTTGGGCTGTTCGGGCTGCCATTCCCGGAGGACGTGGGCGGAGCGGGCGGCGACTTCCTCTCGTTGTGCATCGCGATCGAAGAGATCTCGCGGGCTGACGCCGGTATAGGGATCACCCTGGAGGCCGCGGTGTGCCTGGGCTCCTCGCCGATCTTCGAGTTCGGCACGCCCGAGCAGAAAGATCAATGGCTCCCCGATCTTGTCGCTGGACGAAAGCTGTGGGCGTTCGGTTTGACTGAGCCGGAGGCAGGGTCGGACGCGAGAGCGACCAAAACACGGGCGGAGTCGCGCAACGGAAAGTGGGTCATCAACGGTGCCAAGCAGTTCATCACGAACTGCGGCACCGACATCTCCGCGGGGGTGACGATCACTGCCGTGACTGGGCGCAATGGTCAGAACGATCCCGAGATCAGCGCCATCATCGTGCCGGCCGGGACGCCCGGCTTTCACGTGCTCGAGTCATATCGCAAGCTCGGGTGGCATTCCTCCGACACGCACCCGCTGAGCTTCGAGGACTGCGAGGTCCCGGCGTCGAACTTGCTGGGGATGCGCGGTGGAGGTTACCGGCAGTTCCTGCACACGCTGACCGGCGGACGGATCGCGATCGCGGCGCTGTCGGTCGGTGTCGCACAGGCGTGTCTCGATGCGTCGCTGGGATATGCAAAGGAGCGCAAGACGTTCGGCGTGCCCATCTCCAAGCACCAGGCAATCCAGTTCAAGCTCGCCGACATGGCGATGGAGGCGGAGGTCGCGAGGACGATCGTTTATCGGGCCGCGGCAGCGTACAGCCACGGGGGAAAGGACACGACGGACGAGGTGAGGATGCTCGCCGCGATGTCGAAGCTTTACGCGTCGGAGGCGTCGAAGCGGGCGGCGGACAACGCGGTGCAGATCCATGGGGGGTACGGGTTCATGGAGGACTATCCCGTGGCGAGGTACTGGCGGGACGTCAAGGTGAATGAGATAGGGGAGGGGACGTCTGAGGTCCAGCGGATACTCATCGCTCGACTTCTCGGGGCCTAACCCAGCCCGCATTCAGCCACTCGCGCGCAAATGGCGGTATCCCAGGGCGTTGGGTACAGCCAATTGAGCGCATTTGGCGGTCGTTAACGATCGGGGTTGTTCGATTTGGCCGACGTAGCCATCCTGGCACGGTGCCACTCAAGCACTCGGTGCCGCCAGGGCTGACGAACGCGCCGTTCACCTCTGCCGAAGCCAGCGACCTAGGCGTCACCCGCAGTCAATTGCGGGGAGCAAGCTACCGCCGGTTGGGCTCAGGCCTCTACCGCTGGGTGGGTTTGGAAGAAAGCCCGCAGTTGGTGCTCACCGCGGTGGCCAAGCGGTTGCCCGCCGGCGCTGCGTTCTCGGGCCGCACCGCAGCTTGGCTTCACGGATTGGACTTGGCGCCTTGCGATCCGATCGAAGTGACGATCCCGGCACCCATGAGAATCGACCGTCGGGCGGGGGCACACGTTCGCCGCGCCGCCCTCGACGGCGACGAGATCATGCCGCGGCGTGGTCTACCCACCACATCCCCACTCCGTACGCTCATCGACCTCGGAGGCCGAGATCCGTTGATCGAAGGGGTCGTTGTCGCGGACCTGATTCTTCATGCCCGGCTAGTCACCATGAATGAGCTGCGAAATTACGTCGCTAGGCATCCCAGAACAAAGGGCGTCGCTCGGCTTCGGCGTGTTGCTGAGCTGGCTGATCCGAAAGCTGAGTCGGCAATGGAGACCCGAATGCGGGTACTCCTGGTTCTCGCCGGACTTCCACGACCGGAGGTCCAAGTTTCCATTCAAGACGATGAGGGCCGGTTCCTAGGTCGTCCAGACTTGCTTTACCGCCGTCAGCACCTGGCGATCGAATACGACGGTGGCAACCATCGTGAACGGCTGGTTGACGACAACCGCCGCCAAAATGGCCTTGTCGGCGCCGGTTATCGCTTGCTGCGGTTCACTGCAGCGGACGTATACGGGACTCCTCAAATGGTTGCGATGCAGGTCCGTAACGGTCCCGTGGCGAGGTACTGGCGGGACGTCAAGGTGAATGAGATAGGGGAGGGGACGTCTGAGGTCCAGCGGATACTCATCGCTCGACTTCTCGGGGCCTAAACGCTAACGGCTAGCGATAGACCCCGTTGTGCCCAAGGCTGTGCTGTCCGACGTTTGGAAAGTACGTCAGCCCGTGGTCTTCCGCCCCGACAGGAATTCGCGCCAGCAGATTGCCGGTCTTCGTGTCGAAGACGTACACCGTCGCGTGATATCGGCCGGACGCCCAGAGCTGCGTTCCATCCGGGCTCAGCTGCAGCATGTCGGGGCTGCCGCCGCCGGCGATGACCCACTTCGCCACCACTGATCGGCGGGCGAAGTCGATGACGGAGACTGATCCCTCGAGGCGATTCGAAACGTAGAGCGACTTCGTATCGCGAGATACCTGCAGCCCGTGCGCCCCTCGGCCGGTAGGTATGAACTGGACCTCCCGCATCGACACGGGGTCGATAACCGACACGCCCATCCGGCCCTGATTGGTGACATAGAACAGCGAGCCGTCGGGCGAGACCTTCACGTCGATGGGCAGGCCTCCGACGTGGACGTATCCGGCGAGCTTCATGTTCACGGTGTCGACCTTCGCCACCATGCCGGAGTATTCGGTCGAGATCATGAAGTAGCTGCCGTCAGCGCTGAAGTCCAGGTGGTCGGCGCCGGGCCACGGGATCGACACCGCCCCCATGAGCTTCCAACCATTGCGCCAGTCGCGAAACTCAACGCGCTGCAGCCGCTCCACGACGTCGACGGCCTTGGTGCCGTCGGGCGTGAAGTAGATGTTGTAAGGAAAAGGAATCGAGACCTGGCCCGTCGGGTGGCCGGTGTGGATGTCCAGCACCGTCAGGCTGCTGGAGCCTTCGTTGTCGACGTAGAGCGCGCTCATGTCCCAAGCGGGCGCGATGTGATGTGGGATGAAACCGACGCGGTAGTGGTCGACGACGCGGAAGGTGGCCGGATCGATGATGTCAACCGTGCCGGCACGGCTGTTGGGCACGTAAACGCGCGGAGGCAGCTCGCAGAGCGGGCACGGGACGGTTCCGGAAAGCGTGTTGGCGTAGACGTTGAAAGCTGGATCGGGAAGGCTCGTCGGCTGCACGTCGGGAGCGGGCAGGAGCCGTTCGGGCAGTATGTCCTGTGTGGCGGCCACGCTCGTGCTGATCGGCGGCGCCGTCCAAACCACAGCGAACACAACGGCCGCGGGACTGAGGATGCCGAACGCGAAGACCGCAGCGAAGAAGGTCCGGAAAACCCGACCTTGAACGCCTCGGGCGAGTGCTCTGGTCCGGCTGTTACTCGTCCGGAAGATCTTCAAGCTTCGGGGTCAGCTCGCAAACCCATCGACCGTCGTCGAGCCGGCGGATGAAGCGCGCGTATCCCTGGTTGCGCGCCACGTTGAGGAACTGCTCCTGCGTGATGAGGGTGCGCAGCCTGGCCAGATCGGCATATGTGGTGTCACGCATGATCCCACCTACGACGCCGGCGAGCTCGCGCCACTGGCCTTCGGAAAGCGGCTCCCCGTAGCCCGCGATGGTAACCAGGAGCGCCGCGGTGGCGCCTGTGATCGTGTCGGGGAGGATCTTTTCAGACTTCGCGCGGGCGATGATCTCGCGGCCCGTGCTGATGATGTCGGCGATGCGGTCCCGCCGCACCCCAATGATGTCGCGGCCGCTCCCTACGGTGGTCCCTTCCAGGTATCTCGGCCCTGCGTCCATTGTCAAGCCCACTATTCTAGTTAACGCCTGAGTTGGACCTCGAACTTGCGCCCGAGCACGCCAGCTTTCGCGCCGCGGTCCGTGAATTCGCGCAAGGCGTCGTTCGCCCCCACGCCGCGGAGGTCGACCGCCAACATCGTTTCCCCCACGAAGCGGTGGCAGCGGCGGCCGAATCGGGGCTGCTCGGGGTCCTCGTGCCTCGCGAGTACGGCGGGTCTGGACTCGACGCTCTCTGCTTCGCGATCTCCATCGAAGAGCTGGCCCAGGCGTGCGCCTCGACCGCGGTGATCGTCGACGTGCACACCAGCGTCGGCACCGAACCGATCCTGCTGTTCGGCGACGAGGATCAGAAGCGCAAGTGGCTGCCTCGCCTTGCGACGGGCGAGGTGCTCGGCGCGTTTGCGCTCACCGAGCCGTCTTCAGGATCTGACGCGGCATCGTTGAAGACGACGGCGCGACCCATCGGCAACGGGTACGTTCTCAACGGCACGAAGGTCTTCATCACGAACGTCGGCCGTGCCGGCCTCTACATCGTCTTTGCGCGGACGGGTCCGGACGAGAAGGCGGCAGGCGTCACCGCCTTTCTGGTCCCCGCCGACGCTCGAGGAGTTCGTGTGGGCCAGGTCTTCCAGAAGATGGGACTGCACGGCTCGCCGACCGGCGAGCTCATCCTCGAGGACGTCAGCGTGCCCGCGGGCAACCGGCTCGGAGGCGAAGGCCAGGGCTTCACCGTCGCCATGCGGGCGCTGGACTCTGGGCGCATCGGAATCTCCGGGCAGGCGCTCGGCATCGCCCAGGCGGCGGTCGACGAGGCACGCGCTCTCATGCGGGAGAGAGGCCACGGGCAGGGCGACGACTTTGTACTCGCCGACATGGCAACTCGTCTCGAATCGGCTCGTCTGCTCGCCTATCACGCCGCTTGGCGCTGCAGCCATGGCCGGACCTTCACGCGACAGGCCTCGATGTCCAAACTTCACTGCACCGACACCGCGATGCAGGTCGCGCTGGACGCTCTGCAGATCGCGGGCGAGGCCGGTGCGTTCTCGGGCAGCCCTTTCGAGCGCCACGTGCGCGATGCCAAAGCGCTGCAGATCTACGAGGGCTCGAACCAGGTCCAGCGGATCGTCATCGCCCGGGATTTAGTCAAGGCCGGATAATCAGGCTCGAGATGGACTTCGAGTTCACCGCCGAGCAGGTGGCGATCCGGGACACGATCCGCGAGCTCGTCCAGGACCGGGTCGCGCCGCGGGCGGCGGAGATCGACCAGAAGGCCGAGTACCCGAAAGACATCGAGAAGCTGTTCGCCGACAACGGCATCCTCGGGATTCCTTTTCCTGAGGAGTACGGCGGAATTTCGGGATCGAGCGTCACCATCTGCATGGGCATCGAAGAGATCGCCAAGGCATGCGCGAGCTCATCGCTCATCCTCGCGGTGCAGGCGCTCGGTTCCTATCCGATCCTCGTCGCCGGATCGGAAGAGCAGAAAAAGCGGCTGTGCCCGCCGCTCGCCTCGGGCGACAAGGTCGCCGCCTACGCGCTGTCTGAGCCGGGCAGCGGTTCCGACGCCGGGGCACTGAAGACGCGCGCCACGAAATACGGAAACGAGTACGTGCTCAGCGGGACAAAGCAGTTCATCACGCACGGCAGCATCGCGGGCACGCTCGTGGTCTTCGCGCAGACCGATCCAGGCGCCGATCACCGGGGCATATCGGCCTTTGTCCTCGAGCGTGAGAACAGTCCCTGGAAGGTCGAGAAGCTCGAGCACAAGCTCGGCATCCGGGGCTCGCCGACCGCGCAAATCGTGCTCGAAGAGGTCAAGGTGCCCGCCGTCAACCGGCTGGGCGAAGAAGGAGCCGGATTCAAGCTGGCGCTTGCGGTGCTCGATCGTTCACGGCCGGGCATCGGTGCCCAGGCGCTCGGCATCGCAGAGGGCGCGTTCGACTACGCGCTGCGCTACACGACGGAACGGGAGCAGTTTGGGCAGTCGATCGCGAGCTTCCAGGGCATCCAGTTCATGCTGGCCGATATGGCGACTCAGATCGAGGCGGCGCGTCACCTGGTGTTTCGAGCCGCGACCAAGGTGGACGCCAAGGCCTCCGACCTCACGAAGGTGGCGGCCATGGCCAAACTTTTCGCTTCCGATATGGCGATGCGCGTGACCACCGATTGCGTCCAGCTGCTAGGCGGCTACGGGTACATCTCCGACTACCCTGTCGAGAGAATGATGCGAGATGCCAAGATCACTCAGATCTACGAGGGCACCAACCAGATCCAGCGGGTGGTGATCGCCAGGGCGCTGCTGCGTTGAGCGCAGAGCCGCAAAAGCCGGCGCCCCCGCCACCACCGCCGCCTCCTGTACCGCCCCACCAGATCGCGCCCTACTACCGGTACCCCGGCCCGCAGGCGCCGCAGCCCGGCCCGGCCGACGGGCGCGCGCTCGCCGCTCTGCTGACCGGGAGCATCGGCCTCATCCTGGCGTTGACTGCCATCCTGTTCGGGGCGACCGCTTACCTGTTTGGCATCGATTACCTGTTGCTGGGGCTGCTCCTCGGCGTGCCGGCGATGGTGCTCGGCTCGCTCGGATACTTCCTCGGCCGGTCCTCGCGCGAGCGAAGCAAAGAATCACAGGCAACGATGGGCGGACGCGGCACGGCGAGCACAGGCCTGGCGATCGGCGTCGCGGCGACGGCGATCGGCGCAACCGTCACCGTTGTCGCGATCGTGCTTTACCTCGTGGCGGTTTTCGGAGAGCCGCCCGTCTAACGCCCGCCATGGATCGCGTGACAGATGCTTTCATCTGGCCCTTTCGCGATCCCGAGTGGCCGGCCAAGATCGCGGTCATCGGGCTGATCCTGTTGATCCCGATAGTCGGAGCCGTCAACGGGCTCGGGTGGATGCTCGCGGCGCTTGACCGGCTTCGAGCGGGCGAGGAGCGGTTGCCGCCGGCCAACTTCAGCTACCTCGGCCGAGGACTCTCCCTGTTTGCAGCCAACCTCTTCTATTACCTGGCGGTCCTCTTCGTCGCGGCGCTCGCCTACCTCCCCGCCGTCGTCCTCCTCACGAACCAAAGTCAGGGCGCGACGCAGGCCGCGCTCGTGACGTTGGGTCTCGCGCTGCTGTTCCTCAGCTTCAGCATCCTCTCCGTCGGCTACCTCGCCTTGACCTTCGCGACACCATCGATCGTGCTCGCGGTGTCGCGAGGCGGAATCGCCGGAGGCCTTCGGGTCGATGGAGTCATGCGCTCGGTGCGTCGTTCCCTGGTCAACACATTGATTGCTGGCCTTATGCTGATCGCCGCCCACTTCGTGGCGTCGCTCGGGTTGTTCGTGTGCGGCATAGGCGTTGTGTTTACGAACGCATACGCGCTGGCGATGCAGGCGTGGATCGTTCGCAGTTTCGAGATCGGCCCGCCGGAAGCCGGATAGGAGGAGTTTGATGTCGGACATTCCACCGCCGCCGCCCCCGCCTCCTCCCGGCGGAAGCGCCAACCCTCCTCCTCCGCCTCCGCCCCCGCCGGGGGGTGGCTACAACCCGACGCCGCCGCCGCCACCACCCTCGGGAGGCGGTTTCAGCCCGCCGCCGCCGCCTCCCGGTGGAGGCTATGCACCGCCGCCGCCCCCCCCACCTGGCGGGGGATTCGTGCCGCCGCCACCTGGCGGGTACATACCGCCGGGCGCCGGGTATGCGGCGCAGAGAACCGACGGGCTCGCGATCGCGGCCCTGGTCATCGGGATCGTCTCGATAGTGTGCTCGATCGTCTGCTTCGGCATCATCCTCGGGCCGACGGCGGCGATCATGGGCTTCATCTCCCGTCAGCGGATCGCGACAAGCGGGGGGATGATGGGCGGCGGGATGCTTGCGCTGGTCGGCCTGATTCTCGGCGTGGTCGGGTTCGTGGCGAGCGTCGGCTGGTTCTTTTTCGTGATCGTCTCGGGAGCGCTCAACAACCCGGGCGCGACACCCTCGCCGTAACGCTCAGCCCTGAGGCGCCGTTGTTAGAATCCCGGTGCTCATGTTCCGGGCCAGGCCAAAACGGGCCAGGCGGTCCCGCTATCAAGTCTCCTACCGCCTGACCAGGTCGGTCCCAGCGGCGTTGGCCGCCGTCCTGCTCATCGCGGTGATCGTTGGCGTCACCCTGACGTACAAGCGGTTCGATGACTTTGTCTCGGCCACGACCGGCCACCACCTCAACCCGATCGGCGAAGTCGTCCAGGTGGTCGAGCCGGCACAGGGCACCCTTGCCTACAAGCTCAAGCACGGCCAGCCGGTCAACATCCTCCTGCTCGGTATGGGCGGCGAGCAGAACGATGCACCGTATCTGACCGATTCGATCATGGCGGTCAGCATCGACCCGAACAGCAACCGCGTGCTGATGGTGTCGATCCCGCGCGACCTCGTCGTCCATATGGATCTCCAGACCACCCCCGGCCGCGTCTGGACCAATAAGATCAACGCCGCCTACGAGGTTCCGTACACGAACATCATCTGTTGCGTCGCACCGCAGTATTCGGGACGCGACGGCGGAGGCCGTGCGGCCGAGCATGAGGTCGGCAAGGTCACCGGGCTGACGTTCGACAGGTACATCGCCGTGGACTTCGTGGCCTTTCGGGACATGGTCAACGCCCTCGGCGGAGTCGACGTGTGCCTGAGCACCAACCTCGACGACTACGAGTACCCCAACTACAACAACGGCTACATCCGTGGAGGGATTCACTACAGGGCGGGCTGCCAGCACCTCAACGGCGAGCAGGCTCTCCAGGTGGCCCGGTCGCGGCATGCGGTGCAGCCGCAGCAGTCGTCCGACTTCGGTCGTGCCCACCGCCAGCAGGACATCATGCAGGCGATCAAACAGAAGGCGACGACGGTCAATGGTTTCGCCAAGGCCCCCCAGCTTCTCGACGCGCTGCAGAAGAACATCCACACCGACATGTCGCTGTCCGATATGAAGGCGATCTACGACTGGGGCAAGAACCTTCCTGACTCATCGATCATCCGCACCGCGCTAACGGGGCCGTCGGGGGCGGCCGATGGAAACCTGCTCGACTCCTATAACTGCGGCATGGGACCGAACGTCTCTCAGCTCTGTGCGGACGACCAGAGCTACAACATGATCCACAACTACCTTGCCTCGATCTTCATCGACCCGAAGACGTTGGGTGAGAAAGCGCCAGTTCAGATCGCCAACGGAACGACCAGCTTTGCCGGCCTCGACAGGCGTGTGACCTCGATGCTGGACCCGACCGGCTTGCAGCTGGCCGACCCGGTCGGCGCCCATCGCGTGTCGACGTCGACACTCGTCCTGGATTACTCGGGCGGCCAGTTCCCGCTCACGACGAAGTGGCTTCAGACCTACTTTGGCGCCACCGTTGTCGCCGCCACTCCGGCCAACTCCCCTCCGGCAGCCGGCCAGCAGACCTACGGCCTCGTGGTGGTGCTCGGACATGACTACGCCCTACGCTTTTTGGGCGAGTAGCCCCTGAGCGAAGAAGACCTACTCAAGAAATTCCGATCCGGCGACGTGCGCGCCCTCGCCAGGGCGATCACGCTGGTCGAACGCCGAGACCCATCCATCCGACGGCTGGAGGAAATGCTTCGCCAGGACGCTCGCGTGCCCGGCGTCGTGGGCTTCACCGGTGCCCCGGGCACGGGCAAGTCGACGCTGGTCGACTCGGTGGTGGCGCTGTTACGCAAGAACGGCCAGTCGGTCGCGGTGCTGGCCACCGACCCCAACTCGCCCTTTACGGGTGGCGCCATCCTGGGGGATCGGATCCGCATGCAGCGACACGCGCTCGACACGAAGGTCTTCATCCGCAGCATGGGGGCTCGCGGGCATCTCGGGGGGTTGTCGCTGGCCACGCGCGAAGCCATCCGCCTGTTGGGCGCTTTCGGGTTCGACGAGGTGATCCTGGAGACGGTCGGGGTTGGTCAGTCGGAGCTCGAGGTTGCGGCGATGGCCGACACCACGATCGTCGTTTTGACCCCGAACCTGGGCGACAGCGTGCAGATGATCAAGGCAGGCATCCTCGAGATCGCTGATGTGTTCGACGTCAACAAGGCAGACCTCGACGGCCACACGCGGGTCATGACCGAGTTGAGGGCCATGCTCAGCCTGTCGCCCAAAGCCGGCTGGAAGCCTCCAATCCTGGCCACCGTCGCGAGCCGCCAGGAAGGAATAGAGCAGTTGTGGGACGCTGTCCTGGCACACCGTCGCCATCTCGAGAAAAGCGGGCAAGCTCAGGCCCTTACGGAGCAGCGGCTGCGCGACGAGACTGCTGAGGTGGCGGCTGAGCTGGCCCGGCGCCGAGCCTGGGAAGCGCTCGACAAAGATCCCGAGTTGGCTAAACGGCTCTTCGACGACCGG
>Ga0209577_10007186_pt1 | contig 10251 bp, 8 predicted proteins | sample GraSoiAngelo_109_FD_185874 | JGI IMG/M metagenome (GOLD analysis project Ga0209577, IMG submission 185874) | Grasslands soil microbial communities from the Angelo Coastal Reserve, California, USA - 14_0903_12_20cm (SPAdes) (version 2) | ecosystem: Environmental > Terrestrial > Soil > Grasslands ...
ACTCGCGAGCGCAGGATTCCGATGAGGTGATTCGGACGCGCATGAGCCGCGCCAGCCACGAATTGAGCCATTGGGCCGAATACGACTACATCGTCATCAATCACGATATCGATCAAGCGTTTGCCGAGGTCCAGTCGATCCTGAAGGCCGAGCGGCTCAAGCGCGAGCGCCGTACAGGCTTGACGACGTTCGTGCGGGAGCTGCAGCGGCAGCTGGAAAAATAGCGAGCCTCAGGTCGCGGCCCGCCTGGAAAAGTGCGAGAAGAATTCCTCGATGCGCCCGTTTGCCTTACCGGGTCGATCAACGTCACGTGCGAAACGGGACGGAGGTGGCAGTATCGGATCTGGATCATCCGACAGTACGATACGGTCGTCATCCGTCGGCTCCCGCATATTGTCCCGACGTGCGCGCAACCTGATGGATGGCCGCAGTCCATGACGCCAGAGCAGGGCGGTTGAAATTAGTCCCGCGAGCACCAGCGCGCCAGCGACAACGCTTAGCAGCACCGGAAACGAAGCTTCCGGATTTTGCTCCGCGGCGAGCGGGGTGGATGCGACAGGTGGCGGCGGAGCGGCTGGAGAAGTCGTTTGCACGTTCGTAGCCAACTTCTCCGCTGCCGGACCTGGAGTGAAGCTCGAACTCACACCTGACGGTTCGGGCCAACGCGAGGCGATTACGGATAGGTTTGCCGCTGCACCTGGTGATCGGCCCGCGCTAGTGCCTGCGGGTGCGGCGTCCGCCTGCACCATCGGAATTGAGGGAAAATTGCCAGCAGGCCGTTCGAAGGTTTGCTGCGCGGGTAGTTCGGCGCGAGCGTCGGATACGGAACGCTGCGTACCGGTCTCGGGTTGCGGGGAAATTTGCCTCGCAGAGCGGGAGGACGGCGCGAGAATGGGCGGGAGGGTTTCCCCTACTTCCCGAAGAAACCAGCAATGGCGTTTGGTGGCGCGATCGACGCGATAGTACCAATGGCTTCCAGCAGGCGTTCCCTCTTTTTTTGGAGAGGAGAGACAATCCTCGGCGGCGCTCGTCGCGCTGTGCGACAGCGTTGCAAGACACGCGCAGGCTAGGATACTGGCGAACACTGCTGATACGCACTTCGCGGCTGGGTTTGACATGTGCGGCTCCGGTGATCGTGCGCGACTCACCACCCAAGCCTCCGAAAAGAGTTGGGTCGCAATGAGCCGCAATTCCGGACAGCATGCGGCTTAATTCGGGCTCGCGTTTACGCGCCCGAGATGAACAATGCGGGACCTTTGCTGGTTGATGTATCTGACCAGCGGCCAGGCTTATGGCTTGGTCTGCGTCAGTTCTTCAGCACGATACGTCCGACGACTTTTCCGGCCCTCAATTCGTCGATCCATTTCTGAACGTCGCCCATTGGCTCTTCCTTCATGGGCGTGGGCTTGATCTTGCCCGCGCGCGCAAGCGCCATCAGCTCGTGTGCCTCGGCCAGTGTTCCGACCATGAAGCCCTCGATGGTCATGCGCTTGTAGATCCATTGCACCATGGGCAAGCTGAAATTGCCGCCCATCAATCCGGAAACGACGATCTTGCCACCCCGCGCGAGGACGGATACCGCAAACGCCATCGACTTGTCGTTGCCGGCAAAGTCGACGATTTCATCGAATCCGCCCTCGGTTTCCTTGATGATCCGTTTGACCACATCGGCTTCGGAGGGATCGTAGGCGAGATCGGCGCCGTTCTTCAGCGCCGCTTCTCGCGCAGCCTGACTGAGATCGGCAACCGAGATTTTCTGCTTGAACATTGCCTGTGCGAAAGCCAGCCCCATCATGCCGACGCCGCCGAGGCCGATCAGCAGGAGATTGCGCTGACGGGGCCGGTCGACCAGCCGCTTCAGGTCACGCCGGAGCACATCAGGGTAGCGGCCTGATTGACCGGCAGCGGATCATAATCAAGCAGGTATTTTGCCTCCGGCACCAGCACATGGCTGGCAAAGCCGCCGTCGATGGAGACGCCGAGAAAGCGCTGCTTGACGCAGAGATTCTCGTCGCCATTGGCGCAGTCGCGGCATTGACCGCAACCGATCCACGGAAAAACCGCTTTCCTGCTGCCTATCAGTTGTTTCGGAACATCGGAGCCGACTTCCTCGACGATCCCCGCGATCTCGTGTCCGAGCGTGAACGGCAGTGTCGTGCCACGGGTGGTATCGAGCCGCTTGCCGCCGCCGAGGTCGGCATAGCCGTCCTGGATGTGGAGGTCGGAGTGGCAGAGCCCGCAGCGCTCGATCCGGACAAGAACTTCCTTGCCCTGCGGCTTCGGTGTCTCCACGATGGTTTCGCACAGTGGCGCGTCGAACTTGACTAATGATTGCCGTTGCATCAGCGCCATGGGGCGTTCTCCTCAAGTCACGTTATTTCTGTTGCCGTATATCGGTCAATTCGCGGGCCATGGCAACAAAGCCACTGACCGGAATGGTCTCGGCGCGCCTGGTCGGATCGACATGCGCCGCGGCAGCAAGGCGAGCCGGTTCGACTGCGAGCGACTTAAGACTTTGCCGCAGCATTTTGCGACGTTGGCCGAAAGCCGCCGCCGCAACTTGCTCGAGCGCCCGGCGATCGCATCGCTGCGGCTCGAGGCGCGGCACCAATCGCACGACGGACGAGGTGACCTTCGGCTGCGGCACGAATGCCGCCGGAGAAATGTCGAACAGGATCTTTGTTTCGGCGCGCCAGTTGGCGAGCACGGCCAGCCGGCCATAGGCTTCCTCGTTTTCGCGCGCGACAATGCGCTCGGCCACCTCGCGCTGAAACATCAGGACCATCATGTCGTACCAGGGTGGCCACGGCTCGGTCGAAAGCCAGTCGATCAGCAGCGCGGTGGCGATGTTGTAGGGCAGGTTGGCGACAATCTTTGCCTTGACGCCGCCGAGCAAGGGGCGCGGATCGAAATGCTGCGCGTCGGCACAGACAATCTCTAGCCGTCCCGGATAACGTTTTGAGATCTCCTGGAGCACCGGAAGCGCGCGTTCGTCGCGCTCGACCGCGATGACGCGCCGCGCTCCCAATGCCAGCAACGCCCGTGTCAGGCCTCCGGGACCGGGGCCGACCTCAATAACCGTGGCATCTTCCAGGTTGCCGGCGGCTCGCGCGATGCGCGCCGTAAGGTTGAGGTCGAGCAAAAAGTTCTGGCCAAGCGATTTGCGGGCTGACAGGGCGTGCTGGCGAATGACCTCGCGAAGTGGCGGAAGATCGTCGATCGCGCTCATGCCACCTGCGCCGCCGCAATCCGTGCCGCCAGTCGCAACGCAGCGATCAGGCTGGAGGGATTAGCCCGGCCGGTACCGGCAATGTCAAAAGCCGTGCCATGATCGGGCGATGTGCGAATGAACGGCAGCCCGAGCGTCACATTGACAGCCTCGTCAAAAGCCACCGTCTTGATCGGGATCAGCGCCTGATCGTGATACATGCAAATCGCGCAGTCGTAGGTTTTGCGCGCCGCTTCGTGGAACATGGTGTCGGCCGGCACCGGCCCGCGGATTTCGATGCCTTGATCACGGAGGATTTCGATCGCCGGCGTCACGATTGTCTTTTCCTCACCGCCTAGTGAGCCGTCTTCACCTGCATGCGGATTGAGGCCGGAAACCGCGAGCCTGGGTTGGGCCAGGCCGAACCGGGTTTTCAGATCCGCGACCACGATGTGCGCGGTCGTGACGATCAATTCCGTCGAAAGCCGCGAGATCGCCTCACGCAGCGGAACATGGATGGTCACGGGCACAACAGCGAGGGCAGGCGACCACAGCATCATCACCGGTTGAGGCGTCTTGCCCCCGCTTGCCGCGAGTTCGGCGAGAAACTCGGTATGGCCGGGATGCCTGAAACCCGCGTTGTAGAGCACGCTTTTTGCAATCGGATTGGTAACAACAGCACTGGCTCGACCCGCCGCTGTTTCAGCAACAGCCTGACGAATGGAGGCGATGGCCGCATCCGCGCTGGTATGGTCGGGCCGGCCGGGCTGCGCTGTCGCACGGCAGCCAATACTTACGATCGGCAACGCATCCGCGAACACGTCCGCAGCATCTTCGGCGCGAACGTCTGCGGTCCTCACCTTGACCCCGAGAGCCCTTGCGCGCCGATCCAGAAGATCACGATCGCCAAGCAGATAGAACGGTGGGAGCTTCAACTCTTCCCGGCGCAGCCAGGCCTTAAGAGTGATGTCGGGTCCTATACCTGCGGGTTCGCCTGAAGTCAGCGCCAGGGGTTTTGCCATGCGTCAACGATATTCGATCATCGCGGCTTTACGGATTTCCTGCAGATACCATTTCGACTTCGCCTCGTATTTCTCCGCATACATTTTTTCGCGGATTTCCTTCTTCTTGGGTGTGTCGAGCGTAGTCGGGTTGCGTCCGCACAAGGCGACCATCTCGACGCCCTGCTTGGTCACCTCAGGCGCCGTTAAATGACCAACCGGTGTTTTGTCGAGCAGTTCGCGCAACACAGGCGGTATGTCGGCCGAGGTTTTGCTTACTATCTCGCGGATCGCGGCGTTTGGCATCGACTTGAACAAAGCATTCGCCTCAGCGCAGGTCTGCACCCGGTTGCGCAATGCTTCGGCTTCCTTCTGTCTTGCTTCGATAGCCGCAGGCGCTGATCCTCTCGGCACGATGAGAACAATAGGTTGCATCTTGTATTCGAAGGCGTCGGCCTGCTGTTTTTCGTCGCCTCCGCCGCCCTGGACGGCGGCCGCGACGTCCTTTTCGCCAATCTGAAGGCTCTCCTTGTAACGTCCGCGGACCAGACTGGTCCAAACCATATCGGCTTTGAGGCGAGCCTTTAGCGTGTCGGCCCGAATGCCCTGGACTTCGAGGGATTTCGTCAGTTGCTCTGGCGAGATTCGCATTCTTCCGCTCATCGCCGCGTAGGATTGATCGACATCGGAGCCGGTAGGATCGACGCCAAATTTCTTGGCTTCCTTTATTTTCAGTTTTTCGTCGATCAGTTCGTTGACCACCTGCTGCCGATCGGCAGTCTTGTGAGTTGTGAGGAAGATCAGTTTGCCGCGTTGTTCGATATCGTAAGTCGTGATGGGGTCGCCATTGACCATCACAGCGACAGATTGGGCCTGCGAGGATGAGGCGCAGACTGTCAACAGCAGCCCCGCGGCGCAGCCGATGATGAAAGGCAAGAGGCGATGAGAGAACGTGATCGTCATATTGTCATGCTATTCGCGATATCAAACCGATTCGAATTGGAGCAGCGCCGGGATTTCGTCCTGGGTATCGGAGTGCCCCGCTTTACTGAACCATCCCGCCGCCGGCCGAACTGGCCGAGGTAGCAAGCGTCCGCAACCCGATCTGCAGCATAAAGGCATGGCTGAGCACGGGTGGCGTTGTGCCGGCGGAGTAGTTGTAAGAAGTGACGTAGTTGGCCGCCAGTACGAAGCAGTCGTCCACATATCCCGCGCCGACGATGTACTGATTGACCTTGTTCGCTTCCAGATCCCACCGGGCAGCTCCAGTCACCACCCAGTTCGCCGCAACTTTCATCGAGGCGCTGCCCAACAATCCTTCACGGCGCGCGAGATATCCCAGCTCGGCCTGCGGGGCGTAATTGCCGTACATCAAGCTGACCGACCAACGATCGAAGGCCGCGCGGCCTTCAGCCTCGAAACGGTTGACGTTGAGCGTGGCCTCGTCCAGGCGCGTGCGAACGCTGAAACTATAGGTGCGGTTGGGCGAATAGTTGGCCCGGGCGACATAGTCCGACCGAGTGTTCTGAAGCCCGGAGTCTACCCCGGTATTGGTCGGGTCTGCGACAGCGAACGAATTCAGGCCGAACAACTGGTAGGATTGTCCGAACAGCACATTGACCGATCCGCCGCGATCAAATTGTGTGGTCGCCTGAACGCCGACATTGGCGCGCCCGCCACCCTCGACGCGATCGTAGCCAGAGAATTTGTCGATCCTGAACAGATTGCTTGCGTCGAACACCATGCTTTGCGCGTCTTCGTTCGGAAGCCTGCCTGCATAGGTTTCGTTTGGACGAATGATAACCTGTGCGACCGGCTCGACGGTAGTAGTGCCCCACGGCTGCACGTTGATAAACGGATAGCGATATTCGAGCCCGACGGTCGGCATCGCCCGCACCGCCTGCGTGTCGCCAACAGGGAGGAAGTTGGAAACGCCGGGCTGGTTGGAGATCGAGGCATCGATGGCGTCGGCACGGATGCTTGCAAAGGGGGTCCAGATTTGTCCCGCGGGATCGGTGAACGAGCGCCGCCACTGCGCCTCAGCGGTCAGGCGCGTGTAAGTGCCGGGCATGCCGCGAAGCAGGCATTGCGTCGGTAATCGCGCCAGCGGATCAGCGGAGGCGGTTACGCACAGACCGTTGGTGTTCGCCAATGTGGTGATCGGGTCGAAGGCGGCCGTTTCGCGGCTCAGGCTCGTGAAGTTCGTCTTGTAGCTGAATTCTCCGCCGAAGATCGGGCTGTTGAGAACGTTCGAATAATCGATGACCGGGTGAATGACCGGAACCTTGTCCTGGGCGCCGGAGAAGCTGAGATAGTAGATCGTGCGCGCGTCGAAGTAGCTGCGATTGCCGACGCCGGTCAGATAAAGCTGCGAGATGGCCTCGGTCGGCAGGGTCAGGAATGAGTTCAGCGGGTCCCTGTATTGTGACAGCCGGTAATCGGACATGAAGAAGTAGTCCGACAGCAGGACACCGTCCCAGCCCCATACCCACTTGTCGTTCAGCGCGAACTGACCTTTGGTTTCGATACCGCCGCGGAACTGACGGTCTCCGGGTTGACCGGCGAAAGCTCCGGGATCGAGCTGATCGATGCCGTAGGCACGGATTTGATACGATCCGTTCAGAAGACGCTGACGGAATTCAGCCTGCAACAGCACGCCCTGCCTGGTTGTGAAGCGCGGATTGAACGTCGCATCGTAATCGGGAGCGATCGCCCAGTAGAACGGCGTTTCGACGCCAAACCCGTAGGTCGACACCGAGCTGAAGCCCGGCATCAAGAATCCGGTTTTGCGCTTCACGGTCGGATCGGGAGTCGAAAAGTACGGCAGATAAGCCATCGGAACGCCGAAGAACTCGAGCTGCGCGTTCTCGAAATACAGCATCTTCTCCTTCTGATCGTGAATGATACGCGCGCCCTTGACCTGCCAAAGTGGCGGCTTCTTAGGATCGTCCTTACAAGGAGCGCAGGCTGTATAAACGCCGTTCTCAAAAACCGTGTAGTTGCCGCCGGAGCGGTCGGCGCGCGTGGCAGCCATTCGCGTCGCATCGGCGGTGTCAACGCGCAGCGAATCGACGAAGCCGTCCCGGTAGTCGTCGCTCAGATCCATGATGTTCGCATAGGTGATCTTGCCGTCCGCATCGGTCATGCGGATGTTGCCTTCGGCATGCAGCCGCTTGGTTTTCTGATCGTAGATGACCTTGTCAGCCTCGACGCTTGTTCCATTGTAGAACATCTGCACGTTGCCGACCGCGGAGACCCGCGAATTATTGTAGTCGTAATCGACCTCGACAGCCTGGACGAGCATCTGTCCGTCGTTGGCCGGGCGCACGGGCGGCGGCCGGGGAGGTCTGGGATTGTAGGTAAAGCTCTGCGCCGAGGCGGGGCTCGCAAGGCTCAGCGCGCCGGCAAGCAGTATCCCTAGAACCAGGCCGAGAGCGGCCCCGGTGGGGGCGAACAAGCGCGCTCGCTGCCGGCGCACAGCGGTGCACCGCCAGAAGACAGGCGACATTCTCTGGCGGGTGGCGACACCAGCCACTACCCGTCCTCCTGGTACAGCAAGGCCAAAAAGCCGGTGAGGCCGCCCACGGTCACGGGCAGCCACGCCGCAGCGATCGGATGCATCAACTCAGCCTTGCTCAGATCCTCAGTGACTTTCGACAAAACGTAGAGCAGAAAGCCCGCACCCACGCCACTCAAAACCATCTTTTGTACGCCACCGAACCGGAAGAAGCGCAAGCTGACCGCCGCCGCGAGCATGACCATTGCGGCTAGCAAAAACGGTTGTGCGATCAGCTTGTGGTATTGGAGCCGGTACCCGGCCGTCGCAAATCCCGAGCTTTCGGACGAGCGGATGTAGGTCGGTAGTTGCCAAAAAGACACAGTCTCCGGGGTGGAGAAACTGTTTCGGACTTGGGTGGGAGTGAGGCTGGTCGCAAGCTCAAAGCTGTCCTGGTCGATCGGGGGGGCATCGAGGGCGTAGCGGCGGGCCGACTTGAAGACCCAGCGTCCGGGCTCCAGCGTCGCCTCCCGCGCTTCGATTCGCTCCTTGAACTGGTAGTCGGTATCGAACCGGAACAGCGTCAGCCCTGTCAGCCGCACGCCCTGTTGTTCGCTTCGCGCGGCGTTGATGATGACCTGGCCGTCACTGTTCACCTGATTGATCCAGAAGCCGGAGGCGTCCTGAACACCGCCACCCGGGGCGGAGCCGAAAAGTTCGGCCTCCATACGCTTGGAGAGTTCGCGCAAATTCGCCGACATCGGATTGTAAGCGGCGGTTGCGACAATTCCGAGTAGGATCGCGCTGGCCAGTGCCGGCGCGATGAACTGCCACGCGGAAACTCCGGCAGCGCGCGCCACCACCAGTTCCAGCCGCCGCGAAAGCGCGAGATAGCAAGTCATCGCCCCGATCAGGATGCAAAACGGCATCATCTTTTCGAGCAGTTGCGGCACCCGGAACAACGACGTCTCCGCGACCGTAACCGCGGATGCCGAAACCAGCCCCGAGGTCTTCCTGACCATTTCGATGTAGTCGACCAGCACCAGAAGCACAAAGATGCTGGCGAAGACGCCGAGCGCCGAGACGACAAAGCGGCCCGCAAAATATCGCCCCAAGGTGTTGTTCATCATGCTCATGCTGCGACCGGTCGGCCGAAGAGCCGCAACAGACGCGCATTCGATCTGTTCACCGCGTCAATGACCGCAACCGGCGGTTCCAGCACGATGCCACCGACGATGATCCAGATGCTTGCGCCGATCGACACGGCGAGCATGAGATATTGAACAAGGGGGGCGAGCGGTGATTTTACCGCGACCACCGAGCAGGCGAATCCCGCCATGCGGACGCCGAATACCGCAAGAATCGAACTGCCGATGGAAAAGTTACGGCTCTGACGCGTGGTGCGGGGCGCACCGAGAAACGCAAACGTGAGGGCTGCAAACGCGAATGGATAGATTGGCGCCATGAAGCGGTCATGCAATTCGGCGCGGAACTGACCGGGCAATTGCATGTAAACCGGATCGTTGGCGGCAGGCGACAGTAATTCCCAGAGATAGCGTTCGCGGATGCCCAACGTCACGTCATGACCTTGATTCGAAAATTTCGACATGTCGAAAGCATAGCGGCCGAATGCCACTAGTTGTGGATCGGGTTTGCCTATTTCGAAGCGCTCCAGATTTCCGTCCTCAAGGATCAGAAACGATCCGGCCTCATTTTTCAGGATCGTGCCGTGGTCGGCGATGATGCTGACACGTTCCTTTGGATCGCGGCGGTCATCGACGAAGATGCCAACGAGCACACCGCCGGGCTGCCGCTCCCGGATTCGTATGGTCAGGTTCTGATCAAGCTGTGCGAACCGGCCGGGTTGCAGGATGTTGGTCAGAACGTCCGCTGTGATTTCAGCGTCCCACCGCTTCAGGCGGCGCATCCCATCCGGCGCGAGATAGGAGGCGATGAACGCAACCATGACCGCCACCACGACGGTGGCGTAGAAAAACGGACGAAACAGCCGAAATGGAGAAAATCCGGCAGCATTCATCACGATGATTTCCGAATCGGTCGCAAGCTTGTTGAGCGTATGCGAGATCGCGATCATCAAAGCGATCGGTGAGATGATCAGCACCAGCGCCGGAATCACCAGACTTGTGACGCCAAGGAAGGTGACGATGGTCTGGCCCTGGCTGGTCATCAGGTCTATGCCGCGCAACGCCTGCGTGATCCAGATCACCCCTGTCAGGCTAACCAGAACCAGCGCAAACGACGCCAGCGTCGTCCGAAAAATGTACTTGTCGATCGACCCCATGCCCACCGCACGATCCCGCGCCCTGCGATTCTCACGACCAATCCCGAAACGGGATCCCCATGGTCGCTTAGCCATTCCTGCAGCCAGCTCACATCTCACTAGCATCCCTTTGATCCGTCAACAAAATGGCTGGGCCATGGCACCCTCGGAATTAGGTTAATAATTCGGGGTATGTGACCTCCCAGTCACTGCCCGACGCTTGGCTTCCCTGCCGCCGCCGGGTCATAGTCTCTGGCAACACTCT
>Ga0209577_10007188_pt1 | contig 10249 bp, 7 predicted proteins | sample GraSoiAngelo_109_FD_185874 | JGI IMG/M metagenome (GOLD analysis project Ga0209577, IMG submission 185874) | Grasslands soil microbial communities from the Angelo Coastal Reserve, California, USA - 14_0903_12_20cm (SPAdes) (version 2) | ecosystem: Environmental > Terrestrial > Soil > Grasslands ...
CCATCGGAATTATCTCCATGCTGCTCACTTCTCGCGTGATCAAGGATCCGCCGCATCTGAGCGGTTCTCGACAAAGAGGAGGAATCAGTATCGACTATATCGGCTTGGGATTGCTGGCTACGGGTCTGGGTGCGCTTCAAGTAATCCTCGACAAAGGGCAGCGAGAGGACTGGCTCGAATCGCATATGATCTTGACTCTCAGCATCATCTCCACCGCCGCACTGATCGCGGTCATCTTTTGGGAATGGCACCATAAGAATCCCATTATCGATCTGAAACTTTTTCGGGACCGCTCATTTGCCATCGGAAATTCGATGATGTTCATGCTTGGGTTCATCTTGCTGGGCACGACATTACTGCTGCCGCTTTTCACGCAGACGATGCTGGGCTATACGGCGGAAAAGGCTGGCCTGGCCTTGATGCCGGGCGGATTGGTGATTCTGTCGTCCATGCCGATCGTGGGATTCCTTCTGTCGAGATCTGATCCCCGCAGAATAATGATTTTCGGGCTATGTATGCTCACCGGCGCGCTTTTCTACATGAGCCACTTCAATCTGTACATCGACTTTCAGAATGCCGCCCTGGCGCGAATCATTCAAGGATCTGGACTGGCTTGCCTGTTCGTGCCCATCAATACCGTGGCCTATTCCTATCTGCCGCCGGAGAAAAATAATGCCGCCTCAGGCCTGATCAATCTGGCCCGCAACGTCGGCGGCAGTGTGGGCATATCGTTCGTGACTACCATGCTCGCCCGCCGCCAGCAATTCCATCGCGCTCAACTCTCCGCCCACCTCAACCCGGCCAATCCGCGAGTTCAGCAAATGTTACAAGGAGCCTCCGGTGCCTTACGATCAGCGAGCGGCTCAGAAGCGATGCGGCAAGCCTATGGCTTGCTTCAGCGAATGTTAGAGCGGCAGAGCACCATGCTCTCCTATATCGACAATTTCCACGTGCTCGCGATCGTAACCATGGCCATGATCCCGTTTGTATTCCTGATTCGCAAGCCGAGGCGTCGCGGGGGCATGGTCGCGCACTGAGGAAGAGCCTCGCGAGCAACGGAGAAACGTAAAGGTCCAGCGAACGCCGCTCACCTCCCGGGCGGCAGTTCGATATTTGTTTCGACGGGCCGTTGGTAATCCACCCCTTCCACGTCGAAGCCGAACAAATTGCGAAATTGCCGTTGAAAACTAGCGAAATCTGCAAGCAAGCGAAGATTTTCGGTGGTTACCTGGGGCCAGAGCCGAGCGATTTCAGCCTGCACGTCCGCACGCATCTCCCGATCATCGAGGCGCAAGCGACCGGTCTCATCAGTTTCGAGATCCGCGTTGGTACCGAGATCAGCAAATAAGCGGCGCATCTGCTCGATCGGCCCCTCCTCAAGCCCCTTTTCGGTCATCACCTTGATGAGCAAGCTTACGTACAAAGGCACGACGGGGATCGCGGCAGAGGCTTGCGTGACTACCGCTTTATTCACGCAAATCAGAGCCCGGCCCCCAAACTTAGGCGAGAGAAAGGCATCGAGTAACCGCGCGGATTGTTCCAGATCATTCTTCGCGCGGCCTATGGTGCCGTCGCGGTAGATGGGCCAGGTTAACTCTGGGCCGATGTAGGAGTACGCGAGCGCGCGCACGCCGGGCGCAAGAAGACCTTCCTGCGCGAGAGCATCGATCCACATGCGCCAGTCATCGCCTCCCATGACGGCAACAGTGTCGGAAATTTCCCTCTCGCTGGCCGGCGGGAGAGTGATATTGACCACTTTCTCGGAATCGAGTTCTATGGTGCGATTGGAATAGGGCTGACCAATGGGCTTGAGCACGGAATTGTGAACGACTCCGGTGCGCGGATGGGCGCGTTTCGGTGAGGCGAGACTATAGATGATTAAATCGAGCGGAGCCAGTTCGCGTCGCACGATTTCGATTGCTTCGCGCTTGCACTCATCGGAAAAGGCGTCGCCGTTGATGTGAGCAGCCAACAGGCCATCGCGTCGAGCGCGCTGATCCAACGCCACCGTATTGTAGTAACCCGCTGTCGCGGTTTTTTCCTCGTCTGGGGGACGTTCAAAAAAAACGCCAAGCGTTCGCGCGCCATATCCCCATCCCGCGGCAATGCGGGAAGCCAATCCATATCCGGTGGAGGCTCCGATGACCAGCACGTTTCGTGGAGCGCCTTCGCGCGGCGGCGCCTGCTCGGCGACGGCAATCTGTCGCTCGACATTCAAACGGCAACCTTCCGGATGGGCGTTGACGCAGATAAAACCGCGTGAGCGGCGCTTGATGACCTGTCGTGACATCGAAATGGAACCGTTACGCTACAGCGAGTGTAGCGACTTGTCCAGCGACCCCTGCGATCTGAGGTACCGGTGAGATTAATTCTCTGAAGTAGTGAAGGCGAGGGTCAGCAGGGTTTTTTGTTCTAGTTCGTGAGCTCTTGCCGAACCCGTCGCGGGGCTCGCGCTGGCAGACCGCTTAATCGAACGCAGCGGCAGATCGCCGGTAAGTTCCCGGATGCGCGACAAAATGTAGAAGAGCGCCCCCATGTTCGCCGGCTCCTCCTGCACCCACACGATTTCCCTCGCCTTGTTGTGGCGCGCCAACTCGACGCTGAGCTCGGCCTCGGGAAAGGGATAAAGCTGATCCAGAAAAACGACGGCCGTCCCAGTGTCCCCGCGACGCTTGCGCTCTGCGCGAAGCTCGTGTCCTATTTTTCCGGTACAAATCAAGATTCGTCGGACATCTTCGATTTCGCGCTCGGGGATCACGTTCAGGAAGCGCTCTTCGGAAAAATCAGCGAGGACGGAGGCCGCTTCCGGCCGCCGCAACATACTCTTCGGCGTAAACACCACCAGCGGCTTGCGCCAACGGCGAAGCGCCTGGCGGCGCAATAAATGAAAATACTGCGCCGCAGTGGAAGGCTGGCAGATTTGCAGATTGTCTTCCGCGGCCAATTGCAGAAAACGCTCCATGCGCGCGCTGGAGTGTTCCGGGCCTTGGCCCTCGTAACCGTGGGGCAGCAGCAACACAACTCCGGAGGGGAGGTCCCACTTGTCTTCGGCAGCGGAAATGAACTGGTCGATGATCACTTGCGCGCCGTTAGCGAAATCTCCGAATTGCGCCTCCCAGGCCACTAGCGCCTCGGGATAATCGCGGCTGTAGCCATACTCGAAGCCTAAGACGCCGACTTCCGATAAGGGCGAATTAAAGATTTCGCAGCGTGCCTGGCCCGGACTGAGGTGTTCGAGCGGTACGTGCTCTGCCTCGGTTTGGGTGTCGATCAAAGCCGCGTGCCGCTGATTGAACGTTCCCCGGCGACTATCCTGCCCAGTGAGTCGGACCGGTATGCCTTCGAGGAGCAGCGTGCCGAATGCAAACGCCTCGGCCATTCCGTAGTCCACCGGGCGCGAGCCGTGGCCCATCTCCAAGCGCTGCTCGAGAAGCCTCTTAACCTTGGGGTGGATGGCAAATCCCTCCGGATATCGCGTAAGCGCTGCAGCAATTTCACCGAGTTGTGCGGCGTCGACGCGAGTGCTGACCTCGTATTTCTGGTCGTAGCAGCCGCGCGCATAGGGCTCCCAATAAGAAGGCAGTTGATGGTGCACCGGCTTTTTCGTGGCTCGACTGGCAGTCCCGAACGCTTCGTCGAATTCCATACGCACCTGCACGACCGCCGGGCCGGCGTCTAAGCCATTCTGGCTGCTATAAATCTGCCAAAGCGCCGGATGATCCTTGATTTTTGCGTAGAGCCGCGGCTGCGTGATGGTCGGATCGTCTACTTCGCTATGGCCGTGGCGGCGGAATCCGATGAGATCGATGACAACGTCGCTTGAGAACTGCGCGCGGTAAGCGACGGCGATTTCGGCCACGCTGACGACGGCGTCGGGATCCTCTCCGTTTACGTGAAAAATGGGAATAGATTGCCGCTTAGCCAGATCGGAGGCAAAAGGCGAGGAGTGAAGCTCAACAGGGGGCGTGGTGAAGCCGAGCAAATTATTCACAATGATGTGGATCGTGCCGCCGACGGTGTACGCGGAAAGGTTGCCCATGTTGAGTGTTTCCGCCCAGATGCCTTGGCCCGCAAAGGCGGCGTCGCCATGTAGAGTGACCGGCAGCACACGCTGCCAACCTTGCCCGCTAATGCGCGCTTGTTTGGCACGGGCGCGGCCCATCGCTACCGGATCGACCGCCTCCAAATGACTTGGGTTCGACACGAGGTGCACTTCAACCGCGCGCCCGGTAGTGGTGTGATATTCTCCGGTCGCACCGACGTGATACTTAACGTCACCTCCGCCCAGCACACTTCGCGGATCCACATCCTCAAAATCGGCAAAAATCTCGGCCGGGGGCCGGCCGACGATCTGTACCATCACGTTGAGGCGCCCGCGATGGCTCATGGCCAGGACTATCTGGTCGACGCCCAAAGCCGCGCCGGTTTCCACAATGTGGTCGAGCAAAGGAATCAAGACGGCAAGGCCCTCGAGCGAGTAGCGCTTTGTTCCAACAAAGCGCGCCTGTAAAGTCTGCTCAAAGAGCTCGGCGCGAACCAAACGCTCGAGAATACGGTGTTGGTCGGGCTTCGCGCCCGACGGGTATTCCATTCGGGCGGCGATCCACTCACGCCGTTGCGCGTCGGCGATATGCATGAACTCAGCGCCGATCGTCCGGCAGTAGATGGCTCTCGCCTCAGAAGACCACGGCCCCTTGTCATCGAGCTCGGCAGGAGAAGCCTGGGGAAGAAATCCGAGAGGATCGAGCCGGGCAGCCAAATAACCCCAGCGTCGAAGTTTATCGAAAGTCGGTTCGCGCTGTTCCCGGGTTTCGGAGGAAATACCGGCGGTCTTCGGAGCTACTTCGGCCATTGAATAGATCCTTAGGGCTCAGTCGCAATCAGCATACAAACCGATCTGATGCCGCGTTCACAGGGGGCAGGCATATGGCAGAGAGACTAACTTGCCGATATTTTCTGGATCTTGTCGGCCAGTCCGAAATCGTTTTGGGTGAGGCCTCCCGCGCTGTGCGTGGTCAGATCAATGGTGACTTTATTCCAGACATTGGACCAGTCCGGATGATGACCCATCGCTTCGGCAGCAAGGGCCACCCTGGTCATGAACCCAAACGCTTGCGAGAAATCACGGAACTCGAAAACACGATGGAGCTTTCCCTGTTCCACGGTCCAGCCCTTCAGTTTCTGCAGTTCGGCAGCGATCTCCGGCTCATTCAATTTCGTGGCGCGCATGGAAGCTACCTCGGCTCATTTTTTCGAAGCTGTAATCGCAATTCTAAAACCCTTTTGTCTCGAATCGGACCCGCCCTCAATTTCCGATTATCCCGCTGCTGTTGGGCATCGAGCAACCGGCTTGCTTCAAGAAGTTGAACGATACCTGCGATTCCTTTACCTTATTTGCCTCTTCTGGCAGCAGCTAACCCGGCTCAGCGGCCATAGCGGGAGTTCACGTGAGGAACAAGATTCGTGCCATCCAATATGGTGTTGGACCAATCGGTGCATCCCTGGTGCGCCTGATGCGAGAAAAGCAAGCGATCGAGGTGATTGGCGCAATCGACACCGATCCAGCAAAAGCAGGCCGCGACCTCGGTGAGGTGGCGGGAGCGAGCAATGCCCCCTGGGGCATCCCGATCAGCGCCGACGCGGACATTCTCGGCGAAGCTGCAGACGTCGTGGTGCACTCAACTTCTTCGCATTTACCCGCCGTAGTGGATCAACTGTCCGCATGCCTGGCTGCGGAATCCTGCGTGGTCTCGACGTGCGAGGAGCTCGCCTATCCCTACCGCAAATATCCGGATTTGGCGGCGAAGTTGGATAAGGAGGCGAAATCCTGGGGCGTGGCACTGGTCGGCACGGGCGTGAACCCAGGCTTCGTGATGGATAAACTCGTGCTGACTCTGGGCGCTGCTGCGCAACGAGTGGATACCGTAAGGGTAACGCGCACTGTGGATGCCTCGAAACGGCGCCTGCCACTGCAGAGGAAGGTGGGCGCAGGGTTGAGTTCTGAGGACTTCAAAGAGCAAGCTGCAGCTGGCATCATCAAGCATCACGGACTGCCTGAATCGATAGCGATGGTGGCCGATGGCTTCGGGTTCGAGATCGACGAAATCACCGAAACGGTCGAGCCGGTCATCGCGCGCGAAGCTTTTCGTACCGAATTCCTCGAAGTAGCTTGTGGCCGTGCCGCCGGAGTGCAGCAAATTGCCCGCGGAGTCTCGGGAGGCAGGGAAAGAATTTACATGGAACTGCAAATGTACGTCGGCGCGCCGGAGTCAAACGATACAATCGAACTACGCGGTGAACCGAACCTGGTTTTGACAATTCCCGGGGGGACACATGGAGATATAGCCACCGCGGCCCTGGTGGTAAACGCGATACCCTCGATCCTGGCCGCGCCCGCGGGTCTGAAGACATCGCGCGATCTGCCGCTCTGCTTTTTCGCCCCTGCGGCCAAACCTTAAAGCCACCCCACTTACGCGCCGGCGGCTTTATCCCAATACCGGCCAATCGCCGCGTAGTCCACATCCTCCCGAGCGGAGTTCAAGATCTTGGCGTAGACGTCGCGAGCCGCACTGCCGGCCGGCAAGGACACGCCCAGCTGTCGTGCGAGGTCCAACGCCAAAGCAAGGTCTTTGTGCATAAGCCGCAACGGGAAACTCGGGGGATATCTGCGTTCGAGAAGCAGGGGCGCCTTGACGTCGAGAACCGGCGCGCGTCCCATACTTGACTGCATTACTTCGACCAAGCGCTCGCCGGCAACTCCGCCAGCCGTGGTTAGCGCCAAAGCTTCAGCCAACGCATCAACTTCCAGGGCCAGTAGGAGATTCATGGCGAGTTTTACGGTCTGGCCGGCGCCAGCGGGTCCGAGGTGGAACCAACGCTTAGCGATCGCGCCGAAGATCGGCTCGACGCGCTTCAAAGTCTCCGCAGCGCCGCCAACCATCATCACTAGCTCGCCTTTCTCTGCGCCCCATGTTCCGCCAGTTACGGGCGCATCGAGATATTCAATACCGCGTTCCGAGCATGCGACGGCTGTGCGGCGCGCCAAGTCAGGCGAGACCGTGCTGCAATCCACCAGCGCACTGCCCCGGCGCAAGCCGTTGAAGGCGCCCTTTTCGCCCCACAGCACCTGTTCCACGGCCGGCGGATCGCTCACAATCATCAGGAGCACGTCTGAAGCTGCAGCCGCCTCGTGAGGCGTGGCGGCCAATCGCGCGCCCTGCGAGACCAAATCCTGGGCGCGCGAAGCCGTGCGGTTCCACACAGTCAATGAGAATCCCTTATTTAACACATTCACAGCTATCGGATGGCCCATCAGGCCCAATCCAATCAACCCTACGGAAGGTTTCACCGATCCTCCTGTGCAAGCAATATCTTGCGTGCGCGTATATCCTGCGGCGGAACAGGAATAAAGGCAATGGATGGGGGTGCGAAAGGTGCGAAATTCAAATACTGGCTGGGCGCCAAAAAGCCTCCCGCGCAATCTTGTCTAATGATGGCCGCCCGCATGATCGAGGACACTCTGTGCGTGACCTCCATGCGCGGGGACAAGCTCAGAAGCGGGCGCAGCCGGCGCAATGCGCAACGCTGCCGCGAACATTAAAACCAGCGGCGAAACGATGCCGAATGCCACAAACGAAAGTACAACCGGGAGCGCGAAGCCAAGTATATTCGTCGAGTCTCGAGTTAGCCGCCACACGAGCCAGGCGGCAATAAGCCCGACGGTGACGGCGATCATGCGGCTGGGGGTTGCGACTTCCAGCCGCGCTTTGCAATGCGGGCACTCCATACCATCGGAGAGAGCCACAACACCAGACGCAGGAACGGTGTTTCCGCATTGCGGGCACATGCGAATGGCCAAGATTCACCTCGCCGAAAAGCAAACAAAGATAGCGCATCAGGCTGCGAAGGAAAAGCGCGGAATCACGTGGCCAGCGCGAATTCGACGCGGCGGCGCATGGGATCGATACGATCAGCCCGGACGCGCACACGATCGCCGAGCTTCCAGTTGCGCATGCGGCCGCCACGGCCGGAGACGATTGCGTGATCCCGTTCCCGGTATAGGCAATGCGCTCCGGTCTCTTCCTCTAAACGGTTGATGGGCACCAGCCCTTCCACAAATATCTCCATCAGTTCTACAAAAAAGCCGAACTTTTGAACGGAGATGATCAAGGCTTCGTATTCATCGCCCAGATGTTGCTCCATGAATTGCGCGGTCTTCCAATCCATCAGTTCTCGCTCGGCCGCATCGGCGCGCCGCTCGGCTTCTGAAGATTCGAGAGCGATCGCCGCGAGTTCCCGCGGACTGTAGGGGCCAGCTTCTCCGGGGCGCACATTGGAGTGCGGTTGTCCAGGACGTACATCGGGATGCGCTAGGGCCCACTTGAGCACGCGATGAACGATCAAGTCGGGATAACGTCGGATGGGCGACGTGAAATGAGTGTATTGGTCAAAGGCCAGCGCAAAATGCCCCAGGGGTTGGCTCGCATAACGGGCCTGTTTGAGCGAACGCAACATTAAATAAGACAAAATTCGTTCTTCCGGCTTGCCGGCGATTTTTTGCACCAGCCGTTGGTAGTGTTGAGGCCGAATTTGAAAATCGTGCGAACTCGGAAGGGTAACAACCATAGGGCGCTCACGCGCGGCGACCCCCCGGCCGGCTCGTCCAGGCGGGGCGACGTGTCCATGGCGAACAGCGACGCGCTTCTCAGAGAGCCCGGATATGCCCAGCGAGTAGCCGAAAGCGTGCGCCAGTTCTTCAAATTCGATCACCTTTTTCGGATCGGGTTTTTCGTGAACGCGGTGGAGCGATAGGAAGCCGCGTAGCTCCAGATAGGTCGCCACGGCCTGGTTGGCAGCGAGCATGAACTCTTCGATTAAACGATGAGCGATATTCCGCTCGCTGCGGATTATTCCGGTCATCTGCCCTTCGGCATCGAAGGTAAGGACCTTTTCAGGGAGATCAAAATCCATCGAGCCACGTCGAGTGCGTCGCGTATTGAGAATGAGCGCGAGATCGCGCATGTCACGAAAACGCTCGGCGAGAGCCGCATAACGCGAAGTGGCCACAGGATCGCCCTCGATTACCTGATTTACGGCGGTGTAAGTCATTCGTTCGGCTGAACGAATGACACCCGGCGCGAATTCCGCATCGATGATTTCGCCGTGATGATCGAGTTCGACAAGCGCGCTCATTACCAGGCGGTCCTCGCGCGGATTCAAGGAACAGATGCCGTTGGAGAGCCGCTCCGGCAGCATCGGCACAGCGCGATCCGGAAAATAAACGGAAGTGCCTCGCAGCCGCGCCTCGCGATCCAGAGGCGAATCTCGCTTGACGTAGTGAGCCACGTCTGCGATATGCACTTGAAGATGCCAGCCTTCCGACCGCCTTTCGACATAAACGGCATCGTCGAAATCGCGTGCCGTCTCGCCGTCTATGGTTACAATCGGCAGATGGCGAAAATCCCGGCGGCCCTCGCGTTCGGCATTTCCCACCGGCCGCGCAACTTCGCGTGCCTGTTCCAGCACTTCTGAGGGGAACTGGTGCGGCAGATGATGTTTGCGGATAAGAATTTCGACATCGAGGCCGAATTCCCCCGGCCGTCCTAGGACTTCGACAACACGGCCAGCCGCCGCAACACCAGCCCTCGGGAATCGCGTGATCTCAACGTTTACAACAGCGCCGTCCAGCTCGGGCAGTCGCGGAGACTCAGCCGGGGAAAGTCTTTCGGCTTTGTGCTTGGCAACGAGCTGAGGCGTCAACTCTTCCCCCACGGGGATCATGATCTCGTGATGAATGCGGGATTCGTAGGGAATGACGAAATTACTGCGGTGGCCGTAATGGAAAATCCCAACGACAGTTGGATGGGCGCGGCCCAGGACCCGCACCACTCGTCCTTCGGCGCGCGCTGCCGAGCCGCGGGCTTGGCTTCCCCGGGTTTCGCGGCGCTCAATGCGGGCCATGACCCGGTCTCCGTGCATCGCGTCCCCCAATTGATCCGGAGGAATGAATAGGTCGCCGTCGAGGTCTTTTCGTGGAGAATCGGGAACCACAAAGCCGTACCCATCGCGATGTGCGACCAGCCGTCCTGAGAGCAGATTGGAATCGCGCGTCGCTACCTTCGGCGCCCCAGTTCTGGCGCTGGGTTTTGCGTTATCCCGCCGCTGAGACCGGTCGCCCGCGAGACGATATTGTCCGCCCTTCAATTCCTCTACGAGACGCTGCCGCTTCAAACGTGCTACAACGCTGCTG
>Ga0209577_10007189_pt1 | contig 10249 bp, 10 predicted proteins | sample GraSoiAngelo_109_FD_185874 | JGI IMG/M metagenome (GOLD analysis project Ga0209577, IMG submission 185874) | Grasslands soil microbial communities from the Angelo Coastal Reserve, California, USA - 14_0903_12_20cm (SPAdes) (version 2) | ecosystem: Environmental > Terrestrial > Soil > Grasslands...
TACGATGTCGAGATCGTCGAAATGCATCATCGGCATAAGGTCGATGCGCCCTCCGGCACTGCGCTCCAGCTTGGCGAGGCGGCGGTGACGGCGCTCGGCCGTGATCTCGACGCGGTGGGCGTCTACGCACGCGAAGGCGTTACTGGAGTGCGCCCGGAACGCGCCGTCGGCTTCGCAAGCTTGCGCGGCGGCGATGTCGTTGGCGATCACACCGTCATTTTCGCGGGCGAGGGCGAGCGCGTCGAGCTTACTCACAGGGCGGGATCGCGGGTGAATTTTGCGCAAGGCGCCCTGCGCGCGGCGCGCTTTGTCGCGCTCAAGCGCGGTGCCAAGGAGTCCCGCATGTATGACATGCAGGACGTCCTCGGCTTGCGTTGACGAAAATCTCGCAGAAGCGCGCACCGATGCCGGTCGTGCACCCGTTCGATTTGAGTGGCCGGCGCGCGCTGGTCACCGGCGCCGGCGGCGGTCTCGGATTCGCCATCGCCACAGGGCTCGCTCGCGCCGGCGCTCACGTCGTCCTCAACGGACGCAATCGCGACAAGCTCGACGCTGCGAAAGCGTTGCTCGTGAGCGATGGCATGACGGCGCATATCGCAGCTTTCGACGTGACCGATGCTCCCGCCGTCAACGATGCAATCGAGGACATCGAGCGCCGCATCGGTCCGCTCGACATCGTCGTCAACAATGCCGCGATGAATCGCCGTCAGCCGCTCGCCGATGTCAGCGACGCGCACTGGCGCGAGCTGATGGCAGCCAATCTCGACGCGCCGTTTTTTGTCGCGCGAGCAGTCATTCCCGGGATGACGGCGCGCCGGCGCGGCAAGATCGTCAACATCTGCTCCTTGGCGAGCGAAATCGGGCGTCCGAACATCGTTCCCTACGCAGCTAGCAAGGGCGGCTTGCAGATGCTCACCCGCGCGCTCGCGGTCGAGCTTGCGCCTCACAACGTGCAGGTCAACGGCATCGCGCCTGGATTTTTCAAGACCGACATGAACGCGCCGCTGATTGCGGACGCGGAATTTTCCGCCTGGGTTGCCCGGCGCACGCCCGCGGGGCGGTGGGGCGAGCCGCCCGAAATCGCCGGCGCCGCGGTCTTTCTGGCGTCGAGCGCCGCGGACTATGTGACCGGCCACATCCTGTTCGTCGACGGAGGCTTCAGCGTGGCGTATTAAATGTACGCTGCCACTCAAAGCAGCACGCCGGGCGAAGTGTTTCCCAATAGCGGCAAGCCCGCGGCTGCGGTATAATTTGCCGCTTCCGAGAGCGGGGAAGCCACCACTGGCCTCCCCGCTTCGCATATCTAGCTTCGAGGAAATACGCCGTGTCTGCCGCCCACGTCCCCGCGATCCTCGCGCTCGCTGACGGGACTGTGTTCCGCGGCCGGGCCATTGGTGCGGAATCAGCGAGTGCCGGTGAGGTGGTGTTCAACACCGCAATGACCGGCTACCAGGAAATCCTCACCGATCCTTCCTACGCTGGGCAGATCGTCACACTGACGTATCCGCACGTCGGCAACACCGGCGTCAATCCCGAAGACGTCGAGTCGAAGCGCATCTTCGCCGCCGGATTGGTAATCCGCGATCTGCCGTGCATCGCGGCGAGCTGGCGCAAGATGCTCGATCTGTCTTCGTATCTTCGCGACGCGGGAGTGGCCGGCATCGCCGACATCGATACCCGGCAGCTGACGCGAATGCTGCGCGAAAAAGGTGCGCAGAACGGCTGCCTGATGACTGGGACTGGCGCAGCCGACGAAAAAAAAGCCGTCGAGATCGCGCGCGCGGCACCGTCGATGGCCGGGCTCGACCTGGCCAAGGTGGTGAGCTGCAGCGCTTCGTACGACTGGACCGGAAGCACGTGGGCGCTGGGCGAGGGCTATCGCGCGGAGCAGGCGTCGCGATTTCATGTCGTCGCCTACGATTTCGGTATCAAGCACAACATCCTGCGCATGCTCGCGGAGCGGGGATGCCGTCTGACCGTGGTGCCGGCGCAGATGCCTGCCCGCGATGCATTGGCGCTGAAACCGGACGGCGTCTTTCTGTCCAACGGCCCCGGCGATCCCGAGCCGTGCACTTACGCGATCGACGCCATCCGCGCTTTTCTCGAGGCCGGCACGCCGACTTTCGGCATCTGCCTCGGGCATCAGCTGCTCGGTCTTGCCACCGGCGCCAGAACCGTGAAGATGAAATTCGGCCATCACGGCGCGAACCATCCGGTGCTCGACAAGGACACCGGGCAGGTCCTGATCACCAGTCAGAACCACGGCTTCGCGGTCGACATGGCAACGCTCTCGCCGAACGTGCGCGTGACCCACGTGTCGCTGTTCGACGGCAGCCTTCAGGGAATCGCGCTCACCGACAAGCCGGCGTTCAGCTTTCAGGGACACCCCGAGGCGAGCCCCGGTCCGCACGATCTCGCCTACTTGTTCGATCGCTTCGTGGCCATGATGGAGCGGCCGGCGTTGAAGGAGAGCGCATGAGCACCATCGAGCTCTACGGTTGCCGCGGATGCGGCTCGGCAGTGGTCGAGGCGCTGCTCGAGCGCGCCGGACTCGAGTTCGTGTATCACGAGGTGAAGCTCTCGGAGCGAGGGCGCGCCACCGAGGCTTTAAAGGCGGTCAACCCTCTGACGCAGGTGCCGACGCTCAAGCTTGCCGACGGCACCGTCATGACCGAGAGCGCGGCGATCATCGTCATGCTCGCCGACAGCTATCCGGCCGCGCGCCTACTGCCGCCGGCCGCCGACCCGCGCCGAGCGCTTGCGCTGCGCTGGATCGGCTTCATCGCCGGCAACATGTATCCGGCGATCAGCGTCGTCGACTTTCCCGAGCGATGGGTGAAGAGCGATGCAGCGCGCGCCGAGCTCAAGGACGGCGCCGTCGAGCGTCTGAAGGCGTACTGGACCCTGCTCGAGCAGGCGCTGAAACCGGCGCCGTATCTTTTGGGCAGCGAAATGACCGCGCTCGACGTGTATGCCGCGATGCTGTCGCGCTGGGAGCCGGGGCGCGCGTGGGTCGACGAGCATTGTCGCCAGGTCGCATCCGCGCTCGCGCTGGCCGAGCAGGATCCGATCGTCGCGCGTGTCTGGGCGCGCAACTTCAAGCGCTGATCTCATGCCCAGACGCACCGACATCGAATCGATCCTGATCATCGGCGCCGGCCCGATCATCATCGGGCAGGCCTGCGAGTTCGACTATTCGGGCGCGCAGGCGTGCAAGGCGCTGCGCGAGGAAGGGTACAGGGTCATCCTGGTCAACTCCAATCCGGCGACGATCATGACCGATCCGGAGATGGCCGATGCGACCTACATCGAGCCGATCACCTGGACCATGGTTGCCCAGATCATCGAGCGCGAGCGTCCGGATGCGCTCTTACCGACCATGGGCGGGCAGACCGCGCTCAACTGCGCGCTCGACCTGGCGCGCGAAGGCGTGCTGACCAAGTTCGACGTCGAGCTGATCGGCGCGTCGAAAAAAGCCATCGACAAGGCCGAGGACCGCGAGAAATTCAAGGCGGCCATGACGCGTATCGGGCTCGCCTCGGCGCGCTCCGGCATTGCGCACAACCTCGAGCAGGCGCTGGAGGTGCAGAGCGATATCGGCTTTCCGGCGGTGATACGGCCGTCGTTCACGCTGGGAGGCACTGGCGGCGGCATCGCCTACAACAAGGACGAGTTCCTCGAGATGTGCAAGCACGGCCTCGACTCGTCACCCACGCGCGAGCTTTTGATCGAGGAATCGCTCCTCGGCTGGAAAGAGTTCGAGATGGAAGTGGTGCGCGATAAAAAGGACAACTGCATCATCGTCTGCTCGATCGAGAACCTGGATCCGATGGGCGTGCATACCGGCGACTCGATCACCATCGCGCCGGCGCAGACGCTCACCGACAAGGAATATCAGATCATGCGCGACGCGTCGATCGCGGTCCTGCGCGAGATCGGCGTCGATACCGGCGGCTCCAACGTCCAGTTCGCGATCAATCCCGACGACGGGCGGATGATCGTGATCGAGATGAATCCTCGCGTGTCGCGCTCCTCCGCGCTGGCGTCCAAGGCGACCGGTTTCCCGATCGCGAAGGTCGCGGCCAAGCTCGCGGTCGGCTACACGCTCGACGAATTGAAGAACGACATCACCGGCGGCCAGACACCCGCCTCGTTCGAGCCGACGATCGACTACGTGGTCACCAAAGTGCCGCGCTTCGCCTTCGAAAAATTCAAGCAGGCCGACGACCGGCTGACGACGCAGATGAAGTCGGTCGGCGAAGTGATGGCCATCGGCCGCACCTTCAAGGAATCGCTGCAGAAGGCACTGCGCGGGCTCGAGACCGGCGTCGACGGGTTCAATCTCAAGACCGTCGACCCGGACACCATCGCCGACGAGCTGGCGTACCCGCGCGCCGAGCGACTCTGGTACGTCGCCGACGCGCTCGCGATCGGCATGCCGCTCGAAGAAGTCCACGCGCACACCAGAATCGATCGCTGGTTTCTGGCACAGATCAAGGAAATCGTCGACACCGAGCTCGAAGTCGAGAAGAGCAAGCTCGAGGACTTGTCGGCCGGGCGTTTGCGCTCGCTCAAGCGCATGGGCTTCTCCGACCGGCGACTGGCGCACCTGACCAAGACCACGGAAACCGACGTGCGCGCGCGCCGTCACGCGCTCGGGATCCGGCCGGTGTACAAGCGCGTCGACACCTGCGCCGCGGAATTCTCGACCCGGACTGCCTATATGTACTCGACCTACGAGGACGAGTGCGAAGCGAAGCCGACCGACAGAAAGAAGGTGATGGTCCTCGGCGGCGGTCCGAATCGGATCGGGCAGGGCATCGAGTTCGACTACTGCTGCGTGCACGCCGCGCTTGCGCTGCGCGAAGACGGGTACGAAACGATCATGGTCAACTGCAATCCGGAAACCGTGTCGACCGACTACGATACCTCCGACCGCTTGTACTTCGAGCCCCTCACGCTCGAGGATGTGCTGGAGATCGTGCACATCGAGAAGCCGCTCGGGGTGATCGTCCAGTACGGTGGGCAGACGCCGCTCAAGCTCGCGCGCGACCTGGAAAAGAATGGCGTTCCGATCATCGGCACCACGCCGGACATGATAGACATGGCCGAGGACCGCGAGCGCTTCCAGCAAATGCTGCACCGGCTGAAGCTGCGGCAGCCGCCCAATCGCACCGCGCGGACCGAAGCCGACGCGCTAGCCGCCGCTACCGCGATCGGGTACCCACTGGTGGTCCGCCCGTCGTACGTCCTCGGCGGGCGCGCCATGGAAATCGTGCACGAGCAGCGCGACCTCGAGCGCTATATGCGGGAGGCGGTCAAGGTCTCGAACGATTCGCCGGTGCTGCTCGATCGTTTTCTGAATGATGCGATCGAGGTCGACGTCGATGCGCTTGCCGATGATAACCCCAACGGCAAGGATGTCGTCATCGGAGGCATCATGGAGCACATCGAGCAGGCCGGCGTGCATTCGGGCGATTCGGCATGCTCGCTGCCTCCCTTTTCGCTCTCCCGAGAGCTGCAAGACGAGCTGCGCCGGCAGACAGTGGCGATGGCCCACGGCCTCAACGTCGTCGGCCTGATGAACGTGCAGTTCGCGATTCAGTTTCCGAAAGACAACGGCGGCCAGGGTCTGGTGTATGTGCTGGAAGTCAATCCGCGCGCGTCGCGGACGGTGCCCTACGTCTCCAAGGCGACGGGGAGGGCGCTGGCCAAGATCGCCGCGCGCTGCATGGTCGGTCAGACGCTCGCCAGTCAGGGCATCACCGGCGAAGTCGTGCCGCCGTATTTCTCGGTCAAAGAGGCGGTGTTTCCATTCATCAAGTTTCCCGGTGTCGACACGATTCTGGGACCGGAGATGAAGTCGACCGGCGAGGTCATGGGCGTGGGCGATACGTTCGCGGAAGCGTTTCTTAAATCCCAGCTTGGCGCCGGTGTGCGGCTCCCCAAAGCGGGCCGGGTTTTCGTTAGCGTCAAGAACCCCGATAAGCCGCGAGTGCTCGACGTCGCGCGCACCCTCGTAGGGTTGGGATTCACGTTGGTGGCAACGCGTGGCACGGCGGCGGCACTGACCGCTGCCGGATTGCCTGTCACGGCAGTGAACAAAGTTGCCGAAGGCCGCCCGCACATCGTCGACATGCTCCTGAACGATGAGATCGCACTGGTCATCAATACCGTGGAAGAGAAGCGCAGCGCCATCCGGGACAGTTACGCCATCCGTCGTGCGGCATTGAACGATCAGGTGCCGACCTATACCACCATCGCCGGGGCGCGGGCGGCGGCAACCGGAATGCAAGGCTTGCGCGAGTTGGTCCCCTATTCGCTGCAGGCGCTGCACCAGAGGCTGCACTGACCCGGCTGCCCGGGCTGCTGCATTAAAGCCGACTTTGCGTTAAGATCGACCGGTAGACAACGATGGCCGGGAGCGGCGCTGCCGTGACCGGTCTTTTATTTGGTGGCACACTCGTAGACGGTAGCAGCCGAAGCGGTGATCTGGCTGTTACGCTCCACTAAAGCCCATGAGCAAAATTCCACTAACCGTGTCCGGCGCCGGGAGGCTCAGAAGCGAGCTGCAACGGCTTAAGACCGTGGACCGTCCGGCGGCCATCGCGGCCATTGGCGAGGCCCGCCTGCACGGCGATATCTCCGAGAATGCCGAATACGACGCCGCCAAGGATCGGCAGGGCTTTATCGAGGGTCGGATTGCGCGCATCGAGGATACGCTCGCCAACGCGCACATCGTCGATCCGGCGCAGGTCGATGCCGAGGGCCGCATCGTTTTCGGAGCGACGGTGGATCTCGAGGATCTCGAGTTGGGTACGCAGGTCCGCTATCAGATCGTCGGCGACGACGAAGCCGACATCAAGGCGTCCAAAATTTCCATCGAATCGCCGATTGCGCGCGCGTTGATCGGCAAGGGTGCGGGTGAGATCGCCGAAGTTCAGGCGCCGGGCGGCGTCCGCGAGTACGAGGTACTCGCCGTCCGCTATATCTAGCGATCGGCGTTGGATTTCGCGCCCGGAGCGCGCGGGAGCAGGCCCGCCGGTTCAGGGCACGCGGCGTCTGCGGCGCTCCCGCGATGCCGGTGCGGACGGCACCCCGGGAGGACCCCGCCGACTCAATGCGCCTGCAGACGGCGGTCTGGCCGGAGCCCTCGCGGTCGGGTTTCGTGGCCGTCGCGCCTGGGGTGTGGACTTTGCCATCGTCTTGCCTGCCTTGCCTGAGTCTCGAATGTTTGCTGCTTGCCTGCCCTGATCCACGAGCGGCCGCCGCTGGCCGCGCGTCGACGTGGCGTGAGCCGATTTTTCTTTTGCCACCGGTTCTTTCGGTGACGGCCGCCACAGTATCAGTAGCTTGCCTATGTGCTGCACCGGGGCCGCGCTGAGCTTGGCGCAGATCCGCCCCAGCATCGCATCGCGCTCGCCGCGGATGTCGCTGAACGCGCGCACCTTGATCAGCTCGTGCGCGCGAAGATTGGCATCGATCTCGCGAATGACAGAAGGGGTAAGACCGTGCTGGCCGATCGCGACAACCGGGCGCAGGTGATGGGCGCGGGCGCGCAGCGCGCGCCGTTCGGCGGAAGTTATGGTGAGCACCGGCGAAGTGTAATGGATCGCGGCTGAGGCGACGACTGCTTGGTTAGCGCATTTTGTGTCGCCTTGACGTGTCGCGGAATATTCAATTTCGTGTTGTCACGGAGCGGCGATGTCCTTGCGCATTCGCACCACTGCCATGGCCAGCGTGCCGACAAGCGGGATCTCGAAATGTTCGACCGCGGCAAATCCGGATGCTGCATAGAGGGGCTCGCCGGCAAGCGTCGCCACCAGTTCCATCGTCTTGAATCCGGCGTCTGCCGCCGCCTGCTCGCAAAGGCGCATCAGGGCCGCTGCGATGCCGCGGCGCACACACGCGGGATGAACGAAAAAGGCGCGGATCCGCGCTGGATCGCGCGCAGGGTCCAGCACGCTGGCGGCATCGGAGGTGTGGCCCCGGTCGGCGCCGAAAAGGGTTCTGCGCCGGCTCCAGCCGCCGCACCCTACGATGGTCGGATCTTGTGCGGCGACGAAATAGGTTCCGTCTTCGATGAGCTGGGTATCGACCGCGAATACCGATCCGACCGCGGCGTCGACCTGCGCCGGTGAATACCACGGCGCAAGCAAGATGCGGGCGGAGACCGCGATCAAGGTTTCGAGCTCGCCGACATCTTCAAGGCGCGCCGGGCGCAGCGCGAATGTCGTCGCAGTTGGCGACGGCGCGTCGGTCGAGCTCGGCCGCGTACCGCTCACCCTGCGACCGCAGAGCCGCGATGCGATAGCAGGTTGACGCCCAAATGCCGCGCCAGTCCACGTCCGCCCTCGGACATGACCTGATTATGGTTCCAGCGGAACGCCGGCTGCAGCAGCGGCGCCAGGACATTCATCCACGGCTTGGTGGTGACTACGGTCCAGTCGTAGCGCACGCGGGTCGTCTCGGCCTCGGGTGCGAGCTGCCAGCGTCCCGTGCCGCTCAAGTCGCCCTCGGCGACGCCTTCCAGCGACGAAGGTCGCTCGACCCTGGTCACGCGCATGGCGAAAACTGTCTCATGGCCTGGGCGTGGCGGTTGTGCGGTAATTCGGCGCAGCGCGGCGGCCAAGCCGTGGGGCGTCCGCGTCACATCGGCGCGGCAGCAACACGATTGGCGACCTCGATGAGATTGAGATCCGGATCGCGAAAATAGAACGACCGCAGATTGGTCGTCGCGCCGGTACGATCCACCGGGCCCAACAGGATTTCCACACCCTGCGCGCGGACATGGGCCATACAGTCGTCGAGCGGCAGCGAAGTAATAAAGCAGACATCCGCCGAACCGGGGACCGGGTGCTGCGCATGGGGCGTGAATTCGCGGCCGGCAAGATGAAGGTTGATCTTCTGGCTACCGAAAGCGACTGCCTTGCGCCCGTCGCCGAACGACACCGTTTTCATCCCCAGAACGCGCTCGTAGAAGGCGCATGCCTGCTCGATGCTGGCGACAGTCAGAACAATGTGATCGATGGCGGCTACGTGCATCACCGTGCAGGGTGCCCCCATTTCAGCGCCTCGGTGATTTCGGGGCACGCTCGATGAAACAGCATCCGCAGCCGCCCGAGAATCGGCTTGGCGAACGGTTGTGCCTTTGCGATGTAGCCGTCGAACTCGTCCAACATGTTTTTGCTGCGCGAGGTGCGCAGGGCCACGGGCGGCCGCGCGCTTGTCACGGAAGATGGGTTACGCGTCGAGCTTCGTGGCGCTTGGGTGCGGCTCATTTTTGTAGGCCCCTCGGACGTTCAATGCTGCCAGCGCGATTTGCAGCGCGATAAGCGCATAGGCGTGGTCGTGCCAGCTCCAGATAATCCACAGCACGTTGCTGAGCAGGAAGCACCAGAAGCCGAACTCGCGTTTGAGCTTCGCTTGCGATGCAATCAGCCAAGCGGCGATGACCGTGATGAGCATCGCCGGCCATTGGAGCAGATCCAGATAATCCATGAGGTGGAAAATAGTGTAGGCGGACGCCGGGATCGGTATTGGCTTCGTGTCGTTAGTGCAGGTCAGGTCAATCTACTTGCGATGCATCGGCGCTCGCGTCGCGAACTGCTCGTCCTGCGGCGTGGCCGGCAGTTTGCCGCTGATTCTCGCCTCGCGGATAACGCGCACGAGTAGATCCAGCCCCATCGGCGCAAGGGAGCGCTCCCAGAGCTCGCGCGCGGTTTCTCCCTTACGCACGAAGCACCAATCCTGGGCTGCGATGGCACCCGCGTCCATCCGCTCCGCAAGGTGATAGATCGAGCCACCCGCGATGGGGTCGCCTTCCCGGATTGTCCACTCCACGGCGGCGATTCCGCGGTGGCGCGGCAGTAGCGACGGGTGAAATCCGATGCCTCCCAGCCGCGAGCGCGCGAGCGCGTCGCTGGTAACGCGAGCATGACTGTGCGCTGCCACGATCAGATCGGTTCCATCGGCAATCGCCTCGGCGGGAACGATTGACGAATCGTCGAGCACAAACACTTCCAGACCTGCGGCCTTGGCCGCCATGGCGAGCCTGTCGTCGGTGGCGGGCACGATGACGCGCGCGATCTCGATGCCTTCCTTGAGCAGGCGCTCGAGCGCGGCGGCGCCGAAATAACGGGAGCCGACAAGCGTCAGCTTCATCCGGGCCTTTCCGGAGTTGTTTTCTGCCATGCGTTGGATCAAGGACGGTCGAGCAACAATCGGGCTGTCGCCTATCACATTGCCT
>Ga0209577_10007190_pt1 | contig 10249 bp, 11 predicted proteins | sample GraSoiAngelo_109_FD_185874 | JGI IMG/M metagenome (GOLD analysis project Ga0209577, IMG submission 185874) | Grasslands soil microbial communities from the Angelo Coastal Reserve, California, USA - 14_0903_12_20cm (SPAdes) (version 2) | ecosystem: Environmental > Terrestrial > Soil > Grasslands...
AATATCTCCGTTCGGGGCGATCGTCAGCCAGCGGGGATACTTGAATTTTGTTGCGAATACGTTTATATGGAATCCCTTTGGGACTGTAGGCAGAAATCCCGCTGGCGGTTTCCCCATTTCGGGTGCGTTGCTCGCTGACTTCGTCATGAACGGCGCCGGCAGCTTTGGCTTTTGGCCGTGCGTTACTTGCGCCGGCGCCATAGAAGACAGCAAGAATGTGAAGGCTAAGGTGAGAATGTTTCGTGCTCGCATAGCGGTACCCTTTCTAAAAATACGATTATCATCTCGCACTTATAATGCCTCAGACGCATGGCCCGTTCCAAATGGCTCATATTCCCAAGCGAGTTTTGGCGAACCAACAGGATGCTGCCGAATGGCGGCAAATTCCCCCGAGGCTGTCAGTTTGAGAACAAGTTGTTACTTCTCAACTGATATTGCGATAGATTGAAGTGGGGCGTTTTCTGAGAGAGTGCTAATCCTGGAACACCATTCCTCGTGAGGAGAACCGTTATGAGATCAATCGCATGTGCAGCACTGTTCTTGTCGGCAACAGGTCTGATCCTTGCGCAGAACAGTTATGCCCGCGCCGCGGCGAAGCCCGTCACCGTGGACATCAAGAATGCGCAAGGCCAAAGCGTCGGCACTGCGACCCTGACGCCGGCCACCAAGGGCGTTACCATCAAGATTGACATCAAGAACCTGCCGCCTGGCGAACACTCCATACATATCCATCAGGTGGCAAAGTGCGAGCCTCCCGACTTCAAGTCCGCTGGTCCACATTTTAGCGGTGGTGGCCATGCCCATGAGGGAATGCCTGCGGGCGATATTCCGGACTTTGCGTTGATCGTCGCTGCGGATGGCACGGCTCACGCCAGCACGGTTGCGCCGAACGTGACGCTCGGCACGGACGAGAATTCCGTCTTCAGCAATGGCGGCACGGCGATTGTCATTCACGCCGTCGCGGGTGGCACCAGCTCGGGTGCGCCGCCGCGCATCGCTTGCGGCGTCATCACCAAGCCGGAATAACCCCGGACCACGCCGCTTCTCAAAATTATTTCTTGTCCGGGCGCTCGGTCACGGCTTTGCCCGCTGCGCCCGGCAGCGGTGTCTTCTTGCCGCCCGTGGCCTCTCCATCGACTAACGCTTCGAGGCTCGGATAGCCGTAGATGGTCGGCGCATGATTCTGCATGAGACCGCCGGTATCGGCTGTGGGTCCGTAATTGCTGTGCAAGTCTCTTCCCACCATTCGGAGCATCGCCATCTGCTGGCCTCGATGGTGCGCGGTGTGCGCAATCCTACGAACCATCACCCATGCGCGTGATCGCTGGACGTCAAAGAATCTCGTTTCCGACTCCCACCAAACTTCTTCCTTCGCCTGCAGGGCCGCGAGCCTCTTTCCGCTGTCTTCCGCATAGCGCTTCATGAATTCCAGACGAGTCTCTGTCGCGGGAAGCGGCGGCGCGCCAACGTCAATTCCCAGCATGTTGATAAACCAAAGATTTTCGCTCACGCATTGATGCACCATCTGTTCGTGCACGGTTCGCCCTCGCGGGTCACCCTCTCGCGGACGAATCGGAAGGTCCCCGTCCCGGAATTCACTCCACACGCTCACCACTTTGATCCGTTCGGTTTCGTATGTTTCAACCAGGAATTCGTATCTCATGAAGTCCATCCTTATACGTGGGTTTGGCGAGTTTTTCTCGCCGCTCTATTGTTAAGAACTGGTGGTTGACTAAGCCACAACACAGGAGTATTTACACCCTTACGCGTGCTCCGCTTTGCTCCCTCCCGTTTTCGGCGCGCACGTCCAAAACAACCAAGGAGATCATCATGCCAAATTCTGTCCAAGCAATTCCTAAGGGGTATCACACCGTTACGCCATATTTAACTTGCAAGAACTCAGCCAAGGCGATTGATTTTTACAAGTCGGTCTTCGGCGCCGCGGAAATCATGCGAATGGCCGGGCCTGACGGAAAAATCGGCCACGCCGAAATACAAATCGGGGACTCCCGCCTTATGTTGGCCGACGAGTTCCCCGGCATGTCCAGCGCGCCCACGCCAGGAACCAAAAACCCGTGTGGTCTTTTCCTGTACTTGGAAAACGTGGACGCTACCTTCAACCGTGCTCTCGCTGCGGGCGCCAAGGTGGATATGCCACTTGAAAATCAATTTTGGGGCGATCGCTACGGCAAGCTGACCGATCCCTTTGGCCACCAGTGGGGCCTTGCGCAGCACATCGAAGACGTAGCTCCCGAGGAGATGAAGCGGCGCTCCGCAGAGTGGACCGCGAAGATGGCCAAAGCCGCCGGGAAGAGCTAAAACCTTCTGACTTCATCCAACGGAAAGGCCCCGTCGTTCTGAACCGGGCTGGCGGGGCCCTTCATTTCCTATTCCAAAGGCCAAAGCCAGGCCGCGCCGCGTACTCCACTGGCGTCTCCATGTTTAGCCGGAAGAATCGGCGTGTCTGCTTCGTGGCCAAAAACGTACTCTTTCAGACAGGGCGGAACATTCTTGTAGATGCGCGGAATCTGCGAAGCGCCTCCGCCCAATACGATTACATCCGGGTCAAGAAGATTGATCAGGTGCGCTAAAGCGCGCGTGAGGCGGTCTTCAAATCGACCGAGAGCGGCAAGAGCGGCTGCTTCACCTGCGCTGCTTCGCGCGATGATTTCGCGACCTTTCAGGTCGACGCCTGTTGCACGCTTATAATCCGCTTCCAGTCCCGTTCCGGAAATCCACGTTTCGATGCAGCCGTTCTTCCCGCAGTAGCAAGCCGAGCCGGGAAACTCGTCCGGCCGCATCCACGGCAAAGTGTTGTGTCCCCATTCGCCGGCGACTCCGTTCGAACCGCTGTGCACACGGCCATCCACGGCAATTCCGCCACCGCAGCCTGTCCCTAATATCACTGCGAAGACGATGTGCTTGCCCGCGCCCGCGCCGTCAGTGGCTTCGGAAACCGCCAAGCAGTTGGCGTCATTTGCGCAACGTACTTCACGTTCCAGCGCGCGGCCCAGGTCCTTGTCGAACGGTTTCCCGTTCAGCCACGTGGAGTTGGCGTTTTTCACCAAGCCGGTCTTTGTGGAAATGGTTCCGGGGATTCCCAGGCCGACCGTGGCGCTTCGTCCGAGTTTTTTCTCGATCTCTCGCACCGCTTCCGCTATGGCGCGCACCGTGCCGTCATAATCGTGCCGCGGCGTAGCAATGCGGTGGCGGTGCAATTCCCTGCCGTCTCGCTCGAGCGCAATGAATTCAATCTTGGTGCCGCCAAGATCCACGCCAATGCGAACGTGTTCCTGATTTTCTGGAGTTGTCGCCATCGATGGAGCTTCCCCCGGCGAGGTAGTCTACACCGCAGAGCATCTCTGTGAATGGCTGTGTTTTTGAAATTGTCGTGCAGTCGAGGGGGGCTTCAGCGCCCAGGCGCTATTCGTCGCCGCGGACCTGCCACCATTCCAAGCGTTCGAATTCAGCCGATTTTTCGGAGCCGTGTTCCTGATACCAGCGGCTCCAGGCGAGCGCGTCCGCGGGCAGACTTTCATCCGTGATTTCTTGAAGCGCGAGGAACGTCCAGCTTCGCATTTGTCCGGTTGTGCGAGGATTCATGGCCAGATCGAGGAGCCTCGGTACCATTCTCATTCGCTGCTTGCGAGTGAAGATTCCGCAATCGGACATATTGCAGCCCGCGCGATCGCGCACGGAGTTTGCGGGATCTTCCGTGAACGAAGTGAATAGCTCGTCGAGAACTTCGTCTTTGCCCAGAAAGCGCATTCCCTCGACGGCCCACTGGCGCACAACTGGATCCTTATCGTTGCGCGCATAATTCACGAGCAGGCCATGGATGCGCTCGTAGTCCACACCGCGGCCCGCCAACATGCCGAGATAGTAGACCGCCCAAGCCCGGTAGCGTGGGTCAGACTGCGCCCGCTGAATCAACAGATCGGCTGCATGCTCGTTCTTTTGCCAGCCTTCCAGCACAAGATTAATGTCCGTGTTGGCGTAACGGACTCGCAGGTCCTTTGAAAACTCGGAGCGCCGCTCCAATTGCTTCATGCGGTCGCTCATTCGAATGTAGCCACGCCAGCCGTCAACTAGCTCATCGAAAAGCTCCAGGGCACGCGTGTCGTGGCCAATGGCGCGTTCAAGCAACTCTTCCGCCTGCGCCTGGGCAGGGAGTGCGCGTACGCGTTCTACATCCTCATCCCATAAAGGCGAAAAAACGCGCGGCATCACTGGCCGCTTAACAGGAGCTGCTGCTGCCGTCCGCGAGTTGCTTATGCGGGAAGTGAACGACGACATCCGCCAAGCCATGAAACCGAACATACCGAACACCATCACAAAGAACACGCCGAGGGATGCCGCCGTCGACGTGCGCGGCCGTGCCTGAGTGAAGGTCTGCCCTGGCTCTTGCAGGATGGGTGTAACAGGCACACCGAGCGGCAAGTCCACTTCCACATGCGTATCCAATTTCAGGCCGGACAGTGTTTCGATCTGCGATACCACCCAGCGCGCTTCCTGGCGGCTGGCGATTTCGTCAGCCAGCGTGATTTTTCTGCCATCCTTCAATCGCATTCGAATCGCGTGCAGCGCGTTGTCCGAACTGCCGCCTTGCTGCATGTTGACCACCGGCAGAATGGAAACCACTTCGGAAACTTGGATTGTGCGGGCGCGCCCCAGGCCGAGGATTCCCCGGCGCGAAAGAATCTCTCCGCTGCGGACGCTAATAAGCGACCTGCCAAACGTAGTGTGCAGAAAACCCGCGATGATCAGTACGTCCGTCAGGCCGAAAAGGACAAAAAACAACATCGGCGCATGTTTCTGGTACATCAGGTAAATCACCGCGCTCCAGACCATGGCGACGAGGAGTAGAGTCAAGGCGCGGCCGGGATTCCGCAACGGCGGGAAATAGAATTCGGTGCCGCCGGAACCCGGCGAAACGACGGCCTTGATATGCGCGGGCTGCGGGACGTCGTTGGAATCCGTGTCGGTGGTCTGCGATGCAGGAAAAGCGAAAGTGTCCGCTCCACTTGTAATTCGCATTCCGAAATTACTCGCCAGTGCGGACGAAGCTGCGCCGCGAAAAACGGGGATTTCAAAATCGTCAGAGTAATCCACCCCGGGCACGTCCGCCTGCGCGCGGAGTATCCAAAGAACTTGGTCGTTCGGATTGTCGAGATTGGTTACCAAACTGTCTGCGGGGACTGAAAATTCCACGGGAATGGCAAGGCCAAGCGGCCCTGGCTGCACGGCCCCGGTGGGAACATTCTGGTCCGCCTGCCAGAGAACGACTTTACTGGTGCTGCGGCTGTCGCCTGATCCAGCGACGATTTTGCGCACGCAAGAGAGCTTTAGATCGACGCCGTGCTCCGCGCGAGTTTCGAATTTCAGGTGAATCCTTCCACTCACTTTTTCGCCCGGTAAGAACGGAAGCGCATCGAACTCAAAGTAAGTGTCGCCGAAGCGCCGGTGGCGAATCGTGGCGCGCAGGGTGTTTACAAGAAGAATCAAGCCGAGTGACGAAAAACCGAGAACTAAGAATACGCGAGGATCGTTCGCACGAACCATCTTCGGAACGAGATTCGCAGCCACGGGAAGCGTGATCATGTTGCATAAAATGCAGATCACCCAATAGGTGATTTCGCTCTTCTTATTTCGGCTTTCCGCCCGGCGCGAGGCCCAATCCGTCCGCCACAACCAGGGAGAGAGTGGATTTGCTTCCATGCGGGCAGCCTGTTGCTTTAAGAGCGCGTATCCCCGGAAGGCTGCATAGATGAGCCCGCCACCGATGAAAACAAAAACCGAGGCGACCATGATGCCGAGGGCGAGTTGGAACGTATCGAAATTCCCGCGGCTGACCAGGTGCGCGTAAGCGAAGGCGAGGCCCCCGCATAGAAACGGCAGTCCAAAGAGGGTCAGGAAAGCGGCGGCGCCCTTGGAAGGCTGTGTCATTCCTTGATTCTAGAATCGTTCGGTGAGACAAAGTAGAAACAGTGGGCTGAAATTGCTATCGCGGTTATACCTGAACTCAAGGACAGGCCCGTCTTTGCGTTTCAGACAGAACAGAGCAAGCGCCGGCTACGAACCGGCGATTTTAAGCGGCGACCAGTTTCGGCCCGGGCTTGCGGCGAGGCTTGCCGGATTCTTCAAGCAACTCACGCTCGGCGCGGGTCCAGTCTTCAAGCGCATTTCCGGGTGCGCCGCTGCGCTCCAAATAGATTTGGTAGGCGCGCAACGCGATTTCTTCCCTGGTCGGACGCACTGCGGCTGCCCGCGGCTTTTTCACCGTTGGCAAGGAACTCTTCCCATTCTTGGACATGCTCTTCCCCTTTCGACTGCTGCTCCCATTTTACAATCAGTGGAACGCCATCTCCTCGAAATTCGCTGAAGATGGCATCGAAAGATTCAATCCTTCAAATCGAAGAAATGGGAAGTGGTGCAGCAGAAAAATAGTCGTGGGAGGGCGAAGTGACGGAAATCCGCGTATCACGCGGATTCAATAACCCTCGGTTTCGGCCAGGATGACTTGCGTGTGCCGATTCCAGAGCGCGACTTTCGTACCGGGATACTGAGCAGCAAGTGCAGGGAGCCTCCGGCGAGCCGTCTCCAAGTCTTTGAAGCTCTCCAATTCAAGCCGCTGACCGTCAGCGTCCATTATCAAAACTTCGTAAATGGCGTCTAGCACAAGAGAATCCTTCCCCCCCATGATGTACTCCTTCCTTTAGTGTAGTGCGGGAAGAAGGAAAATCGTTTCAATTGGGGAAAGTGGTGTGAGTCAGCGAGCAGCGGCGCCTTTCGGCTCACCAAAGGCAGGAACGACGCCAAGCTGATGCATCAGTCCCCAAACATCCCAGCTGACGTAGGAGTCCATGATCTTGGTATTCACGGTGTGGATGATTGTGATTCCGTCTACGCACACTTTCTTGTTCGTGGCGGGGATTCCCATGAATTCGCCCTTGTGAGTGCCGGAAATAGTCCACGCAATGGCCAGCTTTTCATTTTCACCAAAAGAGTCTTCGATGATAAATCGCAGATCAGGAAAGGCAGTGATAAAACGCGTGACTAGGCGTTTGTACGCTTCAGGGCCAACCGCCGAACCAGTGGCGTTGGGATCGTGGAGAGCGTGACTGGGAGAGAGGATTTCGTCCACCAGTTCGAGCCGGCGTTTGTTCCAAACTTCCTCATAGAGTTGCCGAATGATGGCTTTGTTTTCGGCATCGGCTGACATGGGGTTCCTCCTCCTCCGGATCATGGCGAACCGGCAATCACGGAGATGGGCCCTGCCTCACGAAGCGATTTGCAAACCTGGAAGGGGTGAGGCCTGCCAGAGCGTACTCCCAGCTGGAATTGATTGCAATTGTTTCACGAATCTCCTGTCACGAATCTCCACGGGAGGTTGTTCATTGCGCTGGAGATAGTAGATGACCAAAATGCACCGGGCCCGCCGCAGAGAAAAGCGCGGCGGGCCCAGGTGGAAGCTGAATTACTTCAGCGTGGGAAGACTGCCCAGAGACAGTCTTCGTGATCGTTAGCTCTTTGTCGGGATGGAAACCGGCTCGGAGAGTTTGAACGTCAGGTGCGTCTCGGATGGGAGCTTGACGTCCTTCTTGTTGGTCAAGATCGCCGTGGCAGTCCCGGCGCCAGCGCCGACTGGACCGCCTATCAAAGCGCCTGCACCGCCGCTGGCGAGCGCGCCGATGAGCACGCCAGTTCCGGCGCCGCCACCAATCATCAGCAAGTTTCGCTTCTTGTGGTTCTTGCTGGAGCGGTGAAACGCCGTTGTATGGATGGGATAACTTGTCCCATTCACCCTAACGCTGTGGAGGGCGAGGCGCAGGTCCGCATCTCCCTTGATTCGTCCACCATGCCGTGATTCCACGATGACGCCGCTAACGCGGGCGCCCTTGGGAATCACTGTGTTTCCATCGACGATGACCGGCTGCGCAACAGTTGCTGCGAAGCGATCACCGGCTTTGGTCCGGTCCGCCGAGACAGGCTGATCGAGAACCACCTGGATCGGCGTGTGTTGCGGCAGCGTCGTAGTGTCACGGCTGCCTGCACGCACCCTCATGGCGACGCCAAGCCCAAGTGCCAGCGACAGTGCCGCCAGACCTCCGACCACACCGTAGGAGCGTTTGGTTACTTTCATGAACACCTCCGGCAGTTTCGACGCAGTGTTTTTGCCAGAGGATGTCCTTCTAACATACTCAAATGATGTGGTTTATTGATGATACATTCCGATCGGGAAGTAAGAAATTCCGCCTGGGCGTAATCTGGATGTACCGTTACTACTAGATGCTACGCTTCGGCACCCAGCAAGGGTGGTCAATAAAACCACCCTTCGCTGGAACCATTAGTGAAGTTGTTCGCGCAGTAGCGCCAAATGCAATCGCGAACCACGGGTCCGCGAATTACGGGGTAACGCGGACGCTAATCGCAAGGTTGGAGCCTTTTTCCTGGCGATACGTCACATCGGCGTTCGCTCCAACTTTGAGGCTGCCATCTATAGTCGTATTCTTATCGATCATGAAGGTCATGGTCTTGGGAGTGTTTGGATCCTGTTGCAGGTTGTGAGTTTGCGATTGTCCCACGGTGAGAGTGAAAGAACTCTTCTCCACCGAAGCAATCTTTCCTGACACGGACTGCTCTTGTGGAGCGTTGGAATTGCTTGACAAACTTAGAAGCGCGGCCTCGTGGGTCGTGGGCGGCGAAAAGGCCCAGACTGCTACAACGAGAGTTAGACCGGCCACAGTGGTAAATAATACTCGTCCGGCATTCTTCATTTTTGAACCCTCCTAGGATTTTTCGGCCGAGCCTGTTTGTTTTTGCAGTAAATTTGCCACGACCACTGGTTGGCGTGAAAAATCTTACATCCTCTGTCGAATATTGAGCTTACGAGGAGCGCTGGCAACAGAAATCTTTCCGGGAAATAGGTACTAGAACGAGAAATCTCTTCATCATTGATTTCAAATCCGACTAGATTCTGCACACAAACAAACACCTGCCCCGGAATTAGGGTGATCTCTGGCGCGAGCTCCTTAGTCTGGAATTGTCGGGGGAACTCTATTTCGTTGCGGACTCTGAGTCTGCGGCAGGCTGAGCTGCAGTATCAACGAAAGAAGGATTGAGAGAGGCCGTGAGGTCGTAAGACTTTCCGCGGTCGGTGAGTCCGGTGACGAGCAGTTCGTAACGGAAGCCCTCCGGATGGCTCTTGCTCCTCAGAAGGACAAGCAAGCCTCGCACTTCCGCTTCGGAATGGACGATTACCTCTCCTTCCATAAGTAGTGGAGTGACGAGCGTGCCGTGAAATTCGGTGCCGTCGCGATCGGTGTCAGAATCGACGGAATCCAGCATTCTTACTTCCAGCACCGTGCCCTTGGGAAGGGCGTCCAGAGCATCTCCACTAGTCTGATTAAGACGAGTTTGTAGATGAAATTTCAGGACGGCGCCTGCGGCGACTCGGACCGGTGCAATAGCAACACTCTGACCAAAAGCGGGGTTAGCAAGCAGGCTGACCGAACACAGAAGCACGGCGAAGGAACGGCGCATGGGCTGGGCCTTTCTCCCTCAGAAAAACGAGAGCGACACACTAATAATTTTAAGTTCGCCCGGGGACGCGGTCAACGCGAACGTCACGATAAGTTGCGAATCCCTAACTCTTGCTTTCGCCCATATTGCACTCCCGAATCCAACGCCCGTAGTTTTAACTGTTAAGAAGAAACAAAAGGGCCGCGGGAGATTCACGCGGCCCTAAATCGCAAATGCAGATTGTTTTGCTCTTTGACCCTTCGCTGAAAAACGCTCAGGAGAAACTCGAATACGATCTGCCAGAATCTGCCCGAAGCTACCGCGACTTCAGCCTGAGCCGAAGAAGGGCAGTGAGAGTAAATCACCGTTCACACCGAAGTGTGAAGAGCTTGAGCGTGCCTCCCCGCGGCCCGTGAGAGCTTAGGGATGCTTGCGTGGCATGACCCGCACACCATAGCGGGTTGAGCCACGACTACTTTAGAAAGGAGGTGATCCAGCCGCAGGTTCTCCTACGGCTACCTTGTTACGACTTCACCCCAATCATGAGTCATACCTTGGGCGCTTGCGTCCTTGCGGTTCGCGCGGCGACTTCTAGTACAGCTCACTTTCGTGATGTGACGGGCGGTGTGTACAAGGCCCGGGAACGTATTCACGGCGTCGATCTGATACGCCATTACTAGCGATTCCGGCTTCATGCAGTCGAGTTGCAGACTGCAATCCGAACTGA
>Ga0209577_10007191_pt1 | contig 10249 bp, 7 predicted proteins | sample GraSoiAngelo_109_FD_185874 | JGI IMG/M metagenome (GOLD analysis project Ga0209577, IMG submission 185874) | Grasslands soil microbial communities from the Angelo Coastal Reserve, California, USA - 14_0903_12_20cm (SPAdes) (version 2) | ecosystem: Environmental > Terrestrial > Soil > Grasslands ...
TGAGCCGAAGCCGCGATGACGAGCGACGAACTTGTAAGCGGTTTCGGAAATCGCCGCGAATCCCGGAACGCGATCGTAACTCCACGCCAGCCAAGTTCTCGAAGGTCGATATGCTAACGATTGATAGACCGCTTCCGCTGCGAAGAATGCCGTGCCATCAGGTTCGATAAAAACCATCGAGTGCTTGAACTCATCGCGTGAAATTTCAGGAAAGTAGTCCGCCGCCTCCTGATAGGTAGCGTAGTCGATTTTGCCGGCGGTGATTTCTTTCCAGCGCTCGATCCACAACCGGCAGAAATCACACTCTCCGTCCCAGAGCAGGAGCGGTTTGGACGGCGGATTAGAAACGCGCAGGCGCATTCATGTTAGTAGAACGTGAGAGGTGAGGTGTGAGAAGTGAGAAGTTGCTTTGCGTTTCCATCCACTTCTCCCTAATCCTGAAATTCCGCCCATACCGGTGCGTGATCGGACGGTTCCTTGCCTTTGCGCATTTCAATATCGATTCCGGCTGCGCTGCATCTTTTCGCCAATGCATCGCTCGCCAGAACCGCGTCGATGCGAAGGCCGCGATTTCTTTCAAATGCACGCATCTGATAATCCCACCAACTGTAAAGTTCGCCTTCCTTGTGATGGATTCGAAGCGTATCGCGTAACCCGATTTGGCATAGTTCTCTAAACGCAGCGCGTTCGCCCTCCGAAGCCATGATGGCCCCATGCCAGAGGTCTGGATCGTAAACATCGGTGTCTTCCGGGGCGACGTTGAAATCGCCGCACACGACGAGATCACGGGATTTTTCTCTTGCGATGCAATCACGGAACCGGCGATACCAAAGAAGTTTGTATTCATAAGCCGTCGAGCCGACTGCCTGACCATTCGGTGCATAAATCGAGAACACGCGCGTGTCGCCAATCGTCGCGGCGATCACCCGCGCCTGCGGGTCGACGACTTCGTCACAAAGCGACGGGCGGACCTTGCGCAGCTCGGCCTTCGTGAGAATCGCCACGCCGTTGTACGATTTCTCCCCGTGACAAGCGGAGTAATAACCAACCGCTCGCAAAGCGAGCGCTGGAAATTGGCCGTCCGGGCATTTTGTCTCCTGTAAGCAAACTACATCGGGCTTCGTCGCCTCCAGCCAGGCAAACAAGCGATCCTGTCGTTTGCGCAGCGAGTTGATGTTCCACGAAACGATTTTCATAGGATGTCATTCTGAGCGAAGCGAAGAACCTCTCATTCGCTGGTGGATCACACTAAGTAACTTGCGTGATTGTTCACGCAATTGTGAGGTCCCTCGCCGTCTTCGCGGCTGGGGATGACTCTCGGTGAGGAGTCAGAGGTGAGACGTGAGAAGTTAACATCTCACATCTCGCCAATCACTTCTCACAAATCCAGCTCCACTCCCGGTGGTGGTACAATCATCTCCGAGGCGGGAAGCGCGGCGGACAAAGTCGCGCGCATCCACTCCACTGCCGGGGGATCGCCGTGCACAAGCACAATTTTTTTCGGGGCGAATTTTTTTGCGTACGCAACAAGCGCCTCACGCGTTGCGTGTGCGCTGAACTGGAATTGTTCGATGTTGCAGCGGACACGTTGCGGCGGTTTTTCAGGATCAAGAGCAACTTCGCCGCCCGTGCCGGCGTCGCGCAGAAGACCGGCGGGCGATTCGGGATTCGCGTAGCCGACAAAAAAAATCGAGTGCTGTGGGTTTTCGATTAGTCGGCGGGCAAAAACATTGGAGAGCGTTTTGGGAATCATCATCCCGCTGGAAAGGACATACACGTGTCGCGCGCGCAGCGGTGCATCGCGTACTGTTTCATCGTTCAAAATAAACGGCGCTACTTCCCTCATCAGTTGCAGGCGCGGCAATTGCCGGCGCGTCATCTGTGCGCGGCGATCGTAGATACCAGTCATTTTTGAGCTAAGACCGCCGATGTAGATCGGAAATTCAGGCCCCGAATACATTCGGGATTCACGACGAAACTTGTATAACATCGCCAGGATCTCCTGTGTCTTGCCTAACGCGAATACTGGTATGAGCACGCCTGAGCCGCGCTCGAAAGCGCGCTCGAGCGCCTCCGCCAAGCGTCGCTCTTCACCGGCTCGCGTCCAGCCCGGCGGCTTTGCGTGATCGCCTCGCGTGCATTCCATGATCAAGATGTCGACGTTTTCTTCCGGGAAAGGCGCCGCCTGCATAATTGTTTGATCGTCGAAATTCACGTCGCCCGTGTAAAAGACGGTTTGGCCTTCGGCGCGCAGAAAAATTCCAGACGAGCCAAGGACGTGTCCTGCGTCGAAAAGCTCGAACGTCAGCGCGTCTTTTTCGCGCTGTGGTGCCCGCTCGCCGGCAGTGGAGACCCGCTGGCGCAACGGGCACCAGCGCCAACGCTCCGATGCCCTGTCCGTCTCACGATGCGTAAAAAGTGGATACGACATTTCTCCGATCTCTTCGCGTTGGCGCGTCATCACGTTGACCGAGTTGTGCAAAAGCACACTGCCGATCTCTGCCGTGGCCTCCGTCATGAACACGCGCGCGCGTGGAAAGCGCCGCATCGCCACCGGCAACGTGCCGATATGATCTTGATGCGCGTGCGAAATGAGGATCGCTTCAATCCCGCGATCCGCGATTGCCTTAAACTGAGGCAATGCGTCCTCCCCAGTATTCTTTGGATGCATTCCAGAGTCGAGCAGTAGCCGGTGGCGGCCAATCTCAAGGTAGTACGAGTTCGCGCCAATCTCTGTACGACGAGTGAGATTAATGAATTTCAAGGCCGCTTCTCCTGTTGTTCACTCAGTTCATTGTAACCAGAATCTCACCCGCCTGGTCTAAACAAGAGGGGTAAGAAGAATTTGCGATAGAGGCAACTCTATCTTGGGAACTTGGTTCAATGAACATGTTGGCTCAGTTGCCTGCGTCGCTATGGAACGATGAGACTGCGGCCCATCTTTTGAACCGGGCGAGGTTTGGTGCCACGCCAGCTGAAATCGACAGCGCGCGAAAGAAGGGTCTCGTCGCCATGGTGCGAGAACTTGTCGATGTGCGCGCCGATGCCGGAAATGTTCCGCCGCCCGCCTGGGCGAAGCCGCGTAACATTCGCGCAGCGCGGATGGCGCTCAAAGCCGCAAAGGAGCGCGGCGAAAATTTTCGCGAAACGGCACGGCAATTCCGCGTGATGGAGGGAGATGAGATTCTCGATCTCCGCCGCTGGTGGCTCGAGAGAATGATGAATAGCCCGGCGCCGCTTCTGGAGAAGATGACTCTTTTCTGGCACGGTCATTTCGCTACAAGCGTTCAGAAAGTCAAAGACGGTTACTGGATGTGGCTGCAAAACGACACGCTCCGTCGAAACGCGCTTGGGAATTTTGCCACACTGGTCAAAGCGATTTCGCGCGACCCGGCGATGATGATTTATCTCGATCTTCAGCAGAACCGCGAAGCGCATCCGAACGAGAATTGGGCGCGCGAGTTGATGGAGCTTTTCACCGTCGGAATTGGCAATTACAGCGAGGATGACATTCGCGCAGCGGCACGTGCGTTCACCGGCTACCGGATCGACATGACCACGCAGCAATTTCGTTTTGCACGGATGGAGCAGGATCTCGGAACGAAGAAGTTCATGGGCCACACCGGCCCCCTTAATGGCGATAACGTCATCGACATTCTTGTCAGGCAACCAGCATGCTCGAGGTTCATCAGTCGAAAATTGTGGCGATTTTTTGTCGAAGATGAACCCTCGCAGGAAATTGTCGACGCTATCGCCAGCCGCATTCGCGCGCACAATTTCGAGATGCGCCCGGTGCTGCGCGAGATTTTCAGCTCGGCCGAATTTTATTCCGATCGCGCGATGGGGACGCAGATCAAAAGCCCGCTGCAATATATCGTGCAAACATCGAAGCTACTCGAAACGCAGCTGCCCTCGCCGATTGTCGTGCAAAACGCAATGCGGCAGATGGGCCAGATTCTGTTTGCGCCTCCCAACGTGAAAGGCTGGGACGGTGGCAAAGACTGGATCACAACCTCAACATTGTTGTTCCGCTACAATTTCGCGAATTATCTAATCAGCGGCGACGCGATGCTGCCCGCAGGCCAGGCGGCGCGCGCGAAGCCGCAGGACGCCGGCTTGCGTCAATCGGTGCAACGGCGGCAACTCGCCGAGCAGATTAAACGCGACCCCATCGACGTCAGTAAATTCGTGCCCGACCCATTGCGGGACAAGCCACACCAGCTTGTCGATCTCTTGAGCGGTCGCTTTTTCCGGACCCGTCTGGCGGAAAAGGAAACCAACACGTTCGTGCAATTCCTTGAGTCGCGGAAACCTGACACGAGCGACGCAACCATGCGCGAGCTCGTGCACCTGATGATGAGCACGCCGAAATTTCAGCTCGCCTGACGAATGAAAACGAAAAATACATTGCAGACTCGCCGCGAATTCTTGCGCACCTCGATGCTCGGTGCAGCTGCGACATGGACGCTGCCGGTTTTTCTTGAGAAAACGTTTTTTGCGCTGGATGCGATAGCAGCAAATGCGGTGACGCAAACGGCCACCGGAAAGGATGGGACTATTCTCGTTGTTCTGCAGCTGGCCGGTGGAAATGATGGCCTTAACACCGTCGTGCCGTATGCAGACGATGCCTATCATCGCGCGCGGCCGCGCCTTGCGTTGCCTGACGAGCAAATTCTTACGATCGACCATCATGTCGGTCTGAATCCAAAACTCGCAGGGCTGAAATCACTCTACGAGGAAGGACATCTCGCCATCGTACAGGGCGTCGGTTATCCGAATCCGAATCGCTCACATTTTCGCTCGACGGAAATCTGGCAAACGGCATCCGACGCGGACCGAAATGAAACGCACGGTTGGTTGGGCCGTTACTTCGACAATTGTTGCTCTGGCGCCGATCCGACCATCGGCGTGGCGATCGGCGAAGAAATGCCGCAGGCGTTCGCGGCAAAAAATTCCACAGGCATTACGTTTTCGCGTCCGGAGCAATTTCGCTGGCGCGCGTCCGCGTCTAACACCGGCCACATGAGCACGGAGGAAATTTTCTTTCGCCAACTCAACGGCTTCGACGAAGAAAACACACCGGCCGCAACTGATGGCGCTTCAATTGGAACGCTGCCGGGAACATCCAAGAGCGACTTGAGCACGCTGGATTTTTTGCAACGCACCGCCCTCGATGCCCAATTGAGCTCTGACAAAATTCTGGCGATCGCGCGCAAATACAAATCGACCATTCCGTATCCGCAGGGTCAGCTGGCCGCGAGTTTGAATATTATCGCGCGCATGATTGCTGGAGGCTTAACAACTCGGGTTTACTATGCGAGCCACGGTGGATTCGACACGCACGCCGGACAATTTAACACGCACGGACGTTTAATGACCGAGCTCAACGACACGATCGCCGCGTTCGTCGCGGATTTGAAACAGCAGGGAAATTTCGAGCGCGTTTTGTTGATCACCTTTAGCGAATTCGGTCGGCGCGTGGCGGAAAACGCGAACGGCGGTACCGATCACGGAACGGCTGCGCCAATGTTTGTGCTTGGTGGCAGGGTCAAGCCAGGATTATTCGGCAAGCATCCAAGCTTGACTGAACTCGATGACGGCGATCTGAAATTCAATACGGACTTTCGCAGTGTTTATGGCACGGTGCTGGATAGTTGGCTGAATACTCCAAGCCAAATCGTGCTCGGGAGAAAATTTCCCTCGCTGGCGATCCTGTAGGCGGTCGCTGTGCCACACGCATCGCCCTCGTCGCCGTTAGAGCACTTGCTGAAAAATGCGCAGCCAGTTTCCGCGCAAGATTTTTTCGATCTGCTCGTCGGTAAATCCGCGCTCGATTAATCTCCGGGTGAGATTGCGCGCGTGAGAATGGTTCCTTAGATCGGGAATAAAATGCGGTGTGGTGAATTTTGCAGCGAGTTCTTGTTGTCTCGGCTCAGGCCACTGCCGATAGATGAATTCGAAAAAATCAAAGCCGATTCCGACGCAGTCAATGCCGATCAGATCGGCGACATGCTGGATGTGATCGATGTAACGATCCATGGTGCTCTCTTCTTCCCTGGGGCTCACCAGCACGGAATTTATGCCGATTACGCCGCCGCGTTCGCCGATCATCTCGATCTGCTCATCGCTAATGTTGCGCTCGATGTCGTAGTAGCGGCGGACATTTGTGTGCGACACGATAGGCGGCTGTGTTGTAATCGACAAAATTTCGTCAAACCCGGCTGGGTTGATGTGCGCAAGATCAATGATCACTCCGAGCCTTTCGCATTCCCGTACTACGTCCTGCCCGAAGCTCGTTAGACCCTCCGACGACGAGCCACTCGCTCCGAAGACCCCGCCATGTCCCGCTGCGTTGCTTCGCGCGTGTGTAAGCCCAATTGAACGCACACCCAGTTCGTAAAAGGCGCGCAATAAGTCCAAATCTGTCCCAAGCGGCTCTATTCCCTCCATCGTGATGAGCAGCGCGATCTTGTCTGCTCCGCGCGCTTTCTGAATTTCGCGATAGCTTTTGCAGATCGCGAAGCGGCCGCATTGCTCCGTCTCAGCGTACAACCGCGCGATTTGATCGAGGGCTACGCGCAGACCTGTTTCCGGAAGGTAACGATCCTCAATGTAAATGGCTACGCCTGCCACGCCGACGTTCCCCTCCTCGAATTCCCGCAAGAACTCTGTTTCGAGAACATTTTTGCGGTCGCGTTTTTCATACAAGTCCATCGGCAGATCGAAATGCAGGTCGATGATCCCACCGGCGTGGAGCCGGTCTGCTCGTTCTGCCATGGATTTGGTCATACGATTCTTTGCTGGCGGTCTAGGTCGCCGTCGTGGACTGAAAAGCCGTGCCCGCGGAAGGCTTCAGAAAGATTACTATTTACTCAGTTCGAGCATGCGCAGGATGGGTATCTCTGCGCGCTTGCGCACTGATTCCGGCAAAGTGATTTCCGGTTCCATGTTTAACAGCGCGTCGTACGCCTTCTCCAACGTGTTCATCTTCATGAATCGGCATTCGCCGCAAAAACAATTATCTGTTGGCCCGGGAATGAACGTCTTGTGGGGAATCTCTTTGCGGAGCCGATGCAACAGTCCGGCTTCAGTCACGACAATGATTTCGGGCGCAGGGGATTCCTTGCAAAAGGTGACCATTTTTTCAGTGGAACAAACTTCATCGGCCAGCATGCGGACGGCATAGGTGCATTCCGGATGCGCAACAACAGGCGCATCAGGATATTCCTGGCGGATTCTGTTGATGCTGCGGGCGGTGAACTCAACGTGCACGTAACAGGTACCTCGCCATAGATCCATTTTGCGACCGGTTCGTTCCATTACCCAGGCCCCGAGATTTTGGTCGGGGACAAAAAGAATATTTCGATGGGCGGGCGCGGCGCGCACAATCTTGTCGGCATTGCCGCTGGTGCAAATCACGTCAGCCAGCGCTTTCACTCCGGCACTGCAATTGATATAGGCGATGACGTAATAATTTTTATCGGCGTGTTCTTCCAGGAACTGCGCTAACTTTTCCGGCGGACACGATTCGGAGAGCGAGCAGCCAGCGTCGAGGTCCGGCAAAATCACGCGCTTGGTGGGATTAATAATCTTGGCTGTTTCTGCCATGAAATGGACGCCGCAAAATAAGATCACGTCGGCGTCTGTTTTCGCAGCCTGATAACTCAGGCCTAACGAATCCCCGACGAAGTCGGCGACATCCTGCAACTCGGGCACCTGATAGTTATGCGCGAGAATAACAGCGTTTCGATCACGCTTTAGTTCCAGCAGCTCTTCTGCAAGATCAACTGCTGGGCGCGACAAGCTGTCAAAGTTTATGCCGGCACTTACCATCGGCTAATATGGCGGTTTTTTGGTCTGTTTACAACGCTGGAAGTTGTCGTTGTGGAGGCGCTTGTGCCAGGCGCCTTCGGCGGCTGACCCAGCCGCCGCTATAATACGACCGCCGCGCGCATCGCTTCAATCGGCGCTTCGCGATCGAACCAGAGCGAGAATGAGAGCGCGCCTTGGTACAGCAGCATCGACAAACCGTTCGCGCCGCGCGCACCGGCTTCCTCTGCTGCGCGGAGCAATGCCGTTTTCGACGAGCCGTAAACGCAATCGAAGACGATGTGATGCGGCGCAAGCAACCGCGCCGGAATGGGTGCGGGATCGCTCGGATTCATTCCAAGCGGGGTCGCATTAACGATGAGATCGATATCGGCAAGTTGCATCCGCATTGCCCACTCATCCCAGGCTACCGCTTCAATCCGCGCGGTCGGGCCTAACACTCTTGGTCCGGAAAAAAACGGCCGCAATTGCTCTGCGAGTGCGTTTGCCTTTTCCAGAGTTCGATTCACCAGAACAAGACGCTCACAATTTTCCAGCGCGCATTGCCACGCAACGGCATGCCCAGTTCCGCCGCCGGCGCCAATGATCATGACGCGCAGATCGCGTAGATCGATCGAGAATTCAGTGCGAATCGACCGCAGAAATCCTTCGCCGTCTGTATTTGAGCCAATCAGTTTTCCATCGCGAACGCGAATCGTGTTTACTGCGCCGGCGCGAGTTGCGGATTGGTTCCCCTCATCGATTTGTGCGAAGGCCGCGATCTTGTGCGGGACGGTGAGATTAATTCCAACGAAGTCGAGTCTGCTCAAAAACAGCAACGCTGATCGCAGTTCGTTGGCGCGGATGTGAAATCGGGCATACTGCATCTCGATCCCGCAGGCGCGCAGAGCAGCGTTTTGCATTTGAGGTGAAAGCGAGTGCGCGACCGGATCGCCAAAAACGCCGAGCCGAATCGGCGGATCAATGTTGCGCGCTATCTCAGCCCATTTCTCGAGGTCAGCCAGCGTGTAGCGCTCGGTGGTTGGGTTGGTTTTCATTTTCGCAGGGATATTGAACGTAGCATAGACATCGTGTCTGTGGGGCTGGCGGGCGTCTTGCCTGCCGGATCTTTCTCGACCGGGCGAGACACCCGGGTGCCCCACAGGGCAGAATGCCTGTGCTACATTGAACCCGTCACAATGACAACCTCAACCGGCAGGCCCTCGGACTTTATTCGTGACATTGTCGCCGAGGATGTTCGTGCAGGAAAATACAAACAAATCATTACGCGCTTTCCTCCAGAGCCGAACGGCTATCTGCACATTGGTCACGCGAAATCGATTTGCCTCAATTTTGGGATCGCACGCGAGTTTGGCGGCATTTGCAACATCCGTATGGATGATACGAATCCGACAAAGGAGGAAGCCGAATATGTGAGGTCGATCATGACTGACGTGCATTGGTTGATCGATGGCTGGGCAGATAATCATCTCGGTGGCGCACCGTTGTATGCATCGGATTATTTCCAAAAATTCTACGACTACGCGGTGGATCTCATTAGGAAAGGCAAGGCGTACGTTGATGACATGACGCGTGAGGAGACGGACGAATATCGCCGCATCGGAAAAGCCAGCATCTTTCGCGATCGCTCAGTCGAGGAAAATCTCGACCTGTTTGCGCGAATGAAAGCTGGCGAATTCCCCGATGGGGCGCGCACATTGCGCGCGAAGATTGACGTGAACGCGGCCAATGTCTGGCTGCGCGATCCGGTGCTGTACCGTATTCGGCACGCGTCCCATCATCGCACCGGTGACAAGTGGTGCATTTATCCGATGTACGACTGGGCGCACACGCTCAGCGATTACATCGAAGGGATTACGCACTCGATTTGCACGCTGGAATTCGAAGTGCACCGACCGCTTTACGATTGGATACTCGATGCGCTCGAATTGCCAGAGCCGCGCCCGCATCAATACGAGTTTGCGCGGCTTAATCTCACCTACTCGGTCATCAGCAAGCGCAAATTGATCCAGCTCGTAAGCGAAAAACTGGTAAACGGCTGGGACGACCCGCGCATGGCCACCATTTCCGGATTGCGCAGACGCGGCGTCACGCCAAGCGCGTTGGGCACGTTCGCTTACAACGTCGGGATCACAAAATACCCGAGCATGACCGACATGGCATTGCTCGAACACACGATGCGGGATGAGTTCAATCGCACCGCCACGCGCCGGCTCGCCGTTCTGCGGCCGATCAAAGTTGTGCTCACCAATTATCCGGAGGGAAAAACCGAAGAGCTCGATGCAGTTAACAATCCTGAGGATTCAAATGCCGGAACACGCAAAATTCCATTTGGTCGCGAGCTCTACATCGAGAGCGACGATTTCATGGAGACGCCGCCGCCGAAATATTTTCGGTTGCGACCCGGTAGCGAAGTGCG
>Ga0209577_10007192_pt1 | contig 10248 bp, 12 predicted proteins | sample GraSoiAngelo_109_FD_185874 | JGI IMG/M metagenome (GOLD analysis project Ga0209577, IMG submission 185874) | Grasslands soil microbial communities from the Angelo Coastal Reserve, California, USA - 14_0903_12_20cm (SPAdes) (version 2) | ecosystem: Environmental > Terrestrial > Soil > Grasslands...
CGGTTTACGACTCAAATCGCGCCGCGGCCACAGCGCTTGCCAGCGAGCTTGGATGCGCCGCGGCACAGGATTTGTCGGAAGTCACGGCACAGTCCGATGTGATCCTCACCGTAGTGACCGATGACAACGCGATGCGGCGAATCTTCGCCGGACCCGGTGACAATTTACTCGTCAACGCGCGTGGAAAATTGTTCGTGAACTGCGCAACGATCTCTCCCCAAGTCCACGTCGAGATCGAAAAACTGGCCGAGAAAGACGGCGCGCAATCACTCGAAGCCTGCATGGCCTCCAGCATCACGCAGGCGCGACAAGGCAAGCTCTATTTGATGTGCGGCGGAAAAGAGGAAGCATTTCGAAAAGCGGAACCGATTCTCAAGGAGCTTGCCGCCCAAATTCGCTTCATCGGCAAAGCTGGTGAAGCCGCGAAAGTGAAAGCGCTGGTAAACATGGTGATGAACGTCAACACCGCAGGCCTGGCCGAAGGCCTTGGACTGGGTGCGGCGCTCGGTCTCGATCTGAACATGCTTCGCGAAGTTTTCTCGCAGACTGGCGCGAACTCGCGCGTGCTCGAAACGGATGGCGAAGACATGCAGAACCGCGAGCACAGTTGTTTTTTCTCTGCCGCACACGCAGCCAAAGACAGCGGGATCGCTCTCGAACTCGCGCGCAATATCGGCCTCGATTTACCCCTGGCGCGCGCGACGAAGGAGCAATACGACCGGATGATCGCCGAAGGCCTCGGCGAACTAGACAAATCCGGCATCGCCGAGCTGACATTCAAAGATCGGCATAAACATTCTGACGATCGCGTGTGAGGTTCCTACTGCGCATGCGGTGGCGCAGGTTCAACTGCGGTATCGCCAATTTCCCAATCGACACCGACGCGCGAACAGCTTAGCACAGTCCGGCAGTTAAAAAGATACTTGCTTGCCGATTACGTTGTCCTCGGCGGCGGTCTTGTGCATCGCTTTGGTCGATTGCCAAAGGGAATCGAACGCGGCCGAAATGAAAATGCATTCCTCGGTGGAATCCGTTTATGGGAAACCAAAAGAAATTCACGCGAACTGAAATGGCGGGTGCTCTGACAGCGCCTGATATCACATTCGCCTTCGGTAAACAAAAAAGTGGCCTACGAATTGATTGGCGCTACCAGTTAATCTAATGCGCCTGGCTGGAAATTCTTCGACAAGAAATTCATTGTCTGCTCCGATTGTCAGGGAAATAATGAGAGCAAGATGAGTTCCCGACGGAGGCGGTTAGCCCGATCGCTAAGCAGTTGGGCGCATTGGTATGGTGGGAAGTATACGACTGCTACCAAAGACCTACCACTAAGGGGTCCGGGATGTCGTCACCATCCCAGCTGTTGTTGATCTGAGGAAGCTGCACGATTCCGGCTTTAGGCTTGAATGCGTGGTATTCGGCAAAGCCGGTCGACTGCGCCAACCATCCCGTCTTGGCGAGACCATTTGCCATTAAAATGCGGCACGTCCTGCCCGATCCATAGACACTCGCCACATATCCCGAAGGCTGGATGGCGGCTTGGAAAGCTCTCATGTAATCCGAAATCGGGCCGTTGATAGTCGGACACTGAGGATCGGAGTCGTCCGGGTCATAATCCACAGTGGAATAAATTTGAGTTTTAACTGGTTGCCCCATCGATTGCGCGAAGGTGGCCGCCGCATGACCATCAATGACGCCTTGGTCCGCCGAAAAATAGTCATCGCTGGTGGGATAACCTTTTTCGTAGATCGACCATACTTGAAGGCCGGCATTGCGTAGTTCTGCGAGCATTGCGGCTGAGCAACGATCCGGTCTAAGATAGACGCCGACCGCTCCGTAGTTGGCAGTGGCGATCTTTTTAGCTTGACCTATGGTTTCTGACGAGGTGTCGAGGGCTTTCATGGTTTATTCGTTTCGTTTGGATTTTTGCGTTTTATTCGCGTTGAAGTGTTCTGTGAGGTCTAACGGGGTTTACGCCGAATTTTGGGATCTAAGGCCATTATAGGTTGGATCGTCTAACGACACAGAAACCGCTATGAGGTCCAGACTCTTATCATTTGGTACCCTGCCATTAGGAGAACTCCGAGCCCGAACGAGTATAACTGCATTGCAAAGGCTGTTTTTATCTTCTTGTGCCGGATCGTCTGCTCGGGCTCGCTGATCTCTGGATTGCCATCGACGACACGAGGAGCCAAAACGGTCGTCACACCTAGTTGTGTCCAAATACCGCAGCCAACAGAAACGACCAGACAAAGTGATGCAGCGGACCATAATATTTTGTCGATACACGATCCCAATTGCGCCTGCATGAAGTCTTTCGAGAAAGCTACCGTGAAAGCGATGAATCCCGTGGACAGCGTTATCAGGAGCTTTGTAACTTCCTGAACCGACGCGAATGCTTTCTCTCGAAAATCCATTGCCATATCTTAATCAAACGGAAACACAGGGCATGTTTTCCCAGCGCCGCTCTCGACGCTACCCTCGCGGTACATGCCATGTATGGGACTCTCAATCGTGTTTGCCAATAAACGCAGAAGATTCCCTACCGCGTGGGGTCTCATGTCTGGATTGTCGTGAGTGACCTTGTCAAATCCCTTTCGCACAAAGTCGGCGAATCTTTCAGGCGAATCGGGTGAAACCTCGCGTCCGGCAAGCGCTGCCGCTTGTAGGTACACTGCCTTTGCTGTCGATGCTGCTTCTTCGATTGTCATAGTTTGTTGGACCTCTCTGTCGTCTGTTCGGAATGGGATGCGTATTTAAAGAGTTAGAATCGATAGTTGCGTGGCCAGCTAGGAGATGTATTTCGCCCCCCCTATGATGCGATACGAGAATCCATTCTCGCTCCATTGGTTTGCTACCTTTTTTGGATCGACCGTCGGCGCAAAGTGAAGCGCGACATTCGGATTGAGATCGAGAGCGTGACTGGGAAACTTCGAGATGTCCGGCCCGTTATCGGGAAGAGATACTCCCATCGGATAAGCGCCGGCTGTGGGATAACCATTGTTTGGGACGCTGCTTTCGGTTTGGCCACTGTCGCCTGAATCGAACTTTCCTCCCCAACAGGTGGCGAGAATGTTTCGCACCACGAGGTCTTTCCCATCAATTTGCACTACCCACGGTATTCCGTCGCTTTGAAGGGTACCGCCGGATGCCGGCTTTGCTACCGCGGCAGGTGCATCTGCGCCGGACTTGTCGTTGCTTGAATCACTGTCCATTGTTCTGTCTTCTGTCCTTTCATTTGGGTTGTTTCTTCATAGTTGTATGGGTTTTGGCAGCAGGTTTTAACCCCAAGACAGATTCGGGAAACAATCTTTGGCTTTATCGAGCCCGCCCCACTTCGCGAATAGCGTTGCAGCATATTGATCGATTTCGGCTTGTGAAAGTGGCCAGCCTTGCCCGCTGCCTGGGAACACGATGTAGATAATGCCATGAGCTGTGCCGCCACTTTTGGGACTGGATGGAATCCCCAGGGCGTCTGCGAGCGCAATCGATGCTTCGCCGATCTTGCTTGCCGGACCGACATCGGCATAGACCGCATAATCATAGTCGCTCTGATCCGGCCGGATGATCACACCCAAGTCTCCCAGTTTCGCGCCGAGTCCCAATTTGCCAGGAAGGACAAAGAAATTGACCGACTCCGCGTTCACATAACGACGCGGATCTTCACGGTCGACTGAGGAATCCTCAAGAGACGTCGTAGAGATATAAAAACCTGGCGCGGGATCAGAACTGCTTTGGACGACCGGGTTTCCGCTAGGCTTCTCATTATCGGTAACGAGTGCCCACCAGTTACCCGGCTTGCCAGCGTTGCCTAGATAATCCAATCCCGATTTGTTATCGGGATGGTAAGCATGATAACCGCCATCTGCATCGATCATCATGCCTGATTCATAGAAGAAAGCAGAATCGTCGTCCTGAAGTGTATTAATGTCGGAATAACCGACCCGTTTGAGGAATTTTAGGTTTGCCATAAGGTTATTGCTTGTTTTGTTAGAAAGCGCTGCGTCTAATTCTTTAGATCGCTGCGCGGGTTGATCCGATGATAAGACTTGATGCGATGTTTCCTGGCCATCGCATAGCATGATGCGGACGGCTTCTTTTTGAAGTCCGAGACAGCGTAGGGCCAGGATTGCTCAGAACAAGCTCCCTGCTTGGCGAGCGATTTGATGCCATCACGAAGGAATGCGCCCGAATCGTCGTTCACCGTTCCCTCAATAACGCACTCGTCGTAGTAGACAAACAAGCGGCTTAGATCGACAAAGGTTGCGCCATCCTTCAGTTCGAGGAACTCGAGTGCACTGGCGAGCGCGTTCGCGGTGCAACTGCCAAGCTGCCCCTGGTCTTCCACCGGCGAGCATTTTGCCTGCAGATCAATCTTTTTCCGTAGCCTCGCCACCTTTGGCGCAATCGCCGAATAAAAGAAGTCCCGATGGTCCGGCAGGTCCGGTAACCATCCGTACCACTTAGGGGAACGCTTATTTACTTTCGCTGTAGGGTTTGATTTCATCTTAACTATAGGCTCCTCCGCATTGTCTCGTTAGTTAGCTACACGCTTACCTCAGTGCCGAAGCAGCTTCTCAAGCTCTTCTCGCTGTGCGGGTGGGAGCGCGAGTAGCCGTGCGTGCTCAAAGAACGTTAGTAACCGTTTGCCCTCATCCTCAGAGTGCGCTTCAAGAACCTTGAGAACCAGCGACGTTTGGCGCTCGATGTCCTGCGCACGGGCTCTCTGACGTGTCTGCCATGCTTGGATAAAACTGAATACAGCAAGCACTGAAGCAAGCACAAGGCTCACGCCCGAGATGAAAACCGGTCCATACTGCAGTAATTTCACGTGATCGGCCTGCCGGAATTTGACCTTAAAGTCCGCCAGATTCACATGAGCCTGAAGCCGGTTCGGAAACCCTCCTAGATCATCTTTTTTGATGTCCTCAAGTGTGCGCAAATATTCTTCAAACTTGGAAGCCAACTCCTCGCACCTGTCCTCATATGACTTTTTCATTACAGCCTCTTTTAATCATCGAACGAAATTTATACCGAATTTGTCCGCTAATTCTATTGTAGATTGCCAAAGCCGACGATTCAGTCGCATGGTAAAATGGATTTCAGCGCAAGTTTGAGATCTTCATCTCTTGTAGATGCCAGCTTCGCATCGAGGGTGGAGCGAAACGACGCCGGCCATTCCTGTTCCGTATTATACCGACGGAGCACCTTGGCAGAAACCGATACCTCTGCGCGGTATTTCGGATCTGAGCTATAAACGCGCGGCTCCCCTTTGAACTTTCGGAGGATGTAATCGACGATGCGAAATACAAGACTGTAGGAGTCGTGTAAACGACTGAAAGGATCTGGAGCGTTATCGAAGCCGAAGTCACACGCCTCTTTCCGGAAGAGCAAGCCGCACTCATTGGCCTTGCGCATCATCCAGTAGAGCGACTCATCCGAAAGACCGGCGGCGTTGTAACCGCCACCGACGTCGCAATGGACGCCGGGAAACCAAACCTGCTCGAGCACCTGATCCTTAGCGGCTTCTGTTTGCTGTTTTTCCCAAAGCGTGGGCACAAATGTACTGCGTCGTTCATGAATGGAGAGCGCATGATACGCATGTCGCACTTTTGTGCTGAGCTGCGGATCATGAAATTGCCAATCGTAGCCGAACAAACGGAAGAGCAGGCTCAACAACCGAAGCGACCGACCCGGAATACCGAGGGAACCCACTGTGTCCCAGACCCCGATAAATTCGATGTCCGCTTCGTAAGAATATTTGGCCCGAAAAGCAACAGCTGCGTCGGCATTCGGGTGTTTCTTATTTGACCGGCTACGGTAAAGGCTCATTGCTTCGTCCGCTCGATCCCTGTGTTCCTTCTTAAGCAGGCCACTGTTGCGGATGAAGCCAGCCAAACTGCGCACAGTGTACGCACCCCGGCTAAAACCGAAAAAATATAGCTGGTCGCCAGGTTCGTAATTGTCGACAAGAAAGTAATAACCCTGCAAGATATTGCGAGTGAGTCCGTATCCAAACGCTCCACCTCGAATCGCTTCGCCGAAAGTCGTGCCGACTCCGCTTACATAACAGACCCATTGATCTACGTCCTCTACATGCCATGTCTGCAAAGCGCGATGGATTTTGGCTACATTAGTTCGAGTCCGATCTTCGTCGTCCCAAGTGCCGTCAGCACAAACAATGAGTTTCTTGGGCATTACTGATTTGCTCCCGTCAAAGTGGAATAACCGCGCTGGTACTTATGGCGATCCTCATATTCGCGAGCACGATTGGAGGTTGGATAACCGTTTTGTGGTGTCGCGGCCATCTTAAAGCAGAGGATTAGAAAGAATGATCGAAAGGATTAAGTTGATGACGATAGCACTAAGCAGGATTCCGATTTTCTCGTTCATTTTGTGTTCTGATGCCAGTACGAATAGTCCTTTATGCCACCGCCGGACAGAGGTTGGATGTATCCACAGCGTGTCCAACCTGAGTCAACATCAGGTTCGCTTCGGGCCGAACTTCAGCAGCTTTCTTAATAATTGGACCCCAGTGCTGTCGTATATTCCGCAGGCCAACGGCGGCGAATTCAGCCGCGAACGCCGGGCACTCTTTGCATAAACGCTGAAAGTCTCTGCCCGGACCAGTTCCAAAGTTTTGTAGATCAGAGGCGGTGCATTTCACTCCCTCTTTGAAGACATCGACAAACCCAGATGGATTTGCGGAATATTGTTGAAAGAGCTGCGGCAACAAGGGACTCGCACTGCGGGCATCAAAGCTTACCTGAAACATTCCCGCCTCCGCCGTGTTCGCTCCGGTGTTGTTTGCCGATCGATCGCGTCCTTCGCAGTAACGTCCGGAACTCTCGCGCATACCTAATCCGATGAGCAGGACGAACAAATGACGGAGAGTGTTCACGCCGGCGGCCTCGTTACTCATACCTGCGTTCTGAAATATCTGTGCATACCAAGCCAGTGCGTCTTTAGTAGCATTGCCGGTATTCGCCTTCGCCATTTCCGTAGCGGCGGCCTCGCCAGTTTTGAGCTTGCAGTAAACTCTGGCATAAGCCAGCGCCATCCCTTTGATGTAACCGCGGGGAGCTACATCGCGATTCTTCCAGTTGTATGCTGCAATCGCCGAAGTGCCCGCAATCTGGATGATCTCGTCGAGAGGACCTGGTGGAATGGGTGGGACTTCGGGCACTAGGAAGCGGTGAGATGCCCACCCGAGCAGTTCACCTTTTTGGATCTGACACCAATTCTCATCAGCTGATGAATCGAGCCAATCGACGATATCGTCCTGGTTTAGCGATCCGATGATTGACGCCTGGAGTGACGCTGATTTACGAACGTTCAGCGCGTCCGCGGTGACTTTTAGTTTTCCTTTCGATGTGGCTGTTTGTTTTGGAGGCATATCTATTTAGATCCTTTCTTCTTCGTCGTCGTATTTGTCTTAGTACAACCTGGCTGCTCCATGACGACACATTATGGCAACTGACTTGCCCGGTCGTGTACTTGCGCGCGCAACGAAACCAAATGCTGCTCCACCAGCCCGGGGCAATTAGTGTGCCCGGCCAGCACGTCCATGTGACCGATGATGTCCTCCATGGCGTCGATCTTCTTTGCCCAGTGGCAGAGCCATGCGCACAACTCCACCAGCGCGTCCCATTGCTGATCCGTCACCGCATACTCGTTCACGTAAAATCCCTCCAGCTCGATGCCGAACCACTTATTATTGTAATTGCTCACGCCGGAGGCATGCGCTCCCTGCACCACCTTGCCCGATCTGGCCGCCGCCAGAGACGTGGTTCTTCCTTCCAAGATGAGAGCGCCGCGGCTGACCGTGAAGTTTTGTCCGGTATCCGACCAGCCATTGCCATCCATATGATGGATTTGAATACCCCGGCAGATCTTGAACGCGGCCTGCTCCTCCGCCGCTCCCGTCGCCGGGGCGCGGTTTGGGTTCTCGGTGTTGTGAATGACGATGCCTTCGGCGGCGCTCTTCAGAAAGTTCTTGGTAACGACTCGCGCGCCCCATTCCGTTGTCGTGTAGATTTTAGGTTCAGCCATAGGAGTAATATTTTGGTTGTGATGAATGAAATTCCTGTAGTCCGTCCACTTCTAATGAGTCGATGGTCATTCTCTTGGCCATAGTTGTTTTTTCTTTCTCTGCGTCTGGTCAATAATTGCCAGACCGAGTGGTTGAAAGATGTTCATAGGTGGGAAAGGTAAGGTTGAGCTTCTGTTGCATCAGTAAAGGCCGGGAACAGCCGCCTCAGCCTTGGCTGCCGCCTTTAGCGTAACCGGGTCTAATTTCCCGTCAATCTTGCTTATGTTCGATTTTCTTTGAAAATCCGAGACTGCAGCTTCCAATTGCTCGCTAGGGACTAGCTTGCCACGATCTCTAACAACAGACTGGGTAACTCCGAGATAATCTCCCATTGCTCTGGCAGTCTCCACGTCAGTACGGGCCACGAGATGTTTCGGTTGTTTATCGGCAGCTCTCTCGAAAATATAGGCCGCCGTAGCGGGTTTACCCATCTTGCGAAAGGGTTCTGCTTGAGCTGTAAGGCTGCGCTTATGGACCTTGATAACTATAGGCCCAGGGGGTGTTAGAGGACAATGCACGTCGGCCACAGGTGCATAAGTTATAGAGACTGGGCGCAAGCTTTCTCCCGGCTTGCCGGGATCGGTCACGACTCCATTCCCATGCTCATCCACGTCTGCACACCAATAGGGCGATTTTTGCGGATCGGAATCGACCTTGTAAATCGCGCATTTTACACCGTCGCCTGTCGTATCTTCGACATGGATCACAATCCGCGTGGCCCCCTGAGCCGCTGCTTTGCCAGCTCCCCAAATGCCCAGGCAGAGTCCCATCCAGGCGATCGCAATCAGCCTATGCGAGAAAAAAGCCATAAACTACTAGAGCTACCAGCCAGCAAATGACCAATCCGATATAAATGCCGATTTCATGTCGAACGATAAAAGTCGAGAGTCCCCAGCCAACCAGCCGAATCGGTTCCGTGGAGGAACTATTGTAGCGCAAACTGACTAGCCCGCTCCCCTTGACCGCAGCGCGCAAGGACGCGGTGCAGAATGGCTGCAACTCGGTGAGCGTGTAAGTTGCGGTTTCGTCTTCCAGCTCGGGCGTTTTGTCCTTAAGAATGTTAGGCATAATCGGTTTGATATACGCAATTTCAGGACGTTGTATGTGAGTGCCGGCATCTTCAGTTGTTAGGTAAAGGTTTAGATCACGGAAGATCTTATAGCAAAGGTTTGTTACATTGCAGCTCACCGCTCGTTCGCCACCTTGGGATTGCTCTCGAATGCAAAACTCTAGTATTGGAATCTGTGTCACCCGGTCCACGATTCGAGTGGTGGACCATGCGATCCCCGCTAACAGCAGCGTGACCACGTATGGCACCTTATCTGATCTTATTATCGCCCCTATCCGCTCGCGAGGCTTCATTTTCTGAACGGACTCCGAACCACCTCCTGAGTCACTTTCATCCTGTTCCATCTCCTTCATTGACCAGCGTTACCTCCACCGGTCCGGTAATACTTCTCTTTCCAGCGTTACTTCAGGGCCGGCTTCATGAAGGCTTCTTTTCCTTCTGTTCCTGATCAACCTTGTCCTTTACGGTCGAGCGCAGGCTGGCGAGGCTCTTCAGAGGGTTGAACCAAAATGGCGCACCCAAACTTAAGAGCATCCCCGACGCGAACATCCCCCAAAAGGGCTTGCCGGGACGCCAGCCGGTGAAACCAAGGAACGCCCGCACGTTGTGCACGTATGGAAACGAGTCACCGAAACTGATCAGCGGATACGGCTCTGGGATAAGTTGCAGCTTGGTCTGGTCGTAGAGGCCGACCATTTGCTTAAATTCCTCTTTCGCATCCTTGGCTCGGGCTGCCGCCTTTTCCTGCACCAGCTTGTCGTAATCCGTCAAGACAGGCGTAGCCACTTTTTGGTCGATTAACCATTGCCGAGCGCTGGCATTCGTTTCAGGCGGCGCTGCACTCGGATCGGTGGAAATCTCACCCTTCGCCTTCAATTCTTTCAGTGCTGCAGCGTAAACCGTCCCCGGAAATTTCACATTCAACGCCTCGTCCACGCGCTTCTGGATATTGGGGGAGAGGTTCACCAGTTGGTTGCGCAGGTCTGCATCGTTCGCCAATCGCGTGAAGAGCTCGAAAGCATTCAACTGTAAGACAAACGCCGCCACAAAAGCGAACACTACCGTCGTGATCCGGGCGTGCATTGTG
>Ga0209577_10007193_pt1 | contig 10247 bp, 10 predicted proteins | sample GraSoiAngelo_109_FD_185874 | JGI IMG/M metagenome (GOLD analysis project Ga0209577, IMG submission 185874) | Grasslands soil microbial communities from the Angelo Coastal Reserve, California, USA - 14_0903_12_20cm (SPAdes) (version 2) | ecosystem: Environmental > Terrestrial > Soil > Grasslands...
ATCTGGTTCTGGCCGACGTCGGCGACCACGATCGCCTCGTCCCGGCAGCGCCGGTACATGTCGATCAGCACGTCCTGCGGCTGCAGGTGGCCGTTCGACTTCGAGTACTTGAGCGGGTGTTCCTCGCGCCAGAGGTCGATCTGGTTGAGCCAGTTGCCGCGGTCGGCGGGCGGCGGCTGAACGTGCGGCAGCATCGCGGTCAGCGAGCGCTTGGCGTCGCCCACGACCTCCAGGTGCGGGCGGACGTTCTTGCCCATCTCGCTGGCGTCGATGTCGACGTGGATGAAGTGCTCGGCCTTGGGCGCCCATTCGCTGAGCTTGGCCGTGACACGGTCGTCGACCCGCATCCCGACCATCATCAGGACGTCCGCGTTCTGGACGGCCTTGATGTTCCAGCCGGTGCCCATGAAGCCGGTCATGTGCAGCGCCAGCGGATGGCGGGTCGGAAAGGCGCCGACGCCCAGCAGGGTCGTGCCGACGGGAGTCCCCGAGCGCTCGGCGACCTCCAGCAGCTCCTCCTCGGCGTGGCTCAGGATCACCCCGTGCCCGGCCAGGATGACCGGCCGCTTGGCCTGCGCCAGGAGCTCGATCGCCTTTTTCGCAGATTCGGCGTCGGGCTCGAACGCCGGCCGGTAGCCGGGCAGCGCCGAGCAGGAGGTGTACTCCCATTCGCCCTCCGCCTGCTGCGCGTCCTTGCAGACGTCGATCAGGACCGGCCCAGGCCGGCCCGTGGTGGCGATGTGGAAGGCCTCGGCCATGATCCGGGGGATGTCGTCCGCCTTCGTCACCAGGTAGTTGTGCTTGGTCACCGACTGCGTGCACCCGATGACGTCGGACTCCTGGAAGGCGTCGGTGCCGACAGTACGGGAGGCGACCTGGCCGGTGATGGCGATCATGGGCACGGAGTCCATAAAGGCGGTGGCCAGGCCGGTGACCATGTTCAGCGCTCCGGGCCCCGAGGTCGCCATCGCGACGCCGGGACGGCCCGTGGCGCGAGCGTAGCCGTCAGCCATGTGGGCAGCGCCCTGCTCGTGGCGGACGAGCACGTGCTTGAGCTTGGGGTGCGCCGGCAGCCGCTGGTAGATCGGCAGGTTGGCGCCGCCGGGGTACCCGAAGATGATCTCCACGCCCTCGCGCTCGAGGGCCTCGAGGATCATGTCAGCTCCAGTCATCGGTTCTCAAAACTTCTCCTAGAAAAAAACTGAGCCCCCACCCGGTTCGGGGCGGGGGCTCAGCGCGAAGGGGAATCAGCTCGCGTGAGGCCCTGCCCTCTCAAGGGCAAGAAGTACGAGGACAAAGAGGAGGCCAGAGTCGGACCGGGCCATTGCGGGACGGCATGCTACCCCGAACGCGCCTCAAGGTCTAGTGAGTCGCCAACAAAGATCGGCCCGTCTCGATGTCGTCAACCGACCAACCGGCCCCTGACCCTTGGACTAGGCTTGCGATTCGTGGCACAAACGCTGATCCAGAAGCTCTGGGACCGGCACCTGGTCCGCTCGACCCCGGGGGAGCCCGACCTCCTCTACGTCGACCTTCACCTGGTCCACGAGGTCACCTCGCCGCAGGCCTTCGAGAGCCTGCGCCTGGCCGGACGGCGCGTGCGGCGGCCCGAGCTCGCGATCGCCACCGTCGATCACAACAACCCGACCCGCGGCGGGGTCGAGGCGGCCGACGAGATCTCTCGCAAGCAGATGGCGACGCTGGCCGAGAACTGCGAGTGGGCGGGCATCCGGCTCTATGGCCTGGGCAGCCGGCAGCAGGGCATCGTCCATGTGATCGGACCAGAACAGGGCCTCACCCACCCGGGGATGCTGATCGTCTGCGGCGACTCTCACACCTCCACCCACGGCGCCTTCGGGACGCTCGCCTTCGGCATCGGCAGCTCCGAGGTCGAGCACGTGCTGGCGACGCAGACGCTGCTCCAGCAGCGGACCAAGGACATGGCGGTGAACATCGAGGGCGAGCTGCCGCCCGGGGTGGTCGCCAAGGACGTCGCGCTCGGCATCATCGCGCGGCTCGGCGTGGCGGCCGGGGCCGGCCACTCGGTCGAGTACCGGGGCTCGACGGTCCGCGGCCTCTCCATGGAAGGCCGGATGACGCTCTGCAACCTGACCATCGAGTGGGGCGCCCGGGCGGGCATGGTGGCGCCCGACGAGACCACCTTCGCCTTCCTGGAAGGCCGCCGCCATGCGCCCCAGGGCGCGCTCTGGCAGGCCGCGCTGGAGGACTGGCGGACGCTGGCCAGCGACGAGGGCGCCGTATTCGACAGCGAGGTGGAGATCGACGCCCGCGAGCTGGAGCCCTACGTCACCTGGGGCACGAACCCGGGCCAGTCGGTGCCGGTGACCGGCCGCGTCCCCGAGCCGCACGGCGAGACCGACGAGCGGGCCCTGCGCTACATGGCCCTGAAGGCGGGGACGGCCATCCAGGACATCGCCCTCGACCGGGTCTTCATCGGCTCCTGCACCAACTCCCGGCTGGAGGACCTGCGGGCGGCGGCCGAGGTGGTGCGCGGGCGAAAGGTCCACGGCCGGGTGCGGGCGCTGGTCGTGCCCGGTTCGACCCCGGTCAAGCTGGCCGCCGAGGCCGAGGGCCTGGACCGGGTCTTCGCCGAGGCGGGCTTTGAGTGGCGCGACGCGGGCTGCTCGATGTGCCTGGGCATGAATCCGGACATCCTCCAGCCCGGCGAGCGCTGCGCCTCGACCAGCAACCGCAACTTCGAGGGACGCCAGGGCGCCGGCGGCCGCACCCACTTGGTCAGCCCGCCGATGGCGGCGGCCGCTGCGATCGCCGGCCACTTGGTGGACGTCCGCGAATTCGGCCTGGTGCCGGCGTGAAGAAGTTCGAGACCTTCAGCGGGGTCGCGGCGCCACTCGACAAGGCGGACGTCGACACCGACCAGATCATCCCCAAGCAGTTCCTGCGCCGGATCGAGCGCAGCGGCTTCGGGCCCTTCCTCTTCTTCGATTGGCGCAAGGATCCGGGCTTCGTCCTCAACCAGCCCGCCTACGCGGGCTCGCGCGTCCTCATCACCGGCCCCAACTTCGGCTGCGGCTCCTCCCGAGAGCACGCCGCCTGGTCCCTCGAGGACGCCGGCTACCGGGCCGTGATCGCCCCCTCCTTCGGGGACATCTTCCGCAACAACTCGCTGAAGATCGGGCTGCTGCCCGTGCACCTGCCGGCCGAGCAGGTCCGGGCGCTGCTGGACCTCGCCCAAGAACAGCCAGGCGTGGAGGCGACCGTCGACCTCGAGGCCCAGCGGGTGACCATGGGAGACCTCTCCTACCGCTTCCAGATCGACGCCCACAGCCGGCACTGCCTGCTGGAAGGGCTCGACGAGATCGCCCAGACGCTCAGGCTGGAGCCCGAGATCGCGGCCTACGAAGAGCGCCGCCCGGCCTGGCTCCCGACCATACCGGCCTGAATTCTTCTTTGAAAACGACGGGATTCGAGCGGTCGCGCGTCTAATATCCCAGCCGCATGAGCGTCGCAGCACGCGTTCACCGTCCACGCCAAAGCTCGGCCCCCGAGCTGGACGGGCGAACCGTGATCGTCGTGATGCCCGCCTACAACGCCGCCGAGACGCTGCGCATGACCTGGCAGGACATCCCCAAGGAGTGGGTGGCCAAGGTCATCCTCGTCGACGACGCATCCGGCGACAAGACCATCGACGTCGCCCGCGCGCTCTCCCTTGACGTCATCGCCCATCCCCACAACGTCGGCTACGGCGGCAACCAGAAGACCTGCTACATGGAAGCCCTGCGCCAGGGCGCCGACGTGGTCGTGATGGTCCACCCCGACGGCCAGTACGACCCGACCCTGATCCCGCAGCTGGTCCGCCCCATCGTGGCCGGCGACGCGGACATGGTGCTCGGCTCGCGGTTCCTCACCCCGGGCGGCGCGCGGCGCGGCGGGATGCCCTTCTACAAGTTCATCTCCAACCGCTTCCTGACCACCGTCGAGAACCTGGTCCTCGGCCGCCGCTTTGCGGAGCTGCACACCGGCTACCGGGCCTACAGCCGGCACTTCCTGGAGACGGTGCCCTTCCTGCGCAACTCCAACGATTTCGTCTTCGACACCGAGGTGATCGCCCAGGCGGTCGCGTTCGGCTTCAAGGTCGGCGAGGTGCCGGTGGAGACCAAGTACTTCCCGGGCGCTTCCTCGGCGAACTTCCGGCAGAGCCTCGAGTACGGCTTCAAGACCCTTTGGACAATGGTCCGCTACCTGGCCCACAGGACCGGCTTCCGGCGCACCCGCCTCTTCACGCACTAGCACAGGTCCCGTAGCCCGGGTCGGTATAGGCTTCTCGATGAATTACCTCATGCGCTTCCGCCTGCTCCTCGTCTGCCTTTGCCTGGCCGCCGTGGTCGCCTGCGGGGGCGGGAGCGGTGGTGGCGGCGAGGGCGCGAACCAGCCGGCCGGCTCCCACAAGCTGGTCCTGGTGGACTTCAAGTTCCAGCCCAAGACGGTGTCGGTCGGCGCCGGCAAGGTCACCTTCTTCCTGGTCAACGACGGGCCCTCGGCGCACGACATGGTCATCGCCGACAGCTCGGGCAAGAGCGTCGCCCGGAGCACGCTCGTGCAGCCGAGCAACACGGAGACCTTCGCGGTCACCCTCGCGGCGGGCAGCTACGTCTTCTACTGCGACCTGCCCGGCCACCGGGCGGCCGGCATGGAAGGGACGCTGACGGTCAGCTGACGGACACTTGACGCTCAGCTGATCGTTTGGGGGGTACCCGAGACGACCCCTCGTGCGTTAGTCATTCAGGAGGTCCACTTCTGAAATGACAGCCAACCTGAAGAGCCGCAGAAATCGTCCCAGCATCGCCCGCCGCCCGGAAGTCCCCGACCTGCAAAGCCAGCTCGAAGAGCTGCTGAACACGGTCTGGGACGCCGAGGCAAACTGGCGTCTCGACGATCGAATCGACCTGGCGCTGGGCACGCGTCGCTCGATCGCGCACTAATACCTTTCAGTTCGTAAATCACGTCCGGGATGGCGCAAGCTTCCCGGACGTGAGCGATTACTCCGACCGCCGAGAGCATCGCCGCGAGGAACGGACCGTCACCGTCCGCACCGCCGAGAGCTCCGGCTCCATTCGCTGGTTGGCCACCCGCGACATCAGCGCCGGCGGCATGCGCCTCCTCTCGCCCCAACCCTTCCCGAGATTCGAACGCCTCGACCTCGAGCTCCTGCTTCCCGACAGCTCCTGGCTGCGGCTCTCGACCAAGGTCGCCTGGAGCGTGAAGCTGGACGTCGAGTCGGCTGCCGAGTACGAGTGCGGCATCCGCTTCGTCGACCTGACGCCGGAGGATCGGGCGCGCCTGCAGCCGCTGCTGCCGCCGGAGCCGATGCCTCCGACCTAGGTAGTCCGGCTAGACGTTCTTCACCGCGTTGACGAGGTCGGTCAGCGACTTCTTCGCGTCGCCGAAGAGCATCGTCGTCTTGGGGTTGTAGTAGAGCGGGTTGTCGACCCCGGCGAAGCCCGCCGCCATGCTCCGCTTCAGCACCACCACGTTCGCCGCGTGGTCCACCTCGATGATCGGCATGCCATAGATGGGGCTGGAGGGGGTTTCCTTGGCGGCCGGGTTGGTGGTGTCGTTCGCGCCTACCACCAGCGCGACATCGGTCCGCTCCAGCTCGGGGTTGATCCGCTCCATCTCGTAGAGCTGCTCGTAGGGGACGTTGGCCTCGGCCAGCAGCACGTTCATGTGGCCGGGCATCCGGCCGGCGACGGGGTGGATCGCGTACTTCACCTCCACGCCCCGCTTCTCGAGCAGGTCGGCCAGTTCCCGGACCGCGTGCTGGGCCTGGGCGACGGCCAGCCCGTAGCCGGGGACGATGACGACCGAGCGCGCGTAGGCGAGGAGGACGGCGACGTCATCGGCGGAGCCGGAGCGGACGGTGCCCCCCTCGGCGCCGAGCGCCAGCGCCGCCCCACCGGCCCGGGCGCTGCCGAAGGCGCTGAAGAGGACGTTGCCGATGGAGCGACCCATGGCCCTCGACATGAGCAGCGTGAGGAGGGTGCCGGAGGCGCCGACCAGGGCGCCGGCGACGATCAGGACGGTGTTGCCGAGTACGAAGCCGGTGGCCGCCGCGGCGAGACCGGTGAACGCGTTCAAGAGCGAGATCACGACCGGCATGTCGGCGCCCCCGATGGGGAGGACGAAGGCGACGCCCAGCACCAGCCCGAGGATGACCATCACCACGAAGAAGGCCGGCAGCGAACCGGTGGTCATCAGGTAGACGGCGATCCCGACGATGCCAAGGGCGATCACGCCGTTGACGATCTGCTGGCCCGGATAGGTGATCGGCTGGCCGGTCATCCACTCCTGGAGCTTCAGGAAGGCGACCATCGACCCTGCGAAGGAGATCGAGCCGACGACCGCCGAGAAGACGACCGGTATCAGCACGCTCGGTCCCTGGCCGCCGGCGCTGTTCAGGTAGTCGGCGGTCGAGATCAGGGCAGCGGCGCCGCCGCCCACGCCGTTGAAGAGGGCGACCATCTGCGGGATCGCGGTCATCTTCACCATCCGCGCGCCGGCGACCCCGACGACGGAGCCGATGACGACGCCCAGGATGATGTACGGCCAGTTGTGGGTGACCTGGAGCGCGGTCGCCAGCAGCGCGACGCCCATGCCGACGGCGGCGATGACATTGCCCCGGCGCGCGGTCCGCGGCGAGCTCAGGAAGCGCAGGCCGAGGATGAAGCAGACGGCGGCGAGCAGGTAGGCGAGCGTTATCCAGACGGACATTCGATTCAGGCCTTCTTGCTCGGGTCGGCGGACTGAGCTGGAGGCGGCCGGCGGCCCTTGAACATCTCCAGCATCCGGTCGGTGACCAGGAAGCCGCCGACCACGTTGATGGTCCCGAAGATCACGGCGACGGTCCCGAGCACGACGCCGACCCAGCCTCCGGCCAGCGCGCCCACGGTCAGCAGGCCGCCGACGATGACGATCCCGTGGATCGCGTTGGTGCCGGACATGAGCGGCGTGTGCAGCGTCGTCGGGACCTTGGAGATCACCTCGAACCCGACGAAGGCCGCCAGGACGAGGATCGTCACGTTGGTGAGCAGCTGAGCGCTCACGATGAGGGGTGAGCACCCCCCTTTTCGACCGTGCTCGGCGCAGCCTGCGCGCGGTCTCCCCCCCGCGCCACCTTCTCCCCCATCGCCTTCCGGGTGGGCTCGTGGACGACCTCGCCGTCGCGGGTGATGCAGCACCCCTTCACGATCTCGTCCTCGAAGTCGGGCGCCAGCTCGCCGTCCTTGACCAGGAGCGCGAGCAGGTTGGTCAGGTTCTTGGAGAGGAGCTCGGAGGACACCGCCGGGACCATCCCCGCCGGGTTGGTCACGCCGTGGATCTGGACGCCGTTCTTCACCACGACCCTGCCCGGCTCGGTGCCTTCGACGTTGCCGCCCGCCTCGGCCGCGATGTCGACCACAACGGAGCCGGGCTTCATCCCCCGCAGCATCTCCTTGGTCAGCAGGATGGGCGCCGGCCGGCCCTGGATGAGCGCCGTCGTGATCACGACGTCGGCCTGGGCCGCGTGCTTGGCGAGCAGCTCGCGCTGGCGGCGCAGGAAGTCCTCCGACTGCTCCTTCGCGTAGCCGCCGGTCCCTTCCTGGGTCTCCAGCTCCAGCTCGATGAAACCGGCCCCCAGGCTCTTGACCTCCTCTTTCGCCGCGGCCCGGACGTCGAAGGCCTCCACCACCCCGCCCAGCCGGCGGCAGGTGGCGATCGCCTGCAGCCCGGCCACCCCGGCGCCCAGCACCAGCACCCGGGCCGGTGTGATCGTCCCGGCCGCGGTCATCAGCATCGGGAACAGCTTGCCCAGCGAGTCGGCCGCGATCAGGGCGGCCTTGTACCCGGCGACGGTCGCCTGGGAGGACAGCGCGTCCATGGACTGGGCACGGGTGATCCGCGGTATCGCCTCGAGGCTGAAGCTCAGGACCTTCCGCTTCGCCAGCGCTCGAACCAGGTCGGGCGAGATCAAGGGCTGAAGGAGGGCGATCAGGGCGGCGCCGGACGGGATCAGGGCCACCTCGGCCAGCTCTGGCTTGCGGACCTTGAGGACCATCCCGGCGTGGGCGTAGGTGGCCTTGGCCCCCCGAACCAGCTCGGCCTTGGCTGCCTTGTAGAGGGGGTCCGGGAAGGACTCGCCGCCGGCCCCGGCCTCGACGAAGACCTGGTGCCCCGCCGCCACCAGCCGACCGGCCGCGGCGGGGGTGAGAGCCACCCGGGCCTCGCCCGCGGTGGTCTCCCTGGGAACGGCGATCTTCACTTCGCGTAAGGGTACGAGAAGCACCAGTTGGGACGCCGCGTATTCGTGGCTGATCCACGTAAAGTAGGTAGCCCGTGTCGGACCCCATCGTCAACGACCTCACCTTCCAGGCAGCTACTGTCAACGGCTCCGGCAGCCAGTCCTCCAACTCGGTGCTCATGCGCGCGATCTTCAAGATGGGCATCCCGGTCGCGCCCAAGAACATCTTTCCGTCCAACATCGAGGGTCTGCCGACCTGGTTCCAGATCCGCGTCTCGCCCGAGGGGTACATGGCGCGCAAGGGCGACCCGGAGGTGCTGGTCGCGCTCAACCCGGCGACCTGGGCCGCCGACCTGAAGGGTGTCCGGCCCGGCGCCGCCGTCGTCCACGAGGCGGCCTATTCGACGGCGAACGCGCGCGAGGACGTCTTCTACTACCCGGTGCCGTTCACGCAGCTCGCGAAGACCAAGATCGACAACGACAAGCTGCGCAAGCAGTTGCTGAACATGATCTACGTCGGGGTGGTCGCGAAGCTGCTCGACATCCCCCTGGAGGCGATCGAGCACGGGCTCAAGCGTCACTTCCAGGCCAAGCCCAAGGCGGTCCCGATCAACCTGGACGCGGTCAAGGTGGGCATGGACTACTGGGACGAGAACCTCCAGAAGCAGGACGCCCACCGGCTCGTTCCCATGCAGGGGAAGACGGACGGCCTGATCCTGGTCGAGGGCAACCAGGCCGCCGCGCTGGGCTGCCTGATGGGCGGCTGCACGGTGGCGTCCTGGTACCCGATCACCCCCTCCTCGTCCCTCTGCGAATACATCGGCACCTACGCCGACCGCTTCCGCGTCGACCCCGAGACGGGTGAGAAGCGGATCGCCGTGGTCCAGGCGGAGGATGAGCTGGCGGCCCTCGGGATGGCCATCGGCGCCGGCTGGGCGGGGGCGCGCGCGACGACCTCCACCTCCGGTCCCGGCATCTCGCTGATGGCCGAGTTCACGGGCCTCGCGTATTACGCCGAGGTGCCGGTCGTGATCTTCGACATCCAGCGCATCGGGCCCTCGACGGGCCTGCCGACGCGCACCTCGCAGGGCGACCTGGCCTTCGTCTACAACCTCTCCCACGGCGACACCAAGCACCTGGTGCTGCTGCCGGGGACGGTCGAGGAGTGCTACTCCTTCGCCCGCGACGCGTTCGACCTCGCCGATCGCTTCCAGACTCCCGTCTTCGTGCTCTCCGACCTCGACCTGGGCATGAACCTCTGGATGACCAAGCCCTTCGAATACCCGGAGCAGCGGTTCGACCGCGGCAAGGTGCTGGACGCCGCCGCGATCGAGAAGCTGCAGGGCGACTGGGGCCGCTACCGGGACGTGGACGGCGACGGCGTCACCTACCGGACGCTCCCCGGCACCGACCACCCGCTGGCCGGCTACTTCACGCGCGGGTCCGGGCACGACGAGGACGCCCGTTACACGGAGTCTGGCGAGGCCTACGCGCGCAACATGGACCGGCTGACCCGGAAGTTCGAGACGGCCCGGTCCGCAGTGCCGGCGCCGATCGTCGACGCCAAGGGGTCGCCGGTCGCCGTCATCGCCTTCGGGTCCACCGTCAACGCCGTCGAGGAGGCCCGGGTCCGGCTCCGCGAAGGCGGTCTCGAGGTCGACTTCCTGCGCGTGCGGGCGCTGCCCCTGAGCAAAGCGGTCACCGACTTCGTCCGCGACCACGAGCGGGTATACGTGGTGGAGATGAACCGCGACGGGCAGCTCTACGACCTGATCCGCCTCCACCTGCCCTCCGACCTGGTGGGACGGCTGAGCTCGATCCGCCGCTACGACGGCCAGCCGATCCCTGCCGACGCCATCACGCGCCCGATCCTGGAGCTGGAGGCCGTGCCCGCCTCATGAGCGTGACCCTCAACCGGATCGGCCTGGCCCGGGATGCGTACAAGGGCGCCGCGACCACCCTCTGCGCCGGTTGCGGGCACAACTCG
>Ga0209577_10007194_pt1 | contig 10247 bp, 10 predicted proteins | sample GraSoiAngelo_109_FD_185874 | JGI IMG/M metagenome (GOLD analysis project Ga0209577, IMG submission 185874) | Grasslands soil microbial communities from the Angelo Coastal Reserve, California, USA - 14_0903_12_20cm (SPAdes) (version 2) | ecosystem: Environmental > Terrestrial > Soil > Grasslands...
CCTCGGCGGCGCCGGGATCGCCACCATCTCCCAGTTCCACTCCGGTGCGGACGGCATCCCCCGGGCCCACAACGAGGTGGTGTTCGGGAGCATCGACGCCCTGGGCGGCATGATCCACGCCGACGGGCTGGCCCTCGACGTCGCCGCCGCCACCCTGGGGCAGCCGATCCCGCCGGTGCGCTCGCAGCAGGTGCGCCTCCTCCACCTCACCGTCCTCGGCAAGGACTACGGCGACGTGGACAGCTCGAACTGCAACCAGGTCGCCACCCAGATCAACACCGCCTCGCCGAGCGCGGTGCCCGGGGGGCAGCAGTTCAGCCTCCAGGCCTTCGGCTTCCGCTTCAGCTGCTCGGTGGTGAGCTCCGCGGTGGTCACCGACCCGGCGAAGGGCTTCGGGCTCAACCCGGTCGTCCAGGAGCTGACCGGTCCGGGGCTCGACTTCACCCAGATGCAGAACCCGCTCGACTACCTCCAGGCGGCGGGCTTCCCCATCCCCCAGGTGTGCTACCCGGGGTTTGCCAAGCTGCCCCCGCCGCCGCAGCTGCCGGCGCCGCCGAAGCCGCTGCCGCCGCCCCCGGGGCCGACCTCGACCTGCCAGTTCGTCTCCACCAACTCCTTCGCGAACAACGGCTTCAGCATCCACCTCGGCCACGTTGTCCAGAACCTCGCCGCCCAGCCGCCGGTGCCCCAGACGGGCTTCATCCCCGGGGTCGGGTTCGGCGACGGCGGCATCGGCGCGCAGACCACCGGCGAGCCGCTGAACTTCGGCCGCTACAGCGGCGGGGGCCTCGGCGGCGGGTTCGGCGCGACCCACTCCCCGGGCGGGCTCGTCCCCGGCACCCCACCGGCCACCCCGGCGTCCTCGCCGCGGATGGTTCTCGCCGCGGTCCCGTACCGCGACTGGCTGGTCTTCGGCTACGGCGCCTGGGGGTGCGCGGTGCTCGCCGCGCTCTGCCTGTGGGGGCTGGCGATCTACCGGCGCCGCCTCGGCGGGGTGCTCTGATGGCGGAGCGCGGAGCGGGGCTCAGCCTCATGCGGGCGCTGAAGCTGCCCCAGAGGCGCCCGCCGACCCCCTGCCCGCGCTGCGCCACCCCGGTGCGCGCCGCGCTGCCGGCGTGCCCCCTCTGCGGCGAGCCGATGCCCGCCCTTCTCGACAGCCGGCTCGAGCGCTGGCGGCGCCGCGGGCTGCTCGAGCTCGGCGTCATCCTCGCCGTGCTGGTCGTCTTCGTGGTCTGCTTCCTGATCGTCTTCGCCCACCGGTGACCTCGGGGGCGGGGTCCCCCGGGTTCGGAGGAAAATCACCCGGGCAGGGGGACGACACCCCTGTGACCCAGGACGAATACTGGAACGTGCCAGGAGGACATTTTCTGTGGCAACCGAGACAGCCGACGTCACGCTCGACTGCCTGGGCAAGCTCTGCCCGATCCCCGTCATCGAGGTCTCGAAGGCGGTGCGAAAGATGGAGTCGGGACAGACCCTGCTCATGCTCGCCGACGACCCCGGCAGTGACCCGGACATGCACGCCTGGTGCGACGAGACCGGAAACGAGCTCCTGCGAATGGAGAAGGACGGGCGGGTCTACAAGTTCTGGATCCGCCGGGAGGGCTGATCCCCATGGCCGACGACGACGACACCAGAAGCGTCGTCTACATCCAGTCGAGTGGAGTGGACACCCCGCAGCGCGCCGCCACCCCGTTCTTCCTCGCCGCCACCGCGGCGGCGATGGAGTGGGACGTGAAGATCTACTTCACGATCAACGGCCCCACCCTGCTGAAGAAGGGGGTCGCCGAGAACCTCTACGTCAAGAAGGACGGGAAGAACGGCAAGGGCGCTCCGCTCAGCCACTTCATCGAGCAGGCCCGCGACCTCGGCGTCGAGCTGCTCTGCTGCCAGCCGAGCCTCGACCTCAACGACCTCGACTACGAGGAGCTCATCGACGGCGTGAAGATGATCGGCGGCGCGGCCTTCAACAGCCTGGCCGCCAAGGCGTCGGCGGTGGTCTGCTTCTGATGACCGTCCCGGTGGTGCGCGAGGCCACGCCGGAGCGCAAGGCGGAGATCTTCGGCAAGGTGGTGGCCGACGTCCGCTTCCAGGACTACGTCCACGGCTGCTACGAGTGCGGCATCTGCGTGGCCGCCTGCCCCTCGGCGCGCTTCTACGACTTCAGCCCCCGGAAGATCACCCAGGCGGTGTGCCGAGAGGATCTCGACCTCTTCTGGGAGCACGTCAACGTCGACGTCTGGAACTGCTCGCAGTGCTTCAGCTGCGACCGCTGCCCGCGCGGCAACTCCCCCGGGGGACTGATCACGATCATGCGCGAGGTGGCGGTCACCGCCGGCCTGCGCTCCGCCAAGGAGGCGCTGGAGGGGGGCGAGCGGGTGGTCTACAAGATCATGTCGACGGGCACCCAGGTGTCCCCCGACATGCTCCAGCCCGAGGCCTTCCCCGACTGGGGGCCCGACGTCCAGGACGTCTCCAGGAACCTCGACCTGTGGCGCCGCGCCCTCCCCCCGGAGACGCTGCACACGACCACGACCGCCTGGGAGATCGACGACAAGACCCTGGTCGAGCTCTACCTCATCTGGCACATGACCGGGGTCCTGGACATGATCAAGGCGGTCGACGAGGGTCTCCACATGATCCTCAACGACGTCATGGAAGAGCTGCTGGAGGACCACGACATTGTCGTCTCCTGATCCGAACCGCGGCGGTCCCAGCGCTCCCTCGACGCTCACCGCCGGCACCATCCCGCTCGAGGTCGTCCACGCCCGCAGCTTCACCCGCAACCCCGACCTCGCCCCCATCGAGGACATCCGCGAGGAGGTCCTCAAGCTCGAGGCGGAGGGCGAGTGGATCGTCCAGCGCGTCCCCGACGACCACACCGAGGTGACCACCAAGTACGGCCGCACCAAGAAGATCCCCAACCGGCACACCTGGCATCACAAGAGCTGTGGCCAGTGCGGCCACATCCCCGGTTACTCGACGGCGATCTTCTGGCTCAACCGCGAGCTGGGGACCGAGTACAACGACCCCCGCGATCAGACCTCCTGCACCGCCTGGAACTACTACGCCTCGGCCACCTCGAACGCGCCCGCGCAGGCGGCGGTGGCGATGCGCAACTTCGCGGCGGCTTATGAGACCGGCTTCTACCCGGTGATCCACTGCGGCACCAGCTACGGGCACTACAAGGAGGTGCGCGAGGAGCTGGTGCGCCATCCCGACCTCCGCGCTCAGGTGCGCGACATCCTTGCCCGGATGAACAAGCCGCTGGTGATGCCCGAGGAGATGATCCACTACAGCGAGTGGATCCACGTGATGCGCCACGAGATCCGCAAGCGCACCGTGCTCGACCTCTCGAACATCACCTGCGTGGTCCATCCCGCCTGCCACTACTACAAGCTGGTGGCGGAGGACGCCATCTACGACCAGGAGATCTACGGCGGCCAGCGCACCGCGATCATGTCGCAGCTGCTCGAGACGCTCGGCGCCAAGGTCGCCGACTACTCGACCTGGTTCGACTGCTGCGGCTTCGGCTTCCGCCACGTGCTCGTGCAGCGCGACTTCACCCGCTCCTTCGCCACCCTGCGCAAGATCGAGCGGATGAAGGAGGAGGCGAACCCCGACGTCACCATCACCCACGACACCGGCTGCGTCACGACCCTCGACAAGAGCCAGTTCGCCGCCAAGGCGCACGGGCGCAACGTCGGCATCCCGGTGATGTCGGAGGCGCAGTTCGCCGCCCTGGCGATGGGCGCCCACCCCTACCGGGTCTGCCAGCTCCACTGGCACAGCACCGACTACCGGCCGCTGCTCGAGAAGATGGGCATCGACTGGGAGAAGGCGTGGGCGGAGTTCGAGAGCGACCTCGACCGGCTGCGCAGCGGGAAGACCGAGTTCCTCACCTGGGACGACGCCAATGCCAAGTGACACGGTGCTGATCATCGGCGGCGGCCCCGCCGGCCTGACCGCGGCCCGCGCCGTCGGCGAGCTCGGCGGCCGGGCTCTGGTCGTCGAGACCCGCGAGCGCCTCGGCGGCATGCCCGACGAGGCGAACTACGCGGCACTCACTCCCGACTTCCGGCCCGCGTCCGAGGCGGTGGCGGAGATGGTCGCCGCGGTCGAGGCGCTGCCCGGGGTTGTGGTGCGGACCTCGACGCGGGTCACCGCCCGCGAGGGCGAGGCCGGCGACTTCCGCCTCACCCTCGCCAGCGGTGAGGCCACCGAGGTGGTCGAGGCCGGGGCGGTGATCATCGCCACCGGGTTCCAGCACTTCGACCCCGGTCGCGAGACCCAGATGTACGGGTACTACGAGTACGAGGACGTGCTCACCCTGCAGGACCTCGAGGCCCAGCTCAAGGAGCACCGGGTGGTGGTGCCCTCCACCGGGAAGGCCCCGGAGACCCTCTGCTTCATCCAGTGCGTCGGCTCGCGCGACCGGCGCATCGGCAACACCTGGTGCTCGAAGGTGTGCTGCGGCATCGCCTCCAAGGAGGCGATCGAGGTGAAGCGGCTGGCGCCGCAGTGCAAGGTCTTCATCTTCTACATCGACATGCGCATGTACGGCTTCTGGGAGGACCAGCTCTACTGGAAGGCGCAGGAGGAGCACCACGTCCAGTTCATCCGGGGCATCGTCACCGAGGTCATCCGTCGCGGCGAGAAGCTCGTCGTCAAGGGGGAGGACACCACCATGGGCAGGCCGGTGGAGGCGCCCATGGACATGGTGGTGCTGAGCGTGGGCATGGAGCCGAGCCGGGGCACGGTGGAGATGTCGAAGGTGCTCGGCGTCCCCCTCGAGTCGCACGGCTTCATCGCCGCCCCCGGCAATCCCCTCGACACCGTCACCACCGAGGTCCCGGGCATCTTCGTCGCCGGCGCCGCCGCCGGCCCCAAGGACCTCGAGGACACCGTGGGCATGGCCGGGCTGGCGGCGGCGAGGGCGGTGGCGCTGCTGCGGACCGCGGCCAGCACGGCGCAGCCGGTGGGATGACGGCGATGATCGGTGGCGGCCAGGTCGTCGACACCCCCGCGGCGAGAGAGTTCCTCGACCGGGCCCTGGAGAAGGCGAGCCGCGAGGAGTGCCGCGCCATCGCCCGTGACTGCGCGCACAAGGCGCGCTACGTCCAGGGGCTGCTGACCGCCGACCGCTGCGCCGAGCTGGGCGACGCAGAGGTGCGCGCCCTGCTGCGCAGCGTGTTCAGCACCCGCCGGCGCGCCGACGCGGTGATCGCCGCCGCCGCCGAGCAGGGTGGGCTGGCGCCGGCGCTCGCCGAGCTCTGCTGGGCGGAGGCGCCGGTGGAGCGGCGGCTCGACGCCTTCGTCGCCCGCCTCGGCGCCCTCGGCGACGAGGAGATGGCCTGCGACCTCGCCGGCGAGGTGCTGCACCACCTCCACCCCGAGCGCTGGTGGCTCTTCTCACGGTGGATGTGGAGCCCGCGGCTGCGCACCGGGGCGGTGGCGCTGGTCACCACCGAGGCCGACCTCAGCGGCGAGACCCCCGGGGAGACCTATCTGAAGCTCGGCCGCACCCTGGTGATGCTGCGCGCCAGCGCCGAGGCGGGAGGCCTGCTCGACCTCGGCGAGGAGCCCTGGAACCTCGACGTTCTCCTCGCCTGCGTGTACTGCGTCTACCTCTACACCATCACCCGCCTGCGCATGACCCAGGAGTTCAACAAGGTCATCCCCCCGCTGCCCGAGCTGGTCCGCCGCATCCTCGGCGTCCACCGGCTCGAGAGCCTGGAGGCCTAGCCGTGGCCGTCGAGCCGGGACGCATCCGCGAGCACAAGGAGTGGGTCCAGGACGGCGTCGACATCTCCGGCCACTGGAACCGGATGTTCGACCCCCGGACCATCGACGAGTACCCGCTGGACCTCCTCGAGCGCATCACCGGGCTCCCCGGCGGGGAGTCGCTGGGGTGGTGCTACCAGTGCGGCAAGTGCACCGTCGTCTGCCCGGTCGATCACGTGGGCGACTACAGCCCGCGCAAGATCTTCCGCAAGGTGCAGACGGGGATGAACCTCTTCGACGACCCCGACCTGTGGCTCTGCACCACCTGCATGAACTGCCTGCGGGTCTGCCCCAAGGGCGTGAACATGATCGAGATCATGCCCGCGGTGCGCGAGCAGGCGGTGCTCGAGGGCAACGCGCCCGCCGAGCTGCTCACCGCCTTCGAGAACACGATGCGCCACGGCAACCCGCTCGGCGAGCCCCAGCGCAAGCGCGCCGAGTGGGCGAAGGAAGCCGGGGTACCGGTGCCGGTCATCAAAGACCTGGGCCGGCGGGTCGACATGCTCTGGTTCGTCGAGTGCTATCCCGCCTACCATCCCCGCGGTCGTGATGCCTCCCGCGCCCTGGCGCGGATCCTCAGCGCGCTCGAGCTCGACTTCGCCATCCTCGGGGTCGAGGAGCGCTGCGTCGCCGATTCGCAGCGCCTCGCCGGCGAGAAGGGCGTCTTCGAGGCGATGGCGGAGCACAACATCGGGGTCATGCAGGGCTACGAGTTCGACCGGGTGATGGTCACCGACCCGCACGCGTACAACGCGTTCCTGAAGGAGTATCCGAAGCTGGGCGGCAGCTTCGAGACCATCCACTACACCCAGCTTCTCGCTCCGCTCATGGACCGGCTGCCGATGCGGACCTCCCTGGATCTGCGGGTCACCTTCCACGACCCCTGCTACCTCGGGCGCCACAACGGCGAGTACGACGCCCCGCGGCACTGCCTCGAGGCGATCCCGGGAGTGGAGCTCACCGAGATGATGCGCTGCCGCGCCAACGGCTACTGCTGCGGCGGTGGCGGCGGCGGGATGTGGCTGGACGGCACCAACAGCGAGCACATGAGCGAGCGGCTCTCGGAGCGGCGGGTGCGTGAGGCGGTGGAGACGGGGGCCGACGTGCTCGCCGTCTGCTGCCCCTTCGAGGTCTCCCGCTTCGAGGACGCGGTCAAGTCGACCGGGAACACCGGGAGGCTCCGCGTCCTCGACATCGCCGAGCTCATCGACATGGCAATGACGGACGAGGAGGCGTAGAAGCCGTGCACATCGTGGTCCCGATCAAGGAGGTCCCGGACCTCGTCGAGGAGCTCGAGGTCAACGCCGACGGCAGCGACCTCGACCGTGAGTACCTGAAGTACAAGATCAACGAGTGGGACGAGCAGGCGCTCGAGGAGGCGCTCTGCCTCAAGGAGGACGGGGGCGCCACCGTGACCGCCGTCGCCGTCGACACCGGCGACGTCGACACCTACCTCTTCACCGCGCTCGCCAAGGGCGCGGACCGGGCGATCAAGGTGACCGGCTCCTTCACCAAGGGCGGCGACAACCACACCGCCGCGGCGGCGCTCGCCGGGGTCATCGAGGGGCTCGGCGCCGACCTCGTCCTCGGCGGGGTGCAGGCACCCGACGACCTCGACGGCCAGCTCCCGGTGCTCCTCGCGGCGCGGCTGGGGCTGCCCTGCGTCAGCGTCGTCAGCGGCGTCTCCGTCGCCGGCGGCACCGCGACGGTGCGCCAGGAGTACTCCGGCGGCATGATGGCCGAGCTCGACGTGACCCTGCCGGCGGTGATCGGCATCCAGGCGGCCCGCCAGGCCCCGCGCTACGCCGCGGTGAGCAAGGTGCGCCAGCTGATGAAGACGGCGACCCTGGAGGAGCAGGCGGCGGCGGGCGCGGCGGTCGACACCGGGGTGAAGGTGCGGCGCCTCTACCGTCCGGACGCCGCCGGCCACGCCGAGATGATCGAGGGAGACGCCGAGGAGCAGGCGCGCAGGCTCTTCGAGATCCTCGCCGAGCGCAAGCTCGTGCGGCGCTAAAGGGAGACCACAGATGGGTGCGACCGTCCTCGTCGTCGGCGAGCAGATCGACGGCGTCCTCGCCGACACCACCTACGAGCTCACCGCCCTGGCGCGGCAGATCGCCGACGGCGGCACCGTGGTCGCCGCCGGCGGCGGCCCGGGCTTCGAGAGCGCCGCGTCGGCGATCGCCGCCGACCGGGTGTGCGTCCTCGGCGGCGCGCACATGAACGACTACACGCCGGAGGCATACGTCGCCGCCATCGGGGCGCTGGCCGGCGACTGCGGCGCCGACGTGGTCCTCGCGGCGACGAGCGCCGTCGGCCTCGACACCGCCGCCGGCGTCGCCGCGGCGCTCTCGCTCCCGCTCGTCTCCTACGTCGTCGGGGCGCGCCCCGAGGGCGGCGCCCTGGTCACCACCAGCCAGCTCTACGGCGGCAAGCTGCTCGCCGAGAGCGAGGTGGGCGGCGGCCGGGCGGTGCTCACCGTGATCCCCGGCTCGGTCTCCGGCGACGCCGGCAGGGGCCAGGCCGGCGCCGTCGAGAGCGTCGCCGCCGCGGCGTCCCCGGGGCGGATGACCTTCCGCACGATGATCCGTCCCGAGGCGGGCGGCGTCGACATCACCAAGGAGGAGATCCTCGTCTCCGTCGGCCGCGGCATCGAGAATCAGGAGAACATCGAGCTCGTCGAGGAGCTCGCGACCGCCATCGGCGGCACGATCTCGGCGTCGCGTCCGATCATCGACAGCGGCTGGCTGCCCAAGGTGCGCCAGGTGGGCAAGTCCGGGCTCACCGTGAAGCCGAAGCTCTACCTGGCGATCGGCATCAGCGGCGCCCCCGAGCACATCCAGGGGATGAAGGACGCCGAGCTCATCGTCGCGGTCAACACCGACGCCAACGCCCCGATCTTCGACGTCGCCGACTACGGGATCTGCGGCGATCTTTTCGACGTGGTCCCCGCGCTCACCGAGTGCGCCAAGGCCAACGCATAGGAGCGCGCATGCTGCCGGGCGTCAGCGACACCCACCGCGAGGTCTTCGAGAACTTCGCCTCGTGGATGGTGACGCTCTTCTACACCATGGCCGCGGTCGCGGTGGCGCTCTTCCTGCTGGGCATCGCGCTCCGGGTCCGCAAGTTCCTGCGCGGCCACGGTCGGGTGGTCCTCGACCATCCCGTGCTGCGGCTGCGGCGCACCTTCGTCGAGGTGGCGAGCAACTCGAAGGTGGGCCGCCGTGACGTCCTGACCCGCCTCGCCCACCTGGGGATCATGTGGGGCTTCATCGCCCTCTTCATCGGCACCGTCATCGTCACCATCGACTTCGACTTCGCCCGCAACATCAACCCGCGGCTGCGGTTCTGGAACGGCGGCTTCTACCTCGCCTTCAAGGTGACCCTCGACACCCTCGGCGCCGCCTTCCTCCTCGGCCTCGGGGCGATGATGGTGCGCCGCTGGGTGATCCACCCATGGCGCCTCCGCTACGACCGGGTGGACCGACCCGCGGGCGGCTACGACCGCACCCCGTACCGGCGCGGCGACGTCCTCTTCGTCAGCCTGCTCTTCGCGATCGGGGTCACCGGCTTCCTCCTCGAGGCCTTCCGGCTCGCCGCCGACCGTCCCGACTCCGCCTCCTTCTCGCCGCTCGGCTCGACGATCGCCCGGGGACTGGACGCGATCACCAGCTCGCACTCCACCTGGATCGACTGGCACACCGGGATGTGGTTCACCCACGCCACCCTGGCGCTCGCCTTCATCGCCTACATCCCCTTCAGCAAGGCGGTGCACATCCTCGCCGACCCGGTGAACATCTTCCTCCGCGACCCGCTGGCGGCGCGGCGGCTGCGGCCGCTCCCCGAGCCGGCGACGAACGGGGCGGCGCCCGCGGGCGCCCCGCCGGCGCTCGCCACCGTGGGGGTGCAGCGGGTCACCGACCTCAGCTGGAAGGAGCTGCTCTCCCTCGACGCCTGCACCAAGTGCGGGCGCTGCCACGAGGTCTGCCCGGCGCGCGCGAGCGGCGCCCCGCTCTCCCCCCGCGACCTCGTCCTCGACCTGCGCGAGTTCGCCGACCGCGACCTCGGCGTCGACGGCCTCGCGGCGGCGCTCACCGGCCGCACCCCCTTCGCGAGCGTCACCGGCACCGGGGCGAACGGCGGCGACCGCACCCTGCCCGGGAACCTCGTCGACGCGGCCACGCTGTGGTCGTGCACCACCTGCCGGGCCTGCGTCGAGGTCTGCCCGGTGGGCATCGAGCACGTGCCGATGATCATCGACATGCGCCGCGCCCTCGTCGACTCCGGCGACGTCGACCCCAAGGTCCAGAAGGTCTTCCAGAACCTCGACCGCTACGGCAACTCCTTCGGCCAGCCCGAGCGCAACCGCGGGCGGTGGACGAAGGAGCTCGACGAGAAGCCCAAGGACGCGCGCAAGGAGCCGGTCGACGTGCTCTGGGTCGTCGGCGACTACGCGTCCTTCC
>Ga0209577_10007195_pt1 | contig 10247 bp, 7 predicted proteins | sample GraSoiAngelo_109_FD_185874 | JGI IMG/M metagenome (GOLD analysis project Ga0209577, IMG submission 185874) | Grasslands soil microbial communities from the Angelo Coastal Reserve, California, USA - 14_0903_12_20cm (SPAdes) (version 2) | ecosystem: Environmental > Terrestrial > Soil > Grasslands ...
CGGCTCCCTTGGAAGTGCGCGCGCGCACCTGTGCGAGATAGCCGTCCACATTGCGCTTGAGCTCGCTCAGCGCGTCGCCGCCGAATTTTTCGAGCAACGCCTCGGTCAATACGATTGCCAGCATCGCTTCGGCGATGACGCCCATTGCCGGGACGGCCGTGACATCCGAGCGCTCCGACTGCGCCTGCGCGGGGCCGCCCGTCTTGAGGTCCACCGTCTTGAGCGGCGACATCAGCGTGGAAATCGGCTTCATCGCGACGCGGACGACGAGCGGCTCGCCCGTCGTCATCCCGCCTTCGGTGCCTCCGGCACGGTTCGTCGCGCGCGCGAATCCGGGCAGGATTTCGTCGTGCACTTCCGAGCCTTTGCGGCGCGCCGCCTCGAAACCGAGGCCCAGTTCGACGCCCTTCACGGCGGGAATCGACATCAACGCCTGCGCGACGACTTCCACGATCCCGCCAAGCGTGTCGCCTGCCGCTTTCGCGGCGTCTATCCGGGCCACCATCTCCCGCTCGGCGTCTGGATCCAGGCAGCGCACCGGGCTGCGGTCCGCGGCCTCGTTCAAGGGGCTCGAGACTGGGGACTGAGGCTTGGCGGTGACGCCTCCCAACTCCGCGACGTGTGAGCCAATGTCGATACGGAACTCGCGCAGCAGCTTCTTGCACACCGCCCCGCACGCGACGCGCGCGACAGTCTCGCGGGCGCTGGCGCGCTCCAGGATGTCGCGGGCGTCCAGGCGGTCGTATTTGAGCGAGCCGGCGAGGTCGGCGTGGCCGGGACGCGGCCTGGTCACCTGGCGCCGGCGACCCTGGGGATCCGGCGTCGCATCCGCTTCCGGCGCCATGACATCCTGCCAATGCTCCCAGTCGCGGTTCCAGATCAGCATCGCGATGGGGGAGCCCAGCGTTTCGCCGGCGCGTACGCCGGCCAGCCATTCGATCCGGTCCGATTCGATCTTCATGCGGGCGCCGCGGCCGTAGCCGCCCATGCGCCGCTTCAGCTCCACGTCCACGTCGGCGGCAGACACGGGGAGGCCGGCGGGAATCCCCTCGAGAATTCCCACCAGGCCGCGGCCATGCGATTCGCCCGCCGTGGTAAACCGGAACGTCATCCTTCCTCCCTGACTCCAGCTGTCAATCTCCTATATAACAGCCGAGCCCGACCTCGGTCGGGCTCGTGCCTACAGGTCCCGGACGCCGGTAGGCGTCACGGACTCCCGGCGCGCGGTGGCACCGGCAACGGGTTGGCAATCGGCGGCAGCTGCAGAACGAGGAGCCCGGTCGCCGTGACGCCAAACAGTAACTGGTTGCCGCCCACATCGCGCGCGACGCGCAATGGCCCGATCACCGGATCGCGTACGGGAATCGACCCGAGGAAATCCCCGAAGAACGTGTCGAAGACGTCGATATTGCCGTTCGGGTTTGCCGAGAAGAGGAGGCGCTGAGTCTTGTCGGTGCCGCCACCGCAGAATGTGCTGGTCGGCGGGCATGCGCCCGTCGGCGCGAAGTCATGGAAGTAGTTCATGTCCATGCCGGGCGTCAGAGGCGATGGTCCCGGAGGCGCCGCGGAGGTCACTTTGCGGCGCAGGTCTTGGTCCAGATAGTAGATCGAATCGGCGCGCACGGCATTCGTCAGGCCGTTGAAGTTCGTCGCGACGGACACGACTTTGACGCCCGTATTCGCGATGAAGTCGCTGACGTCGAGTCCGGGTGACATCCCAAAATCAACGTCCCTCTGCCCGGTGTCGGTCGTGCCGTTACCGGTGCTGCAGAGCGTGGACGCGGTTTCCAAGAGCTGGGCGCGCGCGTCGTATGCCATCACCCGCGCAAATTGGGCGGTAACGTTGCCACCTTCGCCGAAGAACGCGTGGGTGAAGTTCCCGGAGTTCCGCGCGAACGTTCGGTCACCCAGTCCCATCGAGGCCAATTGCACGGTAACGCCTGCGCACGCGGAGAGGATGACCTTCGAGAAGGTCCGGCCACGCGTCAGCACGACCCGCAGGGTATCGCTCCCGGCGGTAAACGACGACGTCCCAATTTCCCAGAAGAGGTGCCCGAATTTCAGCGCGGGGTTCGCCGTGTTGATGAGCTTCTCCATCCGCAGCGTAGCCCGGTGATTGAAGGGTGCCGTTTCAGCGCCGGTCGGGGCGGTCGAATAGATCGCGTACACCGAGTCCGCGGCGCACGTCGAGCTGCCGGAGGTCGGCCGGCAGACAGTGGCCACGTATTGCGGCAGATCGGAGGTGTGATAGTCGGTGATATGCACGGTCGAGCCGCCGGCCTGGATGACCACCTTGTACGTCTGGATGATGAAATCGGGGAGGTCCTGGCGCCAGATGATCTGACGCGGCCCGCCGGCCCCGACGTTGATGATTCCGAGGTACGTGCCCCCCGCATCCGCCACGATGAGCGTGTCCTTGTACCCGCCGAGTGTGTCGCGCGGCCAGAGCGCGATGCCCCACGGCTGCCCGCCGGCCGTCGGAATACCGCCCGCGACGAATGACGTGTTGGCGACCTGGAAGACGTCGACGCGATTGAATGCCGGGTTGGTCAGATAGAGCTCGCGACGATTGGCGTTGTAAATGGCGTCGGCGATACTTCCCGCTCCCTGGAGCGGAATGGTGAGGCCGTTGACCACGATCACCGTGTCGATCAAGCCGGCCGGCGACATGCTGGGACCGGAGCCTTTGGCCGCGCGAGCCCCGGAGACCGGAGCGCTGGGCAAGAGCGTCGTGTTGTTCGTGTATGAGCAGTTGCGGGCCGTCGCTCCGTCGCAGGCGTAGCCCCGCACGACGATCGAGTGCGGCAGGACTCCCGGCGGCAGCACGGAGCCGAGGTTGAGGCTCGCGCGCCGCGTGACGTCCGTCAAGTTCCCGGCACCCACAAAGATGGTATCGAACTTCAACAACACGCCGGGAGCTGGGCCCGTGTCGACCCGGAATCCGATGTACGAAATCGCGCTGGCGTCGGTGGCGCGGACGATGACTGTGTCGTTGACCTCCACCCGCGGCGAGATCTTGTGTGACACGAGCGGGGGCGTGACATCGTTTGCCGCGGACTGGATGGTGACTGTGACGACGTTGGTGAACCCGCGACGCCCCGCTGAATCTTCGGCGAACCCGACGACGTCGAAGGTCCCTATGGCGGCCAGGACCGTGAGCGTATCGGTGTAATCGACCGTGTCCCGCAGAGTGCCGAGGAAGACGATCGAGTCGTTCGGCGGCGTCGTGGGGTTACTCACGGCAGACCGCGGGTTCACGAGGAAACCGATTTTGGCGATTCCCGAATTCTGGATTGCGTGGACCTCGACGGGGATGGAGCGGTTTTGCGACGCCACCGCACCGGTGGTCGGCGACACCAGCGTTACCTGGAGCGCCTGAACGTTCCTGAGGAAGATCGTGATCGAGTCTGCCGCGAAGTTGCCGGCACCGTCGAGCGCGCGAGCGACGATCTTGATGACGCCGCCGACGCCGGAGTTCGAGGGGAACGTGATGCCACGGGCGACGGTGTACGTCGTGACCTGACTGGTAAACACGGTGTCGAGAACAGCGATCAGGCCACCGCTGAACGTCAGCTGGACATCCTTCAGCCCCAGATTATCGGTGGCCTGCACGCCGAAGCGCAGCCCGCCGGCGATGTCCTGCGTATCCCCCGCGGTATTCGTGAGCTTGATGGTGGGCGGCTGGATGTCAGGCTGGACGCCGCCAATACGACGCGACGTCTCGCACGCGTAGACTGCGAGTGCGAGCGAACCGATGCTCAGGATCGCGGTGCTCCTTCTGACCAGCCGCATATCTACCCTCTCCGCTTTTATCGACCCGCGGGATTACTGCCCGCTGGGCGCGACCAAATCGTCGATGATGTGGGGCGTGATCAGTATCAGCAGATCACGCCGATTCTCTGTCTGGGACGTAAAGCCGAACAGCTTGCCCAGAATCGGCAGATCTACAAGGAACGGGATTCCGGACTTCGTTACCGTGACCTCGGTCACCGTAAGTCCGCCAATTACGGCCGTTTCGCCGTCATTGACCAGGATTTGGTTGTCCGCCTGCTGCGTCTGGAAGGTGAATCCGATGTCCACGGCCGCCGGCCGGACGTTCGAGCGCTCGGCGTGCACTTCCATCAGGATCTGACGCGTTCCCGTTACGTGCGGCGTGACGCGAAGGTTGATACCGGTCTGCTGGAACGACACCGTCGCACGCGGCACTGCTGTGCCGGTCCCCGCGCCCGTTTGGACGGAGCTCACGTCGATGACCCGGATCGGCACGCGGTCGCCGACGAGGATCTCGGCCTGCCGGTTGTCGAGCGTGGTGATTGTCGGCTCCGCCTGGATGTCGGCGAGGTCGACACGCTGCAGCGCCTGCACGAACGCCGTCAGGTCGAAGTTACCGATCGCGGTCGAGAAGATCAGGTCGAGCGCCGGATTGATGACTTCCTGGCTCGCGTTGCCGAGCGCCGACAGCGAGTTGCCGCCCAGTGAAACGATGTTCTCGCTCGCCGGGAAGTTCGCCGTCGGCACGAGCGCATCCGGTACGCCGTCCAGGTTGGTATCGACCGGTTTCGCGGTGCTTGGATCGGGACGTTGAATCAGCCTGTTGAAGAACTGCGTCGTCGAGCCGAGGTCGTACTTGACGCCGAGCTCCTCGACGTCCTGGCGATCGACGAAGATGATCTTCGCCTGGATCGAGACCTGCGGCGTGCGCTGGTCGAGGCCCTTCACGAACTCCACGACCTCGTCGATGCGCGAGGTGACCTCGGTGATCACGAGCGAATTGCTCGTCGAGTCGGCCACCGCGTTGCCCCGCTTGCTGAGAATCGACGCCACGGACGGCACGAGCGACGTTGCCTTCGCATAGTTGACGCGCACCAGCCGCGTCGTGATCGGCACGGTCGAGTCGGCGCGCGCCAGCTCGACCTGACTCACGACGTTGAGGATCCCGCCGGGCAGCGTCTTCACGGCCAGGCCCTGTGACTCGAGCACGGCGTACATCGCCAGGTCCCACGGCTGGTTCTTGATCTCGGCGGTGACGGTGCCCTTGACGTCTTTGCCCAGGATGATCGTGCGACCGCTGAACGCCGCGAAGCCCGCAACGACGTCCTCGATGCTCGCGTTGTCCCACTGCACGGTGATGCGCGCCGCCTGCGACTGCGCTGCTTCGGCACGGTGCGCCGCGAGGTACTCCTCGACAGACAGCGGTTGGGCCAGCGTCGGCGTCGTGACCCGCGCGGCCTGATCCGGACCGCTGGTCACCGGCGGCGCAGGCGCACGGTTCGCCACCGCGACCGGCGCCGCTGGCATCACGCCGCTGCTCGACCACGCAGCGAAAGAGGTGCGCTCGGTGCCGATTCGCACCCGCACCTGTCCGGCCGCGCGCTCGACTTGATAGTCCTTCAGCGCGTCGAGGTCGATTACGACGCGAACGACGTCGGGCTTGAACTGCGCGTAGCGCACGTTGCGCACGCCGCCGCGATTCTGGCCGTCGTACAGCGCGACGGCCCCCGTGAGACGCGTGCCCTGGAGGTCGATGACGAGGCGCGCGGGATTCGAAAGAGTGAAGTCCTGGACGACCGCGGCACCTAGCACGTCGATGACGACCTCGACCTTCCCCGTGGCCGGCAGCACGCTCACACCTCGCACCTCTCCGTCCCGCCCGCCCATCGTCGTCCCCGCAAGGGCCCGGGGAACAACGACGGCGAGCAGGAGCGTAAGGCGACATAGAGCCTTCATGGCGTCTCCTCCTGCTTGGCGAGCGACAGCGTTTCCTGCCGCTCGAACCCGAATTCCTGCACGGTGAATACGACCTCGCGTGGCCGGATCTGTGTCACCTTCAAGCGCCCGACGATGTCGCCCGTTTTCACCCGGTAGATGCGACGATTGGTGATGTCCCGCAGCACCGCGACGCTGCGCGATGCGAACCGCCCGTCGTAGACGACGGTCGTGAGCTTCAGGTCGGAGATCAGCGGCCGCACGTCCCCGGATTTCAGCAGCGACATGAACGGATCGCGCCCGCCGCCTTCGTACGCGAACACTTCGCGGATCAGCGACGCTGCCGGCACCGCGGTCGTGTCACGCTGCTGACCGGCTACCGGCGTGACGGCGACCACGGCGACGAGTGCCAGCGCGACGCTAGCTGCGCGCACGAGGGGCTCCCGCCGGCCTGGGTACGGGCGGGGCGGACGCTTTCACAAACGTCCGAATCGAGAACTCGGCCAGCAGCAACGCGCCCGCCGTGTCACCCAGCAGCTTCTGCGCAGCCGGCGTGGCCGCGGACAATGCGACGTCCTGTGGCACGATGATGCGCGGCAGCGACGCGATGTCGGCGAGATATTCGCCGATCTGGTCGTAATGGCCGTAGATCTCGAGCCGGTAGCGGTATGTGTCGAACGGCGACCCGGGCTCGGGGGTGAGCGGCTGAATCTTGCCGATCGTGATTCCGCGGACCTTCGCCTTCGTCGAGATGTCGTCGATCAGCGTCGGCACCTCGTTGCGCTCCGGCACCAGCCGCCGCATCAGCTCGAGCGAGCCCTGGTACTCCTCCACGCGGCGGCGAAGATCCTCGATGCTGCCGCTCGCGAGGTCTGCCTTCGCTGCCGCGACGATCCGCTCGAGGCTGTCGGATTCCTGATTGTCCGCGGTGATCGTGACGATGTCGGGCTTATGCTTCTTCGTCCAGAAGAAGTAGCCCCCCGCCAGGGCCGCAACAACGAGCAGTAACATGATCTGGCCGCGTTGGTCGGTCGGCAAACCGAGTGCCATAGCTCCCTACCTCACCGATTGCACGAGCGGAACCGTGCGGATGTAGACCGAGTCCGCGATTCGATAGCTGATCGTCACCGTGAACGACGTCACGGGACGGTCGGCTTCGATCACCGTTTGCGAGCTCGCGGGCGTCACGTCGGTGAACCACGGCGACGCGGCGAGCTGTCGCAGGAACGTCGTATAGGCCTGGATATCGACCGTGCGTCCATCAATGGACACTCGCACCGTGGGCGCGCCGCTCGAGTCATGCTCGATGGTAACGGGACCGTTCGGCTGCCCCTGTCCCGCCGCGACGATGGTAGACGCCGGTCGCACCTGCGTTATCCACGTGTACGGAGGAAGCGCTTTCGTCGCCTGGTCGAGGACATGCGGCCAGATGTAGCGATCGGCGTCGATCTGGCGGATCACGTTGATCTCGTAGAGCAGCGAATCGCGCACCTTCTCGGCCTGCCGCTTCTGCGCGATCACGATGTCGTAGCGCCGCTTTTCGGTGCGCACGTTCTCGAGTCGCGTTTCCGCGGACGCGAGCCGGGCGCGATCGGTGATAAACAGCAACGCGCCGCCACCGCCGACCAACACCCACGCCGCAATCGCGCCGATCAACCACGGATCCTTGACCTGGGCGATGAGGCCCTTGAAGTCCGGCATGGACAGCTTCATGCCGGCTCCCGGTGCTTTCTTCTTCTTTCCTGGGAGTAGGTTTATCTCAATCATGAAGCGCGCCTCAGCGCCAAACCGACCGCCAGCATGAGCAGCGGCGCGACCTCGTCGACCGGCACCGTCTCGAACACGTCATCCCGCACGCGCAGGCGCTGAACGGGATTCGCCAGCTCGATCGGTACTTTCAATCGGGCGCCGAGCACGTCGTTCAGGCCGGGAATGCGGGCGCCGCCACCGGTCGTGTAGACGCGGGACAATCCGCCGGCCGAGCGCGACGCCGTCGCGAGGAATGCGGCCGCGCGCTCGACACCGGTCGCGATTTCTTCGCCCCGGGCGCTGACGTAACCGGCCAGGTCCGGGTGCTGCGACGTCCCCTGAATGACCTTTTCGGCCTCTTCGCTCGCGAGACCCTTTTCGCGTTGGAGATCTTCGCGGAACCGCCGCGTGCCGACCGAGAGATCGCGAGTCAGCACGGGGATGCCGTCCTCGAGGATGTTCACGTTCGTCACTTCGTGACCGATGTTCACGAGTCCCACGACGCCCTGCATCGCGTCGGGGTGGTTCAGCTCGAAGGCGTTGTGGATCGCGAAGGCGTCGACGTCGATGACGGACGGATCGAGTCCGGCCTCGGTTAACAACCCAACTCTGCTCTCCACCAATTCCCGCTTGGCGGCGACGAGCAGGACGTTCATCTGGAGGCCCTCGGCGTCCGGATCGAGGATTTGGAAATCGAGCTCCACGTTGGCCATATCAAACGGCACGTGCTGCTCGGCTTCCCAGCGGATGACCTCGCGGGCATCCGCCTCTTTCATCCGGTCCATCTGGATCTTCTTGACGATCACGTCGCGGCCGCCGACCGCGGTAACGACCGATTTCCGCTTCACGCCAGCGGCCTCGAACAGACCCCGAATAGCCTCCGAAACCAGGCCGGGGTCCATGATTTCACCCTCGACGATGGCGTCGGCGGCGACTTCTGTTGTCGCAACTTTAGTCAGTTCGGCTTCGCTGCCCCCGTGGTCGATGACCACGAGTTTGATGATGCCGGAGCCGATATCCAGACCGACCGAGGTTTTTTTGCCACCTAGAAACCCAAAAAGGGCCATGTGCACCTTTTGGTCTAGAGACACGAAGGGGCGAGGGCAAACTACAATAGGCCCCGCCCCTTATCCTGTCAAGCCTCGAATTGACTTGAGGCCGAAGCAACAACTGTTTTGACTACTGCGACTTAGGCCACTTAATAGAGCTGTACCCAGCCCCGGGAACGCATCATCGAAATCGGGCTCGTCGCCTGTAACACCGCGTTAATACTGCAGCTAGAGTAGTTCAGCGTCGCCTTACCGCTCAGGTTCTGGGTCGACAGGTCAGCGTTCTTCGCCATGACGCCGCCCCAGAAGTGCGCGTCGGTTGAACCACCACCGGCGGTCTTCAGATCACCCTGGATGATGACGATACCGAAGAACTGATAGGAGCCTTGGACGTTTAAGTCACCGTCTACCAATAGGATACCCTGCCCCTGCGTGTTATTTACGGTAATCGTTCCCGTGGCGTGAATGATCGGGAAATAGCTGGCGCACCCGCCCAGCGGATTCATACCGTCGCCCCAGTTGGTCAATACCGTCTTGTCACAGACGCCGGCATTCACAACCGGCGCGGTCGAATAGTTCCCCGGGGGAACGGTAATCGTTGCCCTTGCCACCATCTGCGCATAGGTGGCCCCACCGAACACGGTGAACGTGTTGTTGTTGACGGTCGGATCGTTCACGACCGGGGGATTACCCTGGACCGCGCCATTTCCGGATTCGTACACGTTGCCGCCCTGATCCCGAACACCAGGCTGGGGAGGCCCCGCAGGATCACAGCTGGTCCAGCCCGTGGGGATTTGGTCGTTGCCATTGACGTCCGCATTACCTGACAGGTTCACGGAACCCTGCGTCGTGAGCGACGCATGGATCCCGAAATCGACGGGCGCGATGCGCGTGATCATGCCGATGCGTTGCCGCGCGCCGCCGCCGCCGGCGATAGCCCCAGCGGCGCTGGCCCGGTCGCGACCCGTCACATCGATCAGGAAGAGGTTCGGGCCGACCTTGTAGCTGTATCCGCCGTAACTCCCCGAGCCGTTCGGTGCGGTAGTAGTCGCGATCGCGACCGAATCGGCCGGATACTGGGCCCGTTTGTTCATGGTCGCGGGATCCCAGGTCAACACACGCTCTTGGGCCCCGGCTTCCGCAACGCCGAAAGACGTCTGCACACGGCGCTGGTTTTCGCCGACCCGCTGCTCCTGGGTTCCGGCGAAGAACGCTCCGGCGACCAGCGCCCCTACGACCACCATGGCGAAGATCGCGACTGCGAGCGCCATACCGCGCTCGTCCTGCAGGATCCGTTTCATGCCTTGCTCCTTCATGGGTGTCCGACGGCCTTAGAACCGCCGGTTATTTCGCAATGCCACACTGGTGACCACACTATCGACCACAGTCGCTCGATCCGCCTGGCCACCCGCGCGAACGGCCGCGGCGGTCCTGGCGCGAACCGTGATGTCGATCCGGGCGACCTGGTTCCGAACCGCGGTCACGTTGCCGTTGACGTCGTAGTACTGGAACGTCAAACCGTTCGTGAGCACGGGGCCGATGAGGGGCTGCATCGACTGGCCGGCGGGCTGAAAGCCGACGTACCACGACGTGTCCCCCGCCGGCTGATACAGCTGATAGACGACACGCTCAAAGCCGCGCACTGGCGCACCGGTTGGGATCGCGCCGGCAACGTTGGGCCCGAGGCCGAGCAGGCTGATATTGGTGATCAGGCGCTGTCCATTCTGGCCATCGGGGCAATTC
>Ga0209577_10007196_pt1 | contig 10246 bp, 7 predicted proteins | sample GraSoiAngelo_109_FD_185874 | JGI IMG/M metagenome (GOLD analysis project Ga0209577, IMG submission 185874) | Grasslands soil microbial communities from the Angelo Coastal Reserve, California, USA - 14_0903_12_20cm (SPAdes) (version 2) | ecosystem: Environmental > Terrestrial > Soil > Grasslands ...
GATCGTCGCGTGCGTCGAGGGGCTCGCCGTGCAGGGCAGCGCCGAATCCCTCGGACAGCACACCACGTCGTCGGTGGTGAAGGGGATCTTCTTCGTCATCGTGATGGACGGCGTGTTTGCGATCTTTTTCGCCTCGATCGGAATGTGACGATGGCCCCCGAGATGCAAAACGCCATTATCCGGGTTCGCGATATCTCGGTGCAGTTCGGCACCACCAAGGTTCTGGACGGGCTCGATCTCGACGTGAAGCGCGGCGAAATCCTTGGCTTCGTCGGTCCTTCCGGCGCGGGCAAGTCGGTGTTGACGCGCACCATCATCGGTCTTGTCCCCAAGGTCAGCGGACGCATCGAGGTTTTCGGGATTGACCTTGACGCCGCGGATGCCGCGGCGCGGCGCGGCGTCGAGCGTCGCTGGGGAATCCTGTTCCAGCAGGGCGCGCTGTTTTCCTCCCTGACCGTGCGGCAGAACATCCAGTTTCCGGTGCGGGAATACCTGAATGTGTCGCAGCGACTGCTCGACGAGATCACGGTGGCAAAGCTCGGCATGGTGGGATTGCGCCCCGAGGTCGCCGACCGTTTTCCCTCGGAACTCTCCGGCGGCATGATCAAGCGGGTGGCGCTGGCGCGCGCGCTCGCGCTCGATCCGGAACTGGTGTTCCTCGATGAGCCGACCTCAGGCCTCGATCCCATTGGGGCCGGGGACTTTGACGAGCTGGTCAGGACCCTGCAGCGCACTTTGGGGCTGACCGTTTTCATGGTAACCCACGATCTGGACAGCCTCTATACCGCTTGTGACCGCATCGCCGTTTTGGGGAACGGGAAAATCATTGCAGCAGGATCGATGACCGACATGCAGGCCTCGGAGCACCCCTGGTTGAGGGCCTATTTCCACGGCAAGCGTGCCCGCGCTGTCATGGGCTAGAGCACGATTCCGACCCGAGGGCCGCGTTAGCGCAAAGTGCATACCGGTTTTCGGAAAAGATCGTGCCCAAAGGATGGGGATAAACGACGGCTCTGATTCAGCGTGCTGAATTCACTGGCCTGGTATGGGAGTTGGTTGATGGAAACGCGGGCGAACTTCGTCCTGATCGGATCGTTCACGCTGGCGGTGATTGCCGCGGCGTTCGGCTTTGTGCTGTGGTTCCAGTCCCTCCACACCACCAAGGCGCGCAGCCCCTTGCGTATTGTGTTCGAAGGGCCCGCGGCCGGCCTGCGCAACGGCGGCAGCGTCAACTTCAACGGTATCCGGGTAGGTGAGGTGATCTCGGTAAAACTCGACAATCCGCGTCGTGTCGTCGCACTCGCCATGGTCGAGAATAACGCTCCGCTTCGCAAAGACACCCTCGTCGGGCTTGAATTTCAGGGGCTGACCGGAGTCGCAGCGATATCGCTGAAGGGCGGCGAGGAGGCCGCGCCGTCGGTTCCGCTGGATGAGGACGGGGTCCCCACGCTGACGGCCGATCCCAACGCGCTGCAGGACGTCACCGAGGCAATCCGCGGCACGCTGCAGAACATCAACAGGGTGGTCGCCGACAATCAGGAGGCGGTGAAGAACTCGCTGCATAACCTGGAGACCTTCACCACGTCGCTGGCGCGCAATTCCGAGAAGATCGACAGCGTCATGGTTAAAGTCGACGGCGTGATGGGCAAGGCCGACAACCTCATGCTGGGCCTGAACACGCTGGCCGGCGGCAAGGAGGGCGGCGAGCTGTTCCAGGCAGTGAAGTCGATCCGCGAACTGGCGGAGGATTTCGACAAGCGATCGGGTCTTTTGATAGCTGACGGCCGCCGCACGCTCGGCGACATCAGTCGCGCGGTGAACAATCTCGACCGCAACCCGACGCGGCTCTTGTTCGGCCCGGCCAACGCCAGCACGCCGGCGGAACCTCCGAAGCCCGGCCCCGCGGCGGCGGCCGAGAGGAAGCGGCAGTAGCGTTTCGATCACACGCCGGTTGCGAACCCCCAAGACAAAAACGGAGGCATCGCTGCCTCCGTTTTTCTTGTGCGCTCAGATGAAGCTTACCCTAACCGTCCCGCCGCGTGGGCGAGCAGGGTATAGACGAGGCCGGTCTCCGAGATCAGGTGGCCACGAAGCGCAGCAGCCCCGCCTTCGTCGCGCGCGACCTCGTCGAGCAGGCGCTCGAACTCGACGATGTAGCGGTCGACGGTCTGCTTGAAATTGCGGTCGGCGCGATATTTGCGGGCGACTTCATCGAAGGCCTTCTGGCCGGCCGGCGTGTAGAGCCGCTTGGAGAAAGCCTTGCTCTCGCCGCGCTGATAGCGATCCCACATCTCGGCGGCGAGATTGCGATCCATCAGGCGGCCGATGTCGAGCGAAAGCGACTCCAGCGGGTTGCCGCCGCCCGCCTGCTGCGGGCGGCCACGCTGGACGTCACGGTTGCCGGCGCCGGCATCGGTGCGGTTCAACAGGTCGGAAAGCCATCCATCGCGCCCTTGATCAGCGCTCGCGGGGGAAACCGGCGGCGCTTCGGTGCGGCGCGAGGAAGGCCCGCCCAGGTCCGGCGGCGGCAGGTTCGAGGCGCTGCCGCCGTCGCGCATGCGTGGTGCACTGCGCCCGCCGGCGGCGACCATCATCGGCTCTTCCTCGCGATGCGAGTTTGAGCGGCCCTCGCTCACGACGTCGAGCCCGCGGCCGTGATGGGCGACGATGCGGTTCAGTTCCGCCAAGGCCTCGATCTGGTCGACGATCACTTTTCGCATCTGCGCGGTACTCTCGGCGGCCTCCTGCGGCATTTCCAGCACGCCGCGGCGAAGCTCGTTGCGGGTGGCCTCGAGTTCGTTGTGCATTTCGGCAGCCATCTGCTTCATGCTCGCCACCATGTTCGCGAACCTTTCCGCAGACTGCGTGAACATCGCATCCGCTTCCTGCGTGCTCTGCTGGTAGATTTCGGTCATCGCCTCGGCGGTCAGGCGGCGTTCCTCTTCGGCGGTGGAGCGAACGGCCTCGAACTGCCGGCTGATCGCGGCAGAACCCGCGCCGGCGGTTTCCGCCACCACGCGTGCGATATCGCGGGCGCGCTCTTCCGCGGCCGCCAGCGATTCGTCGAGCAGGCCGGTGAACCGCGACAATCGCTGATCGAGATCGGCGGTGCGCAGATCAATCGTGGTGACCAGCGACTCCAGCGCCGACTTGCGTTCGGAAATCGAGGCGGTGGTGTTGCGGTTGCTTTGCTCGACCAGAACCGCGGCATCGACCAGCGCCTTGCCATGGGTCTCGAACTGGCCGGAAAGCGAGCCGAGATCCTCGAGCGCCTTGCTGGTTGTCGTGTTGAAGATATTCAACTGGTTTTGCAGCGTCTGGCTGGCGACGCCGTTGCGCGAGGTGACGTCATTCATGGCTGACACGAAGTCGGCGACGCGCGTGACCAGGGCGCGCTCCAGCGAATTGAGATTGTCGTGGGCGCCGGTCAGCACTTCCTGCAACAGGATATTGCCTTCGCGCAAGCGTTCGAACAGCGCGACCGTGTCGGTTCGCAGGATCTTGCTGGTTTCCTGCATTTCGGTGACGGCGGCGACTGACACCTGGCGTGACTGGTCGATCGCCGCTCGCGACGCCTGCTCCAGGTCCTTCAGCGACTTGCCGACGGCACCTGTGGCCAATTCGCCCGCCGATGTGATCGTCCGCGCGACGTCGGACCCCGTGCTCAACACCGACTGCGAGAAGGTTTGTCCCCGGTTCTCGATCGACTTCAGGGCATCCGACGTGACGCGGTCGATATCGACCGTGAGTTGATTGGTCTTGGCGCTGATCGCCTCCACCAGCGATCCGCGCTTGCCGTCGATCATCTGCGCCAGACGATCGGTCTGCTGTTGCACGTAAGTGACGATTTCGTCGGTCTTGCCGGTCATGGTGGAACCGAAAGCACCGCTGGCGGCGAGAACCGCGCGTTCGATTTCTGCGGAGGTCGACTTGACCTGCGAACTGACTTCGTTGGACGCGGCCACCAGCACGCTCTGCGCATTAAGCGCGCTGCTCTGGATATGATCCGTGGTGCTTGCGGTGACTGTGCTGAGCGACCGCTCGATATCCGCGGAGATCGCCTTGATCTGGCTGGCAGCGTCGGCGGACGTCGCATTGAGCGCATTTTGCGCCTCGCGCGCGCTGTTCAGGACCGAGGCGGCAGTGTCGGCCCCGACCGCCGTCAATGTACGTTCGACATCGACCGCCAGCGACTTGACGTGGTTGGCGGCGTCTGAAGATGCGGTGACGAGCGTGCCTTGAGCCTCGCGCGCACCAGCGACAATCGATTCGGCGGTGGAAGTCCCTGCGATGGACAGCGACCGTTCGACATCGACCGCCAGCGACTTGACATGGTTGGCAGCATCCGCGGACGCGGTGACGAGCGTGGACTGGACTTCACGAGCGCCGGAGAGAATTGACGCGGCGGCTGCGGTCCCGGCGGCGGAGAGCGTTTGTTCAACGTCGGCCGCCAATGTCTTGACGTGGTTGGCGGCATCCGAGGAAGCGGTGACCAGCGTGGTCTGCACTTCGCGCGCGCCAGAGAGGATCGACGCGGCGGTCGCGGTACCGGCGGCGGAAAGCGTTCGTTCGACGTCGGCCGACAGCAATTTGACCTGGTTGGCGGCATCGCCGGAGGCCGTCACCAGCATGGACTGCGCATCGCGGGCGCTGCTCACAATCGAGTCCGCCGCACCGCTGCCGACGGCGGTGAGGGTGCGTTCGACCTCCGCCGAGGTCAGCTTCAGCTGCGCGCCGACATCGGAGGAAACCGAAAGCAGCGATTGCTGCGCGGCGCGTGCGCCGGTCTGAATGGTCTCGCTGGTGTTCACCACGAGGTTGGTCAGCGAGCGCTCCGCATCTTCAACGTGGGACTTGATCCCAAGCGAAAGTTCTTCGGCGCGTGCCATGAGACCTTCACTGGCTTGCCGCCCGCTGCTCTCGATGCGACCCGCCACGGCTTCGATACGCGAACCCAGCAGGTCTTCGAATTGTGCAACTCGCACATCGATGTCGTTGGCGACCGCGCCGACCCTGCTTTCGATGCCCTGGTGGATTTCCTGGAACCGGGCCGTAATGGTGTCGGTCAGGTAGGCGCTGCGGCCGTCGATGGTTTGGGTCACGCTGGAGATGCGCCGGTCGACGGCTTCGATCGCCTGTGCGGTGCCATCGGTCAGCGAGGAGGTGAGTTGGGTCAGGCGCGAGTCGATCGATTGGATCGCCTGCGCGGCACCATCGGTCAGGGACGAGGCCAGCGAGCCAAGGCGGCCGTCGATGGTTTCGGTCACCGACTTCGCCCGCGTATCGAAGGTCTGTTCGAGCGATTTGAGACGGCCGTCGATGGATGCATCGAAGGATTTGATCTTGCTGTCGAGCGAGGTATCGAGATTGGCGACGCGGGTGCCGAGTGTGGTCTCGAATTGCAGCAGCCGCTGGTCCAGCGAAGCGGTGATTTCGCCGCCATTCGAAGTCAAGCGGGTGTCGAAGGTGTCGACATAGGTCTTCAAGGTTTCCGCGATATGCTCGGTGCGCTGCCCCATGCGATCGACGATCTCGCCGCCAAAGGTTTTGACGGTGCGGTCGAATTCCGAGATATGGCGGGTAATGATGGCACCGAGCGTGCCGCTGTCGCGCGCGAATTTTTCCGCAAGTTCGGTGCCCTGGTTCTTCACCAGTTCATCGAACGCGCTCATCTGCAAGGAGAGCGTATCGTGCGCGGTCTCGGTCTGGCTGATGACCTTCGCCACCAGCGAGTTCACGGTTACGTCCAGCGCATCGCTGGCCTTGTCGCCGGAGGTGATGATTTGGGTCGCCAGGCGGTTGCCGGCTTCATCGATCTTGCTGACCAGATCGCCACTGCGCAGCTCAAGTTCCAGCAGCAGCGAGTCGCTGGAATTCTTCAGCGAGTCATGAACCTGTTCGGTCCGGTCGGAAATACCGTCGACGATGGTGGATGAGCGCTGCTCGAATTCGCCGGTGATGCGGTCGATCCGCTCGTTCAGCACCTCGTGGACGCGGTCGGCCAGCTCGGCGAACTCGTCATGTACGTGTCCGGTCTTGAAGTTGAGGCTGCTGGTGAGGCGCTCGCTGGCGTCGAGCACCGCGCGCGTGGTTTCGGCGCTGGCTTCCTCGAGACGGTCGAGCAGGTCGCCGCCGCGCTCCCCGAGCGCGAGGATCATGTTGTCGCCGGCATTGCTGAGCGCACTTGTGATGTGGGCGCCGCGTTCTTCCAGCGCACCGGTGATGCTCTTTGCGACCTCGTCGACGCGGGAGGCGATCGCATCCGAGATCAGCGCGATATCGTGGCGCAGGTCGATCTGCACGCCGGAGATGGCGCTACGAACCTGCTCGGCCTGGCCGACCAGATTGTCGCGCTGATGCGCGATATCCTGCAGCAAAGCGCGGATTCGCACCTCGTTGTCGCTGTAAGCGCGCTCAAGCGCGGCGACTTCATTGGCAACCAGAGTTTCGAGTTCGCCGGCGCGTGCAATAGCGCGTTCGACGCCGTCGCCCATGGCCGCGACCTCGCGCCGGATCGCCTGACCAACGGTCACCATTGAATCGCTTGCCGCGCCTTCAGGTTCCGAAAAGCGGATCGCGACCTGCGCCATCGACTGCGCGATCATGCGTAATTCCTGGCCGCGCCAGGAAAGGCTCGCCAGGAAATAAAAGAGCAGTACCGGGGCAAAGAACAATGCCGCCAGGCCCGCCAACACCAGCGTGCCGCCGCTGCCCTGACCAATCGCCGCCTGTAACGAGGGCAGAAAGCTGACGGTCAGCAGTCCGGCGCCGACAAGCCAGACCCCGGCGAAGATTGTGGCAAGCGTATAGACATTGCGGGCGGGCCGGCCCTTCTGAATGGCCTGCAGGATCTGGCCGATGGTTTCGCGGTCGTCGTTGGCGGCGCGGCGGGTCGGGCGCGGCTCGTCGATGGGCTCGAAGGTCGGCCGATCCTCGTTTGGCCGGCTATCGAATGCGCTCTCGTTGTAGGCCGGGGTCGATGCGGAAGATGTGGAAGATGCGTTTGTCGGCGCGGCATCGCTATGGACTGAACTCCGCGCGCTGTCGGCCGCTGCCCCGTCGCTGATGTTCAAGGCTTCCTGAATGGCAGAAAGCGCGACTTCGGTAGGGTCTTTGACCTTCTTGGGATTGTTCGCCATGTTCAGTCTGAGCCCTCGTGTTACTTTTACGCATCCCGGAGATTATCGCGCGAACGCCCCCGCACGCCCGAAGCCGATCTCATGCCCCACGCCGGTCGCGAAACCGCGACGCTCCCATCGGCTTGTCCGCCGCGTCTCGAAACATCCTATTGGTTGAGCGGTGCGAATGAAATGGCTGCGATTAATACAATCTTAATCATCGTTAACAGCCCAGCGCCATAAGGCCTTACGGTTCCTCAAAATTCTCGTTGGAGCCGATCAATTGAGGCTACTTTTCGCCAAAAACAAGGCGATCTTGCGGCCGCTACCCAAACGTTCCGTTAACCATTTCCGTGATTGGCTGCCGGAAAATTCACTGCCGGATCGGTCGGGCGGGAGAATTGGTTATCGCATGCCGCTTCATCTGGAACGGATTGCCTGGATGCCATCGCCGCCGCTCGCTCCCGATGACGGTCCGATCGACATGGACCATCTCCAACGCATGACCCTTGGCGACGCCGGGCTTGAGCGCGAGGTGCTGACGATGTTTTCGGCCCAGGCGGCCAGCCTGATCGGCAGTCTCGCCGCCTCGCTTGCTGACGCGGGTGCGCTGGCGCATACGCTGAAGGGTTCGGCACGCGCAATCGGCGCATCCGGCGTTGCCGATGCCGCCGGCCAACTGGAAGCCGCAGTACTGAACGGCCACGATCCGTCCGAGGCGCTCAGCGACCTCAACGAGGCGATCGTGCAGGCGCGCATCGCAATCGATGCGATCTTGCGCCAGTCCTGATCTCGCCCATCAAAACGCAAAGCGCGCTGCAGGTTTCGCTTCGACCGCTAGTGCCCCGGTTCTAACGTTCGCACTCCGGCGCGGCGGGCTCTTTGCGAACGTTAGAACCGAAAGGCCATCCAGCAAATTTTAGTTCCTGGTGCGGTTTTTGGATTTGACATTCGCATGGAGGACTCGCCGGATATGCTGATGCGAATGTCAAATCCCCCGCACTAGCGCGGAGCGGATCGACCCGTTATAGGACAGCCCGGACCTCCTTATCCGGCAGCACGAGTAAACATGGCCAAAATCAGCTTTGTCGACCATACCGGCGAAACCCGCACCATTGATGTCGAGAACGGCGCGACCGTGATGGAAGCCGCGATCCGCAACGCCATTCCGGGCATCGAAGCCGAATGCGGCGGCGCCTGTGCCTGCGCGACATGTCATGTCTATGTCGATGAGGCCTGGCGCGAGAAGGTCGGCTCTCCCTCCCCGATGGAAGAGGACATGCTGGATTTCGGCTTCGATGTACGGCCAAGTTCGCGGCTGTCATGCCAGATCAAGGTGAGCGACGAACTCGACGGTCTGGTGGTCTCGACGCCGGAGCGGCAGGCCTAAACTTTACCGCGAAGCGAATTCAGCCGTCGCCGTCAACGGTCACCGTCCACCATCGTAGCGCGCTTTACGCGCCGTCCACTCCGCGGCGAAGCCAGCGCTGGAAATTGCCGATGATTTCGGCGGTCAGCGGCGTCGGTTTGCGCATGCTCTCGTCGATCAGCACCGTCACCGATTGAGCCGATGCCACGCATTTGCCTTCTGAAAATACCACCTGATCGAATGTCAGGGATGTTCGACCGAACTTCGCGACGCCGAGCCCCATTTCAATGGTGCCCGGCCAGCGCAGTTCGGCGCGGAAATGGATATCGAGGCGCACCAGCATCCAGCCAAGCCCCGGCGGCGTCAGTCCGAAGCTGCGGTCCTTGACCAGCGTCACGCGGCCGGTTTCGAAATAGGTCGCATATGCCGCGTTGTTGACGTGCTGATTGGGGTCGAGATCGGCAAAGCGCACATTGTCGGTCAGGCGGTAGGGAAAATCTTCCAGGCGCGGCGTTGGATTGAGGCGGGCTGGCGTGTTCACGGGACGGTCTCCGAAAGTTTCACGCTCTTACAACCCAGTTGTCGAACTGCGGCAAGGGGTTGCCGTGGCCACGACCGCCATATTATGGCTTTCTTCTCGCAGCCGCCTTGGCTAGACAGGCGCAGCCAAAGGCTGGTTCAACCGAAAAGAAGCGACATGAGCGAAGCGATCAAAACCGATGTGCTGATTATTGGCGCAGGTCCCTGCGGGCTGTTTGCCGTTTTCGAACTGGGCCTGCTCGATATGAAGGTGCATCTTGTCGACATTCTCGACAAGATCGGCGGCCAATGCGCCGAGCTCTATCCGGAAAAGCCGATCTACGACATTCCGGGCATCCCGTACGTCACCGGCCAGGGCCTGACGGAAGCGCTGATGGCGCAGATCAAGCCGTTCCATCCGACCTTCCATCTCAATGAAATGGTGGAGACGATCGAGAAAATCGGCAATCCCGGTTTTCGGATCACCACCGATGCCGGAAAAGTCTTCGAATGCAAGGTGGTCGTCATTTCAGCCGGCGGCGGCTCGTTCCAGCCGAAACGGCCGCCGGTGCCGGGTATCGAAGCCTATGAGGGCACCTCGGTGTTTTACTCCGTGCGCAAGATGGAACAATTCCGGGACAAGGATTTGCTGATCGTCGGCGGCGGCGACTCGGCGCTGGACTGGACGCTCAACCTACACCCGATCGCAAAGCGCGTGACGCTATTGCACCGGCGTGACGATTTCCGCGCAGCGCCTCACAGCGTCGAACAGATGCGCGCGCTGGTGGCTTCCGGCAAGTTGGAATTGAAGATCGGCCAGGTCACCGGACTTGAAGGCGACGCCGGTGTGCTGACCGGCGCCACGGTCAAGGGCAACGACAACGCCATTTCGAAGGTCGCCTGCGATACGCTGCTGCCGTTTTTCGGCCTGACCATGAAGCTGGGGCCGGTCGTGAATTGGGGCATTGCGCTTGAGAACAACCTTGTGCCGGTTGAAACCGCGGCTTTTGAGACCAGCGTGCCCGGCATTTTTGCGATTGGCGATATCAACACCTACCCCGGCAAGCTGAAGCTCATCCTGTGCGGATTCCACGAAGGCGCGCTGATGGCCCAGAAGGCGTACCGTTACGTCTATCCTGACAAGCGACTGGTGTTCCAGTACACGACGTCGTCGTCGAGCCTGCAGAAGAAGCTCGGGGTCAACTGACCAAACCAGCAATGCGGCTCATCAAGCCGCGGC
>Ga0209577_10007197_pt1 | contig 10244 bp, 8 predicted proteins | sample GraSoiAngelo_109_FD_185874 | JGI IMG/M metagenome (GOLD analysis project Ga0209577, IMG submission 185874) | Grasslands soil microbial communities from the Angelo Coastal Reserve, California, USA - 14_0903_12_20cm (SPAdes) (version 2) | ecosystem: Environmental > Terrestrial > Soil > Grasslands ...
AACACGCCCTGCACGAGCAGGAGCCGCCCGGAGAACCTCCCCCGGAGCCGCAGCGTGAGGTAGAGCGTCGATGCCGCGAGGAGAGCCACCACGGCGGCCACGAACGCGTCCCCGGAGAGCCGCCACGGCGTGAGCAGGAGCCCCACCGAGACCGGGAAGACCGCCCCGAAGACCATGGCGCCCGTGATGTTCCCGAGCGCCAGTGTGTCCTTGGTCCCGCGCCGGGCCCAGATGAAGCTCGAGTTGAACGTCTCGGGGAGCTCGGTCGCGACCGGCGCGACGAGCAGCGCGAACGCGAGCGGGCTGATGTGGAAGCGTGCGGAGAGGTCCGTGACGCCGGACACGAAGAGTCGGGCGCCGCCGACGATGACGGCGATACCAAGGATGGCCTGCAGGATGCTCACCCACGCGGGCGGGGGAGGTTCCCATTCGCGCCGGAGCACCCGGCCCGCGAAGCGGCGCAGGTACAGCGGCTTGACCAGCGCGCTCGCCTCCGCCTCCAGGCGCTCCCCACCGGGCGTCCGGAAGTGCTTGCGGACGTACAGGGCGTACGCGGCGACGAGCATGACGGCGACCGCCCAGTCGAGGGGTCGGACGTGCACGAGGCCGGCGATCACGGCGAGCGAGAAGAGCACGAGGAACGTGCCGAGGTCCTGGCTGATGACCGACGGCGTGGCCTGCAGCTCGGCGCTCCGCTTGCGTGAGACGAGGACCGTGACGCCGAGGATGCACACCGCGAGCGTCGAGAGCATCAGGGGGGCGCCCATGATCGCACCGATCCCGACGGCGTCGCCCACGGTCCCGTGGCCGACGAGGATGGCGACGAGCGGGAGGATGGTCTCCGGCAGCGCCGTCCCGATGGCGGCGAGGACGCTCCCGATCGCTCCCTCCGAGAGGCCGAACCGCTCCCCGATCCATTCCACGCCGTTCGTGAACAGCTCGGCGCCGGCGAGGATCACGGGCAGCGCGACGAGGAGCTGGACGACGTCCACGACCGCGCAGTGTCTCGTACTCGGCCAGCGCCCGTACGATGCATCCGTGGATGCTGGCGCCTTTCTCGCGAAGCTCGTGGACGAGCACGAGGCGGCCGAGTCGCTCGTGCACGTCGAGCGGCTGCAGGCGCGCGAGCCGTCGCCGCATCCGTTCCCCGGCGACCTGCCGAAGCTGCTGGTCGATCGCCTGGGCCTGCTCGGGATCGACGGCCTGTACCTCCACCAGCGCCGCGCACTCGATGTGCTTCGTGCAGGCGAGAACGTCGTCGTCGCCACCGGCACCGCGTCCGGGAAGACGCTCGTGTACAACCTGGCCTTCGCGGCAGACGTCCTCGCCGACGCCAAGCGCACCGCCCTGTACCTGTTCCCCACCAAGGCTCTCGCCCGCGACCAGCTCCGGCAGGTTCGGGCGCTCAAGCTCCCCCAGATCCGGGCGGCCGTCTACGACGGCGACACACCGCAGGCGGAACGCCCCCTGATCCGGCGGAACGCCAACCTCGTGATGACCAACCCCGACATGCTCCACGCCTCGGTCCTCCCGGACCACGCGCGATGGGCCGACTTCCTGCTCCGCCTGTCGCTGATCGTGGTGGACGAGGCGCACGTCTGTCGCGGCGTATTCGGCTCGCACGTGTCGATGGTCCTCCGCCGGCTCCGCCGACTGGTGGAGCGATACGGGGGGCGGCCTCGGTACATGCTGTCGTCCGCGACCATCGGGAATCCGGGGGAGCTCGCCGAGCGCCTGGTCGGCCTCCCGTTCGAGGAGATCTCCTTCGACTCCTCGCCGCACGGCGAGAAGCTCTTCGCGCTCTGGAACCCGCCGCTCGTCGACGAGGAGTCGGGAGCTCGGCGGAGCGCACTCTCCGAGTCCTCGTGGCTGCTCGGAAAACTCGTCGAGAGCGGGGCGCGTTCGATCGCCTTCGTCCGCTCCCGGAGGGCGGCCGAGCTCCTCGCGGAGTTCACCCGCCGGGAGGTGCCGGCCGGGTTTCGCGGCAAGGTCAAGGCGTACCGTGCCGGCTACCTGCCCGAGGAGCGGCGGGAGCTCGAGCACGCGCTCTCCTCCGGGGAGCTCCTCGCCCTCGCGTCCACGTCCGCCCTCGAGCTCGGGATCGACGTCGGCTCGCTCGAGGCCGCGGTCCTCGCTGGCTATCCGGGGACGCGGGCCTCGATGTGGCAGCAGGCCGGGCGCGCCGGGCGCCGGGAGACCGGCTCGCTCGCGGTGCTCGTGGCCCAGGACGATCCGCTGGACCAGTTCCTCGTGGCCCACCCGGACGACCTCTTCGAGAAGCCGCCGGAAGCCGCCGTGGTCGATCCCACGAATCCATACGTGCTCGAGCCGCACCTCGCGTGCGCGGCCCGAGAACAGCCCCTGGCCGAGGACGAGGTGGACGTCTTCGGCCCGCCCGCAAAGGAGGCCGTCGGTCGCATGGAGGAACGGGGGGAGCTGGTCCGGCGGAGGGACCTCCTGCACCACCGTGGCTCCGGCTCCCCGCATCGCGCCATCGACATCCGGTCCGCCTCGGGCGGGGTGTTCGCCATCGTCAACGAGGACACCGGCGAGCTGCTCGGCACGGTGGACGAGTCGCGGGCCCACTTCACCGTGCACCCGGGCGCGATCTACCTCCACCAGGGAGAGCAGTTCGAGGTCATGACGCTCGACCTGGAGGGCAAGGCCGCCCTGGTTCGCCCCGGCCGGGTCGACTACTACACGCAATCGCGGGACGTCACCGACATCGAGGTGCTCCGGGTACTCGAGGAGGGGGCCATCGAGGACACACCGGCGTTCTTCGGGGAGGTCCGCGTGACCCGGCAGGTGACCGGGTTCGTCAGGAAGCTGGAGGCGACCGGGGAGATCGTGGACACCCTTCCCCTCGCCCTGCCACCGCAGGACCTGACGACGAAGGCGCTGTGGTGGGCCATCCCTCAGGCGGTGCTGGACCGGGGAGCGATCGCGGCGGCCCAGGTCCCCGGCGCCGCGCACGCCGCCGAACATGCAGCGATCGGCCTGCTGCCGCTCATCGCCATCTGCGACCGGTGGGACATCGGAGGCGTCTCGACCCCGTTCCACCCGGACACGGGAGGGTGCGCGATCTTCATCTACGACGGGTATCCGGGCGGGGCGGGGATCGTGGAGCGTGGGTTCCGGAGCGAACGACGGCTGCTGCAGGCCACGCTGGAGACGGTCCGCCAGTGTCCGTGCGCGCGGGGATGCCCGTCCTGCGTGCAGTCGCCGAAGTGCGGCAACGGGAACGAACCGCTGGACAAGCAGGGAGCCGTGGCCCTGATGTCCGCCATGCTCGGCGAGTCGTGGGGATGAGCGAGCGGCCCGTCTACGTCGCCGTGTGCGGGTCCGGAGTCGCGGACGCGGACGCGGCGACGATCGCCGAGGAGGTCGGCAGGTTGCTGGCGCACGAAGGAGCCGTTCTCGTGTGCGGCGGCCTGGGAGGAGTGATGGAGGCGGCGGCCAGAGGAGCCGCCGAGGCCGGTGGGACATCGATCGGGATCCTCCCGGGACCCGATCGGTCCGGCCAGGCGCGGGACCTCACGTGGTCCATCCCCACGGGGATGGGGGAGGCTCGAAACGCGCTCGTCGTCCGCGCCTCCGACGCGCTCATCGCCGTCGGAGGCGAGTTCGGGACCCTGTCGGAGATCGCGCTGGCGGTGAAGCTGGGGGTCCCCGTGGTCGGCCTGCGGACGTGGGAGCTGGCGAAGGCCGGAGCGCCCGTCGAGGCGTTCGAGGCCGCGGAGGACCCGGCGGAGGCCGTGCACCTTGCGCTGCGCGGAGCGAACCGCCGGGCGCGCCCGAGCTGAACACCGCCCGATCGACCCGTTTCGGACGTACCGACCCGGGGTACTTCCCCCGGCGGCATGGAGGAACGGACGAACGCCGGGTTCCCCGCCGGAGCGGTGGGCGGCGTCCTCGCGGTCGCCGCCTCCTTCGTCGGGTTCGGATCGATCGCCCTCTCCGGAGGATCCCTCGCCGGGACAGGTGGGGTCGCCATCGTCCTCGTGTTCGCGGCGGGAGTCGTCGCGCTCTTCGGGCCCCGGCTGGTCGAGACGCTCGTCGTGGCGGACGCCCTCCTCGCGCTGGCGCTTCTCATGGAGATGTTCGACGGGATCGCCGGCGCGTACCTCGCGCCGCTGGTCCTCCTGGTGTTCGCCACCATGCGGAGCGGGCAGCTCCCAGAACGCGATTCACTCTCGGCCGGCCGGGCCGACTCTCGGCCGGTTCCTCGCGCCGTCCTGGCCGGGGAATGGGATCGGGAGCATCCAACGTCCGGGGCGGCGCTCCGGGGCGCGACGTCGGGCGAGATGGTTCGCCGCGCCGGCTAGTCCGGAGACCTCCGCACCATCCTCCGCCCCAGCCGGAGGATCATCCTGCGCTCCGCCGGCTTGAGGCCCGTCGCGAGCAGCACGACGCCGTAGACGAGCGTCCCGAAGGCGATCGAGCCTCCCAGGTCGATCAGCCACTTCGGACCGTTCAGCACCTGGTGTGCCGCCCACATGGCGACGCCGCCGGCCACGGTGGCCGGGACGAGGCGGAGGAACCACCGGTCGAACGGCCAGATATCCACGAACCGCTTGACCAGCATCAGGCGGGCGAACGCGGAGAGCGTCAGGGTGACCGCCTCGGCGATGGCCGTGCCCCGCATGCCGATCCGCGGGGCCAGGATCACCGCGATCCCGACCGCGGTCACGAACGAGCCCAGGTACACGAGCAGGTCCCACCCCGTGCGTCCCACCATGATCAAGATGAACCCCACCGTTCCCACGATCACCGGCACGATCAACCCGATGATGAGGATGAGGAGCGCGGACTTCCCCGCCACGAACTCCCGCCCGTAGACGCGCATGATGGTCCCGGGCAGGATGGCCAGGGCCAGCAGGACGGGAAGCGTCGAGGCGAGCCCCCACCGGGTCACGTTCTTGTAGAGGGCGTCGAGCTTGTCGTGCTCACCGCGATGGTGCAGGTCGGCCACGAACGGGCTGAACACCAGCGAGAGTGACGTCAGGAACAGGAGCAGCGACTGCCCGGTCCGGACGGTGGCGCCGTACACACCCACCTCCTGCGACCCCCGGTACGCGGCGAGAACGAACGTGTCGATCCAGAACAGGAGCTGGGCGAAGAGCGTGGCCGGCGCGCGGAGCATCCCGAACCGCAGGAGCGCGCCCGTGTGCTCCTCCGGGATCCCCCCGGCGTCGGTCCGGCCCTCGAACCCGCGGGTCTCGCGCTCCCACGCCCGCCACGCCAGCACGCAAGCGATCACCCACGACAGCGCGTAGGCGAGCGAGGTCACGCCGGCCGACTTCGAGACGAACCACCCAACGATGGCGATGAGGATCCAGCCGACGGGCTGGCCGATCCAGAAGATGTAGAGCGTGTGGCGCATGATCTTCAGGCCACGGGTCCCGCCGAGGTACGCCCACGTGACGGCGGCGAACGGGATGGCGAGGGCCGCGGCCCAGAACGACGTCTTGCCCTGCTCGGGAAGGGACGTCAGCGCTCGCCCCAGCCAGCCGGCCAGGGCGAACACGACCAGCCCCACCGCCACGGAGACCACGCCGGAGATGACCGCCGATTTCCGGACGAGGGGGCGGACCCGGCCGTGCTCGCCGCGTCCGACGAGGATCGCAACCAGCCGAACGTTCGCCACGTCCATCCCGAAGCGCGTGGCGGTGCTGGCGATGAACGCGAACTGCGTCGTCAGAATCACGACGCCAAAGAGCGCCCGCCCCAGCGTCCGGGTCATCACGATCGTGGTCACGAACGTCGCCAGGACCCCAGCGGCGAGCCCGATAACGTTCTGTCCGGCGCCGCCCAGGATGTCGCGCTGGTCGGCGAACCGGCTCCTCGGGAAGACGTCCTCGAGCGCCGAGCGGAACCCGGCGCGCCGGGAGGTCGGCTCCTCCGCCTGGATCCCCTCGGTGCCGGCCTCGGCCAGGGCGTCGAGCTCGTCGTCGGTTCGGCTCACCGCCGAACCGTACTACTCGAGATATCCGAGGCCGCGGAGGTGTTCCTCCATCTCATCTGCCTCGGTGTCGGTCACCGCGGACTCGCCCGAGCTCTGGTCCGACACCGCGACCGCCTGCCCCGCACGGACCGTGGCTTCGCGTCCCACGACCTTGGTGAGGACACGACCCGTGTGCTCCACGGACGCAGGGGCCTCGAGGGCGGCGAGGATGGTCGGCGCCACGTCGACGAGGCTGGCCGGCTCGGCGAACGCGTCTCCTGCCACGGTGGGCCCGGCCGCCACGATCACGCCGTCGATGCGATGGTCCCCGGAGACCCAGTCCGCGTCCTCCAGGGCCGACCTGGCGTGCGTCAGCGAGTACAGCTCGGCCGGCTCGAACAGCAGGTCGGGAGCCGACTCGAGGTGCTTGCCCTTGAACACCTCTTCCCGCCGCCACACGCGCTTCACGGGTGACCGCCCGGTGGCCGGATCGACGAAGCTCCCGATCGCCTGTGCCACCTCGTCGCGGACGCGGTCGTACTCCTCGGGCGCCACGATGCCGTCGACCTCCCGCCCCTCGAGGTTCACCGATACGCCCTCGCCGGTGGAACGGATCGTGGTGTACGCGCGCGTCTTCGCCCAGTTCACCGGCTGAGGCAGCGACACCTTCCCGTGCAGCCCGAGGAGGTCGTAGGCCTTGCGGGCGACCGTGCGCATGGCGCCCCATTGCATGGGCCCGAACAGGGCGTTCCTCGCCGAGAAGTGCAGGAACCCGAGCTTGCGAAGGAGCTGGTCCATGTGGACGCACCGGGTGCACGACTGGAACCCGTGATCCGAGATGAACATCACGAGGTCGTCGCCGCGCGCTTGGGACAGGAGGTTGCCGAGGGCGTCGTCGATCATGCGGTACGCGTCCCGCACCTTCTCGGCGACGGGCTCCTTGGAGCGCGTGGCGTAGTCGGGGTGATCCGGCGCGATGTACTCGGACAGGCAGTGCTGGACGCGGTCCGTGGAGAAGTGCACGAAGGCGGCCAGGTCCCAGTCCGTGTTCTCGATCAGCCACTCCTGCGCCTTGATGCGGGCCCGCGTCACCTCGAACACCTCGTCCATGAACGCGTCCGGCCGGTTCCGGTACGTGGTCCAGCTCATCCCGTTGATGGGCCAGGGGACACCCGCTTTCCCCCCGCCACGAGCCGACCGTTCGTCTCCGGGGGCGGGAACGTGAGCGGGACGTTCACGAGGAGCGTCGTCTTCCCGGCCGCGTTCAGGTCCGGGATCATCGTGCGCTCCCTGATCGACCGGTACGTGACGGGGAACTGCTTGTGCGTCCCCGGGACCGACTCGAGGATGTCGTACACGCCGTGGGCCGCCGGATCGACGCCGGTGAGGAACGACGGCCACGCCGCCCACGAGTGCGTGGGGATGGTCGACTTCAGGATCCCTTTCGCCCCCCGGTGCACCAGCGCGTGGAGGTTCGGCAGCGCGCCCGCTTCCAGGAGCGGGTCGAGGATGCGCCAGTCGGCGCCGTCCCAACCAATGAGAAGGACTCGAGGCATGGGCGACTCAGCTTGGGTCGATGGAAACCGCGCGTAGTGTAGCGAGGTCGGTCGGCGCCAAGGTTGACGCCACCCCCGCCCGCCGGGCTAATATATCGATACGATATATCGAATCGCAGTATCTACCAGACGGTAGAGGGGGACCATGCTCGAATTGGCGATCTTGGGGCTGCTCAAGGAGCGCGCCATGCACGGCTACCAGCTGTCCAAGCGGCTGGCCGACACGCTGGGCGCGTTCTGGAAGGTCAGCTACGGCTCGCTCTACCCGGCCCTGAAGCGCCTGGAGCGCGAGGGGGCGGTGGAGTCGGTGTTCCCCCGCGAGGAGGTGGGCCGGCGCAAGAACGTGTACCGGGTCACCGAGAAGGGCGAGGAGCTCTTCTACGAGCTCCTGCAGGAAGCGGGGCAGGAGTCGTGGGAGGACAACCGGTTCCGGGTCCGCCTCGCCTTCTTCAAGTACCTGAAGCCGGACACGAGGCTTCGGCTCCTCGAGAAGCGCCGGGCGTACCTGGAGGGCCGCCTCTCCGAGATCAAGCGCTCGCTCCGGGGGGCACGTGAACGGATCGACAACTACACCCGGTCACTGATGGAGCACGGCGAGGCCGCCACCGAGCAGGACATCGCGTGGCTCGACGATCTCATCAAGGCCGAGCGCCGGCAGGTCGCGAACGAGACGAAGAGCGGGCGAAGCACCGGGCGAACCAACGCCCGGCGGCGCCCAACCGTGAGAGCGAAGGAGCGTGCTGGATGAGCAAGGGGAGGATCAGGCTCGGGATCGTGGGCGTGGGCAACTGTGCGTCAGCCCTCGTCCAGGGGCTCGAGTTCTACAAGGACGCCCGCCCAGGTGAGGACGTCCCGGGCCTCATGCACGTCCAGCTCGGCGACTACCACGTCTCCGACGTCGAGGTCGCCACGGCCTTCGACGTCGACGCCAAGAAGGTGGGCAAGGACGTGGCCGAGGCCATCTTCTCCGAGCCCAACAACACCATCCGTTTCGCCGAGGACGTCCCGCCGACCGGCGTCGAGGTGCTCCGGGGACCAACCCTCGACGGGCTCGGCAAGTACTACCGGGAGACCATCACTGAGGCGGATGGTCCCGTCGCGGACGTGGCGCAGGCGCTCCGCGAGGCGGAGGTCGACGTCGTCGTGTCGTACCTCCCGGTGGGCTCCGAGGAAGCGACGCGGGCATACGCGCAGGCAGCGATCCTGGCCGGCGCCGGCTTCGTGAACTGCATCCCGGTGTTCATCGCCAGCGACCGGCAGTGGGCCAAGCGATTCGCCGACGCCGGTCTCCCCATCGTCGGTGACGACATCAAGAGCCAGGTCGGCTCGACCATCGTGCACCGCATCCTGACGAAGCTCTTCGAGGATCGCGGCGTGAAGCTCGACCGGACGTACCAGCTCAACTACGGCGGCAACATGGACTTCATGAACATGCTGGAGCGCGAGCGGCTGACCTCGAAGAAGGTGTCGAAGACCCAGTCGGTCCAGTCCCAGCTGAAGGAAGCCCTGGCGAAGGACGACATCCACATCGGCCCGTCGGACCACGTGCCGTGGCTCCAGGACCGCAAGTGGGCCGACATCCGCCTGGAGGCCCGGGCGTTCGGCGACGTGCCGCTCAACCTCGAGCTGAAGCTTCAGGTGTGGGACAGCCCGAACTCCGCCGGGGTCGCCATCGACGCCATCCGCTGCGCGAGGCTCGCCATGGATCGCGGCGTGTCCGGTCCGCTCATCGGGCCGTCGGCGTACCTCATGAAGTCGCCGCCGGTGCAGTTCTCCGACGAGATGGCCCGGGAGATGGTCGAGGAGTTCATCATCGGGAACGGCCAGTCCAAGGCCGCCGACTGGACGGCCTTCTTCGACATCCAGGCCGTCTGACGCCACGCCCCCCTCGCCACGCCCGGCGGAGAGGACGCTCGTCCCGCCGTAGCCTGACGGCGTGAACCGGACCACCCTCTCCCGAGTCAGGGAAGTCCTGTCGTCTCGCGACTTCCGGTACCTGCTCGGGCTTCGACTGACCACCCAGCTGGGCGACGGCCTGTTCCAGGCGGTGCTGGTGGGATCCGTCGTGTTCAGCCCCCAGAAGCAGAGCACGACCGTTGGCTTCGCCGAGGCGCTCGCCATCCTGGCCGTCCCCTACTCGATGATCGGACCCTTCGCCGGCGTCTTCATCGACCGATGGTCGCGGCGGCTGATCCTGGTGGCCACCCCTCTCGCCCGGGCGGCGTTCGCGCTGCTCGTGATCGCCGGGGTCCACGCGCCGTTCCCGTTCTACGCAGGCGCGCTGTTCGTGTTCTCCGCCAACCGCTTCCTGCTCACCACGGCGAGCTCGGTCCTTCCTAAGCTCGTACCGTCGCAGGACCTGCTGAACGCGAACTCGCTGTCCACGGTGAGCGGGACGCTCACGCGGTTCATCGGCGTCGTCGTGGGTGGCGTCCTCGTGGGCCCGATCGGCTACACCCCGGTGGTGATCGGTACGGCCCTCATCTGGGTCGGGACGTCCTTCCTGGCGTCCCGCATCCACACGCCGCTGTCCGCGAGGCGAGCTCCCACCGTCACGCTGAGGCGGGACCTCCAGGTGGTGACCGCAGAGCTCCGGGCGGGGACGATCCGGCTCCTCCACACCCCGCGCGCGCTCGCCCCGATCGTCTCCGTCACGTGGAACCAGCTGCTGAACGGGATCATGCTCGTCGTCGGACTCGTCCTGTTCCACGACCGGTTCCATCGAGGGGTCGGTTCGTTCTCCT
>Ga0209577_10007199_pt1 | contig 10243 bp, 9 predicted proteins | sample GraSoiAngelo_109_FD_185874 | JGI IMG/M metagenome (GOLD analysis project Ga0209577, IMG submission 185874) | Grasslands soil microbial communities from the Angelo Coastal Reserve, California, USA - 14_0903_12_20cm (SPAdes) (version 2) | ecosystem: Environmental > Terrestrial > Soil > Grasslands ...
AAAAAAAAAAAACAAAACAAAAAAAAACAAACAAAATGAAAAACGAAAACAAAACAACAAAGCATTCAATTCCTGTAGTATCTGAAAAGTTATATCCTAACGCTGGAACCGATAAAGTTCGCATACTCTTAGAGAATAGGGATCGTTCAGGTATCTACCTTTTTACCAATAAAAATACTGGACAACAGTATGTCGGCTCTAATAAGAACCTCTCTAAGATATTAAAATTATACTATTCTGATAAATGCATGAAGCATGCTTTAAAGGAAAGTAGAATTATTATTTATAGTTCCATATTAAAACATGGCCTGAATAATTTTTCTCTGCAAATCCTTGAATATTATGAGCAGCCTTCGGTGTATAAATTTTTAGGTAGAAATCATTCAGAACAACATAAGCTTTCCCTTTCCCTTTCCCTTTCCCTTTCCCTTTCACTTTCAAAATATTTAATCGCTGTTTTAGTGTTTTTAAGTTAGATCATTTTTAAAATGCAACTATACAACTGTTCTTATTGGTATTACACTAGTTAATACAATCATGATTTTTTGTATTACACTAGTTTTTATTAATTATACAATCGTTTTTTTTTTAATTTTATTTTACATTGATCCTTTTTTACTTACTGCTCTTATTCCAATAAAAAGTTATTCTAACGCTGAGGCTGATAAAGCTAAAATTCTAAAAGAAAATCTTGGTCTTTCAGGTATATATTTATTAACAAATTTAATCAACGGTAAACAATATGTTGGTAGTTCTAAAAATCTCAGTAGAAGATTTATTAAATATTTTATCATTAATTATTTCAAATATCATTTTAGTATGCCAATTTGTCGTGATTTACTTAAGTACGAGTATTCAAATTTTTCTCTAACAATTATCGAATACTGTGAGCCTTCTGAGCTTAAAAAAAGAGAAAAGCATTTTATTAAGCTCTTGAATTCTGCATATAATTTTATTAAGAATTCAACTGCTTCTCCTATGTCAGGGCGTAAGCATACTGAACAAAGTCAACATCCAAAAGTTGCTGCTCTTATTCCCATCAAAAGTTATTCTAACGCTAAGGCTGATAAAAAAAAAATTCTAAAAGAAAATCAAAATAAATCTGGTATTTATATGTTTACAAATAAAATAAATGGTAAAAAATATGTCGGTTCTGCAGTAGATCTATGTAAAAGGCTTTCGTTTTATTTTTCTATTAAGGCACTGAAAAATGAGTTAAAAAATAGTAAAAGTTATATTTATAACGCTCTGTTAAAAGATGGTTATGAAAATTTTAGCTTAGAGATTCTGGAATATTGTTCAATAGAAGAGCTTTTAAAAAGAGAAAAGCATTTTATTGATTATTTACACCCTAAGTATAATATTATTAAGGATCCTACTCTTCCTCCAATGTTTGGTCGAAAACATTCTAATAAAACTAAAAAAATAATGTCGGAAACCGAGAATTCTGGTCGTTTTAAACCAGGACAAAAAAGACCTGAAGGAGCAGGAAGTCCTTCTCAAACAATAGAAGTTACTGATATTACAAATAATCAAACAACTACTTATGATTCTATTAGTGCAGCAGCTAAAGCTTTAAATATATTACAAGCAGTAATTACTATGTATTTTAATAGAAATAAAATTAAGCCTTATAAAGGTAAATATATTTTTAAACAAATACCGAAGTATAATATTATTCAGGATCCTACTCTTCCTCCAATGTCTGGTCGAAAACATTCTGATGGAACCAAAATTATAATGTCAGATGCAAAAAAAGGAGAGAATAATCCTATGTTTGGACAAAATCATACAGAGGAATCTAAAACAATAATGTCAGAAGTTAAGAAGGGAGAGAATAATCCTATGTATAATAAACCAAGAGCCGAAGGAGCAGGAGTGCCCTCTCAAATAATAGAAGTTACTGATATTACAAATAATCAAACAACTACTTATGATTCTATTCATGAAGCTGCCAGAGCGTTAAATATCAACCATACTAATATTAGTAAGTATTTTAGTAGAAATCAACAGAAGCCATATAAAGGTATATATACTTTAAAAAAAATTATAGTAATAAAAAAAACAGAAAATTCTGGTAGTTTTTTAAAAAGTAAAAAACAAATTATAGAAATACAAAAAACAGACAATTCTGGTAGTTTTTTAAAAGGTAAAAAAAAAATAAAAGGAGCATTTGAAATCACCTATAAAAAAATAGAAGTTTTTGATAAAAATACTAATCAAACTACTTCTTATGATAGTATAAGTGAAGCAGCTAGAGCATTAAATATTACAAAGCAAGTAATTTCTTACCATTTAAAAGCTCTAAATCCTAAGCCTTATAAAGGAAGGTATACTTTCTCTGTTCTTATCAGCAATAAAACAACTACTAAACATTCCGCTCCTTCAATAAAAGAATGACATAACAGTATATATGCTTATAATCCTAAATCGATAATATCTTTATTAATAATAGATAAAATGGTAGTTAAAATAATAACAAGTTATTTTAATTTATTTAACTTTGAAAATAAACAAAATAAATTAAATTTACAAAAATATCTTGCTTTTATACCAATTGTATCACTTAGATTGCTTTACATGAACAAAGTATTAATAAGCAAACCTGAATTTAAACATACTAATTCAAAGGTTATAATAACATTGTATGTTTATGCTTCAAAAAATCAATCTTTTGATTGGTTATATAAATTCACAGGGGAAACAAAAGATATAATGTTAAATGAATTAGATTATAAAAAGAAATTTGATTTATCTAAATTAATCTCTAAGTTTTATAATAAAAAAGTAGTATTTAGAATAATACAATTACGTTATCTTTATATGAATTCATCTATTTTAGTGGAATATTTAGCAATTTTATTAGGAAATAGGAAAATTAGTGTAGTAAGTTCTTTGAGCAACGTTTTATCAAGGGTAAAAATAGCCATTTTTAATAATTTAAGCGCGGAGTGTCAAAATTTTAAATTAAATAAAAATTATTTACAAAAACTCTCATTACTTAATAATATCAGTTCCGTATCGGTAGATAATTTCAAAAAAAATAAATTAGTTAATAATTATTTATTAAAAAATAAAATTCTTATGTCTACTTTCAACAAAGGAATTACGGGTCTTAAAATTCAAATTGCGGGTAGATTAACAAGACGTAGCACAGCGGCTAGATCTATATTTAAAGTAGGCCAAGTTGGAATACTTAAAAACATTAACTCTTCATTCCTAGGTAATTCAGTAGGTGTAATAAGAGGTCACCTGAAACCTAATATCACAAAAGGTTTTCAAAATTCAATAACCAAAAATGGGTCCTTTAGTGTAAAAGTCTGAACATCCAATTTCTTTTCTACTTTAGCTATTACAATCAAAAGTTCTTCTAATGCTGAGGATGATAAAGATAAAATACTAAAAGAAAATAAGGGTAAAGCAGGTATATATAAGTGAAAAAATCTTATTAATGGTAAACAGTATATAGGTTCTGCCATAGATCTCTCAAAAAGGCTTTCTTCTTATTATTCAATAACTTATATGGAGGATGCGTTAACAAGAGGTATTAGTCATATCTACCGTGCTCTGTTAAAAAATGGTCATTCAAATTTTTCTGTTACAATTCTTGAGTACTGTGAAGTTGCTGATCTTCTAATAAGAGAGAAACATTATTGGGATATATTTACTCCTGAATATAATATAGCAAAGGAACCTGGTGCTCCAATGTCTGGTAGAAAACATTCTGATGACACCAAAAAAATAATATCTGATGCTATGACAGGAGAAAATCACCCAATGTTTGGACAAAATCATACTGATGCTTCTAAAAAAATCATGTCGGATGTTCATCAGAAAATTGATAATCCTGGTCGTTTTAAGCCAGGAGAGAATCATCCTAATTATGGTAAATCAAGATTTGAAGGATCAGGAAGACCTTCTCAAGCAATAGAAGTTACTGATATTAAAAATAATCAAACAACTACTTACGATTCTATTAATGCAGCAGCTAAAGCCTTAAATATTACGCCATCAAGCACAATTACTAATTATATTCTACGTAATCAAAAGAAGCCTTATAAAGGTAAATATACTTTTAAAAAGATATAATTCTTATTAGCTTCACACCCTTATTCATCTAAGAGTTTACCCTTCACCTAAAGTACCTGCACAATATTATCTTAATTCAGAAACATCTAAAAAGAAAAATTATATCTGATAATAAAAATAAATCAGGTATTAACAAGCTTTCAAAAATTCAACAACCAAAAATGGGGCCTTTAATGTAAAAGTATGAACATCCAATTTTTATTCTACACTTGCTGCTATTATTCCAATACAAATTTATTCTAACGCTGAGGCTGATAAAAAAAAAATTCTAAAAGAAAATAAAAATAAATCTGGTATTTATCGTTGGATTAATAAAGTAAATAATAAAAGATATGTTGGCTCTGCAGTTGATCTCTACAATAGATTATTATTTTATTATTCACCAGCAAAAATTAATTATGCTTTACAACAGGGTAATAGTTATATTTGTTCAGCAATTATCAAATATGGGCTGCAGGATTTCTCTCTTGAAATTCTTGAGTACTGTGAACCTTCTAAACTCTTAATCAGAGAGAAGTACTATATTGATTTGGGATCAGAGTACAATATTGTTAAGGATCCTACTGTACCTCCAATGTCTGGTCGTACACATTCGAAGGAATCTAAAACAATAATGTCTGATGCTAAACAAGGTATTACAGGTTCTAATCATCCTAGATTTGGTAAAAATCATACAAAGGAAAGTAAAACAATAATGTCAGAAGCTAAAAAAGGTAAACCTAGACCCGAAGGAGCAGGAAAGCCCTCTCAACAAATAGAAGTTACTGATATTACAAATAATACTATAATTTCTTATGATTCAATAAATAAAGCTGCTATAGCCTTAAATTTACCTAATCATAACATAATATCTCATTATATTCAACGTAATCAAAAGAAGCCTTATAAAGGTCAGTATACTTTTAAAAAGTTATAGTATTAATTTGATATTTGTTATATTTACTTTGCTTTCCTATATTTGTTAGGTATTTCTAAAAGTTATAATTATAACATTGGTAATTGCTTTGCTTTTTTAGCTCCTAAATGGTATATAAAAATTATAAATCTGTGCGGAGCACCCACACATGATAACGGCAGGTGTATACCATTTTAATGCGAGTTTATTCTTTAATAACAATAATCTTGCTTTTGAATTAAGTATATCTCTGCAAAATCAATGCCTTTACTTCGTTCAATTGTTTCTCTTTACATGCACTCTTCTATGCTTTACAAAATAGGTTTATAATTAGTTACAACCTAACAACTCGGCTACAGGGTTATTCGCGCTTATGATGGGTTTTCTATTATTATATGTTGCTTAACTACTTTTTTTTTCAATTTGGTAATTACTTTGGCTTTGGTTTGGGTTTAATTTTGTTAAACCTAAGCCCTTACATAGAAGGTTTAGCATAGATTTTTTTTGGTTTACAATTTTAATTGTATTATTTTTGGTTACAATTTGGGTTTAATATTGTTAAACCTAAGCCAATTTCTTTTCTACTTTAGCAACAGCAGGCTCATCACTTCCTGCGAAGCGTTCACCTTCACCTAAAAGTACCTGCACAATACTATCTTAATTCAGAAACATCTAAAAAGAAAATTCTATCTGAAAATAAAAATCAATCAGGTATTTATATGTTTCAAAATACTATTAATGGTAAACGATATAATTCAGTAGTTATATCTTTAGCACAAAATAATTTAAAATAATACTAATAGTTTGGTAGACTGTATTGGGTTAATAATCGATCCCTTATATCGTTGATACTAAATTACTTTAGAAATACCCATAATGATCTGAAACTGTTTTAGTAAAAATCTACAAAAGTAGACGGTTAGTCGAAGCTTGTTATAATTTTATAATTTGGTCGATATAAATTTATAGTAATAACTTAGAGGATTTGATCTATTAATAACTTAGGGAAGAATTGAAAGCTTTATTTAAACAGATAAAAGAAATATAATACTTAGATGCCAGTTGAAAATCAAAAAGAAATCGATCCCGAACAAATAATGGTGAGATAGACGGTGTTGTTTGAAAGTATTATAAAGTATTGAATATATTTAATAAAGCCATAATAAAATCCACTGAGATTATTTAAAAATTATATTTTTATTTCGTGTAATTGGATAAATAAATAAAGACTAGTGACCTTTACTTATTAAGTATATCCAAAAATAAAAGTCTTATTAAGGGAGGTGATATTACTTTTTGAATAATTTTATATAATTCTTTAAATAATAAAATTCGGTAGGATTGAGAATATATTTATTAATAAATAAAGCGATTTAATTTATTATGAACAGGAAGTAAGGATGAAGATAGGTCCGGAGGCACTAAGTAGTCAACTAAGTTAAACAGGTGAAAATAGAAAGAGGAATAAAGTGGGATAACGTAAGGTCCCTACATTATATCAGTACTATAGGGTAATTTAATGAGATTACAGATTATACGTGATGCCTGATAACATCGTCTAAAACAGGTATTAATAATTAATAAATAAATATGAAAAAAAAACAAAATTATTTAATGCGTCAATTTAGGGTCCCAGCTTCAGTGGTATGGTATTTAGGGTGTTTATTATTGTTCTGCTATGATTCCTTAAATTCTGGTTGCCTTTTATCACTTGCTGCTATTATTCCAATCAAAAGTTATTCTAATGCTGAGGCTGATAAAGATACAATTCTATCTGATAATAAAAATAAATCAGGTATTTATATGTGGACAAATTCCAAAAATGGTAAATGCTATATAGGTTCTTCAGAGAATTTAAATAGAAGATTTTTAGAATATTTTAATGTTAACCATTTACTTAAAAATAATTCTATGGCTATTAATCGTGCTCTACTTAAACATGGTTATTCTAATTTTTCTCTTACTATTCTTGAGTACTGTTTACCTGATAAATGTTTAGAAAGAGAGGATTTTTATCTCTGCTCTTTACCACATGAGTACAATATCGCTAAAAAAGGTGGATCTCCATTTTCAGGTCGTATTCATTCTGATGAAACCAAAATAATAATGTCAGATGCAAAAAAAAGGAGAGAATAATCCTAATTATGGTAAAAATATTAGCGAAGAAACTAGAACAAAAATATCTGATACTAAAAAAAGTAAACAAAGAGTCGAAGGAGCAGGAAGACCCTCTCAACAAATAGAAGTTACTGATAAAAAAAATAATCAAACAACTTCTTATGATTCTATTCATGAAGCTGCCAGAGCGTTAAATATAAACCATACTAGTATTGTTAAGTATTTTGTTAATAATCAAAAAAAAAAAAGCCTTTCAAAGGTCAGTATACTTTTAATAAAATATAGTTAGTCAGTGATTGCTTCGCAGTGGTAATTCGTATTCCATTTCCCATTAATTATATTCTGCTACATCATTTCTCATTATTTTCCTAACAAAGCTCATAAAATTTGCTTCTTTTGGTTTTCTTTTGCTTTATTTAGCTGGTTATATTTGTCCCAAAGGTGAAGCGGTGATCTTTTTTCTCATATAAAAAACAAGGGTGTGATTCATTATTCTTTGGTTTTCTAGATTCTTTAATTAGGTTTTTCAAAAAAGTTAAACCTAATCCCAGAAAGTTGTACCTCCACCTAAAAGTACCTGCACAATACTATCTTAATTCAGAAACATCTAAAAAGAAAATTCTATCTGATAATAAAAATAAATCAGGTATTTATAAGTGAACAAATCTTATTAATGGTAAACAGTATATAGGAAGCTCTAATAATTTAAAAAGAAGATTTATGGAATATTTTAATGAAAACTATTTACGTAAAAATAAAAGTATGTATATTTGTAATTCTCTTATTAAACATGGTTATTTTAATTTTTCTCTTACTATTCTTGAATACTGTTCACCTGATAAGTGTTTAGAAAGAGAGGGTTATTACTTAAAATTATTAAAGCCTGAATACAATATTGCACAGGATCCTGTTGCTCCATTTTCTGGCCGTAAACACTCTGATAAATCTAAACAAATAATCTCGGATACTGCTAAGAAAAGTGATAATTCTGGTCGTTATAAAACAGGTCAAGAAAGACCTGAAGGATCTGGAAGGCCATATAAACAAATAGAAGTTTTTGATATTAAAAATAATACTACTACTTCTTATGATTCTATGTGTGAAGCTTCAAGAGCCTTAAATATTTCTTTTACCCGGAGGGCAGCAATCTCTATTTATTTTATTAGAAATCAAAAAAAAGCCTTATAAAGGTCAGTATACTTTCAAGAAGATATAGTTATTAAATAAGCTGGGCGAAGCCGGCACTGCCTCACTTTCTTTTTCTTTTCTAAATCTAACGCTTCTCCTTAATTCTAATTATTTAGAGTGGTGCTAGCTTCTTTCCATATCCTCATCCTTTCCATATCCTCATCCTTTCCATATCCTCATCCTTTCCATCTCCTCATCCTTTGCTTATCATCCTTTACAATCGGGTTTAAATTAAAATTAATCCTAAACCAACCTTTCTTAAAAAAAATTATTTATTTTAATTTCTATAAGTAAAGTATATGAAAACTTTTAATAGGTAAAAAGGAAATATTTTATTCTTGTTTGGTTCGAATCCAGAGAAAAGTAATGCTTTTTGTTAGTAGCACTTTTTTATTGTTAGTCAATGCGGTCACTTTTAGGCGTGTAAGAAATTTATTAAATCGGGTAGCTATTCTTATACTGCTATATTCTTGAATTATATGTTATGATAGTTTAAATATTATATCATTAGATACAGGGATAGGTATATATGGTGGTTTATTCCATTCAACATCTATAACATATAGTTTTGCCTTATTTCTATGTATAATAAGAGCTATAGTGTTATTAACTGTATATTACCCCAGACGTTCAAAAAAATCAATGGGAGCTATGGGAAAGAAAATGTCTTCTTTCTTGTTAACCCAATATACAGATAGTTATTTTGGTATATATCAAAATAACATAATTAAAATGTGAGAACAATTTAGAATTCTTGAATTTGCCTGGATTGTATTATTTATACTAATAGGGCAAATATTTTTAATTTCTAGTAGTGATTTAGTTTCTGAATTATCTACTACAGTGGGTACTTACTTATTTTTTGAATGAGATACTGTTTTACTGGCTGCTATTATTCCAATAAAAACTTATTCTAATGCTGAGGTTGAAAAAAAGAAAATATTGTCTGAAAATAAAAATAAATCTGGTATTTATAGCTGGAAAAATCTGATTAATGATAAATGCTATATCGGAAGTGCAGTAGATCTCTCAAATAGGCTAGCATTTTATTACTCTGTGAAGGCACTTGAAAATGAATTACCAAAATAGTCAAAGTTATATATACAATGCTCTGTTAAAATATGGTTATTCAAATTTTTCTCTTACTATTATTGAGTACTGTGATAAAGAAAAATGTATAGAAAGAGAAGATTATTATTTATCATCAGAAAAACATGAATATAATATCTGTCAAAAAGCTGGCTCTCCATTAGGTACAAAACATTCTGATAGAACTAAACAAATAATGTCGGATGCTCATAAGGGTAAAACTCTTAGTGATAAAACTAAACAAAAAATATCAGATGCTGCGAAAAAAAGTGAGAATTCTGGTTGGTTTAAGACAGGGCATTCACATTCTGATGAATCTAAACAAATAATGTCTGATGCTAAAAAAGGTAAACCCTCAGGATCATGTAAACCCTCTCAACAAATAGAAGTTACTGATATTAAAAATAATATTACGATTTATTACGATTCAATTAGTGAAGCTGCAAGAGCCTTAAATATATTACAAGCAAGTATTTCTATGTATTTAAAAAATAATCAGCAAAAACTCTATAAAGGTAGATATACTTTTAAAAAAAATTATAAATAATAATTAGTTCATTAAATATAATTAAAGTTACAATTAATAGAGGAATAGTATATTAGTTTAGTTTCTATAGTTTTTTTTCTATAGTATAGAAATAAAAAAGTACGTAGCAATAACTAATATGGACTTAACGAATGGTTCTAGAGGGTGAATTCCACAAGCAAAGCGCTGGTGCGGCGGTCACCCATAACTAAGCGCGTAGGTGGGGCGCTATTATGATACCAGTTCCCATAAAAGTTACTGCTCCAGGAATAGTTGCAGTATCACCTTCAGTTGCAATTTCACCTTCACCAAAAAATAACAAAAAAAATATAATTTGG
>Ga0209577_10007204_pt1 | contig 10240 bp, 8 predicted proteins | sample GraSoiAngelo_109_FD_185874 | JGI IMG/M metagenome (GOLD analysis project Ga0209577, IMG submission 185874) | Grasslands soil microbial communities from the Angelo Coastal Reserve, California, USA - 14_0903_12_20cm (SPAdes) (version 2) | ecosystem: Environmental > Terrestrial > Soil > Grasslands ...
CACGCGTGAACGAGTCGAGCTTGACCACACCGACGCCGTCCTCCATGCGCCAATGCACGGGGTGCAGCCGGTACTTGCGGCGGACGAGCGTGAACGAGAGCACCCGCCCGCCGCGGAGGACGCGCAACGTGACGCTGCTGCCGGGCCGGCCGATGATGCGCCCCATCGCCTCGTGGAACGGCAGCCCCGCGGTCGACGCGCCGTCGACGGTGAGGATCGTGTCGCCGGGCAGGACGCCCGCGACGCGCGCAGGGCCGCGCATCGTGCGCCGCACGACGAGGCCCGCGGTCGCGGGCAGCACCGTCACGCCGATCCCGCCGTAGTCGCCCGCGGAGGTGCGCCGCGCGACGCGGAACTCCGACGGCGTGAGGTAGGTCGTGTAGCGGTCGTGCAGCGCGCCGATCAGCCCGTGCACGGTCGGCTTCGAGAGCACCTGCTTCGGCAGCGTGCGGTAGTAGCGCGTCGCGAGCTGGTTGCGGACCTGCGCCACCTCCGGCGCGCGCCGGGGATGCGTGACCGGGCGCAGGGCGAGGCCGATCCCGAAGGCCGCGACCGCCGCTGTCGCCACAGCAAGGACCACCGTGCGCCGCACGATGGCCGGGAGCTTACTCCGGTCTCAGACCTGAAGGAAGCGGCGAATCGTCAAGCCGGAGCCGACGGCGCCGAGGGCGAGCCCCATCCCCAGCAGGATCAGCGAGATCAGGGGGAAGCTCCACGCGTGGACGTCCGAGTCGCCGGAGAGGTGCGGCAGGATCGCCGGCAGCGCGATCGCCTTCCCGAGCGTCAGGAAGAAGACCGCGAGCAGCGAGCCGAAGACGCCGCAGATCAGGCCCTCGAGCATGAACGGGCCGCGGACGAACCAGTTCGTCGCGCCGACGAGCTTCATCACCTCGATCTCTCTTCGTCGCGAGAAGATCGAGAGCCGGATCGTGTTCGAGATCAGGAGGATCGACGCGACGAGGAGGACGATCGTCGCCAGCGTGAAGACGATCTCGATCACGTGCGCGACCTGGAGGATTCGGTGCGACAGCTTCTTCCCGTCGTTCACCTTGTCCACCCCGGCCGGCTTCGGGGTCGTCAGGTCGTGGAAGAGCTTGTCGACGTTCTCGGCCTTGTTCGGCGTCACCTCGAGCGAGTCCGAGAGCGGGTTCGACGGCAGGTTCTTCACGAGGTCGGGATAGCGCTTCTTCATGATCTGGAGCGCCTCGTCCTTCGAGATGTACTTGATCCCGCCCTGCGCGACGTACTGGTCCTGGCCGAGCATCACGGCGACGCGGTTCTTCTGCTGCTTCGTCGCGTCCTGCGCGAAGTAGACCTTCACGACGAGCTGCTTCTTCACGTGGTTCGACCACGAGACCGTCCACGTGCCGAGCGCGATGAAGAGGCCGAGCAGGAACATCCCGATCAGCACGGTCATCGTCGCCGCGACCGTCGTCGAGAGGTTCGCGCCCAGCGAGCGCCACGCCTCCGAGACGAGGAGCTTGAAGCGACCCGTCACGTCTACTCGTACCCGCCGCGGCGCTCGTCGCGCGCAAGGCGGCCGTCCTCGAGCTGGATGACGCGCTTGCGCATCTTGTCCACCATCTCGCGGTCGTGCGTGACCATCAGGATCGTCGTGCCGCTGCGGTTGATGCGGTAGAGGAGCTGCATGATCCCGACCGACGTGTCGGGGTCGAGGTTGCCCGTCGGCTCGTCGCAGACGAGGAGCGGCGGGTGGTTCACGAACGCGCGCGCGATCGAGACGCGCTGCTGCTCGCCGCCGGAGAGCTCGTCGGGCGCCGAGCCCATCTTGTGCGACAGGCCGACCATCGCGAGCACCTCGGGGACCTTCTTGCGGATCGACGCGTTGCTCTCGCCCTGCACCTTGAGCGCGTACGCGACGTTCTCCGCCGCGGTGCGATTCGGAAGCAGCTTGAAGTCCTGGAAGACGCAGCCGATGTTCCGGCGCAGCATCGGGACCTTCGACGTCTTGAGGCGCGAGAGGTCGCGGCCGCCGATCACGATCTTGCCGCTCGTCGGATCGAGCTCCTTGAGCAGCAGGCGCACGAGCGTCGACTTGCCCGAGCCCGACGCGCCGACGATGAAGACGAACTCGCCCTTGTCGATGTGGAACGACACGTCGCGGAGTGCGACGACGTCCGGCTCGTACACCTTCGTCACCTGCTCGAAGACGATCATCGACGCGGCGCTCGGGCGCGGGACGTCGACCGGCGCTTCGAACACGGCTGTCGCTTGCGTGGCTGTCATATCGGTTTCCTGCACGGTGTTTCGGTGGGCGCCGCCTACCCGAGGCGCCCTGGTGCGGAGAGTGCGGGCAGTGTACCCCACCCCCTAGACGGCTCTTCCCGCCGCGCGCGCAAGCAAATACTCCCGGATGAAGGGATCGAGCTCGCCGTCGAGGACCGCCTGGACATTTCCTGTTTCGTAACCGGTACGAGAGTCTTTTACGAGTTGGTATGGCTGGAGGACGTAGGACCGGACCGACTCACCGCCGAAGCCCGTGTCCGCCGACCCTCCGCGCTCCTTCGCCATCAGCGCCTCGCGCTCCTCCTCGTTCTTCTCCACGATCCGCGCTTTCAGCACGCGCATCGCGGTCTGCTTGTTCGCAGATTGCGAGCGCTCGTTCTGGCACTGCACGACGATGCCCGTCGGGAGGTGCGTGATCCGGACGGCGCTGTCGGTCTTGTTCACGTGCTGGCCGCCCGCGCCCTGGGCCCGGTAGGTGTCGATCTTCAGGTCGTCCTCGTTGATCTCGACCTCGGCGTCCTCGGGCAGGAGCGGCGCGACGATCACGGTCGAGAAGGCGGTGTGGCGGCGGTGCGCCTGGTCGAACGGGCTCAGGCGCACGAGGCGGTGCTTCCCGCGCTCGGCCTTGAGGATCCCGTAGGCGTTCTCGCCGGCGACGCTGAAGGTCGCCGACTTGAGGCCGGCCTCCTCCCCCGGGCTGGCCTCGAGCAGGTCGACCTTGAAGCCGCGGTCGGCCGCCCAGCGCTCGTACATCCGCAGCATCATCTCGGCCCAGTCCTGCGCGTCGGTCCCGCCCGTCCCCGACTGCAGCGTGACGACCGCGTCGCCCGCGTCGTACTCGCCGTCGAAGAGCGCCGCCTCCTGCAGCCGCTCGAGCTCCTGGCGCAGCGGTACGAGGGAGGAGGCGATCTCGCCCTCCATCTCGCCGTCGCCCATCGCGGTCAGCTCGCGGGCGTCGTCGAAGTCGCGGACGAGCGTGCGGTAGCCCTCGAGCTTGCGCGAGGTGCGTGCGTGGTCGGCCGAGACGCGGGCCGCGCGGCCCTGGTCGTCCCAGAAGCCCGGCGCGTTCATCTCCTCTTCGAGGCCTACGAGGCGCTGTTCGAGTGTGACCGGGTCAAAGGTACTCACGGACCCAGTCGAGCTGGGCCCCTAGCTCGTCGAGCTGATCTCCGAGTGATCTCTGTTCGTCGGTCACGACGCGGCAGGTTACCTCGCGCACCGCTCGAGCGGCGTGACGCCCGCGAGCGCCTGCAGCCCGCGGTGCACCGAGACGCCGAAGCTGAGCTCGGTCAGGCCCGCGTGCGGCACGGTCAGCCGGACGAGGCCGTCCTTCGTGCGGGCGACGCAGCCCTGCGACGCGCGCCAGTACGGCGACCAGCGCACCTTGACCCGGTACGTACCAGGTGCATCGAACTGGGCGACGAGGCGTGAGGGCCAGAGCCACACGACGGACGCCGCGCCTGGGCCGGAGATCAGCGGGCTCGGATGGGGCAGCTCGTAGACGGTCAGGTGTGCGGAGCTCATCACCGGCACGAGGTGCGTCTGCCCGGTGCGGATCAGCGCGGCCTCGGCGCGCGCGCTGTAGTCGACCGGCGCGTCGCTCACGACGACGTAGCGCACTGCCATCTCACGGAGCCACCGCTCGTACGGGGCGACGGCGAGCTTGCCGTCGTACAGCAGCTCGTTCTGCGGGAAATCGCTCTGGCGGTACCACCCGCGCACGATCGGGATCCCGGCGTCGGGGAAGTACGCCGCGGGCCAGTGCTCGACCGTGTCGACCACCTCGACGCGATAGGACGGGCTGAGGTGCTGGTGCAGGTAACCGAGCGCGGGCTGCCAGTACGCGACGGACGACTCCGGGTCGTTGCTCACGCGCGTGAAGCTCGCGATGATCGGCGTCGCGTTCCACACGCACGCGAGCGCGAGCACGGGCACGGCGAGCCACAGCGGCCGCCACTTGCGCAGCGCGATCGCGATCAGCGCGAGCGGGACCGCGAGGTAGCGGATGCGCTCGATGTTCGATCCGATCGACGACGGCACGACGTACGTGGCGAGCAGCACGACGAGGTAGATGCCGAAGATGCCGCGCAACGGCCGCGCGGCGGGCACGCCGCGCGTCACCCACAGGCCGAGCAGCGAGAACGCGATCCCGGGCAGCAGTTGAAGGGTCTGGAACGGGAAGCGGCCGCCGTCACCGAAGAGGCGGTAGATCAGCACCTCCACCACGCCGCACGCGACGGCGACCGGCAACCGTGCATCGCGCAGCGTGCGGCGCGACAACGCGGCACCGCCGAGCGCGATCGCGAGCAGCAGGAACGCGAGCGGGCTCGCTGCGAGCGTGAGCACGGCACCGATCGCGAACTGCGCGCGCCGTCGCTGCTGCAGCGCCCAGATCGAGAGCAGCGCGAACGAGATCGCGAGCGCGAACGGGAACGCGGCGGCACCGATGATGCCCACCCACACGACGGCGAACGAACGGCTCGACAGCTTCGAGATCGCGCCCCATTGGCGGAAGACGACGATGCTGAACGCCATCGCCGCGCTTGCGATCGACGCGAGCGCGAGCACCTTGATCCCGAGCAGCGCGGCGAGCGGGTAGTAGATCAGGCTGTACGTGACGAACGAGTAGCGCCCCGCGTACCAGAAGTTGTTCCAGATCTGAAAGCCGTGCTGGAGCAGGAACGTGCGCTGGTAGGCGTGCGCCGCCCAGTCGATGCCAGGGGGTGTCGCCCAGAGAAGGAATGCGGCCAGCGATGCTGCGATCGCGGTGGAGAGCAGTGCCTCCCGGGCGAGCAGCCGGCGGTCGGCCGCGCTCATATCCGCTTCGGCGCCGGCGGAGCCGGCACCTGCGCTACTGTCCTGCCTGAGACGTGACCACACGCCGACGTCCGCCCGGCGGCCGTCCTTGACGTGCAGGTTGCGGAGGACGCCGTCGAGGCGGTAGCCGCAGCGCCCGGCGACCTTGATGGAGCCGGGATTGTCGACGTCGATGCGCAACTCGAGCCGTTCCAGGCCGAGCTCCTCGAAGCTCCAGCGGGTCAGAAGGTCGACCGAGCGGGCGGCGACGCCGCGGCCGCGGGCGGCCGGAGCGACCATGTAGCCGATCTCGGTCTCGAGCGCGTCGAGGTCGACGTGGACGAGGGCCGCGAAGCCGAGGAACGAGCCGTCGCCGGCGTCCACGATCGCGAAGCCTGCGCGCGCGCCATCCTCCCAGCCCGACTCGTAGCGGCCGAGCCAGCCTTCGACGAACGCCGCGTCGGCGGCTTCGGGGACGCGCGTGAAGCGGACGACGTCCGGGTCGTAGCTCAGCGCGAGCATGTCGGGCGCGTACGCCTGCGTCAGCGGCTCGAGCCGGATCAGGTCGTCGGCGAGCGCTGGGTCGGGCGGCGCTAGGCGCCGTGGCACTTCTTGAACTTCTTGCCCGAGCCGCACCAGCACGGGTCGTTGCGCCCGACGGTCTCCATCGGGGAGTTCACCTTCGGCTTCGGCGCGGCGGGGCCGCCGGTCGCCACCGCGCCGCCGAAGCCGGCGGCTGCCGCCGTCGAGGTGCCGCCTGCGGCGAGGATCGCCTCCGAGCCGGCGAGCGACTGGTGCTCGTAGCTCATCGCGCCGTTGCCGCTGCCGTTCGGGCCCGGCTGCTGCAGCTGCTGCGCGCTGCCGTCGTCGGGCGTCACCTCCGCGTGGTAGAGGAGCGTCACGACCTCCTCGTGGATCGCGCCGATCAGGTCCTCGAACATGATCGCGCCCTCGTTGCGGTACTCGACGAGCGGGTCCTTCTGCGCCATGCCGCGCAGATGGATGCCTTCGCGCATGTAGTCCATCGCCTCGAGGTGCTCGCGCCAGCGGATGTCGACCGTCTGGAGCACGATGAAGCGCTCGAGGTCGCGCATCAGCCCTTCCTGGATCGCGTCGAGCTCCTTCTCGCGCTCGTTGTACGCGTCGAGCGCGTCGTCGACGAACTCCTGCACGATCGCGTCGCGGTCGAGCCCGCGCAGCTCCTCGGCGGTGACGCCGGTGCCGTAGACCTGCTCCATCGCGCCGACGAGCGCGCCGAGGTCCCACTCCTCGCTCAGTGGATCCTGCGTGTACTCGGCGACGACGTTCGAGAGCACCTCGGGGATCCAGCTCTCCTTCACGAGGTCGGAGAGGTCCTCGCCGTGCAGCACCCGGTTGCGCTGCTCGTAGATCTCGCGGCGCTGGATGTTCATCACGTCGTCGTACTTGAGGACGTTCTTACGGGCGACGAAGTTCTGCTCCTCGACTTTCTTCTGCGCGTTCTCGATCTGGCGCGAGAGGATGCTCGCCTCCATCGGCTGGTCGTCCGGCAGCTTGAAGCGCTCCATGATGTTGTGGATGCGGTCGCCGGCGAACAGGCGCACGAGGTCGTCCTGGCCGGAGAGGTAGAAGCGCGTCTCGCCCGGGTCGCCCTGACGGCCTGAACGGCCGCGCAGCTGGTTGTCGATGCGCCGTGCCTCGTGGCGCTCGGTGCCGAGCACGTAGAGCCCTCCGAGCCCGCGGATCTCGTCGTCGATCTTGATGTCGACGCCGCGGCCCGCCATGTTCGTCGCGATCGTGACGGCGCCGCGCTTGCCGGCGTCGATGATGATCTCGGCCTCGCGTGCGTGCTCCTTCGCGTTCAGCACGGTGTGCGGGACGCCCTGGCGCTTCAGCAGCTCGCTCAGATACTCGGACGTCTCGACGGCGATCGTGCCGACGAGCACCGGCTGGCCCTTCTGGTGGCGCTCCTTCACGTCGGTGACGACCGCGTTGAACTTCGCCTCGACCGTCTTGAAGATCAGGTCGTTCTTGTCGTCGCGCGCGACGGGGACGTTGGTCGGGATCTCGACGACGTTCAGGCCGTAGATCTCGACGAACTCCTTCTCCTCCGTCTTCGCGGTACCGGTCATGCCGCCGAGCTTGTCGTAGAGGCGGAAGTAGTTCTGCAGCGTGATCGTCGCGAGCGTCTGGTGCTCCTCCTGGATCGCGACGCCTTCCTTCGCCTCGACCGCCTGGTGCAGCCCTTCGCTCCAGCGGCGGCCTTCCATGATGCGGCCGGTGAACTCGTCGACGATCATCACCTCGCCGTCCTGCACGACGTAGTCGATGTCGCGCTTGTAGAGCGCCTCCGCCTTCAGCGCCTGGTTGAGGTGGTTGACGAGCTGGACGTTCTGCGGCGCGTACAGGTGGTCGATCCCGAGCGCGCGCTCGACCTTCTCGATCCCCGACTCGGTCGGCGCGACGGTCTTGTGCTTCTCGTCGTAGAGGAAGTCGTGCTCCAGCGCGAGCTGCTCGTCGTCGAGCTTCGTGTTCTTGGCCTGCACGCCCGACAGCCCCTTCACGACGCGGGCGAAGTCGGTGTAGATCTTCGCGGCCATCGTCGGCTCGCCGGAGATGATCAGCGGCGTGCGCGCCTCGTCGACGAGGATCGAGTCGACCTCGTCCACGATCGCGTACTCGTGCCCGCGCTGCACGACCGCCTCGAGCTGCGTCGCCATGTTGTCGCGCAGGTAGTCGAAGCCGAACTCCGAGTTGGTGCCGTAGGTGATGTCGGAGTCGTACGCAGCCTTGCGCTGGTCGAACGGCATGTTGTTCTCGATGAACGCGACCGTCACGCCGAGCCGCTCGAAGACGCCGCGGTTCCACTCGGCGTCGCGCTGGGCGAGGTAGTCGTTGACCGTGACCAAGTGGACGCCGCGGCCGGGAAGCGCGTTCAGGTACAGCGCGAGGCTCGCGACGAAGGTCTTGCCTTCACCGGTCTTCATCTCGGCGATGTCGCCCTCGTGGAGGACGATCCCGCCCATCATCTGCACGTCGAAGATGCGCTGGTCGGACTCGCGCACGCGCGCTTCGCGCACGGCGGCGAACGCCTCGAAGAGCAGATCCTCGAGCGTCTCGCCGTTCTCGAACCGCTGCCGGAGCTCGGCGGTCTTGCCGCGCAGCTCGTCGTCGGAGAGCTTCTGGAACTCGGGCTCGAGCGTCGCGATGTAGGCGGCCTGCTCGGCGACGCGCTTCATGCGCCGGCCTTCGCCGAAGCGAAGGGCCTTTTCGAAGGTGCCGAGGGCGGAGGACATCTGTCGGACAGGGTAGCCGGGGCCGCCCGCTTAGAGCGCGGTCGCCTCGACCTCCCAGAGGTCGCCGTCGAGACGCGTTGCCCGGACGGCGTATTCAGTGCCCTCGGCCTCTCCGAGGCGCTCCAGGCCCCGCGCAGAGCCCAGCGTCGTGTGGCCGTCGACCTTCAGCACCTTCCCGTCCCGCGTCGAGGTGAGCTCCGCCTCGTCACCGCGCAGCTCGGGCAGGGAGGCGATCGCGATCCGGTTCGCCGCGACCGCCCACGTGTCTCCCCCGCGCCGCACGCCCTCCGCGCGGTAGGGCGGCGGGATCGTCGACTCGACCGCGTCCGCGAGCGGCGCGAGCGACGCATCCGGCTCGTCCTCGTCGACGACGAGCGTGCCGTCCTCCAGCGCGACGAAGTGCACGCTGTCGCCCCCGAGCGCGGGCGCGTCGGCGCTCGCGACCGCGTCCCAGCGCCGCGCCTGCGGGACGCCGTGGATCCCCGTCACGCCGCTCGGCGCGCCGTCCCAGCCGGGCGGCTGCGCGATCAGGCCGCCGGCGCCTTCCGCCCCGGGGAGCAGTCCGCCCGCCTCGGCGAGCTGCTCGTGCAGCGGCTTGCGCCGCCGAAACAGGCCCACCTACGCGGCGTCGCCGTTGTGGTGCTCGGTGTGCCGGCGCGGCTCGACGCGGCGCAGCTCGCGGTAGCGCTTCACCTGCCGCTCGAGCGTGTGCACGAGCTGGTCGATCGACGCCTTCATGTCGGGCGTTGCCTCGCGGGCGCGCAACGTCGGCCCCTTGGTGAAGATCGTCGCCTCGGCCACCGCGCGCGCGGCGATCGACGGGTTCTTCTGCTCCGAGAGCTCCACCTCGACCTGCGTCTGCTCGGCGAGCTGCTTCGACAGCTTCGACAGCTTTCGCTCGGCGTAGTCGCGGATCGACGGGGTGACCTCGACGTTCTTCCCCTTCACCTGAAGCCTCATCAACGCCTCCTTGGTGGTGGTCGAGCCGACCACTCCTGAGACTAACGCAGGCGACCCGTCAGCGGACGGCACGAGCGAAGGTGACGACGTCGACGCGCTCGGCACCCCCGGCGCGGAGGGCCGTCGCGGCCGCCGAGGCCGTTGCGCCGGTCGTGTAGACGTCGTCGACGAGCAGCACACGCGTCGGGACGTCGTCCGTCAGCGGCCGGAACGCGCCGCGGACGTTCTGGCGCCGTTCCGCGTACCGCAGCCCCATCTGGCGCGCCGCCGACGGGCTCCGACCGAGCAGCCGCCTGCACGGGATCCCCCAGCGCGAGGCGAGCTCGCGGGCGAGGAGCTCCGCGGGGTGGGCACCGCGCTGCAGCTGGCGCACGGCATCGGGCGAGATATACGTGATGACGTCTGCCGCCGGAGGCGCGACGCGGTCGACGACGACCTCGGCGGCGAGAGGCCCGAGGCGGCGGAGGCCGTGCTCCTTCCACGCGGCCACGAGCGCACGTGCGGGCCCGGCGTAGACGACCGCCGCCCGCGCGGAGGCGAAGCCCAGCCGGCGTCCTGCACATTCGCGGCAGCGCTCGACCGCCCACGACGTCGGCGCGCCGCAGCGGTTGCAGAGCGGCGGCAAGAGCGGCCGCAAACGCGCGCGACAGCTCGCGCAGAGCGCGTCCGCCGCGGTGCGGCAGGCGACGCAGCGGTGCGGGAGGACGAGATCGATCAGCCACACCGACGAGGCTACGGACGAAGTCGTCACGTGTCAGTGACCGCTTCGCAACAAATGTGTGACGTTATTCCGGCGAGTACGTCGTTCGCGTGGGCAACCCGGCGCGCGCACGCATCCGGTTGTCCGCTTCGAACAGCTGCTCGTGGTCGCCGATGTCGTACCAGGTCGAGTCGAACACCCACGCGTACACCGGCTCGTGGCGATGCAGCCACGCGATGTAGCGGCCGGGCTGGTCGCCGAG
>Ga0209577_10007206_pt1 | contig 10240 bp, 10 predicted proteins | sample GraSoiAngelo_109_FD_185874 | JGI IMG/M metagenome (GOLD analysis project Ga0209577, IMG submission 185874) | Grasslands soil microbial communities from the Angelo Coastal Reserve, California, USA - 14_0903_12_20cm (SPAdes) (version 2) | ecosystem: Environmental > Terrestrial > Soil > Grasslands...
TACTGTAGCGATCCCATAAGGTGATGCAGGCCCCGAAATCGGCAATGGAAGAGTTCGGCGGCTAAGAAAAAACTGGGGCGGACGCGTCGGTAGAGGTGACCCCGCACCGCCCCGCCAACTGGTTCCGTTCCCCGTAAGTGAACGGAACCGCAGCAGGCCTGTCCGGCATGGTGCGGGTTGGAGCGCGTGGCTTGCGGTGGCTGTTCCCCCGGTTCGGCATCAGCCGAATATCCCCTCGGGGGATTGACTTGGCATCATTTTGGCACCGCCTTTAAGGCGGGGATTGATCGTCGTGGCGGCAAGCTTTACAGAGGTGAAATTGGTCGAACCGCGGCCACTGCCACCTTCTGCCGCGCCGCTTAGTCCGGAGTGTCGCGGCTTGGAGACGAAGGGAGCTCTCGATGGAAGGTTTAGCCCGCCTGGTTGCTGATTCCCTGGCACGACATGGTTTCGAGACGCCCTTAGATTACCGTCGCCTGCAATGGTCGCGCTGGTTTCGCTGTGAATCCAGCTTTAGCTTCCTTTTAGTTCCCGGCGAATCCGGCCTGTTTGCCTTGGGCGAGGAAGTGGTGGCGCCGGGCGAGGTCCCTGCTACCGGCGGCAAACGCATGCTGGCCATATTTCAGATCGCCGAGGCCGCTGATCTCGGTATGGCAATGGCACGTCTTTTCGCTCCCAACAGCCCGCTGCGTCAACGATTCGCCGAGGGGCGCTGCTTCGCCCGCTATGTGGTAATCGAAGATGATGTCCAGCGGCGCACGGCTCTCGCAGCCCTGCAGCAGTGGCTGGCATCGGCGGTTGAATCGGTATCAGGCATTCCGGCTGACTTCTTCCACCTAGGTGAGCCGTCACAAAGCACGTCCGTGGAGACGAAGCAGGTACGAGACATTCGTGAGGAGACGACGCCAGTCGCATTGCCGCTGACTGAGCCGGAAAGCCGAGAGCTTTTTCCCGGAAAGAGACAGTCTGAAAACGTTTGTGAGAGAAGCAGACCAGCCGAAACCCCGCGGCGTGAAAAAATGGTGCAGCCGGCGCCATTACCGTCCGGTTTTTAGGCCCAAGGATCACGGAATCAACCAGTTGTGGTTCGGAATCTAATCAGGAGAGAGAAGAGATGTCCGAAGTGAGCGAAAAAGTCAAAACAACCAACGCCCCAACTGTCGCCACTCCGCAGACGACGACCACAAAAAAGAGAGCCCCGGGCCTCACCTTCCGCCGCTTGTTTACCAAGCCCGGCGTGTCGCCCTACGACGAAGTTGAATGGGAGCGCCGTCTGGCACAGATCACCGATGCTCAGGGCAACGTGATCTTCGAGCAGGAGGACGTCGAAGTTCCCAAAGACTGGTCCATGACCGCCACCAACATTGTGGCCAGCAAGTATTTGCATGGCACCGTTGGCACGCCGGATCGTGAATCGGGTGTGCGCGCCTTGGTTACGCGCGTCGCCGAAACCATCCGCGACTGGGGGTTGGCTCAGGGCTACTTCCGCACTCCGGAAGACGGTGCGACCTTTCACGATGAACTGGCCCACATACTGATCCGCCAGTACGCGGCATTCAACTCGCCGGTCTGGTTCAACGTGGGATGCGATCGCATCGAGCCCAATTCTGACGCCCAGAACTGGCACTGGAATCCGCAAGCCACACGCGTCGAATTTTCCAAGACCGGTTATGGCACTCCCCAGTGTTCGGCATGCTTCATTAACTCGGTCAAAGATTCTCTCGATTCCATCCTGACTCTGGCGAAGACCGAAGGCATGCTCTTTAAGTGGGGATCGGGGACGGGAACCAATCTTTCTTCCCTACGTTCCTCGACGGAAGGCCTGAGCGGCGGCGGCACTGCCAGCGGTCCACTCAGCTTTATGAAGGGTTTCGACGCTTTTGCCGGCGTAATTAAGTCGGGCGGCAAGACGCGCCGCGCTGCCAAGATGGTCATCCTCAACATTGACCATCCCGATATCGTTGACTTCATCGAGTGCAAGGCCAAAGAAGAGGCCAAGGCGCATGCCCTGGTTGCGTCCGGCTATGATGGGTCTTCACCCGATTCCGAAGCCTACTCGTCCATATTTTTCCAGAACGCCAACAACTCAGTCCGCGTCACCGATGATTTCATGTATTCAGTGATGCGCGACACTGATTTCTCCACCCGCGCCATCCGCGACGGCCGCCCCATCAAGACTTACGCAGCCAAAGACCTGCTGCGCAAGATTTCCGAAGCTACCTGGCAATGCGGTGATCCTGGTATGCAGTTCGATACTACGGTCAATCGCTGGCACACCTCGAAGAATACGGCGCGCATCAACGCCTCGAATCCATGCTCGGAGTACATGTTCCTCGACGACTCAGCCTGCAACCTGGCCAGCCTTAACCTGCTGAAGTTCGCGCCCAACGGCACGTTCGACGTAGGCGCGTATCGCCACGCCGTGGACATTCTGATCACCGCGCAGGAAATTCTGGTGGATAACGCCGGCTATCCGACAGAAATGATCGCCAAGAACTCGCACGACTATCGTCCGCTCGGCCTGGGCTACGCCAATCTCGGTGCGCTGCTGATGGCCGCGGGTCTGCCGTACGATTCCGATGCCGGACGCGACTACGCCGCCTGCGTCACCGCCATCATGTGCGGTCAGGCGTACTTGCAATCGTCACGCATCGCCGAACTCTGCGAACCGCTGGTGCCCGCGACGGAAGCGACACAAAAAGGCCTGGCCGAAACCAATCTCCGCGAAAACGTCATGCCTGGAGCCGCCTGCCCCGGCTGGTACATCAATCGTGAGCCGTTCCTAGACGTGATTCGCATGCACCGCGCATCCGTCAACAACATAAACAAAACCAACGTCCCCGCCGCCATCTACGAAGCCAGCAAACAATGCTGGGACGAAGCTCTCGCCCACGGCGAAAAATTCGGCTACCGCAACTCCCAGGTGACGGTCCTGGCCCCCACCGGCACAATAGGCTTCATGATGGATTGCGCAACAACCGGGATCGAGCCGGATTTGGCTTTGGTGAAGTTTAAGAAGCTGGTGGGCGGAGGGATGATCAAGATCGTCAACCAGACGGTGCCGACGGCGTTGTTCAAGCTGGGGTACACGCATCAAGAGGCCGACAAGATCGTCAGCTACATTGACGCTACCGGGACGATTGAAGGGGCGCCGGATATTAAAGACGAGCACTTGGCGGTGTTTGATTGCTCGTTTAAGCCTTCCAAAGGTACGCGTTCGATTCATTACATGGGACATCTACGCATGATGGCGGCGGCGCAGCCGTTCATCTCCGGGGCCATTTCGAAGACCGTCAACCTGCCGGAGTCGGCGAGCGTGGAAGAGATCATGGAAGCCTATCTCCAGGCCTGGAAGCTGGGGCTGAAGGCTGTGGCGATCTATCGCGACGGCTGCAAGAAGTCGCAGCCGCTGTCGGCTGCCGGAAGTTCGACGGCATTGTCGAAGAAAGAAGATGCTACGCGGACAGGAGTGTCCGCGCCACACGAAGAGGAAGACTTGAACGCGCCGCCGCGGGCGGTGCGACATCGTCTGCCGGAGGAGCGCGCCTCCATCACCCACAAATTCAACGTTGGCGGACACGAGGGCTACATCACCGTGGGCCTCTATCCCGACGGCTGTCCGGGCGAAATCTTCATCACCATGGCCAAAGAAGGCTCCACGGTCAGCGGCTTGATGGACAGCTTTGCCTGCGCCGTCTCCATCGCGCTGCAGCACGGCGTGCCGTTGAAGCTGCTGTGCGAGAAGTTTGCCCACACCCGCTTCGAGCCCAGCGGCTGGACCAGCACTCCCGAGATCGGCTTCGCCAAGTCGATCATGGACTACATCTTCCGCTGGCTGCAGCTCCGTTTCCTCACCGGGCAGCAGCAGTTGCTGTTCGATAACCTGCGCCTGAGACCGTCGGGTGCCGCGATTGGTGGCTCAGTTCCCAACTCGGAAGGTGTCGGGGATTTGAATGGCTCGGCTTCTCCTCGGGAAACGGAAAACCGTGAACTGAGAACCGGCAGCATCCACGCCGCCGACGCGCTGCGCGAAATCGTGGACCTCGGCGACGCCCCAACCTGCAGCTTCTGCGGTAGCATCATGACGCGAAATGGGAGTTGCTATCGGTGCATGAGTTGCGGGAGCACGAGCGGGTGCTCGTAAACTTGACGCCAGATCATTAGCTCTCAATTAAAAACTTCCTACTCCGTTTGGTCTATATACCTAACGGAGTAGGAATCTAAGATGTAAGGATACCCCCCTCCATCAAGCTGCGTATGTGCTCTGGAAAGTAAAACACATTCATCCCTTTAACGGTGGGAATGGGCGCGTGGCAAGGGCGCTGGCGTATCTGGTGATGGCTTCAAAAGTTGCGCCGATATTCAAGGGAGAGCCACTTCCCGCAAAACTCAAGAAACGCAAGAGCGAGTATGTGACAGGTCTGAAGGCAGCCGATAAGGGTAATTTGGGCCCCCTTCAGAACCTCGTATTGGAGTGCTTCCAAGAACAGATCGCGGAAATCTCGTTAATGCTCAAAGTCTGAACTTCTGGATCGAAATGTCTTCGGCTTCAGGGCCGCAATCCCGATTCGGGAATTTCGTTCGGGGAAAAGCGGAGTTTTCTCGATTTGAGAAAAATCTTGTCAAGCCCCTTTGGGAGGCGGTTTTCGCGTAAGTTGTTCATTGTATTGGGAAGATAATGGTTCCGAAAATGTCCCATTCACCCCCTCGGATTTGCTAGCCTAAATATAGGGGCAGAATTTCTGGCCCCCCAAGGACATTAGGAAGCGTGCCAGACGCGCGTTTGTGCGCCCAAAAACGGGGCGCGTCGCGCGGCACGCCTAGATCCTTCGCCCGGCAAAGGACGCCGGGCTCCAGGATGACATTTTTTCTTGAGGATTGATTTGTTTTGAGACGCGGCTGATTCGGGCCGCGTTTTTATTTTGGCGACGGTGCAGGCACAAAAACAGAGGAAAGAGACGGGCCGAACTCATGAGGAAAAACAACGTGAAGAAAAACAAGAATGTGAAAAAAGACGAGAATGGGAAAAAGGCGAGAACGCGAAAAAAGATAAGAATACGAAAAAAGACAACGTGAAGAAAAATAGAAAGAAGATGCGGGGAAGCCGGCTGAAGGGGTGCAAGGAACGCGGGGAGCGGGCCCGAGCTATGTTTTATGGCGCGGGCGGCGGAAGAGGGAGTGAGAGTTTTCAAGCCGCACGGGGATTGTGCCAAATACGACGTGGGAGTGGAATATCGCGGGCGATTTTTGCGGGTGCAGGTGAAATCCACGATCTTCAAGCGACGCGGGGAAGGGTACAGCTTAAATGTGATGGGTCCCAAACGTAAGCGCTATGAGAGTGAAGTGCTGGATTTTTTTGCGGTGTATTTGATCCCAATTGATGCCTGGTACATCATTCCATATGAACTGACGGGCTGGAAGAACTGCTCGCTGCATTTCACGCCGAACAGCCCTCGCCACAAATACCGGCGATATCGGGAGGCATGGCATTTGCTGCGAGGCGAGGGAAGGATTGAGACGCTGCACGGGTGCGCGGAAGAGGAATCGTTTTGTGCGTCGAGTGCCGATGGGTGGGAGTTCGCCATTCGGGCGATGCACGGCGAGGGACAGCAATGATCGAGCGTTTCATGATCTAATACGCGGTCTAACGAAACAGACGCGGGACGCCGCCGTGGGTTCTGCCAGACGTCTGTTACTCGCCAGGTAGGAGGGCCGTTTCCATGAAATTGCTGTGGAGGTTGCGACACGCAATGTGGGCGCTGTGTCTTCTCGTCTGCGCCTTGGCCTACATGGTTTCGTCGGTGGCTGTCGCTGGGCCCGACCGGCAAGTGGCCGTCACGGTGGATGACTTGCCGGCGGGGGCGGCGAATGCCATGTCGGCGGCGACGATTACCGAGATGACATCCAAGTTGCTGGCGGCTTTGCGGCAACAAAAGGTTCCTGCCGTCGGATTCGTGAATGAGAAAAAACTCTATAAGTTCGGCGAAGTGGACGAAAGGATCAAAGCTCTCGGCATGTGGGTGGACTCGGGCTTTGAACTTGGGAACCACACTTATAGTCACTCGTCGCTGAACAGGGTTGGGTTGCAAGCGTGGGAGGACGACGTCATACAGGGCGAGTCGGTGACACGGCTTTTGCTGGCCCAGCACAATATGAAGCTGAGATATTTCCGGCATCCGTATTTGGACACGGGGCGGGATCTGGAGACGCGGCGCCAGGCGGAAGCGTTTCTTGTCGCCCGCGGGTATCACATTGCTCCGGTGACGCTTGATGCGTGGGACTGGATGTATGGGGGAGTTTACGAAGACGCCAAGAAACGCGCGGATGTGATGCTGCAACAGCAACTGGTCAAAAGTTATCTGGAGTATACCGACGCGGTGTTCGCGTATTCGGAACAGTTGTCAAAGGAAATCATTGGGTACGAGCCCAAACAGATTTTGCTGCTGCATGGCAATCAATTGGAAGCCGACCACTTCAATGAGCTAGCCGAGGTGATCAGAAAGCGCGGGTACCGGTTCATCACGCTGGAAGATGCGTTGAGCGATCAGGCTTATAGCCTGCCGGACACGTTTGTGGGCGAAGAAGGGACGGGCTGGCTCGATCACTGGGCGATTACGCGGGGCAAGCCTCCACAGGGTGCGCCGGAGTTTCCGGCGTGGGTGATTGAAAAGTCGAGGGCGATTCAGAAACCGCCGCCATAGGTGGCGGCTGAACGTCCGCCGTACGTGCGCGAAATGATGCAGGAGAGATTCAGGCGGCTTTGCGCTCCTGCACGTCCTTCTCTTTCTCTTTTACTTTGATGTCCACTTGCTCGTGCTTGATGTCGAGGCGTAGCCGGTTATAGATGCTCATGTATTGGTTGGCGACCCACACCAGGGCGAACAGGGCGAGCAGGTAGCCACGCTAATCCGAATAGAGCAGCTTGTAGCGTGATGATGAGAAATAAGATCGTGACGTAGTAGCTGAAGCAAAATTCACAGGTAAACAGATAGAAGAATTTTCGCTTCAATACGCTGCGTGCTTCCTGGCATTCCCGTTTGCAGTATTCGCGCGGCTCGCGAAAGATTTCTTCGTGGGTGACCGTCCAGGCAACACAGGCGATGGGAATTGCCAGGGCGAAAAGCCAGACGAGATTAAGCGTAATGGACATGCCAAAACATCCGGGGACAAAGCTTTGATGCAAAAAGCTTTGTTGCAGCGGCGCAAAATGGCACAATGAGGTCGCATGGCGAGACCACAGCCGCAAAATCCGTCTGAAGATTTTTCTCGCGATGAACAAGGCGGTCCGCAGGAGAAATTGCCGCCTTCTTTCGTTCCGGAAATTGACCGGCTGCAAGCTGAGCTATCGCGCTTCTGTCCAAATTGTTCGGCGCGGTTGCAGGAACATCGCTGCAAGCTAAGTTGCCCGCAGTGCGGCTTCTATCTGAGCTGTTCGGATTTCTACTGAGGTATACGGATTTCTACCGATTGACTCGGCTCTCGTGAAGGATTAATCTGGCTGTCGAGATGGGGTGAGGACGGTACAGGTTTTTGCCGTTTCCTCTGTTTCAGGCCGGCCGAAGGAGAACGGCAGCCAGGCTGGCCACGTCCCTCACCTCGTCAGCATCTTCTTTTCAAATCTTCAATCCTTCTCTGTTTCAAAAACTGACGACGCCTACCTGCCTCGCGCTAAACATGGTGCTCCGTCTACAATGGCCGGGCACGAATTTCAAATAGTAATCAGGAGACAAGCATGCAACGCAAGGCAAGTGCGGTGTGGAAGGGCGGACTCAAAGACGGCAAAGGAACGGTCTCATCCACGAGTGGAGTTCTTTCTAACACGCCTTACTCTTTCAGCACGCGTTTCGAAAATACGCCGGGAACCAATCCAGAAGAACTGATTGCGGCGGCGCACGCAGCCTGCTTCTCCATGGCGCTGTCGGCGCAACTTGGAAATGCGAACCTCACGGCCGAAAGTATTTCAACTTCGGCGACATTGACTATGGAAAAGCTCGATGCGGGCTGGACTATCACGGCGGTGCAACTTGATGTCGTCGCGCGGGTGCCGAAAGCGGACGCGGCGGCTTTTAACAAAGCAGCCGAGAATGCGAAGTCGGGATGTCCGGTATCGAAGGTGCTGAAGGCTGACATCACGATGAACGCACGGTTGGAAGGATAGCAGCAGTTCTCAGTTGAACGCGCGCGAAATGCTGGGCTCTCTTTTTTTGGCACGGATCAGGATTCGACTACTTCTGGCTGCGCAGAATTTCGCGGATGGAGCGATTGATGCGGGCTGCATCCTGGGCGGCATTGTCTGCGAGTTCGACCCATTTCGCCCCGTTACCTGCCAGCTTTGCCTGACCCAGGAGATAGCAGGCCTGCATGATGGTCTCGATTGAATTGCTGAGATCGTGCGCCAGGGCGCGCAGGCGGCTGGCCACATCGGGTGGCAAGTTGCGAGAACCTTCTACTGCGGGCGGCAATTTTTGAGAGTCTGCCATAGCATTCCAGGCGCCGACTATTTAGAGGTAGCTTACGCCTTTTTTCGTTGCATCGGAGACCATGCCAATTGTGGTCCGCCGCTTGACACACGTTATCAATGCTATATGCAGTCGGTTTGACAGGCAGGGGAGCCTTTGTAGAATATATCTCGTAGTCCTTTCCTGAAAGGTGGCCCAGGCGGGCGCCGCGCAAAGATGTAAATTGCCATCGTGGCGGAATTGGCAGACGCGCATGGTTCAGGTCCATGTACCCGCAAGGGTGTGGGGGTTCGAGTCCCTTCGATGGCACCAGCTTTTCCAGAACTAAGACATCACTGATGGTTCTTAGGGTAAGGTTTGTGAATCAATGATTGGCTCATACCTTCCCTTATAATCATCAGACTTTCTTATGGTTGCCAGCCTTGATCATATCGTCGCAGCTACGCGTAGACGTATTGCCAAAAGCAAGCGGAGCGCGGATTTGGCGGGTCTGGAACGCCAAGCTCAGAAGCACACGCCCCGAGGCTTTCGTTCAAAACTGGAGAAAGCCGCCGAGTCAGGTGTGGCCATTATTGCTGAGTTGAAGAAAGCATCGCCCTCGAAGGGGCTGATTCGTTCGAAATTTGATGCGGCGGTGCTGGCGGAGGAGTTGGAATCGGCGGGCGCAGCAGCGTTGTCGGTACTGACGGACGAAGAATTCTTTCAGGGATCACTGGAAAATCTGCGGCAAGCTTCGTCGCAGACACACCTGCCGTGTTTACGCAAAGATTTTATTGTTGACGAGCTTCAGATTCTGGAGGCACGCGCCAACCGAGCGGATGCGGTGCTGCTGATTGTGGCGGCGCTGTCGTCCGCGGAATTGGCTGCGTTATTGGGAGCAGCTCGCCAGTTTGGGCTTGACGTGCTCTGCGAAGTGCATGATGAAGAAGAGCTCAAGAGAGCTGCAGACGCCGGGTGCGGCTTGATTGGCGTGAACAGCCGCGACCTGCGAACATTCCAAGTAGATTTGAAGACAGCGTTCCGGCTGGCGGAGAGCATTCCTAAAAATGTTCTAAGTGTGGCGGAAAGCGGCATTGCTACAGGAAGCGACGTCGCCCGGCTGCGAGCCGCTGGATATCAGGCATTTTTGATTGGAGAATCGCTGATGAAAGCGGAGTCGCCGGAACATGCCTTGCGGGCACTACTGGCGGAGGCTGCGGTGACAGCGCTGAGGGATTGAAACATTGAGCGATTGAAACACAGAATCATTAGCGAGAACCAACCATGACGTGGGTGAAGATTTGCGGGACTACGAATCTGGAGGATGCGCTTACCGCCGTAGACGCCGGGGCGGATGCGCTGGGATTCATTTTCTACGAGAAGAGCCCGCGAAGGATTGATCCTGAAACCGCCAGCGGGATCGTGTTTCAACTTCCGCCGAAGGTGGAAAAGGTCGGCGTTTTCGTGAATGAGTCTCCGGCGCGCATGATCGAGATCGGGCGGCGGGCGGGGCTTACAGCCTTTCAGGTGCATTCCGGCGCTCTGGCAACAAAGACCGATCCGCAAGCCGGATGGTACCCGGGTCCTGGTATAAGAATCTACCTTGCCTTGCCTGCGGCGCCTTTTTTTGAGCAAAAGATTCAATGGGTGCCCTCTGGCAGAGGCTTGGCAGACCGTGTGGAGGGGATTGCTGCGATCTTCCTGGACTCGGGCACTGAGCAGCGACCGGGTGGTACCGGTGCGACGTTTGATTGGGAAAAAGCCGCGCCGGTGATTGCCTCCATGAGCCAAGATACTCATGT
>Ga0209577_10007207_pt1 | contig 10239 bp, 11 predicted proteins | sample GraSoiAngelo_109_FD_185874 | JGI IMG/M metagenome (GOLD analysis project Ga0209577, IMG submission 185874) | Grasslands soil microbial communities from the Angelo Coastal Reserve, California, USA - 14_0903_12_20cm (SPAdes) (version 2) | ecosystem: Environmental > Terrestrial > Soil > Grasslands...
GCGCCCGCCTCGCCTTGGATCGGCTCGATCACGACCGCCGCGATCTCGTTGCCATGCTCGCGCAGCACGCGCTCGGCCGCGTCGGCGTCGCCGAACGGGATCCGGAACACGGGGCCGAGCAACGGCTCCACCGGCTCGCGGAAGCCGGCCTTGCTCATCAGAGACAGCGCGCCCAGCGTCTTCCCGTGGAACGCACCGTCCGCGCACAGGAAGCCCGCGCGGCCGGTTGCGACGCGCGCGATCTTCATCGCGCCTTCGATCGCTTCGGTGCCGGAGTTGCAGATGAAGGCATTGGTCAGGTCGTCGGGCGCGATCTGCGCGAGCAGCCTGCAGAGCATGCCTTTGAAGGGGTCGAGCAGCTCTTGCGTCGGCATCGGGTTGCGGTCGAGCTGCGCGCGCACCGCGGCCAGTACCTCGGGATTGCGGATGCCGAGGTCGTAGATGCCGTACCCGCCGAGGCAGTCGATCCACTCGCGCCCCAACAGGTCGCGCACGATCGATCCTTCGCCCGTCCACTCGAGCGCGGCGTAGTCACCGGCCTCAGTCACCGACTTGCGGTACTTCACCAGTCCAGGCGTGAAGTGGTGGTCGAAGTCCCAGACCGTCTGCTTGCTCACGAGGTCCGGGTCGGGCAGTTCTTGACCCAGCACCATGCGGACCATCTCGCCGGAACGCTCGACCGCCTCTCCGAGGTTGCGCGCGCGTTCGTCCATACGCTGAGGCTACCATCGGGTTACGCGCGCACGAGGGCACTTATGCTGCACGCGGGCCGATTTGCGCGCGTTTCTGGTGGTTGCTAGAAACGGGCGACGGACCGGATCTGCGGGTCGCCGCGTGCTGAGGGAGAAACCAATGCGTCGTTCGTTCACCGTGCTCGCCCTGGTCTGTGTGCTCGCCGCGATAAGCGTGGGGTGCTCGAAGCAGAGGGACACCGGTCTCCCTGCGATCCAACCCCCGTCCAGCACCTCGGCGAGCGCATCTCCCTCTGTTCCAACAACTCCGGTGACCGCGGTCACCATCGTGGCGAAGACGATCCAGTGGGACCTGAAGCAGTTGCTCTTCAAGGCCAACGCAACGGTCACCGTCACCGTCGACAACCAAGACGCCGGGATCCCGCACGACTTCGGCGTGTACTCGAACGCCGCGCGGACGCCGGATAAGGAGATAGACAAGCCAGCCACCGATGTGACGGGACCTGCGAAGAAGGACTACACGATCAAGCCGCTCAAGGCGGGGACGTATTACTTCCAGTGCGACATCCACCCGAGCATGAACGGAACGATCACCGTCAAGTGAGGAGCGCCATGAAAGCCCTGAAGATCTTTGGAGCGATCGTTGTGCTGGCGGCGGCGGGCGTCGCGTGCGGAGGGTCCGACAGCGGTGGCGCCGTCAACACGCCGTCGGCCAGCGCGTCGGCGTGCGCCGCGAGCCCCTCGACGGAAGCGCCTGTCAAGGTCGACGCCAACGCCAGCCTCAAGTTCGTTCCCGCGAACATCACGGTGAAGCCGTGCCAGCTCGTGATCTGGACCGTGGTCGGCGCGGTGCTGCACACCGTTACGGCGAAGTCCGGCGCCACGTTCGACTCTGGCAACCTCAACGAGGGTGGAACGTTCACGCAAGCCTTCGCCACACCAGGGACGATCCACTACTACTGCAAGATCCACGGCGCCGCGATGTCCGGCATCATCACAGTCAGCTCTTAGACTTCGCCTTACCTTTGCGAGGGTCCTCGGGAACGGGGACCCTCGCTGCTAGACTCGCCCCGATGAACGAACCGCGCGCGCGACGCGTCGGCGTCATGGGCGGGAGCTTCAACCCGATCCACATCGGACACCTCGTGACGGCGGATGAAGCGCGCTACTCCTTCGGCCTGGACGAGGTCGTCTTCGTCCCGGCCGGCCACCCGTGGCAGAAGGAGGCGGGGGACGTGGCGCCCGCCGAGCACCGCTACATGATGTGCGTCATCGCGACGTCCCCCGACCCGACCTTCCGCGTATCGCGGATCGAGATCGACCGGCCGGGTCCGACGTACACGCTCGATACCCTGCACGCCCTGAAGGACGAGCGGCCGCTCGACGAGCTCTTCTTCATCACGGGCGCGGACGCGATCCTGCAGATCCTCACATGGCGCGATCCCGAAGCTGTGCTCCGCGAGGCGCGGTTCATCGCCGCGACGCGCCCCGGCTACGACCTCGACCGGCTGGAGAAGGAGTTGCCCGAGGGGCTTGAGGACCGCGTCGTGATCATGGAGATCCCCGCGCTGGCCATCAGTTCGACCGATGTGCGGCTGCGCGCGCGTGAAAGCCGGCCGATCCGCTACCTGGTTCCCGGCGGGGTTGCGGAATACATCGAGAAGAACGGGCTCTATCGTTGAGTACCGTGATCCAGCAAGATCCGGGGACCCGTTCGAATCGACGGAAGTCGCTGCGGCGCCGTCGGGTATGGAAGCGCGGCTTCGTTATCTTGCTCATCTTGGCCGTGGCCGGCGCGGGTGCGTTCGTCGTCGCGCGCAAGGCGACGCACAGAGGCAAGCCGGCGGCCGGAGCGCCGGTCGAGCCGCAGAACACGGTGCTCGTCGCGATGACGTCGCACGGCGATCCGACCGGGCAAGCGACGGCGCTGACGCTGTTCGGCATCGATAAGAACGGCAAGAACCCGATCACGTTGTTCCTACCGGTCGGCACGCTTGCGCCGATCCCCGGCGCGAAGGACTTCGACCTGATCGGCAAGGCGCTTTCGAGCGGTCAGCACGCCCTGCAGCAGATCACGGTCGAGAACATGATGGGGATCGACATCGATCGGATCGTGTCCTTCGACGACGTCTCGCTGGGGGTGTTCATCGACCAGCTCGGCGGGATCGACGTGAACGTGCAGGAGAAGCTGTACTCGACGCAACCGAACGGCACGCGAGCGCTCGCCTTCCAGCTTGGGCAGCGCCACATGAACGGCGCGGCCGCGATCACCTACCTGACGTTCCACGATCCGAACGCGACCGAGATCGACTCGTTCGTGCGCGCGCAAAAAGTGTGGGACGGGATCTTTAACGCGGCGTCGAACAGCTCCAAGTTGTCAAGCGCGATCGCCTCGTTCGGGGGAGACCAAGTCGCGGCGGAAGACGCGTCGTGGCTGGCGTCGATCATCCGCGGGTTCGCCGCCGCCTCATCCGGCGACCGGACCTATGAGGTCTTGCCGGGTCAAGAGATCGGTGCAGGCGGCACAGACGTCTCCTATCAGGTCGACGACGCGAAGCTCGCGAATTTTGTCCGCCAGGACTTCGCCGGTTCGGTCCCCTACGGCGTCACCGTCGGCGCTCGCCCGCGCGTCGAGCTGCGCAACGGGAACGGGACCCCCGAGCTCGGCCAGCGTGCGGCCGCGTTGCTGGTTCCGGCCGGCCTTCGCATCGAAGTCACCGGTAACGCGCCTACGTTCAATTATCGCTCGACGCGGATCATCATCTACAGCGATGATGCAGCGGGGCTTGCGTTGGGTCAGGAGATACGGAATCTTCTGGGGGTCGGAGCGGTTGAAGTTGGGACGCGCGCGGAGACTATCGTGGATGTGACGGTCGTCTTAGGGAAAGATTTTCTCACGAAGATCAAGGGGAGCTAGCACTGCCCACACCGAAAACACCGATGCCTCGGACACTCGCCGTGCGCGCGGCGCGCGCGGCGGCCGAGAAGCAGGGCAGAGACATCAGGGTGCTCGAGGTGCGACACCTCATCGCCATCACCGACTACTTCGTCATCGTGTCGGGTGCAACGGACCGCCAAGTCAAGGCGATCGGGGACGAGATCGAAGCCGAGCTCCGCAAGGCCGACGTAAAGCCGTTGCGGCGCGAGGGTGAGCGGGACCTCCGGTGGCTGCTGCTCGACTACGCCGACGTCATCGTCCACGTGTTCCACGAGGAGGACCGGGCGTACTACGAGCTCGAGCGCCTGTGGAAGGATGCGCCGCACGTTGCGTGGGAGCCTTCGGCGCCGAAGGCGGAGGCGACGACCGCGCGCTAGTCGGGCACGAACCGCCGGCGCGTTCGGGTCGAGAGAAGAACGAGAGCCGCGACCAGCAGCACGATCAGGCTCTGCCACCATTTCCAACCGCCGTGTCCGAACAGGACCGGGCTCAGAATGGGCCCGGCAACGAAGGAGAGCGCGGCGCCCGACGGAAGCGGGTCTCGCTTGAGCGCCCCCACCATCGGCACGATCACGAACAGGACCGTCCATCCGATGACCAGGATGTGGTCGAAGAGTAGCCGGATCCCCCCGGCTCCTCCGGCCGTCAGCCGGCCGTTGCGAGCGGCCATAAGGTCGAACATCGCCCACAGAGTGGCCGCCAAGAACGGCAAGAGCAGCCGCGTGCGGCGTCTTCGCGCCGAGTGCTTCCGGGCGCGCGCCTCCGCCTCGGCAAGCATCTCTTCGCCGTAGGTCATCACCATGCTCTCGATGGTATCGGCGCGCGGGGGCGAAACCCGGCTGGCGGGGAGCGAGCCGTCCGACGGGCCCGCTAGGCTCGGCGTCATGCCGCGGGGATCAGGGGGTCCGACCAGAGCGGGCGGGAAGCGCGCGCGCGCGGGGCTCACGCTGCTTGTCGATGCCTCGAGCTTGATCTACCGGGCGTTCTTCGCGGTTCCCGACACGGTGCGCGCGCCCGACGGAACGCAGGTGAACGCTGCGCACGGCTTCCTCGAGATGCTGTCCAACCTTGCCGTTTCCTATCGGCCACAGTTCATGGTGGCCGCGCTCGACGACGACTGGCGGCCCCAGTGGCGCGTCGACCTCATCGACTCCTACAAGACTCACCGGGTCGCAGCGGCGGATGCCGAAGAGCTCCCTTCGCCCGAGGATCAGATCGACCTCATCGTGGAGGTGCTCGCGCTTGCCGGCGTCGCCACCTCCGGGGCCGAGGGCTACGAGGCCGAGGATGTGATCGGGGCGCTCGTTCCGGGCGCGCCCGGCCCCGTCGCGATCGTCAGCGGGGACCGCGACTTGTTCCAACTCGTGCGCGACCCCACGGTGCGCGTGCTTTATCCGAAGCGCGGTGTGTCCGATCTCGCCGTTATCGACGAAGCGGAGATCGAACGCCGGTACGGCATCCCGGGGACCCGATACTTCGACTTCGCGGTTCTGCGGGGCGACCCGAGCGACGGCCTGCCGGGGGTCCGCGGCATCGGCGAAAAGACGGCCGGAGCGCTCCTCGCGAAGTACGGTTCACTCGACGCCGTCGTCGAGGCGGCACGCGGAGCGACCTCCGGCCCGCTCCAGAAGGTGGCCTCGTCGCTGGATTACATCGAGCGTGCCCGCACGGTCGTCCGTATCGCGACCGAGGCTCCGGTCGGCGAGGTCGACGCGTCCTTCCCGCAGCACCCGCCGGACGAGATGCTCACCGCCGCCGCGGAGTCGTACGGACTCATCGGACCCGTGAAGCGTCTCCTCGCCGCGATGGTGCCTGCATGATGCTGCTCGGCGTCGTCAAGCAGATCATCCGGTGGGCCGGACCGCTGTTCACGTCCGCCGGATACCCCGTGATCGCGGTTGCGGTGCTTCTCGAGCGTTCGATCTTCCTCGGTCTCATCATCCCCGGCGACGTGATCCTGGCGCTCGGGGGCGTGTACTCGGGCCGCAAGGAGCTGAACCTCGCCGGCGTGATCGTGATCGGCACGTTCGCCGCGATCACCGGCGAGTCGGTCGGCTACTGGCTGGGACGCCGGTACGGGCGCGCGCTCATCAAACGGCTTCCACTCGTGGGGCGGCTCGACAAGCGCTTCGAGGATGCGGAGCGATACTTCCGCAAACGAGGTGGCCTGACCGTTGCGATCGGACGCTACGCGACCGCGGCGGGCTCGTTCGTTCCCTTTGTAGCCGGGATGTCGGAGATGCCGTACCAGACGTTCCTTGCCTACGACGTGCCCGCGATCGCGGTGTGGGCGACCGGGATCACGCTCGTCGGCTACTACTTCGGCCGCAATCTCGATACCGTCGAGCGGATCCTCTCACGGTTCGGATACGCGATGTTGATCGTGCTGATCGTGCTGATCGTCGGCCAGTTACTCTGGAAGCGGCTGCGGAAGAAACCTTTAGAGCTCGCGCAGGAAGCGAACGTAGACGAAATAGCCGAGCCCAATGAGAACGGCGATCGAGACGAGCGCGATCGATAGGATCGTTCCGGCCGACGAAGGGCCGTTGCTCCCGACACCGCTTGCATCGATCGACGGTGTCGTCGACGCGTCGGGGGATGCGTCGGGCGTCGGCGACGCCTTCGCGGACCTAGACGCCTTGGGGCGCGCCGACCTGCTCGCGGTTGGGGTGGGCGTCGGCGTAGCAGAGCGCGTCGGGCGTGAGGCGATAACGACGACCGTCCCGCCCCAGCCGTGGATCGTGCAGTGATAGCTGAACGTTCCCGCGGTGTTGAACTGGAACTCGAACGTGGATCCTTGCTTCATCCGCTGCTTCGACGAGAAGGAGCCGTCGTCGGCCATCACGTTGTGATCGGTCTGGAACAGCGTCCGGTCGTCGTTCGTCCACCGCACGAAGTCGCCGACGTGTACGACGATCTCCGCGGGGTGGAATTCGTTCCCGCCCGACTTGATGGAGACATCGGTCTCGGCCGCGCGGGCGCCGGCCGCTGGGAGCACGATGGCGGCGATGGCGACGGCCGAGAGGAGGCGGGCGAACCGGTTCATGGCGGGAAGAGCGTACATTCCCGGTGCAAGCCTGACTGCTCCGACCTGCGCGGCCTCACCCCTAAGTAGAGCGGTTGTCGTCCACCTGGTTGGAAGGTGAAGGGAACGGGAACACTTCTCGAAAGAGGAGGCCCCATGACCGTAGAGATGCCGAGCCAGGTCTCCGGCGATAAGACCGCTTTCGACAAGTTCGCCGGCTGGTGCTCGAACATGGTCAGCCGCGCGCCGTTCTTTGCGTTCTGCGTCGTGCTGATCCTGGTTTGGGCGCCGACCTTCGCGTTCCTGAAGTTCGACACCTGGCAGCTGATCATCAACACCGTCACGACCATCATTACGTTCCTTATGGTCGCGCTGCTTCAGAACACGCAGACGCGGAACGATCTGGCGACACAGCACAAGCTGAACGCGATCGCCGACGCATTGGCGGACCTCATGGGGCATCTGTCCGCGCAAGTCGGAAAAGAGATCGAGAAGGACATCGAAGAGCTACGCGACGCCGTCGGCCTGGAAGAGAAAGAGTCGACCTCGAAGGCGAGCTAGGCGGCGCGCGCCATGTGCAGGCGTACGACGGTTCCCGTGCGGTACGTCCGCACCTGAACCAGATCGCACAGCTGGTTCACGAGCCACAAACCGAACCCATTCTCGCGGTCCGTCGATGGCCGCTCGCGCCCGGCGAGCGGCTTGTCGATGTGGCCGGCATCTTCGATATCGCAGATGAGCATGCGATCGTTGCTCCAGATGCGAAGCGATCCCGAGCCGCCGCCGTGACGAAGGCTGTTGCCCGCAAGCTCGTTCACCGAGAGCACGAGATCAGCCGTGCGCCCCGCGTCCAAGCCGTGCGTTCGTGCTGCGCGCGCGACGATACGGCGGATCTGATGAAGATCTTCAACGTCGAGGATGATCATCTGCACGCCCGGCGGTGGCGGGGGCAGCGAAACGTCGAACGGACGGGCGGCAGTCTCGAGGTCGCGATACGTCGGGCTTGTTGTGTGACGACCTCTCTGCCAGACGTACGGGTGGCTGCGGTGTGCTTCGTCGAGCACGTGGGATGGGAGCTCGCCGACATCGTACGGACACAACAGCCACCAACCGGGTGAGTCGGCGAATGCGACGTTGAGCAGCGTCTCGTGTCGCTGGCATTCGACCAGCTCGTCCGGTGAGCGCTCGGCCCAGATCGGCTCGCCGATGCCGCGCACGCGCCGGCCGTCGGGCGCGTTCTGCGCGAGGAAGTCCATCCACGCCGGGATGATGCGCGCGGGGTTGAGTCCGACCTCTCCCATGTCGGCGAACTGAACGAGGTCGGCGTCGCGCCCGAGGTCCGCTCTGAGCGCGGCGAGCTTGTGCGCGCCCGCGACGACCAGGGTCGGCTCGCCGGCCTCGAGACCCTCCCGGACGAACATGCCGGTGCCTTCCACGAAACCGTCGAGGCCGCCGTAGAACAAGGCCTCGTGACGGAAGTCGTCACCGAGGTCAAACCCGCCGTGGGCGGTGGTGTCGGGCGCGATCTTCATGTTTCCCCTGCTAGACGACAAGGTACGTCGGCTCATCCTTACCGAACCTGCGCGAACCGGGGCGAAGGACGAGACGAGCAACCCGTCCCCTTGGTGAACTTGCTACCCACTCAGCGTCGCCTTACGCCTCTCCAATGCACACTAATTGTGCGCCTGTTTTCTCAAGGAGCCGGTATCGGGGTCTCTTCCGTCCCCCTGGGGCTCGTCGGGGGATCGCGCGGATCGGCGAAGGGGCCGGCTCAGGGAGGCACAGACCGGAAGAGGCAGGCATCCTCTTCCTCGCGTGAACGCGCAAGAGCCAGCTCGGCCGCAACGAGGTCGCCCGAGCGTGGTCGATAACACCGCACGTTGGACGACGTTGAACGCGCGCGCGACTCGAGGAGTGGAGCTGAGGGGACTTGAACCCCTGACCCCTTGGCTGCCAGCCAAGTGCTCTACCAACTGAGCTACAGCCCCGAAGGCCGCGATTCTACAAGGCGCTCTGCAAGCGATGCGACGAGATCGCGCGAAGGCCTCGGTTTCCCCCGATAAACTGCGTGTCATGGCCAAGGTTGCGCCGTCGGAAGACGCGATCGATCGCTACGATCCCGCAGCGATCGAGCCGCGCTGGGCCGGCGAGTGGGAGCGAGTCGACCTCTACCACGCGAGCGAGGACTCACCCAAGCCGAAGTACTACTGCCTCGACATGTTTCCGTACCCCTCCGGAGACCTCCACATGGGACACCTGGAGGCCTTCACCGGGGGCGACGTCATCGCGCGCTACAAGTGGATGCGCGGGTTCAACGTGTTGCATCCGATCGGCTGGGACGCGTTCGGCCTGCCGGCCGAGAATGCAGCCATCGCGCGAGGCATCCACCCGAAGGAGTGGACCTACGCGAACATCGAGCAGCAGGCCCGCTCGTTCAAACGGATCGGGATGTCGTTCGACTGGTCTCGGAACTTCAACACGTGCGACCCCGACTTCTACCGGTGGACGCAGTGGCTGTTCTTGAAGTTCCACGAGGCCGGGATGGCGTACCGGCGTTCCGTGGCGGTCAACTGGTGCCCGCACGACAAGACCGTCCTTGCGAACGAGCAAGTCGTCAACGGGCGGTGCGAGCGCTGCGGCACCGCGGTCACCAAACGCAACTTCCCGTCGTGGTTCCTGCGGGAAAGCGACTACGCGCAACGGCTGCTCGACGGATTGGACGAGCTGCCCGGCTGGTCGGACCACATCAAGACGATCCAGCGGAACTGGATCGGGCGCTCGGAGGGCGCCGACGTCGTCTTCACGATCGACGGCCGCGATGAGAGCATCGAGGTCTTCACGACGCGTCCGGACACGTTGTGGGGTGCGACGTTCATGGTTCTGGCGCCCGAGCATCCGCTTGCGCACGCGCTTGTCCACGGCACGCCGAGGGAAGCCGCTTTCGCGGAGTACCTCGAGCGTGTGAAAGCGCGGACGGAGATCGACCGTTTGGCGCTCGGGAAGCGAAAGGAGGGTCTCGACACCGGCGCGCGCGCCATGAACCCGGTCAACGGCGAGCACATCCCGATCTGGGTCGCCGACTACGTGCTGTTCGAGTACGGCACCGGCGCGATCATGGCCGTGCCGGCGCACGACGAGCGGGACGGCGAGTTCGCGCGGCAGGAGGGTCTTCCGATCCGCGAGGTGATCCGGCCCACGGAGGGAGCGATCGACGTCCAGTCCGAGCCGTACGTGGGTGACGGCCTCATGGTGAACTCCGGTCCGTTCGACGGCACACCGACGCCCGACGGGATCCCCACGGTCATCGACTGGCTCGAGGAACAACGACTCGGAAAGCGGAGCGTGCGCTACCGGCTGCGCGACTGGAACATCTCGCGTCAGCGGTACTGGGGTTGCCCGATCCCGATGATCCTGTGCGACAAAGACGGCGAAGTCCCGGTCCCCATGGACGAGCTGCCTGTGCTACTGCCCGACCTCGAGGACTACAGCCCGACGGACTCCGGCCAGTCGCCGCTCGCGAAGAAGACCGACTGGGTCAACGTGACCTGCCCTGCGTGCGGCGGCCCGGCGCGACGCGAGACCGA
>Ga0209577_10007208_pt1 | contig 10238 bp, 7 predicted proteins | sample GraSoiAngelo_109_FD_185874 | JGI IMG/M metagenome (GOLD analysis project Ga0209577, IMG submission 185874) | Grasslands soil microbial communities from the Angelo Coastal Reserve, California, USA - 14_0903_12_20cm (SPAdes) (version 2) | ecosystem: Environmental > Terrestrial > Soil > Grasslands ...
TGCTGAGCGCATGGGCAACGCCTTTACAAGCATTGTCTACCCGCGCCGAGACGCCGGTTCAAAAGAATGATCTCCCCCGGAAAGTTCACTGTCGATGCGAACGCCGATGTCGAAGGTTTCACGCTCACTGTTTGAAATCAGTTCGCCGGAGGGAATTTCTTTGACTACAGAGGCAGACATGGCTGGCGATTAAGACTTGGTGAAAGAGAATGAACCAAAGAACCTGTCTGCATTTGCAGTATCGTCTTTGCCTTTGAATACGGCTACGCCGATTTGATGGATGCGATTCCCGAATAAATAAACGCGGCTCTTGAACGATGCTTGATCGCTTTCTCCGGTGAACTCGAGGCCGGTGTGACCATCCATGCTTATCTCTTTGCTGTCGATCAGCTTCGCATCCAGCGCCTTCAGAAAGTTGTCGCGATTGGCGGCGAGTTCGCCACTAACATTGAGTTTGATATTCGGCGCGTAGTCGGCATAGGCGGCAAGATAGATCGCTTTGTCGGTGGTTACGGTGAATAGATGCGAAGTGAAATCGGCTCCAGGCTTTGCTTCTTCGTTTGGCTTGCCGGGCATCATAACGCTGAAGCCGCCACCTACTGGGGCGACTCTGATCCACTCGGTAGCTTGAGACGCAAATACCAAACGGGCGAACGTCAAAAACAAAATAAGACAAAGTCGTTTGCGCATCAATTCAATTCTCCGCGACGCTGCGTTAGAGTACCGACTTTAGTCGGCTGTTTGCGTCTGGACGAAAGAGCCGACTAAAGTCGGTACTCTAAACGCTTGATCCTGGTGGCGCTTCACCCCATGGGTCAAGCAAACGAATCGCCTCGCTCAAGTGTTCTCGAATGTTGGAAGCGACCATCGCCCGCATGCCCAATTCGCGCGCCGCGAGGTCGCCAGCTAAGCCACCGACGTACAGCGCGGCGATAACAGCATCGATAGCATCTGCATCATCGCCCAAAGTTCCATACGCTTGTGCGAGAAAGCCCGTGATGATTCCAGTCAGTGTATCTCCCGCGCCGGCCGTGCCCAATCCGGCATTGCCTGCCGGGTTAATAAAGACCCGGCCATCGGGCACCGCAATCAGGGACCGCGTGCCTTTCAAGACCAGAATGACCTCATGCGAGGTAGCAAACTCACGCGCGGCTGCAACCTTAACGTTGAGCGCCGATTTGTTTTCAGTGCCCAGTAAACGCAGCATCTCGCCCGGATGCGGAGTCAAAACAATCGGATGATCTGACGAACCGCGCAATTCCGTGGGCCAGGGCGCGAGACAATTCAGTCCATCAGCGTCAATAACGACCGGCGTCTTTCGCTGCTCGACGACAGCGAGCACGAACTTATGCGTACGCTCGTCTTCGGATGAAAGGCCTGGACCAATCGCAATTACGTTAACTCGCTCGGCGAACTTAATTACGTAATCAATCGCCTCATCGCTTACGGCGCCTCGATCGGTTTCGACCAACGCCGTCGTCATCACTTCAGGCATTACTTGCGTAGCCACTAACGGTTGCACCGACACCGAAGTAGCCACGGTAACCAAACCTGCGCCTGCGGTCATCGCCGCGTTGCCGCACAGCGCGGCCGCGCCAGTAAACCCTCGCGAGCCGGCAATAACCAACGCGTGGCCATGCATGTTCTTGTAAGAATCGGGAGTAAAACGCGTCTGAATCAACCAACGATGCGCGTCGGCTGCTTCAATTACGAAGAGCTGCGACTTTGCTTGCTCGATCAATTCAACGGGTGAGCCGATGTCCGCAACAATTAACTTTCCATTGCTGCTCGCGGCTGGCGGCAAGACATTAGCGGTCTTGGGCGTCGTCATCGTCACCGTCGAATCAGCGTGAACCGTCTCTCCAATAAGCTCTGTGGAGTCTGAATCGAGGCCTGACGGAACATCAACCGAAATGATTGGGGTGTGAGATCCCTCGCTGGAATCTCGCATCTGATGGAGACGGCGAAGGTATTTGACCGCTTCCTTGTGAATGCCCTCGATAGGACGCGTAAGTCCAGTGCCGAAAAGCGCGTCGATTGCAGCGTCATAAGGCAGGCCCAAAATGCCGGCCAGCAACTGATCCCATGCTTGTTTGGAATCACACTCGAACAGATTGATTGCGCCGAGATCTCCCGCGGCCGTTTCGCGATTTTCCCGGAACGCCTGCTCATCAATCCATAATCGCAGCCTCTCTAAGTTGGTTTGCGCGTCGCCCTTCGTAGCTTGAAGTTTGGCCAATAACACCACATCGACTCTGGCTCCGTTGGTCGCCAACAATCGGGCAGCAGCTGCGCCGTCGCCGCCGTTATTACCCTTGCCGCAAAGCACCAGAATCCGCTTTCCCGTTAGATCGCCGGCTAAATGCGCAGTTACTGCTCTCGTGACAGCCGTCGCTGCGTTCTCCATCAGCGTCAACGACGGTATGTCATAACGCTCAGTGGTCAGGCGATCGATTTCGCGCATTTGCGCGGACGAGATAACTGGCTGCACATCGCGATGATAAGGAGAAGTCCATTAGGGGGTCAATTCAAATGGCATGAAAAAGCGTGCAGGATTAAGGCGGGAGCACTGATTTATGAATGCGGCGCGCTCGAAAAATAAGAAGCGCGGTCGGCTTCGTCCCCGCCGCCTGCCGCTGCTCCAACCTATCCGTCTTTTCAGGATAACTGATTAAAGACTCAATGCGCTCAATTCTCCAGAAAAGTATTCTTCCTCTTTACACATAGTCTCCTAACCTTAATAGGCACGCTATCCGAAGCCTTCACAATCGACGACATCCTCTACCTGTGATATTTTTACTAATTCGGGAGCCAGGCAGCTAGGTCATTCAGAAACGTGATAAGTTTCCGAAGTGAAAAGTCAAAAGGATTAGGACTCTATTGAGATCTACGCCTGTTTGGTGCTCACCCTTTTGATGGCGGAGATTACTTCTCTAGATAACTGAACCGTGCCGTTTTGAGCAGTAAAGGTCAATTCTCTGATAACCCCGTAGTCGATCTGGCCCACGCCCGTGTACGGCTGCGATCGCGGGCTGGCAAACCTACACCCGAATTCCTGGCAGGCGAGCTTGAAGCGATTAATCTCCTCCTTGATCAGGGCCATTCAGTCGAAGCTCGTTCTCGTCTTACTTCCCTGATTTCCGGGGCCACAAATAATCCTGTGACATTGGCTATGGCGCGCCTTGCACTTTCGCTCGCCATGGAGATGCATGGCGAACGTCGAGAGTCTCTGCAGGCAGTTGCCATGTACGAATTACCGGAGGCGCGAGCGAAGCTTCCTGCCAACCTCGCGGTGAAGATCTTAGTGCAGATTAGCATTGCGTATAACTACTCCGGAGATCACCCGAAGGCGATTACGCTATTGAAAGCCATGCTGCGCGATTTACCGGTAGAGAGCGCGGACGCCGGCGCTGGGGACATTTATGCCGCGCTCGGCCGAGTTTATCGCAGCATCAACGAATACCAGATCGGACTGGATTACTCGCAGCGAGCGCTGGAGATCTACCGACAAAGTGGAAACTGGCGGGGTCTAGCAGAAGCGTACTTCGGAATCGCGCTCTCCATCCATGCCGAGGGGCAACACGAATCGGCGCTGGAAAATTTCGGACAGGCACTACAGCTAATCGGCGATCATCCGTCGACATTCTTGTTGGGCAAAATCTACTCGAATATGGCTGGGGCCTGCTGCTGGCTAAAACGGCCTCTGGAGGGCATTCGTTACCTCGAAAAAGCGATTGGCTACTACGAGCGCACGGAACATAAGAACCTGGCCGCCGATGCCCATAACAACCTCGGAATGAACCTGATTCTTGTCGGGCAGTGGGATCGCGCGCAGGAAGCTTTGGAGCGGGCACTCGCTCTGGCTACCGAAGTCGATGACCGGGCCGACAGGGTGTCGATGATTCTAGATTCCCTCGCTGAACTATCCATGCTTCGAGGCAATCTCGATGAGGCCAAGAGCTACCTTGAACGTGCCGTCGAGCTGTCCTTCGAGAATGATAACAAGTGGTATACCTGCCAGGTACTGCGCACATTGGCTCGCTGGCATATCTTAATGAACGCCAGCACCGAAGCCTCAGCCACGGCCAAACAGGCGTTTGAAATGGCTGAACACATCAGGGACCGTACGGCCGTCTGCGAATCCGAACTTCTGCTGGCTGAGAGTTACCTTCAAAGTGGCAAATTGGATCTCTGTGACGCGAGCCTACGAAAGGTATCTGAACAAACTTCCGACTCAGCGGCTGACATAGGGCTTGTGGGAGAAACCCAACGACTTCGGGGCCTGCTCGCCCTGAACAGATCTGACGGCTCTCTGGCCGTGCAACATTTCGGTCGCACAGTTTCCATTTTTGAAATGCTGGGGCACCGCTACCGCAGCGGTCGCGCACATTATGAATTGGGACGCGCTTACATGCTGGCGCAGCCGGAACGTGCAACAGAGCACCTCTCTATCGCCACGAGTATCTTTCGGGAACTGGGTGCTTGTCTCGACCTTGCTTCAGCCGAGGCCGCGTTGGCAATGCACAGCCAAACTCCACTGCAGCGCGAGCGGCAGAGCGAGGCAGTTCTACAACTAGTCACGCTGCGGCTGGCAGAAGCTGTGGCTTCGCGCCCTTTGTTGTTAAGAGAGTTGGCGGCAGTCATTCGCCAGGAGACCGCAGCTCAGCGCGTAATGATTTTCGAACCCGATGAGGAACAAAGGCAGACTGTTGTGATCGCGCACGGCTACAACAACAAAGAAACCTCGGCGATTGCCGATGAGTTCACATCAATTGATAACGATGCGGCATTTGAGCGGTTTGCAAAGAGGCATGACGCAAAGATCATTACGCTAAAATCCACCAATGCTTTGCCCGCGACGCTTTTGATCTCGCCAAGGGATTGTGCACATCTTTCCGAAGGCCTGACACTCGAGCCTTTGCTGCGCCTGGTGGAACTCGCAATGGATGTTTGCGCACTAAGGGCCCGCGCGGCAAAAGGCAAGAGTGTCGAGAACGAGGGGGCTGTGGGAGCAAGCCTTATGCCTGGCTTCATTCATTCCAGCCAGGCAATGACCCGGTTAGTTGAAGAAGTTCACAAGATTCGCTCATCCGATGTGACGGTGCTTGTTACCGGAGAATCGGGCACCGGAAAGGAGTTGGTGGCCCGCGCGATTCATGCGTTGTCGGCTCGCCGCGACAAAGTCTTCGTTCCGTTTAATTGCACTGCCGTTCCCAAGGAACTCTCCGAGAGTTATCTTTTCGGCTATCGTCGTGGAGCTTTTACCGGCGCCGTATCCGACTCGCTCGGTCTAATTCGCACCGCGGCGGGAGGCACTCTGTTCCTGGACGAGGTGGGGGATCTGCCACTGGACCTGCAGCCAAAGCTATTGCGTTTCTTGCAGGAAGGTGAGATTCAACCGCTGGGTGAGCGGCAACCGTTGCAGATTGATGTCCGCATCATCGCGGCGACCAATACAGACCTCGAAGAATCGGTTGCTCAGGGCCGGTTTCGTGAGGATCTCTACTACCGTCTCAACATCATCAGACTACGTGTGCCGCCGCTAAGAGAGCGGCGCTCCGAGATACCCGCGATCGTGAACTATTACATCAATCATTACGCGGCAAAGTTTGGCCGCTACGATATTCACATCAGTCCTCAAGCCGTTGATCTTCTGATGGTAGCTGGCTGGCCCGGGAATGTTCGCCAACTCTGCAACGAGATTCAGCGAATCGTGGCGCGCGCCGAGAACAATACCTTGATCACGCCGGAACACCTCTCACCCGAACTTCGGCGGATTGGTGTTCCATCGGCGCCCCCGGCTCCGGTGGCGCGGCTGGGCGCGACGAACGGCAGTCCCTCGGAGACTATCTCATTGGAGGGTGTGACGCTGGCCGACGCGCTCGCAGAAGTTGAACGGCGGATGATCGGTGAGACCCTGCGCAAACACAAGGGCAACATTTCCCGGGCTGCTCGAGAACTCGGCCTGACGCGACGCGGTCTTTACCTGAAGATCGAGCGCTACGAGATCAAAGCTAGCGCCTGATTCTATCGCGTTCGGATCCCAACAAAACCCAACACGCGTCCCACAACAGCGTTTGCCTCCGGCACCTTTAGCGCCGAACTGATTGCAAAGTAAACCAGCCCGTAAGGCACGAGCACCAACGCCGCAACAATTACCGGATGGGGCACTCCAATTGCGAGCTTGATGGCCCAACCGAAGCCGGCTCCAACTGCTGCCGCCAGCCAGAGCTTCGAGACGTAACCGAGTGACAATCCAGTGTGTCCGATGCGATTGTTCAGACTTCTTCGCAGCAGAGCAAACTCGATCCAACCTGCGACACCTGCGGACGCCGTTAATCCTGCTGCGCCCCACTTCGGGTCGAGACCGATTAACCGGGGCAGTGGAATCGCGCACAAATAACCGAGGCACGTCGTTAGGAGCACGCGAATCACTGCATAACGAAGTGGAGTGCGCGTGTCGTGCAGCGCATAGAAAGTCGAAGCATAGAGTCGGCCCAAGGTCGAAGCTAACAATCCGATTGTCGAGCCCGCGAGGATCCCCCAGACGTATTTTGAATCGGCACGCCCAAACTTGCCGGTTTGATACAGCGCCCCAGTCATTACGTCTCCGAAGGCCATCATTGCCATCACCGATGGAACGATGAAAAAGGCGATTCTACTTAGGCCCTCGCTCAGCCGGTGACGCAATTGATCCGCGATCTGAGTAGTCGTGCCCAGAGCGCTGGACATCGCCGGCAGCTCGGCCGCTGAAATCGACATGCCGAACAAACTCACAGGCAAAGTGTAAAGGCTTTGGGCATACATCAGCGCTGCGACGGCTTGTTCACTGATTAAGCCAGCCAGCATGGCGTCGACGAAAGCGGAAATTTGCACCACGCCTCGACTCATGAAAACTGGGAAAAAGTTCCTCAGCACCGTGCGAACGTTTTCGCTTGCGATGTCCAGCACCGGACGGAGTCGTCCGATCAGTTTCAGTATGGTCGGCAGTTGAACTCCGAACTGCAAAGCGCTGCCAACCACCGAGCCCCACGCGGTGAAAGTTGCCAGATGAAATTGGTCCTTACGATTCCCAAACAAAACTAACGTGGCGATAATGGCCAGGTTCCAAACGACCGGCGCCGTGTATGACAAGAAGAAGCGGCGATGGCTGTTGAGCACTCCCAAGCACCAGGCGGACAAAACCAGAAGTCCCGCGCCGGGGAACAAGATTCTGACGAGCTCAATGGTTAATTCGCGAGCCGCCTCGGAAAAACTATAGGCGAAAAGCCCGACAAAAAATGGAGTCGTCAACACGCCGACTAGGACGATGATCGAAGTCGTGAGCGCGAGCATCGTGAGCACTGCATCGGCAACTCTTGACGCTTCCTTCTTGTCTCCTCGCGCCAGGAGATTCGCGTACACCGGTATGAAAGATGCTGAGAGAGCGCCCTCACCAAAAACGTTTTGCAAGAAGTTGGGAATCCTGAACGCCGCGCTAAAAGCGCCCGCGGCGTCCGAGGTGCCCAGATAGTAAGCAAACACGCGTTGTCTGACTACGCCGATGATCCGGCTGATCAGAATCCCAGCGCCGACCATCATCGCGTGTTTGCCGGTGCCTTCACTCTCCCCGGCGTCGACGCTTTGCGGGCGGGGAAACCGTCCGGTAGATTCGCCGACTATGGCAATGGTTTCTCCGGCCGCTTCGGTGGCGTTATGGTTAATTTGAAAAGCTTCGGTGCCTCTACTGAGATCGGGAGATGAGGCTTTATAACTATCGCCTTGAGGTTCGGAATCTGGAGGCTGGGGCTCTGAGTCCTGATCGTCCTTCATGTCTTAGAATTGCCGCCGGCTCCGCTAGGAGTCGAATGTCTATAGACAACTGTTATTGAGAACACCAGCTCCGTCAGGAGCGTAATATCATGCCCCCATAATCACTAATATCCAAATCGCTTGTGTTCTATAACATCCTGCCCTGCGGGACTACGATCCAACGATTTGCCGAAAAGCTTTGTCCCAACTTCGAGTAATCCTGAGCTAAAGGTTGTAATCCTTAATCTTGGTCAAGAGCGTCTTGTAACTCACACCCAGCGTTTCCGCGGCGCGGGTCTTGTTGCCGTCGTGCGCGGCCAGCGAGTCCCCGATCTTTTGTCGCTCAATCATTTTCACGGCGCGGTCGGCGGCTTCATTCAGAGTGCCGGAAATATCAAAGCCGAAAGCTTTCGGATCGCGCACTTCTTCATTAATTAGACCTAAATCACGCGGCTCCAATTGCGCGTCATCGGAGAGAATGCATGCCCGCTCAATCGCGTTCTCGAGTTCTCGCACGTTGCCGGGCCAATTGTGAGTGTGGAGAGCAGCGATGCTTGTCTCGCTGAGCGTCACCTCGCGGCCGCGCAATTCTTTTCCCAATTGCGCCGCGAAACTCCGAGCCAGCAACACCACGTCGTCGTCACGTTCGCGGAGTGGTGGAATTTCAATTGGGAAGACCGCCAGCCGAAAGAAAAGGTCACCACGAAATTCTCCGTTATCGACCGCCGCGCGCAGGTCTTTGTTGGTGGCAGCGACGATGCGGACATCGACGGGAATTGACGCCTTGCCTCCGATCCGATCGATTGATTTCTCTTCAATTGCGCGCAACAGTTTTCCCTGAACCGCCAATGGCAGTTCGCCGATTTCATCGAGAAACACCGTGCCGCCTGACGCCAGCTCAAATTTGCCCAGCCGCCGTTCACCCGCTCCGGTAAACGCCCCGCGTTCGTGCCCGAACAACTCGTTTTCGATCAAGGTTTCAGGGATAGCAGCGCAGTTAATCGCCACGAAGGGTTTGTCCCGCCGGTTCGAAAGATGATGAACGGCGCGCGCAAAAAGCTCTTTGCCGGTTCCCGATTCTCCCAACAAGAGCACCGTTGCCTCAGTCTGCGCGACGCGCTGCGTTTCACCCACGGCGCGCTTGATAGCTTCCGACTCGCCAATGATGCGCGGAAAACCGTAACGCTTTGACCACTCTTCGCGCAACAGAAGATTCTCGGTCCGCAGGCGCGATTGCTCGAGCGCGCGCTCGACGAGCAGCAGCAGGTGATTCGAATCGACCGGCTTCTGAAGAAAATCATGCGCACCGTCTTTCATCGCTTGCACGGCTTCATCAATCGATCCATAGGCTGTCATCACAATTACCGGGACGTCATTGTCGGCATTCTTCGACGCCCGCAACACGTCCAGCCCCGAACCGTTCGGCATGCGCAGATCGGTGAGCACGATCTTATGAGGCACGCGCCCAATCTCGTTAATGGCCTCGCGCGCGTCAGCCGCTTCGGTGACTGAATAGCCTGCGTGCTCCAGCGTCAGCCGCAGCACGCGACGCAAACTTTCTTTGTCTTCGACGAGAAGAATGTCAGGCATGAAGTCCGTTGCTACCTGCGCAACCAGCCGGCAAACCGCGCACAAGCATCATTCACTGCGATGCGCAACGTGTCAAGAATAGATTGGCCGGAGGTGCCACGATCATCGCTGATGATGGCCGTGTGGTAGGCCGAAAATGTGTCTGCTAATCGAAGTTCTGAGGTCTGTAAGTCCTTCTTTGGAGAGGGTTGGGGATCTACTGCAAGAAAACGCCTTGACGCTCACGATTAGTCGGAGTACCATCCGCCAGTCCCAAAGGAGCTAGCGAAGAGCAATCAAGGCGTGTCATCGCTACTTTTGAAAACCAGTTTCATAGAAGATTATGTCTCCCTTATCGCCGCGCGCATTCTTTACCAAGCTGATCAAATCCCTTCTTGCCGGTAAGGCAGTCTCGAGCGCTGCCGAGCTTGGAAGAGGCAGTCGTCGGCCAAAGCGTTAATGCTTCATACCAAGGAGCACCCTTCATGGACCATACGATCTTCACGGGCCAGAAAATCTGGTGCCCACTGTGCAAAGACCATGCTTCATTTCTGCGAATTCCAAACGCAGCGAAATTGATAGAAGCGGATCGGCGAACTATCTATCGCCACATCGAGGACGGAAGCATTCATGTCTTCAGGGTCGGAGGCACTGGAAACTATCGCGTATGCAGCGGCTGTCTGTTAGCTCAGCACCCTGACTCTGTGCAGATGACGTTGCAAACTAAGCCAAAGCCCCAAGCACAAAGACCAAAGAGCAAAGTACTGTGACATAGTGTGACATTTGTGTATTGACCGATCTTAGACCGACGTTTATCTTTTCGCAAATCTTTCATTCACTACAACCTGCCGGTTTATCCCGGCGCACAGGAGTATGTA
>Ga0209577_10007209_pt1 | contig 10237 bp, 7 predicted proteins | sample GraSoiAngelo_109_FD_185874 | JGI IMG/M metagenome (GOLD analysis project Ga0209577, IMG submission 185874) | Grasslands soil microbial communities from the Angelo Coastal Reserve, California, USA - 14_0903_12_20cm (SPAdes) (version 2) | ecosystem: Environmental > Terrestrial > Soil > Grasslands ...
GCTCCTACCCACAAGTCATGCCAGACGTTTTCAACCGTCACGGGTTCGGACCTTCAGTTGCGGTTAAGCAACCTTCATCCTGCTCATGGGTAGATCACCTCCGCTTCGGGTCTACTACCAGCGACTATGTTCGCCCATTTCGGACTCGCTTTCGCTTCGCCTCCATTCCAAAAGAATTTAGGCTCGCCACTGATAGTAACTCGCAGACTCATTAAGCAAAAGGCACGCCATCACCCTTGCGGGCTTTGACACCTTGTAAGCACATCATTTCAGGTACTATTTCACTCCGCTCGCAGCGGTTCTTTTCACCTTTCCCTCGCGGTACTTGTTCACTATCGGTCGCCAATTAGTATTTAGGCTTACGCCGTGGTCGGCGCAGATTCATACGAAGTTTCACGTGCATCGTATTACTCAGGAAATCCCTAGGCGTGCTCGGGTTTTCGGTTACGGGCCTTTCACCCTCTATGGCGCAGCTTTCCAGAAGCTTCACCTAACCTTTGCACTACCACGTCGGGCTCCTACAACCCCGATCGATAAATCGATCGGTTTAGCCTGTTCCGCTTTCGCTCGCCACTACTGACGGAATCTCTTTCGATTTCTATTCCTCCGGTTACTGAGATGTTTCACTTCACCGGGTGTCGCGATGTTCCTGCTATGAATTCACAGGAACTCGAGCAGGTGTTACCCTGCTCAGGTTATCCCATTCGGAAATTCACGGGTCAAAGCGTGTTTGCCGCTCTCCGTGACTTATCGCAGCTTGCCACGTCCTTCATCGCCTATTGGCACCAAGGCATCCATGATGCGCTCTTTGTAGCTTGATCAATCTGTTCCGATCCGGCGGCTGCCGGACCAGAGATTCTTTGATAACTGAAACTCTCTCGCCACCTTGCGGCAGCGACTTGATTTCAGACTCAGCTCTTAAAGTTGTATTTTCTTACTACCCTGTATGTAGATGTCAAAGAACCAGCCGTTCCCGTACATTCCAAACGACAAAAAAACTCAATCTTGCATCCGATCTCTCCGCCGTCGCCAAGGCTACGGCGGGATAAACCGGGACAAAATTGAGCCAATTTGCAGTCCCCAACGTACGTAGAACGCACTCCAAAGTGAAGGAGGCCCGCTTCTCGCGGGACAATCAAACTAGCAGGAAACGGATGTGCGTCAACTCAATTTTGGCGATTTTTGGCAGTACATTTTCGCGTCACATCCATTTGGTCGGGCGGCGGTTATGGTGGGCAATGCTCCATTCAGCTTAACGCCTGCGCGCCTGCGGTTTCGCTGATGCGCGGATCGGGGTATAGTAAGACCGTGTTTGCGCGTCCGACGGACTACGTTATCCGCCCCCTTACACCTCGGGACGAACCTATCCTTTGGGAGATGTTGTATCACGGTTTGTCAGAGCCGGCAGCGTCCAAACCAGCTTCGCGCGACATACTGCGCCGGCCAGAGATTTCAAAGTACGTTGCGGGGTGGGGGCGCCCCGGAGATATTGGTTTTGTTGCGCATGAGAAGAGGGGCGAAGCGCTGATTGGTGCGGTGTGGTTGCGACAGCCGACGGACACATCTGGCGTAGTGCCGGAGCTCGCATTAGCCGTGAAACAAGAGCATCGCGGACACGGCATCGCCACGGCTCTGCTGACGCAATTGGTCCGCGCAAATCCCGATCAATCGACAATCTCAATCAGCTTCGTCGCGGGTAAACCGGTGTTGCGTCTTTACGAGCGATTCGGATTCAAGGTCATTGACCGACAGCGCGACGCGGTTGTGATGCAGAGACAAACGTAAGCGCGTCCCTCGATTCACTCGGGCGAACGAACGTTCAGGGCGCAAAAATTAAGAGCACAAATACAGCGAAAAGGAGTAAGTGGACGCAGCCCTGCAAAACATTTGTCTTTCTGCTGGTAAACGTGACGACACTCACTGCCAGGGTCAACAGCAGCAACGGAAGATTGCCGCCTTGCACCCCGAGTACGACTGATTGTCTCGTGCTGAGTCCAATCGTCAACACAGCGGAGATAGTGAGTCCGATAGTCGCGAGCACGGACCCGAACAGGATGTTTATCGAACGCTGCAACTGATTGCGCAAGGTGGCGTCGATCGCGCCTATTCCTTCTGGCGCAAGCACCAGGGCTGCGATTATTGCGCCGCCAAATGCTTGAGGCATGCCAAATCTCTCGATGCTGTTGTCCAGCGGGATAGCGAACTTTTTCGCCAGTAAAATAACCGTAACCATGTAAAGGAGCAGCATCGTCGCGTGAAATCCGGTGGAATAAGTCTGAAGCGGATGATGAGCGGAGTTGGCCGCGGACATGGTCTCCCTGTATTCCACGAAATAACGACGGTGTCGCATCGTCTGGATCAGTAGAAAAATCGCGTAAAGCAACAGCGACATCACAATGAGAAAGATCTCCTGCTCGGTGGAAAATGTTGGGCTGCTTGTCGAAGTAGTGAAATTTGGCAGGACCAAGCCGAGGACCGCTAATGTCATGATGACGTTGAGATAGGAGTTGACGCCTTGCAGATTGTAGTATTGCTCGCGATAGCGCAATCCACCGATTACCAGGCACAGGCCAACGAATCCGTTGAGGGCAATCATGACCACCGCAAAAATTGCGTCGCGCCCAAGCGTTGGATTATTCGCGCCGTGCAACATTGCCGTCGATATCATGACCACCTCAATGCTGATGGCTGACAGCGTCAGGATTAAAGTTCCGTAAGGTTCACCTAATTTGACGGCAAGACATTCGGCATGCCGCACTACGCACATGGCTGACCAAAGGATCACTGCGAAAAGCCAGATGAACACACCGATGAGACGCGCCGGGTGTGCGATGATTTCGACCAACTGGCTTCCTGCTGCGAAAAAAATCGCGACTGTTACCAACCCGATTAGCAGCGGAAAGTCAGTCCGGATCGCGCTGCTGAGTTGCTGTGCGTTCTTCGCCTGCTGAAATCCTGCCGCGTGTTCAGACATGCGCCGGGAGCATATCGATTGCGCGTGAGCGATGCAATCGGGCGGTACGGTCTTCCAGGGGAAGCGAATAGGGTCGCGCTCCAGAACGAAAGGATTTATCTATCCGCCCGCTATGGCACCGATGATCAGGAATGGTTCCGTCCCGGTTGCAATTTGATCTGGCAGCGGCGCATCGGGCGATTCGTGGGATAAATCCTCGCCGCAGGCAAAAAATCGGACCATTGGCCGGCGCAGTTGCGTCACATGATCGCGTATTGTCCCTCGCAACATCGGATATTTCGCTTCAAGGACATCCAGCAGCGACCGCTGAGTTGGCGTTCCGTTAAGCTCAAGTTCCACTTCACCATCGATGTGGGCGAGGGTACGCAGATGAGGCGGAAGAATAACGCGCGTCATGGCAATGTTTGGGCCTCCACCGAAAACACCGCAGGAAGGTCGCGGACAATTGGCTTCCACCTGTCCCCTGCGTCGGCCGATGCATAAACTTGTCCGCCGGTGGTGCCGAAATAAATCCCGCACGGTTCAAGCGAATCAACCGACATCGCGTCGCGTAACACGTTCACGTAACAATTGCGTTGCGGCAGACCTTTCGTTAGAGCTTCCCAATCGTTGCCGCCTGTCCGGCTGCGATACACGCGCAATCTTCCGCTGGGCGGGTAATGCTCCGAATCGCTTTTGATTGGTACGACGTAAATCGTTTCGGGTTCATGCGCATGAACGTCAATCGGAAATCCGAAATCACTTGGCAAATTGCCGCTGACCTCGTGCCACGAACCACCCGCGTCATCGCTGCGCATCACGTCCCAGTGCTTTTGCATGAATAAGGTGTTCGGGCGCGATGGATGCAACGCGATCCGATGCACGCAGTGACCGACCTCCGCGTTGGGGTCCGGAATGTACTGCGAGTGCAGTCCGCGATTGATCGGCTTCCATGTCTGGCCGCCATCGTCGGTGCGAAAGGCGCCGGCAGCCGAGATTGCAATAGAAATTCGCTCAGGATTGATCGGATCGAGAAGAATGGTGTGCAAACACAGGCCGCCCGCGCCCGGCTGCCATTTCGGACCGGTGTCGCTGCCCCGCAGTCCTGCGAATTCATGCCACGATTCTCCACCGTCTTTTGATTGGAATAACGCGGCATCTTCTACGCCCGCGTAAATGTGATCGGGATCGTGGAGCGATGGTTCCAAATGCCAGACGCGCTTGAATTCCCAAGGATGCTGCGTGCCGTCGTACCACTGGTGGGTCGTGAGCGGTTTCCCCGTTTCAGGCGAAGCATCGTAAACGAACATGTTGCTTTCGCCTTTCGGCATTCCTTCCGACGTCATCAAGTCCTCCGGCTTTGTGCCGGGCGGATTCCACGTTTTGCCGCCGTCGTCGGAACGCTGAATGACTTGCCCGAACCAGGTGCTCGTCTGCGACGCGTAGATCCGGTCGGGATTAACCGGTGAACCTTTCACGTGATAAATTTCCCAGCCAGCGAAATGCGGGCCGCTCACCTTCCATCGTTCACGCGCGCCGTCCGATGTAAGGATAAACGCGCCTTTTCGTGTGCCGACCAAAACTCTGACTGTGCTCATGATTTTCTCCTTTTTTTGTTTGCTCGATCGTTGTTCTCTGCGATTCGCGTTTTAACCAGCTTCTTCACCAACGCGACCGGCAACGGTTTGTCTGGAGAGAAGCGAAGCGTGCCTTTGCTGGTTTGAAAATTCCTTAACTCGTCCTGAAACTTTTTCAACGTCTTGGAACTTCCTAGATAAAACGCGCAATGATTCCTCCACGCTCCAAAGAAAACCAATGAATGTCCAGTGAGGCGAAACGCAGGAATTCCGTAGCTGATGCACTCCTGTGCTTCGGGTCGCGACCGTGCGAATGATCCTGCGAAGTTTATTAAGAGCGGTGCGCTGATCCGGATTCGCCCGCGCCAGATATTCATCAATAGTCTCGGGTTTCCGTTTTGTTATTTGCATGGCACGTTGCGATTTCACGGCGGACATTGTCTTGCTTGCCGCCGAGTCACATACTCTTCGGCATCTCCGCGTCGAGAAATTCGTTGATCATCGGTACGAGCCAGCTCGTCCTCGTCGTGATCTCCGTATGCTCGGTACGCGGCAGAATCGCGAGCTGCGCGTGTGGCAGGAGGCGGAACAATTCGACGGCACCTTCAGGTCGCATGACATCGCGATCGCTGCCGACCACCAGAGTCGGCGCGGCAATCGTCCGAACTGCATCCTCCGGAGCGTCTTGGAAGTCACGCATGCGGTCCCGCGCCTTGTAGAAAAACAGCTCAAAATTCTCCGGATGCGGCGCGACCTCTAGATACGCATCACGTAATTGTCGTGGCATCACTTCCGGCCGCGCGGTTTTCATCGACTCCCAAAATTGTGAATCAGCCCAACTGCGTTTCATCAACGCCGTGATCACGATGAGCCGGTGGACGAGTTGCGACCGCCGCATTGCCACATGGAGGGCGATCGTGCCGCCGTTGCTATAGCCCAAGAGGTCTGCGCGATCGATGTGGAGATGTTCGAGCAGTGCGATCGTGTCCTCGGCGGACTGCTCAAAGCTAAATGGCCGCTCCGCGATATCCGCTGTGCGCCCACACCCTTGCTGCTCAAATGCAATGATCTGTCGGTCGCGGGCAAGGGCCGGCAGCACGTACCTAAAGGAGGTTTGAATCGTGTCGCCGCCACCATGCAGCAGCACAAGCGGTGTCTTCCTCTCATCAGCCACGCTGTGAATCTCGTAATAGATGTTGAGGCCGTTCACTGGCGCATAGCCGCTCGTGAATTCTTTATTCATTGAGAGAGCGCGACGCTGGAACCGATCTCCAGCCGATTTACTTCTCTTTGGCTGCCTGCTTCAGTTTCTCGATGTCGATCTTCTGCATCTGAAGCATCGCGTGCATGACGCGTTCGGCCTTCGCTGCATCCTTATCGTGCAACATGTCAATCAGAACGGCTGGAGTAACCTGCCACGACACGCCGAATTTATCCTTGAGCCAGCCGCACGCGGATTCCTGTCCGCCACCCGCGCTAAGTTTCTCCCAATAATAGTCCACTTCTTTCTGGGTTTCGCAGTTCACAACGAACGAAACCGATTCATTGAACTGGAACTGGGGACCGCCGTTTAAAGCGACGAATTTTTGGCCTTCGATCTCAAATTCAATTGTCAGCACCGATCCTACTGGGCGGCCAGTTGCTGAGACTTTGGCTGCTTCCTCGCCGTAGCGCAGGATTCTGCCGGTCTTCGAGTCTTTGAAGATCGACGTGTAAAACTTCACGGCGTCCTCGGCCTGATCGTCAAACCACAAGAATGGAGTAATTTTTTGCATCAAAATTTATTTCGCTTCGATCCGGACTTTCAGCCAGTGGAATTTGGCGTTTTACGGAAACCCCCTAGAATGCTCCGATGCTAATTGACACTCACGCACATCTCGATTTTCCCGATTTCGCAAATGATCTCGAAGAAGTGCTCCGCCGCGCTGAGGTTGGCGATTGAAAATATCGCGTGCGTCATTGCACATCAGGCAAATGTGCGCATCATCGAGGCGATCGCTGACCGGCTCGGCATTTCCCGCGACAAAATGATTGTGAATCTGCATCGCCACGGCAAAACTCGGCGGCCGCGGTCGCGATCGCCCTCGACGAAGTGAATCGCAGCGGTCGGATCAAGCGCAGCGATTATGTTCTGATGAACTGACCTGGGCGAGCACGATCGTGGAGTGGTAGGGATGCTTTGCGGTTGAGCTCCATTTCAAACCGCCCCGTTTTTTTGGTTTATCTCTAGTTTCACCGAATCAAATAGGCGCTTAAGACGTTCGGCGTCTTTGTCCGTAGGCACTTCGTAAGCGTCTGGATGCATTTTTTGCAGATCGAGGCCCAGTGCTCTGTCGTTCTTAACCATTGACTTCAGCGCCTCTCGAGCGAGCCCCATTTTTCGGACATGATCCTGCACTCGAAAGAAAACCAGTTGACGGTCAGGGATATTGCTTGTGAGTAACTTGCTTTGGGCTGTGATCGCCAAACCAAATGGAAAATGCAGATTTCGGCGCGTCGGCGTCGCTTCCTCAGCATGCGGGTCTGGTGTCACTTCAAGTCTGTGCAGAGATGCTGAAGCGGCCACGCCAGGGTTAAACATAAGAAATAATTTAACAAGGCTACGTTCGACCGGGTTAAACTCGTCTTTGAAATTCGTGTTGGAGAGAATGCGTTCAATGATTGCCGCATGTGAGAGAGCGATATCCACGACCGCTTCGGCCCGGTTTTGTTTCAGTGAAGCGTCTACATTGTCGCGGTCGCACATCTCTAATAACGTCGCGGCATCGCGCCACTCCTCGTCTTTAGTCGTCGGCTCGCAGAGCTTGACCGGTCGGCGAGATCTACTTTCAAGGGCAGAATCGACGAAAGATTTTGCATCGTTGCGCGCTTGCTCGCCCACCATGCCGATTTTGCGTCTGGAATCCTTCGCTAACGTATTCGCCGTGATGTCGGCCCGGGAAAGGATCTCTGACCCGCTCGGTAGGCTATTTATCCATGTCCAAATACCGGCCACTATTCCTTTCGCAACCTCCTCGATTTCGTCGCGCCATTCGAATTGACCCGAGGGAGGTTTCAACTCATACCCTTTGCCCCATTCCAATTCCCGCGGGAACACCGTTCCAACGGTGAGATGAAGACGGCGATCACAGAAGTTTTGAAAACGCGCGCCATAAGTACTGGCGGAAATGGTCCAGGCAACGCGAAACAGAGGCACCCAGGACCAATGTTTGAAGAGATTTATCCAACCTCGATTATCTGGATGGTCGAATTCATCTTCGAGCTTTAGATCGACATAGACGTCTTCGAAGAGTTGAAAAACTGAGTTACAAATATAAAAGCCGGCCCGAAGTTCTTCTGCTTCGGTCGGTAATTGTTCGCGAAGCGGTCGCTCCGGATCGAATTTCGAAGGGGGCAACTTTGTTCCCTCGAACAAGACACGCCATCCCGGGTAAATCTGCTGACTCAAGAACTTCAAGTGGTTATTCTGCCGAAGCTCGTCGTAGATTCTGACGATCGTGGGTGTGTGCTTGGTGAAAGCATCTGCGGCAGCCGAGCTTGGCCGATACCAAGCTTGAGCAAGATCGACGAAGAATTTCTCTTTGGAAACGTTGGTAAAATCTGTGAGACCGACCGCGCCGAAAACGTTTTCGGCAATGTGGTATCCTAGGACACGATAGCTTTCAAATTGGGACTCGTCGAACCATTGGTCGGCGGTAGTCTGATGTGGAAAACCAGGATTGGCCGCGGCATAGCGCAACGCATCCGTCGGTTCATCACCCGTAAGCGATGATTTCAGGTAAACCAGAATGCCATTGCGCGCGTCGGCATCCACCCGGCTGTAATAGATTGTGCCAATTGCGCAGTGCCAGTCACTGTGCCCCTTCTCGGAACGTCGGCGGATCGGCTCGACATCAATATCGATATCAATCCCAAGATCGCCTCGACATTTTTCGATCGCATTGCCCAAGCCGCCAAAACCGAAGAGGTGGTCTTCCTCGGCATCGCAGGCGACGATGAACCGGCAGCGGCGACGCACCAGTTCATAAATACCCAAGTTTTCGAAGTGTCCACCATCTGAGAGATAGATGAACTTTCCCTCTTCGTTGGTTAACCCAAAGAGTTCCAGAGCTAACGTCCACAACACGTTTAATGGACCCGACTTCTCCCAAGTCCGTTTCTTACGCGGATTACCGAGCCACCAGCCAAGTCGCACATTGAACACGGTCATCAAAAACGCGGAAGCCGGCGTTGTGTGATAGCCCATATTTGGGCTGGCAGCAGCTCCCGAAATTGCCATAGCGGTCGCAAGGGTGACTGGTGGGCGAGGCCAAGAAGCGAATTTTTCGGTCGAACAGTATCCCGGCGGTGGCAACTCGGGAAAATCGTAACCGCAATACAACGGCGTAAAGACGAAGGAGGCGGCCTTGCGCTGCTGCCACGCCAACTCTTTCCCGCCAACCAGATTCAAGGCGGCATTGATGATTGGATAGGGCGCCCCGGTCGGTCGCTCATAGGATAGCCCGCTTAAGCTCGCAAGGTCCAGATCGTCACTCGCCGAAAAACCGGTAAATGGCTGAGCCCGACGGAGTCGATTTGAAGCGCCGAGGTAACAACGCCCAAGCCGATTCCGGTAAAGCAGATGCATGGAAAATTGATTGATGTCCAGTCGGAGCGAAAAAACGACAGCAACCAAGGCGAGAACCCCGGTTATGACGAAAAGCGTCCAGAATGTCGTCGCTTCCGGTCCGAACCATTCTCCGACTTTCGCTGCGAATTTTCCGTTAAACGCTGGCGGGATTTTACTGATCGATTGAATTGCCGCGTCTACGCCCCAAGACAGGAACAAGAAGAAACCGATTAGGAAGATGTATGGCGCGACATTTGCAATCAGTTCGACGAGTTTGCTCGATTGCTTGCCCCCCGTGGCGGAACTACGCGCGGCGATCAGTCCTGATAAGGTCGAGAGAATCCAGCCTGCGCTGATTGTACTCAGCGCTACCGGCACCGTTTTGCGAATCAAACCCGGAGCGTGGCATGCCAAACCAAAGACTGCGATCCAAGCCAAAGAATAAATAAGCAGCCATGCGCTCAACCGGCTCCACCATTCACGCCGCTCGTCTGGCAACGCCCGCCCTAAAAAACCGATGTGAAAAACAATGGTAAGAAGAAATGCGCCGATCAATGCCGGCGCCCCCCACACGGCTACCGTTTCAGGAGTTGCTCCTCGAAAAAGTCGATAGAGGCCCCACACGATGATTCCGCCGATTCCTGCGGCGAAAGCCATGCTTGTACTTTCGGACGCAATCGCATGTATTTGGCGCCAGACACTATCTCTGCGTCGAAAAGCCAGCCACAAGTGCGCTCCGCACGCAACAATCCCTGACGCACCCCATCCAACAATAGCGGCCCGCCACCAGCCTGTCGCCGCTTTTAGCGAATCCACTGAAATAATCTCACGAAACAGAGAGATCGGATGCAATAGCGCCGCTGCGTTCCAGGAGATATCGCCGGGTACCTTTTTAACTGAGGCCTTGTCGCCAAACGAGAAAAGATATGTTGCAAGAAGCGCAGCTAAAAAAAGCGGCAGGACTATCCGACGTTGGACTTTTCCTTGGGTGCTGCCACTGCTGGCAGGTGTCTCGATTTTTTCGACCGTGACGTTTTTGAAGGAGATGGCAGAGGACCCTGTGTCGAAACCGATCAACAAGCGCGGCGGCCAAATCCA
>Ga0209577_10007210_pt1 | contig 10236 bp, 10 predicted proteins | sample GraSoiAngelo_109_FD_185874 | JGI IMG/M metagenome (GOLD analysis project Ga0209577, IMG submission 185874) | Grasslands soil microbial communities from the Angelo Coastal Reserve, California, USA - 14_0903_12_20cm (SPAdes) (version 2) | ecosystem: Environmental > Terrestrial > Soil > Grasslands...
CGCTGCCGCCTTTGGGCGGCATGAGGCCGATCTTGGTCTTGCCGCGATCGGCGCTCCACGAGAAGTCGGGCGGACTCGCCTGCGTCACCCACAGATTGCCGACGTAGGTCGGTCCGCGCGGCCGCACGAGCGGCGTGCGCTCGTCGATCATGACGACCGCCTTGCCGGATGGCTCGATCTTGGTCACCACGCGGCGGATGTCGTGCGGCGCCTCCTGCTGCGCGACAACATAGCCGGCGCAAAAGAGCGCGGCGCCAACGACGAACGAGATAAACGAGCTTTTCATATCGCCTCCCGGCGCCAAGTCTAGTCACTGCTGCGCGCCGGGGGTATATTGCTCCGCATAACACCTAGGGGAGGTGAATCATGCTTGTCCGCGCCGTTTTCGCCGGCGTTTCGCTGGCCGGCCTTGCTGCGTCATTGCACGCGGCGGACCTCGAGAGCTGCACCGAGTCGCTCGGCACGCTCGCGGTAGTCGAGGACCGCAACGCCGCCTGGTTCCACACGTTCCGCGACCATTACAAGGTCCAGTCGACCGTGCCGCTCATCCGCATGCTCGTGCAGAAGTCGAACTGCTTCGTGGTGGTCGAGCGCGGCGCGGCGATGAACAACATGGCGCAGGAGCGTGCGCTCGACCGCTCGGGCGAGACGCGCGAAGGCAGCAATTTCGGCAAGGGGCAAATGGTCGCCGCCGACTATTCGATGAACCCCACCATCAGCTTCAGCGAGCGCGACACCGGCGGCTTGAGCGGCGCGGTGGGGGCGCTCTCGCACAAGCTCGGCTCCTACGGCGCGGCGGCCGGCGCGCTCGTCGGCAACACCAAGACACGCGAGGCGGCGACCATGCTGACGCTCGTCGACAACCGCTCCGGCGTGCAGCTCGCCGCGTCCGAGGGCAACTCCTCGAAGACCGACTTCGGCGCCTGGGGCGGGCTCTTCGGCGGCGGCGCCTTCGGCGGCGCGGGCGGCTACACCAACACGCCCGAAGGGAAGGTGCTGGCGAGCGCGTTTGCCGACGCCTACAACAACCTCGTCAAGTCGGTGAAGAACTACAAGGCGCAGGAAGTGCGCGGCGGCCTGGGCAAGGGCGGCCGGCTCGGCGTCGGCAAATAGGTCAGCGCACCGAGAACGGCGAGTGATACGGCCGTCCGAAGGGCACGCCGCCGAGCACACTCTGTAGCGGCCGGATGTAGGCGTTGCCCGGGCGCTTGTTGTTGCGCGTATCGACGAACTCGACCGGCCCGTTCACGATCTCGACGAGCGTCGCATCGGCCGGTGCACCGACCTGCAGCGTACCGAGCTTCGGCAGCCGGTTGATGATCGCGCCTGGCACGCTGGAAGCCATGCGCAGCACCTGCTCGAGCGGCAGCCCGAGCGCGAGGAACTTGCTCATCACCCACGTGAGGTAGGGCATCCCGGGTGTGTTGCCCGAGAAGACGTGGATGTCGGAAGAGATGGTGTCCGGCATCGCGCCCTGCTGCATCGCGGCCTCCGCGACGGTGAAGTCGAAGCTGCCGCCACCGTGGCCGATGTCGAAGATGACGCCGCGCTTCTTCGCCGCCAGCGCCTCGGGCAGGAGCTTGCCGTCCTGCACGATGTTGGTGAAGCGCCCGGCGTTGTTCGGCGCGCCGCTGAAGCAGTGGGTGAGGATGTCGTCCTTGCGCAGCGTGTCGAGGATCTCGCGCATCAGCTCGGGCGTCGCCACGCCGCCGATATGGCACATCACGCGCGCGCCGCCGCCCGCGATCTCGGTGGCGCGGATCGCGCGCCTGAGCGGCTCGATGCCCGCCTGGTTGATCACGTTCTCCGACATGCGCACCTTGACGCCGATCGCGATGTCGGCGTTCTCCGCTACCGTCTTGCCGCATTCCTCGGGATGCGCGAAGCCGAGATGGAAGAGCTCGGGCTCCGGGAAGCCGGCGAGCCCGATGTTCGCAATGTGCACGAACGCGTACAGGCGCGTGCGCGTCTGCGCCTGCACGTAGCGCCGGAAGGCGGCGAAGTTGTTCGCCCCCGCGTCGCCCGCGGACACCATGGTGGTGCTGCCCTGATAAGGCACGAGCTCGTCGGCCGGAATGCCGAGGGCCGAGCCGTACGGGTACACGTGCGAGTGCAGATCCACGAGCCCCGGCACCACCACCTTGCCGCTCGCGTCGAGGACGCGCAGCGCGCGCGTCGCCGGGATGTCGGCCTCGAGCGCCTCGATTTTTCCGAAGCGCATGCCGATGTCGCGCTTCGCGCGCAGGCTCTGGCTCGGATCGAACAACTCCCCGCCCTTGATGAGGAGATCGAACTTGTCCTGCGGCCCCATCGCCGCGCGCACCGCGACGCTCATGCCGCTCGCCGCCAAGGCGGCGCCCATCCCGGCGACGAAGCGCCGGCGACTTTGCTGTGTCATGACTCCTCTCCCGTTGGAAAATAAATCAGGCTCTGACCCCGATTTCGTGGCCCATGGCGCGGTTGCGCCCGGCGGCCTTGGCGGCGTAGAGCGCGCGGTCGGCGCGCGCGATCCACGCGCCGGGATCGTGATCGTCCAGCCCGAGCGCGGCGTAGCCGATGCTCGCGGTGACGCGCACGCCGCGGCGCGGCTCGACCACCGAAGACTCGATTTTCTTCCTGATGCGCTCGGCGATCGCCGCGGCGCCGCTCGCTTCGATGCCCGGCAGCACCACGCCGAACTCCTCGCCGCCGTAGCGCCCGGCGATGTCGTGCAGCCGCAGCGTGTCGCGCAGGATCGCCGCCACCGCGCGCAGCGCCTCGTCGCCGACCTGATGGCCGTGCGCGTCGTTCACCGCCTTGAAGTGATCGACGTCGAGCATCAGCACCGCGGAGGAGTGTCCGATGCGGCGGCAGCGCTGGAATTCCGTCGCCACCGCCTGCTCCCAATGCGTGCGGTTCATGAGCCGCGTCAGGCCGTCGATCGTCGAGAGCGTCGCGAGCACGTCGTTCTGCTGCCGCACGCGGCGCGCAAGGCGATAGGCGGTGTAGCCGACGGTGGCCGGATAGGCGAAGAGCAGCGGCAGGCTCGCCACGACCGCCACGAAGCCTGAGTCGAGGTGCAGCCAGAAGCCGTCGATGAGCGCCACCAGCGCCGCGGTTGCGATCTGGGCGTTGAGACACCGCGCGAGAAAGCGCACGCCGCCGACCGCCGCCTTGTCCATTGCCAGCATGGAGAGGAGCACGGCGCTCGGCACGAGGTTGAAGCCGATCGCCGCCACCCAGGCGCCGCCGCAGGCGGAGTCGAACATCAGGTTGTGCAGCTCCCCGCGATACGGATCGCGGCTCGCGCGCGCGATGCGATACGCGACGTGCGGCCAGACGAAGCCGTTCAGCGCGAGCAGCAGCCAGGCCCAAAGCGGCGCCTGCGCTTCCCACAGGCCGCCGCCCACGGCAAGCGTGCCGACGCCGAGGCCGAGCATGCGCGGCAGGTACATGCGGCGCGCGAAGCGCAGCCCTTCTTCCGCCATGCGCTCGAGCGGCCGCTCGCCGCCGTGCGTTTCCGTCCCGTGCATTGCCGCCCCCTTTTGCTATTCTGCCTGCGTGCCGGCTGGCGTGGAGAAGCGCATGACGAAAACTGCCTGGATGCTCGGGGCGGCGACTTTCCTCGCGCCGCTCGCTGACCCCGCGCTTTCACAGCCGAAGCCGGCGGCGAACGCCACGGTGATCGTCACGCTCGGCACGCGCGGCGGCCCGCTTCCCACGCGCGGCCGCTCGCAATCGGCGAACCTGCTCGTCGTCAACAAGGCGCTCTATCTCGTCGACGCGGGCGACGGCGTGACGCGCCGGCTCGGCAAGGCGGGCTACGACTTCCGCCAGGTCGGCCGCGTGTTCATCACCCATGCGCACAGCGACCACACCATGGGGCTTGCGACCCTGCTCGTCTCGCAATGGGAATACCAGCGCCGCGAGCCGACCGAGGTCTACGGCAGCGGCGCCGAAGCGCTCGTCAAGGGAGCGATCGCCTACCTCACGCCGAACGCCGAGATCCGCTGGGCCGAGGGCAAGCGCCAGAAGATGGCGGAGCTCTTCCGCGGCCACGACGTCGCGCCCGGCGCCGTCTACCAGGACGCGAACGTGCGCGTAACCGCGGTCGAGAACACGCACTTCAACTTCGCGCCGGAGAGCCCGGGCTACGGCAAGTACCGCTCGTACTCGTATCGCTTCGAGACGCCGGGACGCGTGGTCGTCTTCACCGGCGACACCGGACCGTCGGAAGCGCTGACCAATCTCGCCAAGAACGCCGACGTGCTCGTGAGCGAAGTCACCGTGGTGGACGACGCCATCGAGCTCCTCAAGCGCAACGGCGCCTGGCAGGCGAAATCGGTCGCCGAGCAGCTGAGCTGGATGCGCCACATGCGCGAGGAGCACATGACGCCGGAGCAGGTCGGGCGCACGGCGGCCGCCGCCGGCGTGAAGACCGTGGTGCTGACGCACTTCTCGCCGAGCATCGACCGCCGCGACGAGTACCAGCGCTATGCCGTCGAGGCGCGCAAGTTCTTCTCCGGGCAGGTCCTGGTCGCCAAGGACTTGATGCAGTTCTGAAGAGCCGCAGCCATGTCGGAGATCGTGCTCGAGCAGGTGACGAAGCGCTATGGCCGCGTGACGGCGGTCGAGGGCGTGAGCTTTCGCGCCGAGCGCGGAAGCTTCGTCGTGCTGCTCGGGCCCTCGGGCTGCGGCAAGTCGACGCTGCTGCGACTCATCGCCGGGCTCGAGGAGGTGAGCGCCGGAAAGATCCATATCGAAGGCCGCGAAGTCACCGCGCTCGACCCGACCGAGCGGCGCCTCTCGATGGTGTTCCAGTCCTACGCGCTTTTCCCGCATCTCAGCGTCGCGGAGAACATCGTCTTCGGTCTCAAGGTGCGCGGGCTGCCAGCGGCGGAGCGCCGCGAGCGCCTCGCGCGCGTCGCCGAGCTCGTCGGACTCACGGAGCGCCTCGAGCACAAGCCGCAGCAGCTCTCGGGCGGACAGCGCCAGCGGGTCGCGCTCGCGCGGGCGATCGTCTCCGAGAATCCGATCTGCCTGATGGACGAGCCGCTCTCCAACCTGGATGCGCAGCTCCGCCACGAGATGCGCGTCGAGATCCGCGCGCTGCAGCGGCGCCTCGGCATGACGGTGGTCTACGTGACCCACGACCAGGTCGAGGCGATGAGCATGGCCGACCACGTGATCCTTTTGCGCGCGGGACGCATCGAGCAGCAAGGCACGCCCGCAGAGCTGTACGCACGGCCCGCCACTACCTTCGCCGCGCGCTTCATCGGCACGCCGGCGATGAACCTCGTGCGGCGCGCGACCATCGAGCCGGACGCTCGCGATGGCATCACGCTCGGCATCCGCCCGGAAGACATCCGGCTGCTCGCGAACGGCGACGGCGGCCTCAAGGCGCGCGTGACGAGCGCCGAGTACCATGGCGCCGACACCATCGTCACGGCGCGCGTCGGCGAGGAATCGCTCGTCGTGCGCGCGCCGGGCGAAGTGAAGCTCGCGCCGGGCGCCGAAGTGCGCCTCGGCTGGGAGCGCTCGGCGACGCATCTCTTTGACGACCTGGGGAGGAGGAAATGAAACGCCTGATCGGTATCGCACTCGCCGCGCTCGTGGTCGCGGCAACGCCCGCGCTCGCCCTGACCGAGCTCACGTTCTACTACCCGATCGCGGTGGGCGGGCCGCTCACCAAGGTCGTGGACAACCTGGTCGCCGGGTTCGAGAAGGAGCACCCGGACGTAAGAGTGCACGCCATCTACGCCGGCAACTACGACGACGCGCGCATCAAGGCCCTCGCGGCGCTCAAGGCCGGGCAGCCGGCGCAGATGTCGGTGCTCTTCTCGATCGACCTCTACGAGCTCCTCGAGCAGGACGCGATCGTCGCCTTCGACGACATCGGCGCGGACAAGACGTGGCTGCAGTCGTTTTATCCCGCGCTGATGGCGAACGGCACCTACAAGGGCAAGGTGTACGGCATTCCGTTCCAGCGCTCGACCATCGTCATGTACTGGAACAAGGACGCCTTTAAGGAAGCGGGCCTCGATCCCGAGAAGGCGCCCGCGACCTGGGACGAGATGGCGAAGATGGCGGCGAAGCTCGTGAAGAAGGACGCCGGCGGCAACCTCGCGCGCTGGGGCGTGATGGTGCCTTCCACCGGCTACGCCTACTGGATGTTCCAGGCATTCGCGCGCGAGAACGGCCAGGATCTCATGAACCGCGACGGCAACCAGACCAACTTCGCCAACCCGGAGGTGATTTCCGCGCTCCAGTACTGGCGCGACCTCGGCGCCAAGTACAAGGTGATGCCGGAAGGCACCGTCGAATGGGGGACGCTGCGCCAGAACTTCACCGAGGGCAAGACCGCCATCATGTGGCACACCACCGGCAACCTCACCGCGGTGAAGGAGAGCGCCAAGTTCCCGTTCGGCGTGGCGATGCTGCCCGCGTCGAAACAGCGCGGCTCGCCGACGGGCGGGGGCAACTGGTACATCTTCAAGAAGTCCACGCCCGCCGAGCGCAAGGCGGCGCTCGCCTTCATCCAGTGGATCACCTCGCCCGAGCGCACCGCCGAGTGGAGCATCGCTACCGGCTACGTCGCCACGCGCGCCGACGCGTACGAGACACCGAAGCTCAAGGAATACGTCACCGGCTTCCCGCAGGCAGCGGTGGCGCGCGACCAGCTCAAGTTCGCCACGCCCGAGCTCTCCACCTTCCAGACCGGCCGGGTGAGGAAAGCGCTCGACGACGCCATCCAGGCGGCGCTGACCGGCGGCAAGGCGCCCGCGGAGGCGCTCAAGGCCGCGCAGCAGGAAGCCGAACGGCTACTCAAACCCTATAGATGAGAAAAATGGGGACGGACCCCATTTTTCTCATTAAACCCCCCGGCGCTTCGCGCCACCCCCCTTATCAGGGGGAAAAATGAGGCATGTCTACGGGTGGCTGCTGCTGACACCGGCAGCCATCCTGCTCGTCGCGTTCACGCACTATCCGGCCGTAGCGACGCTCGCGGAGAGCTTCTTCTCCACCGGCACCGCGGTGCGGCCCTCGCGCTTCGTCGGGCTCGGAAATTACGCGGCGCTCCTCGGCGATCCCATCTTCACGCAGGTGCTGCTGAATAACTTCTGGTTCGCGCTCGGCACGATCCCGACCTCGATCGCGCTCGCCATGCTGATGGCGGCGTGGGTGAATGGCGCGCTCCCCGGCCGCGCGCTCGTGCGCCTCGCGTACTTCACGCCGACCGTGCTGCCGATGATCGCGGTGGCGAACCTGTGGCTCTACTTCTACACGCCGCAGATCGGGCTCCTCGATAAGGTTACCGCTCTCTTCGGAGCGGGAAGCCACAACTGGCTCGGCAATCCCGACACGGTGATGGGCTGCCTCGTGGCGATGACCATCTGGAAGGAAGCGGGCTTCTTCATGATCTTCTACCTCGCGGCACTGCAGGCGCTGCCGCCGGAGCTCGGCGAGGCGGCGAGGATCGAAGGCGCCTCGCGCTGGTATTTCTTCCGCCGCGTCACCTTTCCGCTCCTCATGCCCACCACGCTCTTCGTGCTCGTGAACGCGACCATCAACTCGTTCAAGCTGGTGGACCACCTCTTCATCCTCACCAAGGGCGGTCCCGACAACGCCTCCAACCTGCTGCTGTACTACATCTACCAGACGGCGTTCAGCTTCTTCGACACCTCCTACGCGGCGACGCTCACCGTGGTGCTGCTCGCATTGCTCGGCGCCTTCGCGCTGGTGCAGTTCCAGCTGATCGAGCGCCGCGTGCACTACCGCTAATCGCCATGCGCGTCTCGATCGTGGTGCCGGCATTCAACGAGGAGAAGCTGATCGCGCAGTCGCTCGCCGCCATTCGCGCGGCGAGCGCGGCCTTCGCGCAACGCGGCTGGGACGTCGAGCTGATCGTCTGCGACAACAATTCCACCGACGGCACCGCGGCGCTCGCACGCGAGGCAGGCGCGAGCGTGGTGTTCGAGCCGCTCAACCAGATCTCCCGCGCGCGCAATGCCGGCGCAGCGCACGCGCGCGGCGACTGGCTCGTCTTCGTCGACGCCGATTCGTGGCCGACACGCGAGCTCTTCGACGACGCGGCGCAGGCGATCGAAAGCGGCGACTGCCTCGCCGGCGGCGCCACCGTGCACTACGACACCGCGCGCCTCGACGTGCGCCTGCCGCTCGCGGCGTGGAATGCGGTGAGCCGCCTGCTGAAATGGGCCGCCGGCTGCTTCATCTTCTGCGAAGCGGCGGCCTTCCGCGAGGCGGGCGGCTTCAGCCAAGCGCTCTACGCAGGCGAGGAGATCGAGCTCTTCCGCCGCCTGAAGACGCTCGCGCGCGCCCGGCGCCGGCGCATCGTCATCCTGCATCGCCATCCGCTGCTGTCGAGCGACCGCAAGGTGAAGCTCTACCGCGTGAGCGAGATGCGACTCTTCCTCGTGCGCATGGCGGCGAGCCGCGGACGGTCGCTCCGCACCCGCGACGCCTGCCAGCCCTGGTACGACGGCCGGCGCTAGATGACCCTGCTCGAGAAGGCCGGCGCCTGGCTCCTCGCCATCCTCTGCACCTGCGCTCCACTCGCAGCGCAAGCCCAGTTCGGCAGGGCATGGCCAAAGCCGCCGAAGATCGTGGTGATCGGCGCCGAGGGTGACCCGCGAATGATGCTGGTCGACGAGGCGATCGCCTACTGGAACCGCGCGCTCGAGGAAGCAGGCGCAGGCTTGCGCCTGCCGGGCGCCACGCGCGCCGCGCTGCCCATACCCGAAGAAGCGCTGCAGGAGCTGAGCCAGGCGATCCTCGCCCGCCGCCGGCCGGTGCACGTGCCGCCGGCGCTACGCGAGCTGCCCGGAGACGTGAACGTGATGCTCGCACAGTCGTCGTTCATCTCGTTCGCCGGCCCCTTCGATAGCGAAGGCAAGCGCGTGATCGGCATCCGTGGCGACCGCGTGCCGCCGCTCAGCCTGCCGAACGTCGCGCGCAACGTCATTGCGCACGAGCTCGGGCATGCGATCGGCCTCGGGCACAACGACGATCCTTCGAAGCTGATGTGCGGGCGGCCGGCGCCGTGCCGGCCGGGCGAGTTCAAGTCCGAGGAGCCTCGTTACTTTGCGCTGACCGACGACGAGCGGCGCGAGCTGCGCCGCCTTTATCCGCCGCAATGACTCATCTCGAGAAAGCCGCCGCGTGGCTCCTCGCCATCCTCTGGATTGCGCCGCTCCTCTACGCCGGCTGGGCAGCGTTCCATCCGGCGGCCTACGCCACGCACTTCGACCCGGCGGCGCCGCTCACGCTTTCGAATTTCGAAAAGGCATGGGGCTACGCGCCCTTCCCGCGGCATCTGCTCAACACCGTGATCCTCGTGACGATGATCCTCGCCGCGCAGCTCGTCCTCTGCACCCTCGCCGGCTTCGCCTTCGCGCGCTTCGAGTTCGCCGGGCGCGACGTCGCCTTCGCGCTGGTGCTGGTTCAGCTGATGATCATGCCGGAGGTGCTGATCGTCGAGAACTACCGCACCATGGCGAAGCTCGGCCTCGTCGACACCATCACCGGCATAGGCCTGCCCTACATGGCGAGCGCCTTCGGCATCTTCCTCTTGCGCCAGACCTTCAAGACCATCCCCCGCGAGCTCGAGGAGGCGGCGCGCGTCGAGGGTTGCTCGTGGCTCGGCGTGCTATGGCGCGTCTACGTGCCGCTCGCGCGGCCGACCTACATCGCCTACGCGCTCGTCTCCGTGAGCTACCACTGGAACAACTTCCTCTGGCCGCTGGTGGTCACGAACTCGGTGCAGACGCGCCCCCTCACCGTCGGCCTCGCCATCTTCGGCGCGCCGGAGTCGGGCGTCGACTGGTCAGTGATCAGCGCGGGGACGCTCATGGCCGTCGCGCCGCTGCTCGTCGCGTTCCTGCTCTTCCAGCGCCAGTTCATGCAGTCGTTCATGCATGCTGGCATCAAGTAAGGACTGGACCCCCGCTTTCGCGGGGGAGACGCTAGTTCGTCGGCTGCACGCCCGCCGCAGTGAGGACGCGGTGCCAGCGTTCGATCTCGCTCTTGATGTGCGCGCCGAACTCGTCCGGCCCGGCGCCGATCGGGATGCTGCCCGAAGCCGCGAGGCGCTGGCGCACCGCCTCGCTCTGCAGCGCCTTCGCCGCCTCCGCGTGCACGCGATCGATCACCGCGCGCGGCGTCTTCGCCGGCGCGACCAGGCCATACCAGCCGCTCACCGCGAAATCCGCAAGCCCGCCTTCGGCGGCGGTCGGCACA